>Ga0065721_10051005_pt1 | contig 16637 bp, 9 predicted proteins | sample Mesricmetagenome_FD_59108 | JGI IMG/M metagenome (GOLD analysis project Ga0065721, IMG submission 59108) | Mesophilic microbial community from rice straw/compost enrichment Sample: eDNA_1 v2 (version 2) | ecosystem: Engineered > Solid waste > Grass > Composting > Bioreactor | place: USA: Davis... | reverse complement strand
CCGAGAGCGTGCACGCGGCCACCGCGCAGATCCGGGCGTCGACGCAGCAGCAGGCGGCGAGCGTGGCGCAGCAGCTGGCGGCGGTGGAGGAGACGACGGCGACGCTGAGCGAGATCACCGAGTCCGGCGCGCAGATCAACCGGCGCGCCCAGGACGTGGCGCACAACGCGCAATCCGCCGCGGCGACCAGCGAGACCGGGCTGAAGGCGGTGGAGGACACCAACCAAGCGATGGACGCGATCCGTGAGCAGGCCGAGGCGGTGGCCGAGAACATCGTCATCCTGTCGGAGCGCACCCAGGCGATCGGCGAGATCATCCTGACCGTCAACGACATCGCCGAGCGCTCGCACCTGCTGGCGCTGAACGCCGCCATCGAGGCCGCCGCCGCCGGCGAGCACGGCCGCACCTTCGCGGTGGTGGCCAGCGAGATCAAGAGCCTGGCCGATCAGGCCAAGGAGGCGACCGCCCAGGTGCGCTCCAACCTGTCGGAGATCCAGCACGGCATCAACGCCTCGGTCATGCTGACCGAGGAGGCGGTCAAGCGCGTCGGCGCCGGCAAGCGCCAGACCGACGCCACCCAGGCGACCATCCGCGACCTCGCCGAAAGCATCCAGGAGAGCGTGCTGGCTTTCCAGCAGATCGTCGCCGGCACCAACCAGCAGCAGATCGGCCTGGAGCAGGTCACCCGCGCCTTGCAGAACATCCGCGAGGCGAGCAGCCAGACGGCATCCGGCACCCGCCAGTTGGAGGGCGCCGCCGCCAACCTCAACGACCTCGGCCAGGGGCTGGTGGATACGATTCAGTTCTATCGGGTGTGACGGCGAAGCAGGCTGTCCGCCGTCAGCGCCTCGCCGGGCGGGCGGCGTGGACCATCATCATCTCGCCGACGTTTTCCGGCGTCACGAGGCCAACGAGACGCCCGTCGTTGTCGTTGACGCCGACGGCGGGCAGCCGCTTTTCCTGCATCAGGCGCAACGCTTCGTCCAGCGTGTGGCGTTGCAGGATCACCGGGATGTCCGACCGCATCACCTCCAGCACCGGCGTTTCGGGTCCGCAGTCGCGGAGCGCGCGGATCATGTCGTCGCGGGTCAGGACGCCGCGCAGGCGACCGGCGCCGTCCACCACCGGGAATTCGTGCTGCGTGGTGTGGAGAAGGCACCGCACTGCGTCCTCCAGAACGCTGCTTGGCGACAGGCTTTCGAAGCGGGTGATCATGGCCTCGGACACGACGACGCCCCGCGTGTATTCCCGCATCTGCACGGCCTGGGATTCGGAGGCGGCGCCCAGATAGACGAACAGTGCGATGAACAGCAGCAGCGGGTTGCCGAACAGGCCGAGCAGCCCGAGCCCGAAGGCGAAGGCCTGACCGACTGTCGCGGCCATCTGGGTGCCGCGCCCATAGCCCATGCGGTGGGCCAGGATCGCCCGCAGCACGCGCCCGCCGTCCATGGGGAAAGCCGGGATCAGGTTGAACAGGGCGAGAAACAGGTTCACCCAGGCAAGGCGCGCCAGGACGCTGACCCCGGCGTTCTGCGGCTCCGTCCCCTCCACCGACGGCAGGCCGCCGAGGGCGACGTAGAGAATACCGGCGATCACGATGTTTACCGCCGGGCCCGCCAGAGCCACAATCAGTTCCTGCGACGGCTTTTCAGGCAGGCGCTCCAGCCGGGCCACGCCCCCGATGGGCAGCAGCGTGATGTCCGGCGTCTGGATGCCGTAGCGGCGGGCGGCGAAGACGTGCCCGAACTCGTGCAGCAGCACGCACAGGAACAGCAGCACGATGAAGACCACGCCTTCGGTGGCTGCGGTCCAGCCGCCCTGCGCGTGGTGGGCGATGCCGATCCACAGGAGGAACAGCAGGAAGGTGATGTGGATGCGGATCACCGTGCCCTTGACGGTGCCGATGGGAATCGACCAGCTCATGCCCGTTCTCGACCTGTGCAGGATGATCGGGGAACGTGCGACGGGCGGAATGGGTCCGTTGTACCTGCGGACGTGCGCTTTTCAGTCGTCGGACGCCGCGACGGCGTCCAGCAGCCAATCGCGGAAGGCCCGGATCTTGGGCGACCGGCGACGCGCTTCCGGATAGACCAGCCAATAGCTTGCCCCGGATGTGTGGACCAGCGGAAAGGGCTGGACGAGGCGGCCGGAGGCGATCTCCTCGCGGAAGAAGCCGGGGGAGACAATGGCGACGCCCTGGCCGGACAGGGCCACGCTGGCGGCAAGCGGCTGGGTGCCCACACGGATGTCGGGCCGACGCGACAACTCCGCCAGCAGATCGTCCGCCGCGCCCACGCCTGCCGCGGCGAACCATTCCGCCCACCAAGGGTCTTGCGGATCGACGAGGGGAAGCTTCAGCAGGTCGGCCGGGCACGCTGGCGGGCCGTTGCGCTCCAGCAGACGCGGGCTCAGGACCGGCGTGTACTCCACGGGCTTCAAGCGATGAGCCGCAAGGCCCGGCCAGGGGCCTTCGCCGCTGCGGATGCCGACGTCCACCTCCTCCCGCGCGAAGTCGACCAGCCGGCTTTTCACGTCGAGCCGCACGGCGATGGCCGGGTGGGCCATCTGGAACGCGCCGAGGCGAGGGACCAGCCAGTTGGAGGCGAAGGTGTTGACGGCACTGACAACCAGCACGCCTTGCGCTGTCTGAGTCACATCCTCGAAGGCGGCGCGCAGGGTGGTGAAGGCGTCGGTCACGGCGGGGGCGAGGCGCCGCCCGGCCTCGGTCAACGCGACCCCGCGCGCCTTGCGCAGGAACAGGGGGCCGAAGCGATCCTCCAGCAGCTTGATCTGGTAGCTGACGGCCGCCTGCGTCATGCCGAGTTCCTCGGCCGCCCGCGTGAAGCTCAGGTGCCGGGCGGCGGCCTCGAAACAGCGGATGGCGGACAGCGGGGGCAGGGGCATGCGGCGGCAACCTATAAGGCAGCCTTATGCTAGCCCATTGAGCTTTCGTTGTACAGGCGGGTCCCTATGGTCCAGATCGATGGTGAGCCATAAACACGAAAGGTATCGCCACCATGACCGGATTTGCGACCTCCCGCCGTTGGACGGCGCCCCATCTTCATGCATGGCTGCGGCGTGCCCTGGGGCGGTGGACCCTGCAGGGACGGACCTATCTGGACCCGGACCGGTTGAACGATCACCTGCTGCGGGATCTGGGCTTTCACGACGGCCACATCGCGCCGCCGCGGGACGAGGATTGGCGCTGATCGGGCCGCGCGGACGGAGATGAGGTGCGGCGAGAAGCGGCGGCGTCGGAAATGCGTCCTTGATTGCCCTGGCAGGGTATCCTGGCAAAAGCAGCCCCGGTTCCGTCCGGGGCGAGGGAAAAAGGGAAGGAACTTCGATGGCCAGCCGTCTTTTCGAACCGATCGAGATCGGACAACTCCGCTTGGCGAACCGCATCGTCATCGCGCCGATGTGCCAGTATTCGGCGCAGGACGGCATGCCGGGAAGTTGGCACCTGATCCACATCGGCCATCTGGCCCTGTCGGGCGCCGGGCTGATGTTCCTGGAAGCGACGGCGGTCGAGCCGCAGGGGCGGATCACCCCCTTCGACCTCGGCCTGTGGTCGGATGAAACCGAAGCGGCGCTGCGCCATGTGCTGGACTGCGTGCGCAAGGAATCGGCGATGCCCCTCGGCATCCAAATCTCCCATGCCGGGCGCAAGGCGTCCACACAGGCGCCGTGGGACGGCGGCAAGCAGCTTGGCCTGGACGAAGGCGGCTGGGAGTGCGTGGCGCCGTCGCCGATCCCGCACGCTTCGGACGAGCGGGTGCCGGTGGCGCTGGACGCCGCCGGTCTGGATCGGGTGCGCAACGGCTTCGTCGAGGCGGCCCGGCGCGCGGCGCGGATCGGTCTGGACGTGGTGGAGGTGCACGCCGCCCACGGCTACCTGCTGCACCAGTTCCTGTCGCCGCTGTCCAACCGGCGGGAGGATGCCTATGGCGGCAGCCTGGAAAACCGCATGCGGTTCCCGCTGGAGGTGTTCGAGGCGGTGCGGGCGGCCTTCCCGGCGGACCGTCCGGTCGGCGTGCGCGTTTCCGCCACCGATTGGGTCGAGGGCGGTTGGGACCTGGATCAGACCATCGCCTTCGCACAGGCGCTGAAACAGCGCGGCTGCGCCTTCATGGACGTGTCGAGCGGCGGTCTGGCGCAGGACCAGAAGATTCCCGTCGGCCCCGGCTATCAGGTGTCCTTTGCCGAGGCGGTCAAGCGCGCGACCGGCCTGCCGACCATCGCCGTTGGGCTGATCACCGAGCCGGAACAGGCCGAGACCATCGTGGCCGGCGGTCAGGCGGACATGATCGCGCTGGCCCGCGGCATCCTGTACGACCCGCGCTGGCCCTGGCACGCCGCCGCCGCGCTGGGTGCGGAGGTGCAGGCGCCCAAGCAGTACTGGCGCTCCCAGCCGCGCGAATACAAGCGCCTGTTCGGCACGACCTCCATCGAGCAACGCTCGTAAGGGGCGGCAACGGTCCGGCGATGCACCGTGGCGACCGCATCCGCCGTCAGGACGGCGGCGGGTGCGGGGTGTCGGCCGTTGTTTGGCTTGGCGTCAGGGGCAGGGGCGGCTAAGTCCTCCGAACAGGATCGCGATGGTGGCGCTCACCGCCTCTGAAATGCTCGTGCCAAGATGTCGGGCACGGAAAGCTTCGGCTGCGAGTTGCAGAGCGGCGCCTTCTGGAAAGCGTTCACTCGCAATGCAAAAGACTTCCGAAACAATTCGGCAGTCTCCTTCATCGATGGGCATTTTGGTGTCTCTAACCCTGATGTCTTATGCCCTGTACGCTATCGGTAGCTTTCCTAACAATTTGTTGACAACAGGCGGCCCCGGTCAGGCTGGAGCATTGGTCCTTTTCTTGGCATAGGCAGTTCGCGTTGCGGACCAATGCACGCCGTTCAATGGGCGGTTCAATGTGCAAATCCGCCGCGTGCCATGGCGAGGTGATGCATCTGGTGGTGGCTGCCCTGGGCCATGATCCCTATGAAGCCCAGGCCGCGGATGCGGGCAGTCTGGCGCGGGTCCGCCGCGGTCACCGTCAGCAGGACACCGTCGGGCAGGGGCTCGGCGTTGGTGGCCCAGCCGTCCACGCCGTTGATTTCGCGAGCGTGGGCCGGGACCATGCGACGGATGGCGTCCAGCGTCCGGCCTTCGCCGGTCACCGCGAAGCGGGCACCACCATCCGCTGGCGTCGTCGCAGCCCTGGCGTTCAGCATGACCTCGTTCATGTCGATCAGGTGCTGGCGCAGCGCCTCGATGTCCACCTTGCTCCAGTCCGTGGCGGGATCGGCGTCCAGGATGCGGACGATCTCCTGGATGGTGCCGAAGGCGTCCTGTCCGGGCATGGTCGGGACGGCACTGGAAGGGCCGGAGGGTGATGCCGCATTCATGGCGGCTTGGTGCGCCGCATGGTCCATCGGCATCATGTTTGGGGGATTGGTTCCCGGTGGCATAGCGTGCTGATGGGCGGCGCTTTGGGCGTGGGCGGCCAGGGTGGTGAGCAGTGCGGCCGACAGGACCAGGGCGGCGATGGTGGGGCGGAGCGGCATGGGCGACCTCCGGTCATAGGGTCGCCGGAAGGGTAGACCCGCGGGGCCGCGCTGGAAAGGACCGTGAATGTCCCGTCCCGCGCAGCCTCTCGCGGTGTTCAGATTTTTCCGCCCAGCGCCTGGAGCAGCGCGACCGCGGCGAGCAGGCGACTTTGCTGGACGGCCAGCGCGTTCTCCTCGTCGGCAAGCGCGGTGGTCTGGGCGGTCAGCACGCTGGTGTAGGGCAGGGTGCCGGCGCGGTACTGGTTCAGGGTCAGGCGCTCCGCCTCCCGCGCCAGACGCACGGCGTCGGCCTGGACAGTGGCCTGCTGCGCCAGGATGCGTTGGGCGGCCAACTGGTCCTCCACATCCTGGAAGGCGGTCAGGACCGTCTGACGGTAGATGGCGACGCTCTGGTCGAAGGCGGCGCGGCGCAGCGCGACCTCGGCGTCGCGGGCGCCGCCGTCGAAGATGGTCTCGGCGATCTGCGCGCCGAAGGCCCAGAGGGCGGTCGGGGCCTGGAACAGCTTCGGGATGATCGTGGACGTGCTGCTGAGCGAGCCGGTCAGCAGGATGTCCGGGTAAAAGGCGGCCTCCGCCACGCCGATCAGGGCGTTGGTCTGGGCCATTTGCCGTTCCGCCGCCGCGATGTCCGGCCGGCGTTCCAGCAGGGCGGAGGGGACGCCGGGGGGGATCACCGGGATGGCCGTTCTCAACGGCTCCGCCGCCAGGGCGAACTCGGACGGCGGCTTGCCGATCAGCACGGCGATGGCGTGCTCGAATTGGGCGCGCTGCACGCCCAGCGCGATCAGCTGGGATTCGGTGGTGCGGACCTGCGTTTCCGCGGTGAAGACGTCGGCCAGGGTCGCCGTTCCGGCGTTGTGGCGGTTGCGGGCGATCTCCAGCGACTGGCGGTAGGCGGCGATGGAGGCTTCGAGCAGACGCTTGCGCTCGTCCGCCACGCGAAGCTGAACGTAGGCGGAAGCAAGCTGCGCCTGCGCCGACAGGCGCGCCGCCGCCAGATCGGCGGCGCTGGCCTCCGCGGCGGCGACGTCGCTCTCCACCGTGCGGCGGATGCGTCCCCACACGTCGGGCGCCCAGCTGGCGTCCAGGGCCGCGTCGTAGATGGTCACGGCGCGGCTGCCGCTGGAACTGCTGCTGCCGCTGCGCGTGGTCGTGGTGGTACGGCCGGATCCCACCGGGCCGGAGCGCTGGCCGCTGCCGCTGATCGACAGAAACGGGAAAAGGGAAGCGCGCGACTGCTCCACAAAGGCCTGCGCCTGCCGGTAGGCGGCCTCCGACGCCTTCAGGTTCTGGTTGGAAACCTCGACCTGCCGCATCAGCCCGTCGAGCACGGGGTCGTTGAAGACCGACCACCAGGCGCCCTGTCCGGCCTCCTGCGGGTTGCCGGGCCGCCAGCCGTCCGCGGGGCGCGGGACGGAGGTGAATGCGGCCGGCGTGATGCCCGCCTCCTTGCCTGCCTCCTTATAGGTGGACGGCACCGGGGCCGAGGGCCGCTCGTAGTCGGGGCCGACCGCGCAGGCGGACAGCAGGGACAGCGCGCCGAGGGCGGAGCCAAGCGTGATGCCCACGGAAAGAGGAGACCGCCCGCGTTTCTTCGTCTGCATGATTCGTCCGTCGATGATTCCCGCACCCGCCCAATTATTCGGCCGGGGACTGCGCGATGCCGCGCCGCGGACGCTGCCACAGGCGCCGGCACCACAGCCGGAAGCGGTCAAGATACAGGTAGGTGACCGGCGTCGTGTAGAGGGTCAGCAACTGGCTGACCGCCAGCCCGCCCACGATGGCGATGCCCAGCGGCCGGCGAAGCTCCGCCCCGTCGCCCATGCCGATGGCGAGCGGCAGCGCGCCCAGCAGGGCCGCCAGCGTCGTCATCATGATCGGGCGGAAGCGCAGCAGGGCGGCCCGGTGGATCGCCGTGCGCGGGTCCAGCCCCTCCGTCCGCTCCGCGTCCAGGGCGACGTCGATCATCATGATGGCGTTCTTCTTCACGATGCCGATCAGCAGGATCACGCCGATCAGCGCGATGATGCTGAGTTCCGTGTCCAGCGCCATCAGGGCCAGCACCGCGCCCACGCCGGCCGAGGGCAGGGTGGACAGGATGGTCAGCGGGTGAACGTAGCTCTCATACAGCACGCCCAGCACGATGTAGACGGCCAGCAGCGCCGCGACGATCAGCAGGGGCTGCTGCGAGACCGACTGCTGGAACACGCGGGCCGTGCCCTGGAAGCTGCCCTGGATGGTGTTCGGCACGCCGATGCTGTCCATGGTGTGGCGGATCGCCGCCACCCCTTCGCTGAGCGGCACGCCGGGTGCGAGGTTGAACGAGATGGTCGTGGCGACGAACGGCCCCTGGTGGTTGACCGACAGTGGCGTGTTCTCCAGCCCGACGGAGGCGAAGGACGACAGCGGCACCATGGTCTCGACCTTGGTGCTGACCGCAGCCCCGGTGGAGGCGCTGCCGCGGCCGGTGTTGGCGATCTGGTTGGTGCGCTGGTTCGTCGCCCCCTGCGTGTCGGCGTTCGCTGCCCCCGCGATGGCGCTGGTCGCCTGCGTGCCGCTGACCGACCCGCCGGAGGTGCTGATGAAGATATCCTTCAGCATTTCCGGGTTCTGGCGGTACTGGGGCGCCACCTCCATGACCACGTGATACTGGTTCAGTGGGTTGTAGATGGTTGAGACCTGCCGCTGGCCGAAGGCGTCGTAGAGCGCGTTGTCGATCTGGCTGGGCGTCAGGCCCAGGCGGGCGGCAGCCTGACGGTCGATGGTCAGCCCGATCGCCAGCCCCTTCTGCTGCTGGTCGGAGTTGACCTCCGTAAGCTCCGGCACGCTTTGCAGCGCCTGCGCCAGACGCGGCGCCCAGGTCTGGAGTTCGTCCAGGGAGTCGCCCTGAAGGGTGAACTGGTACTGCGCGTTGCCCTGCCGGCCGCCGACGCGGATGTCCTGCACCGCCTGGAGGTAGAGGTTCGCCCCCGCCACCTGGGACAGCTTGCCGCGCAGCCGGGCGATCACCTGATCGGCGGATGCGTCGCGTTCCGCCAGCGGCTTCAGCGACACGGACATGAAGCCGGAGTTGGTGCGCCCGCCGCCGGTGTAGCCCACCACCGTGTCCACCGCCGGGTCCGACTTCACCAGATCGACGAACTGCGTCAGCTTCTGCCGCATCAGCTGGAAGGAGGTGCTCTGGTCTGCGTCGATGAAGCCGATCAGGCGCCCGGTGTCCTGCTGCGGGAAGAAGCCCTTGGGCACGATGGTGAACAGGTGGATGCTGAGCGCCACGGTCGCCAGGAACACGACCATGGTCAGCAGGCTGTTGTCCAGCGCCGCCGTCAGCGTCCGGTCGTAGAGCCGCATCACCCCGCCGGTCAGCCGCGCACTCGTGCGCCGCGCCCAGCCCCGCAGCCGGCCCGGTGGTTTGGGGGCCTTGCGCGGCTCCCGCAGCAGGGTGGCGCACATCATCGGCGTGGTGGTCAGCGAGACGACCATGGACACGAGGATGGCAACGGACAGCGTCAGGGAGAACTCGCGGAACAGGCGGCCGACGATGCCGCCCATCAGCAGGATGGGGATGAAGACGGCGACCAGAGACAGGCTCATGGACAGGACGGTGAAGCCCACCTCCCGCGCCCCGCGCAAGGCCGCCTGGGTGCGGGACATGCCGTTTTCCATGTGGCGGGAGATGTTCTCCAGCACCACGATGGCGTCGTCCACGACGAAGCCGGTCGCGATGGTCAGTGCCATCAGCGACAGGTTGTTCAGGCTGTAGCCCAGCAGGTACATCACCCCGAAGGTTACGACCAGCGAGACCGGGACCACCACGCTGGGGATCAGGGTGGCCCGCGCGTTGCGCAGGAACAGAAACACCACCATGATCACCAGCCCGATGGCGATGACCAGCGTGTGCTCCACCTCCTTTAGCGAGGCGCGGATGGTGGTGGTGCGGTCGTTGGCGACCGTCAGGTCGATGTCCGCGGGTATGGAAGCCTTCAGCTCCGGCAGCAGGGCCTTCACCCGGTCCACCGTGTCGATGATGTTGGCCCCCGGCTGGCGGTTCAGGATCACCAGAACCGACGGCTTGCCGTTCGACAGGCCCTGGTTGCGCAGATCCTCCACGCTGTCGGTCACCTCCGCCACGTCGGACAGGCGCACGGCGGCGTTGTTGCGGTAGGCGATGACGAGGTTGCGGTATTCCGAAGCCTTGCGCGCCTGATCGTTGGTGTAGATCTGGAAGCGGCGGTCGCCGTCCTCGATGGCGCCCTTGGGCGCGTTGGCGTTGGCCGAGGCCAGCGCCGCGCGCACGTCCTCCAGCCCGATGCGGTACTGGAACAGCGCCTGCGGGTTCAGCTCCACCCGCACGGCGGGCAGCGAGCTGCCGCCGATGTTGACCTGACCGACGCCGTCGACCTGCGACAGCTTTTGTTGCAGCACGGTCGCCGCGGAATCGTACAGCTGCCCCTGGCTGAGCGTCTGGGAGGTCAGCGCCAGGATCAGGATCGGCGCGTCGGCCGGGTTGACCTTGCGGTAGGTCGGGTTGCTCTTCAGGTTGGCGGGCAGGTCGGCGCGGGCGGCGTTGATGGCCGCCTGCACGTCGCGCGCCGCCCCGTCGATGTCCCGGTTCAGCCCGAACTGGAGCGTGATGCGCGTCGAGCCGATGGAGCTGGAGGAGGTCATCTCCGTCACGTCGGCGATCTGGGCGAGATGACGCTCCAGCGGGGTGGCGACGCTGGCCGCCATCGTCTCCGGGCTGGCGCCGGGCATGCTGGCGCTGACGGAGATGGTCGGGAAGTCCACCTGCGGCAGCGGCGACACCGGCAGCCCCAGGAAGGCCAGCAACCCGGCCAGCGTCAGCCCGATGGTCAGCAGGGTCGTCGCGACCGGACGCCGGATGAAGGGCGCCGACAGGTTCATGACGCCGTTCCTTCTTCGCCCAGCCGCTCCGGCCGGCCGCGCAGGCGCGTCGCCATGCGGTCGAAGGCCAGATAGATCACCGGCGTGGTGTAGAGGGTGAGAAGCTGGCTGACGATCAGGCCGCCGACGATGGAGACGCCCAGCGGCTGGCGCAGCTCCGACCCCGTGCCGGTGCCCAACATCAGCGGCAGGGCGCCCAGCAGCGCCGCCATGGTGGTCATCAGGATCGGGCGGAAGCGCAGCAGGCAGGCCTGATAGATCGCCTCGCGCGGGGACTTGCCTTCCTCCCGTTCGGCGTCCAGCGCGAAGTCGATCATCATGATCGCGTTCTTCTTCACGATGCCGATCAGAAGGATGATGCCGATGATGGCGATGATGTTCAGGTCATGGCCCCCCAGCATCAGCGCGATCAGCGCGCCGATGCCCGCCGAAGGCAGGGTGGACAGGATCGTGATGGGGTGGATGTAGCTTTCGTAGAGGACGCCCAGCACGATGTACATCGTGATGATGGCGGCCAGGATCAGCAGAAGCTGGTTGCCGAGCGACGCTTCGAACGCCAGCGCCGCACCCTGGAAGTGGGTGATCATGCTGGCGGGCAGCCCAACGTCCTTCTCCGCCCGCTTGATCGCCTCCACCGCCTCGCCCAGCGAGGCCCCGTGGGCGAGGTTGAAGGAGATGGTGACCGCCGGGAACTGGCCGATGTGGTTGATCTTCAAAGGCGCGCTGCGCTCCTCCAGCCGCGCGAAGGCGGCCAGCGGCACCTGCCCGCCGCCAGACGAGGGCAGGTGGATGGAGGTCAGCAGGTCGGCCAGGGTCATCGTCCGCGGATCGGCTTCCAGGATCACGCGGAACTGGTTCGCCTGGGTGAAGATGGTGGAGACGATGCGCTGGCCGAAGGCGTCGTACAGCGCGTTGTCCACCGCCGCCGTGGTGATGCCGTAGCGCGCGGCGGTGTCGCGGTCGATGACGATGGAAGCCGCCAGCCCCTTGTCCTGCATGTTGCTGGTGACGTCCTCAAGCTCCGGCAACTGATTGAGGCGGTCGAGCAGCTTCGGCACCCAGACCTTGAACTCGTCCATGTTCGCGTCTTCCAGCACGAACTGGTACTGCGTGCGGCTGACCGACGCGTCGATGGTCAGGTCCTGCACCGGCTGCATGAACAGCGAGATGCCGGGGACGTGGGCCGTGTTGCGCTGAAGCCGCCGGATGATGTCGCTGACGTCGGTCGTGCGCTCGTCCTTCGGCTTCAGGTTGATGAGGAAGCGGCCGGTGTTCAGCGTGGTGTTGGTGCCGTCCACGCCGATGAAGGACGACAGGCTCCGCACGTCCGGATCCTTCAGCACTTCCTCCGCCAGGGCGCGCTGCCGTTCGGCCATCGCGGCGTAGGAGACGGACTGCGTCGCCTCCGACACGCCCTGGATCAGGCCGGTGTCCTGGATCGGGAAGAAGCCCTTGGGGATGACGACGTACAGCGCCGCGGTCAGGCCCAGCGTGGCTACAGCCACCACCAGCGTCGCCGCCTGCCGGTCCAGCACCCAGCGCAGCGTGCGCCCGTAGCCGGCGATCAACGCGTCGAACCACGCCTCCGTCCGGCGGCCGATGGCCGAGCGCTCGCGCGGCTCGTAATGGCGCAGCAGCTTGGCGCAGAGCATCGGCACCAGCGTCAGCGACACCACGGCGGAAATCAGGATTGTGACCGTCAGCGTGATCGCGAATTCGCGGAACAGCCGCCCGACCACGTCGCCCATGAACAGCAGCGGGATCAGCACCGCGACCAGGGAGATGGTCAGCGACACGATGGTGAAGCCGATCTGCTTCGACCCGATCAGCGCCGCGCGCAGCGGGCTCTCGCCCTTTTCCACGTAGCGGGAGATGTTCTCGATCATCACGATGGCGTCGTCCACGACGAAGCCGGTCGCGATGGTCAGCGCCATCAGGGACAGGTTGTTCAGGCTGAAGCCCGCGAGATACATCACGCCGAAGGTGCCGACCAGCGACAGCGGCACGGACAGGCTGGGGATGATGGTCGCCGGGATGTTGCGCAGGAACAGGAAGATCACCAGAACGACCAGCGCCACGGCCAGCGCCAACTCCATCTGCACGTCGGCGACGGAGGCGCGGATGGTCGTCGTGCGGTCGGTCAGCACCGCCACGTCCACCGACGAGGGCAGGGCGGCGGACAGCTGCGGCAGCAGCTCCTTCACCCGGTCCACCACCTCGATCACGTTGGCGCCGGGCTGGCGCTGGATGTTCAGGATGATGGCCGGGACGGTGTTCATCCAGGCGCCGAGCTTCGTGTTCTCCGCACTGTCCACCACGTCGGCCACGTCGGACAGCTTGACCGGGGCGCCGTTGCGGTAGGCGATGACCAGATCCTTGTACTCGCTGGCCTGTCGCAACTGGTCGTTGGCGTTGATGGTGTAGGCGCGGGTCGGTCCGTCGATGTTGCCCTTGGGCGTGTTGACGTTGGCCGTGTTGATGGTGCTGCGCAGGTCGTCAATGTTCAGGCCGTAGGCGGCCAGCGCGCGTGTGTTGGCGCGGATGCGCACCGCCGGCCGCTGCCCGCCGCTGAGGCTGACGAGGCCGACGCCGGGCAGCTGCGACAGCTTCTGCGCGAAGCGGCTGTCGGCGAGGTCCTGCACCTGGGTCAGCGGCAGCGTCTTGGAGGTCAGCGCCAGCGTCAGGATCGGCGCGTCGGCCGGGTTGACCTTGGCGTAGATGGGCGGGGCGGGCATGTCGGACGGCAGCAGGTTGCCGGCCGCGTTGATGGCAGCCTGCACCTCCTGCTCCGCGATGTCGATGCTGAGTTCCAGCCCGAACTGGAGCGTGATGACCGACGCGCCCGCCGAACTGACGGACGACATCTGCGTCAGGCCGGGCATCTGGCCGAGCTGCCGTTCCAGCGGTGCGGTGACGGAGGAGGTCATCACCTCCGGGCTGGCGCCGGGGTAGAAGGTCCGCACCTGGATGGTCGGGTATTCGACCGCGGGCAGCGCTGACAGCGGCAGGAAGCGGTAGGCCACGGCGCCCACCAGCAGGATCGCCAGCATCAACAGCGAGGTGGCGACCGGGCGGACGACGAAGGGGTGCGAGATGTTCATGGCGGCGCCCGCGTCTTACGACGCGCTCCGCTGGCGGCGTTGCTTGTGCGGGGCCTCGGACGACGGGCCGGCGGCGGGCGGGGCGCCGTTCTCGGACGGCAGCATGACCTTGGCGCCCTCGCGCAGCTTGTCGGCACCCTCCGTCACAACCATGTCGCCGGGGTTCAGCCCCTTCTCGACGACGGTCTTGACGCCGTCGCTGGGGCCGAGCGTGATCGGGCGCACAGCCACGGTGCTGTCCTGCCGGTTGACGATGTAGACGAAGGTGCCCGGCGCGCCGCGCTGGACGGCGGCGACGGGGACCAGCGGCACGTCGGACAGCGTGTCCACCAGAAGCTGCACGTTCACGAACTGGTTCGGGAACAGCGACTGGTCCGCGTTGTCGAAGCGGGCGCGCAGCTTCACCGTGCCGGTGGTGACGTCGATCTGGTTGTCCACGGTCGCCAGCGTGCCCGTGGACAGGGTCTTGCTGCGCGTGCGGTCGAAGGCGGTGACCGGCAGGGTGGCGCCGGCCTGCAACCGCTTCATGATCGCCGGCACGTTGTCTTCCGGCAGCGTGAACAGGACGGAGATCGGCTGGATCTGGGTGATGACCACGATTCCCGTGGCCTCCCCGGCCGTGACGTAGTTGCCGGGATCGACCAGCCGCAGACCGACGCGGCCGGTGACCGGGGCCGTGATGCGGCTGTAGGACAGGTTCAGCTTGGCGTTGTCGACCGCCACCTGATCGGCCTTGACGGTGCCCTCATACTGCTGGACCAGCGACTCTTGCGTGTCGCGCTGCTGCTTGGCAATGGAGTCCTGCTTCACCAGCATGCGGTAGCGCTCCAGGTCGAGCTGGGCGTTCTTCAGCAAAGCCTGATCGCGGGTCAGCTGGGCCTGGGCCTGCTCGACCGCCAGTTGGAAGGGGCGGGGGTCCACCTCCGCCAGGAAGTCGCCCTCTTTGACCATCTGGCCTTCGGTAAAAGCGACCTTGGTGAGCTGGCCGCTGACCTGCGGGCGGACCGTGACGGTGGCCAGTGACGACACGGTGCCCAGCCCGTTCAGCCGGATCGGCAGGTCGCCCTTTTCCACCGTGGCGGTGACCACCGGCATGGGCGGACGCTCCCCGCCGAAGCGGCCGCTGCGGGTCTGCTGTTCCGGCGCCGGCCGGGTGGCGAACCACCAGGCACCACCTCCGATCAAGCCCAGCACCACCACCCAGGCGACGATACGGCCCAATACCGAACGGCGGGGGCGTTCGGTCCGCCGCTGGTAAGGTGGCGCCACGGTGTCCGGTTCGGACTCCGGCGGGAGCTTGACGGGCGTATCCAAATCCATGCTGTCCTTCATCACGGCAGGCACTTCTGCGTGCGGTTCGTGAAAACCGCCGCAGGGCAGAAACATCCTATACTCCGGACCGTGGTGACTCCTGCGCGCCTGCCTGTCATGACATCGTCACGACCGGTGTCGACGTCCACAGGCCGTTCGGCCGGAAGGACCGCATTCTTCGCCCGCGCCCTGGGGCATCGGCGGGACAACAGGCTCAAACCCCAGCTGGCAGGCATATACGTTCGGTAGGAACGCTACCATGGCAGCCATTGCTGAAGTGTGTCCACGTCGCCGAGTTTTGTAACAGACCGTAACAGCGCAGGATCCGCCGGCCTGTGCGTGCGGCAAAGTGGAAGGGGCAAAGTGGAAGGGGCGGGTGAGGCGATCCCATATAAGCATCCAATCTGCTGCTCGTCCGCACGCTCCGTGAGGAACGCTTTCATCATGGCAACGCACGTCGCCCGGATCATTCCGCCTTTTCCCGAGCCGCCGGCCGGGGACTTGCCCGCGTTCAAGCTGCTGGCCTCCTTCCGGAACAACGCGCTGACCTCCTGGCCCAGCCGCGCCTATGACGAAGCGGTGCTGGAACGCCGGGTGCTCGGCCGGCCAAGCTATCTGCTGAACGATCCCCCGGCGATCCGGCGCGTTCTGGTGGACAACGACGCCAACTACACCCGCACCCCCGCCGCGATCCGCATCCTGCGCCCCATCGTCGGGGAAGGTGTGCTGCTGTCGCGCGGCGAGGCATGGAAACGCCAGCGGCGAACGCTGGCACCGGCCTTCACCCCGCGCACCTTACCGATGATGGCCCGCCATGTGGCGCTGGCAACCGGGCCGGCGCTGGACCGGATGGGTGGAATGGCGGCGACCGGGGCGGCGATCGACATCCTGTCCTTCATGCAGGGGCTGGCGCTGGACATCGCGGGGCGGTCGATGTTCTCGCTGGAGATGGACCGCTTCGGCCCGGCGCTGCGCGGCATGATCCAGCGCTACAACCGGCGGCTCGCCCGGCCGCACCCCACCGACTTCTACGTGCCGCTGTCGATGCCGACGCTGTGGGACCTGCTGCGCCTGCGCTTCCGGCGGGAGTGGCGGGCGCTGATCGAGGGCATCATCGCGGAGCGGCGGCGCGCCGGGAAGGCGGGCGGACCACGCGACCTGTTCGACCTGATGGACGAGGCCCGCGACCCGGAGACGGGGGCCGGCTTCACGCCGGAGCAATTGCGCGATCAGGTCGCCACGCTGATCATGGCGGGGCACGAGACGACGGCGCTGGCGCTGTTCTGGTCCTGCTGGCTGCTGACCCAGGCGCCCGAGGCGCAGGAGCGGGTGGCGGCGGAGGCACAGGCGGTCGATGTCTCCACACCGGAAACGGCCTACGACGCCGTGGCGCGGCTGCCCTTCACGCGAGCCGTGGTGGATGAGGCGCTGCGGCTCTACCCGCCGGCCTTCACCATCGTGCGGCTGTCGCAGGGGCCGGACGACCTCGGCCCCATCAAGGTGCCGGCGGGCGCCGTCCTCATGGTGGCACCTTGGGTGCTGCACCGGCATCGGCGCTTGTGGTCCGACCCCGAGGCCTTCGTGCCGGAACGCTTCCTGCCCGGCGCCGAGCCACCGCCCCGATTCGCCTTCCTGCCCTTCGGGGCCGGCCCGCGCGTTTGCATCGGCGCGCAGTTCGCGCTGACCGAGGCGGTGCTGGTACTGGCGGCGCTGTTCCGCCGCTTCCGCCTGTCCGTGCCGGCGGGCGCGCGGCCGGCACTGCCG
>Ga0065721_10051004_pt1 | contig 16637 bp, 11 predicted proteins | sample Mesricmetagenome_FD_59108 | JGI IMG/M metagenome (GOLD analysis project Ga0065721, IMG submission 59108) | Mesophilic microbial community from rice straw/compost enrichment Sample: eDNA_1 v2 (version 2) | ecosystem: Engineered > Solid waste > Grass > Composting > Bioreactor | place: USA: Davis... | reverse complement strand
CGCCGACCCCGGGAGGCGGTACGACGCCGACGCGGACGGCGCCGTCGCCGAACTGCTGGTGCCCGGCGATCCGGCCGCCTTCTCGCGCCGTGTCGGCGATCATCTGAAAGCCCTCGCGCGAGCCGACCTTCTCGCCGCCGTCGAGCGTCACGCCGCCGCCCTCGGTCGCCGCCCTGCCCGGGTGGTGCTGCGCGACACCACCTCGCGATGGGGCTCCTGCTCCTCCCGCGGCACGCTGTCCTTCTCCTGGCGGCTGGTGCTGGCCCCGCCCTTCGTGCTCGACTATCTCGCCGCCCACGAGGTCGCCCATCTCGCCGAGATGAACCACGGCCCGGTCTTCTGGGACCATTGCCGCCGGCTCTGCCCGCGCAGCGACGAGGCCCGGGCCTGGCTCAAGGCCAACGGCGCCGGGCTCCACGCGATCGGCTGACGGCTGTGCCGGGGAGAGGGCCGGGAAGGCTACCTGCGGATCGGCCGCCGAGGGTCGAGGTCCTTCGCCAAGCACCGAACACCGTGGAAATCCGCACATTCATGTTGCATTCTGTTGTTTTGCGTCGATTTTCCTTGACAGTCGCCACGGCGGATGCGGTGATCACCACATATTGCGATGCTTGCCGAGACCTGCCGCCATTGCCTTGCGCCCGTATCGTCCCGTCTCCGGTCGACCCTTCCTGCGCCCGCCCCGGCGCGGTGCCCGGACATCGGCACGGGCGTGGGCACCGGCACGCCGCCGGATCGCGAGGCCGGCCATGAGCGATGCCGACCGGATCCGGGCGCTGCCGCTCTGGCAGGGGCCGATCGAGATCGTCCCCCTCGGCGGTGGCCTTTCCAATCGCAACTACAAGGTGACCGGCGCCTCCGGCGCCTGTGTCGTGCGCCTCGGCGAGGACCTGCCGTTCCACCACGTCTTCCGCGACCGCGAGGCCGCCGCCGCCCGCGCCGCCCACGCCGCCGGCCTGTCGCCGGCGCTGCGCCACGCCGAAGGCGGGGTGATGGTGTTCGATTTCCTCGCCGGCCGCAGCCTCGGCGCCGACGACGTCCGCGCCCGCATTTCCGAGCTCGCCGGCCTGCTCGCCCGCGTCCACCGCGACGTCGCCGGCCATCTGCGCGGCGCCGCATCGGCCTTCTGGGTGTTCCACGTGTTGCGCGACTACGCCGCCCGCCTCGCCGCCGCCGGGGCCGACCCGGCGGTGCTCGGTCGCTTTCTCGCCGTCGCCGCGGATCTGGAGGCGGCGCAGGTGCCGCTGCCCGTGGTCTTCGGCCACCACGACCTGCTTCCCGCCAACATCCTCGACGTCGGCGGCCGGCTCCAGCTGATCGACTGGGAATACGGCGGCTTCGGCACAGCGATGTTCGACCTCGCCAACCTCGCCGCCAACGCCGGCTTCGAGGCCGAGGACGACGAGGCCCTGCTCGCCGCCTATTTCGGCGGCGCCCCGGATCCTGCGACCCGCCGCGCCTTCGCCGCCATGAAGGTCGCCTCGGCCCTGCGCGAGACGATGTGGAGCATGGTCGGCGAACACGAGATGACGACGCCCGGCGTCGATTTTTCCGCCTACACCGAAGACACCCGCGCGCGGTTCGAGGCCGTCCTCGCCGCCTTCGAGAAAGACCACCGATGACCGAGACCGCCCTGCCGCAAGCCGCCGAGATCGTCGTGATCGGTGGCGGCATCGTCGGCTGCTCCACCGCCTACCACCTCGCCCGCGACCACCGGGCCGACGTCGTCGTCCTGGAGCAGGGCCGCCTGACCGGCGGCTCGACCTGGCACGCCGCCGGCCTCGTCGGCCAGCTGCGCACCTCGGCGGCGATCACCGAGCTGCTGAAATACTCCGTCGAGCTCTACGACCGGCTCGAGGCCGAGACCGGCCTCGCCACCGGCTGGAAGCGCAACGGCGGCCTGCGCCTCGCCGCCACCGACGATCGCTGGATCGAACTGAAGCGCCAGGCCACCACCGCCCGCAGCTTCGGCCTCGAGATGCACCTGCTCTCGCCCCAGGAGGCGAAGTCGCTGTGGCCGCCGATGGACGCCTCCGACCTCGTCGGCGCCGCCTTCCTGCCGACCGATGGCCAGGCCAGCCCCTCCGACATCACCCAGTCGCTGGCGAAGGGCGCCCGCATGCACGGCGCCCGCTTCCACGAGGGCGTCCGCGTCACCGGCTTCGAGTTCGAGGACGAGCGCGTCGTCGCCGTCCTCACCTCGGCGGGGCGGATCGCCTGCCGCTCGGTCGTGATCTGCGCCGGCATGTGGTCGCGCCAGCTCGGCCGGCTCGCCGGGGTGCGGGTGCCGCTGCTGCCGATCCAGCACCAATACGTGGTGACCGAGCGGATCGAGGGCGTCACCTCCGACCTGCCGACCCTGCGCGACCCCGACCGCCGCATCTATTTCAAGGAGGAGGTCGGCGGCCTCGTCATGGGCGGCTACGAGCCCGACCCGATCCCGTGGGCCGAAATGGGCGTGCCGACGCCCTTCGAGTTCCAGCTGCTCGGCGAGAACTGGGATCATTTCGAGCAGCACATGGTCGAGGCCATCGCCCGGGTGCCCGCGCTCCAGACCGCCGGCGTCAAGCAGATGATCAACGGCCCGGAGAGCTTCACGCCGGACGGAAACTTCATCCTCGGCAAGGCGCCCGAACGCGCCAACGTCTTCCTCGGCTGCGGCTTCAACGCCTTCGGCATCGCCAGCGGCGGCGGCGCCGGCTGGGCGCTGGCCGACTGGGTGATGAAGGGCGCCGCCCCGCTCGACCTCTGGCCGGTCGACCCCTGCCGCTTCTCCGCGGCCGCCGACGACGCCTTCACGAGAGCCCGCACGCTGGAGGCCTACGGCCGCCACTATTCCGTCGCCTACCCGCACGAGGAATACGAGAGCGCGCGCGGCAAGCTGGTCTCCCCGCTCTACGGCCGGCTCAAGGAGCGCGGCGCCGTCTTCGGATCGAAGCTCGGCTGGGAGCGCGCCAACTGGTTCGCGCCGAAGGGCCTTGCCGCCGAGGACCAGCCGTCCCAGGGCCGGGCCAACTGGTTCCTGCCGGTCGGCCAGGAGCATCGCGCCTGCCGCGAGGGCGTCGTGCTGTTCGACCAGAGCTCCTTCGCCAAGTTCGAGATCTGGGGCGCCGGGGCGGCCGAGGCAGTCGACCGGCTCGCGGCCGGCGACCTGACGCGCCCGGTCGGCCGCCTCGCCTACACCCAGTTTCTCAACGAGCGCGGCGGCGTCGAATGCGACGTCACCGTCGCCCGCCTCGCCGCCGACAGTTTCTTCGTGATCAGCGGCACCGGCTTCCGCACCCGCGACGCCGCCTGGATCGCGGCCAACCTGCCGCGCGACGGCGTCGCCTTCGAGGATGTCACCGAGGCCTTCGGCACGCTGGCGATCATGGGGCCGAAGGCGCGCCAGGTGCTCGCCGCCGTCACCACCGCCGACCTCACCACCTTCGCCTTTCCCTTCGGCCACGTCCGCCAGATCGCCGTCGCCGGTCGGGCGGTACGGGCGCTCAGGGTCAGCTACGTCGGCGAACTCGGCTGGGAACTGCACGTGCCGGTCGCCGGGCTTCCCGCGGTCTACGACGCGCTGATGGAGGCGGGTGCCGCCTTCGGCATCCGCCCGGCCGGCTACCGCGCCATCGAATCGCTGCGGCTGGAGAAGGCTTTCCTCGCGTGGGGCGCCGAGCTGTCGCCCTCGGTCAACCCCTACGAGGCCGGCCTCGGCCGCCTCGTCAAGCTGGAAAGCGGCCGCCCCTTCATCGGCCGGCAGGCCTGCGAGGCGGCCGCCGCGGTCGCGGTCAAGCGGATGCTGACCGGCTTCGCCGTCGACGGCGAGGACGTCGTCCTCACCGGCCGCGAGACCATCCTGCGCGACGGCGAGGCGGTCGGATACCTGTCGAGCGGCGGCTGGGGCTACACCGCGCGCACCAACATCGGCCTCGGCTACGTCCGCCGCGAGGCCGGCGTCAGCAAGGGCTGGCTCGCCCAGGGCCGCTACGAACTGGTGGTCGCCGGCAAGGTCGTCCCCGCCCGCCTCGCCCTCGCCCCGCTCTACGATCCGCGCGGCGAACGCATGCGGAGCTGAAGGCGGCGCCGGTCGGACCGGTTCGCAGCCGCCCCACCCGCCGGCGGAATGGGCCGAGCGGACAGGCCGGCGGACGGAAAATCCGCCGCCCGGCTCAGCTCGCCAGCGGCACCGCGTCGACCTCGCGGATCGCCGCGGCGAGGGCGAGGGTCTTCGTCGCCATCTCGGCGTGCAGCCGCTCGACCATGCGGCCCTCGACCTTGACCGCCGACTTGTCGGCGTTCTCGGGCTGCTCGAACACGGCGACGATCTTCTCGGCCCAGGCCACCTCCTCGAGCGTCGGCACGAAGGAGGCGTTGGCCACCGCGATCTGGCGCGGATGGATCAGCGTCTTGCCGTCGAGGCCGAACTCGCGGCCCTGCCGGCATTCGGCGGCGTAGCCCTCGTCGTCGTAGATGTCGTTGTAGACGCCGTCGAGGACCGCGAGGCCGAAGGCACGGGCGGCGGCCAGCGCCGTCGAGATCCACGGCACCATCGGCACCCGGCCGTCGACGAACTGGGCGCCGGTCTCCTTGGCGAGGTCGTTGAGGCCGAGCACGAAGCCGGCGAGCCGGCTCCCGGGGGCGCGGGCGTGGGCGGCGATGTCGCGGATCGACAGGATGGCGAGCGGCGTCTCGATCATCGCCCAGACCGCCATCTCCTCCGGGGCGCCGAGCGCGGCCATCGCCGCCTCGACCGCCTCGAGATCCTGCGGGCTCGACACCTTGGGCACGAGGATGGCGTCGGGGCCGGCCTCGACGGCGGCGGCGAGGTCGTCGCGGCCCCAGGGGGTGGAGAGGCCGTTGATGCGCACGAAGACCTCGCGCCGGCCATAGCCGCCCTCGGCGAGCTGGGCCTTGATCGTCGCGCGGGCCTCGGCCTTGGCCTCCGGCGCCACCGCGTCCTCCATGTCGAAGATCAGCCCGTCGGCCGGCAGGGTGCGGGCCTTGTCGAGGGCGCGGGCGTTGGAGCCGGGCATGTAGAGGACGCTGCGGCGGGGGCGGACGGCGATCATGAACACTCTCTCGGGCGGTTCTTCTCGGGGCGCAGTCTTCGGCGCCTGTTCTGCGGCGCCGCGTCTCGGCGGCCCGGACCGGACACCCCGGCCATGTTGCACTGCACAGTGTATCGCGGAATCCGCGAGCCGCAAAACCGTTCGTTTCGCCGATGCGGCACTTGGCAGCAGCCGGCGGTCGGGGATCGGGGGAACTTCTTCCCTTTTTCGGCGATCTCGCAGATACTGCGGGCAAAATCCCCATAACGGCCGCCGCCCGCGGAACGGCCGAGCGGAGAGACGCCCATGCTTCCGTTGTCCTTCCGGCGCCGCGCGGCGCTCGTCGTCGCCTTTTGCGCCGGTCTCGCCGCCCCGGTTCCCGCCTTCGCCTGGAGCGAACGGGAAGCCGCCGAGATCTGGAGCGAGTTGTCCGACCTCGCCTTCGAAGGCCGGCCGATCGTCGAGGATTCCGGCGTGGTCGGCCTCGAGGCGCCGACCCGGGCACAGGATCCCGGCAGCGTGCCGGTGACGGTCTCGACCCGGCTGTCGCCGCTCGACGGCCGCCGCATCGAGAAGATCTCGCTCTTCGTCGACGAGAACCCGGCGCCGCTGGTCGCCGTCTTCGAACTGGGCGAGACGGCCAACATCGCGAAGATCTCGACAAACGTCCGCGTCAACCGCTACTCGCTGGTCCACGCCGTCGCCGAACTCGACGACGGCAGCCTGCACGCCGCCTCGGCCTTCGTGAAGGCGTCCGGCGGCTGCTCCGCCCGCCCGGTCGAGCGGCCGGAGGTCGCCGCCGCCCGCCTCGGCGAACTCGACTTCGAGCAGGGCGCCGTCGCCGGCGCCGCGGGCAGCGCGATGCGCGAGGACGAGATCCGGGTGATGCACCCCAACTACACCGGGATGCAGCTCCACTACGTCACGCTCAACTACATCCCCGCCCGCTACGTCGACACGCTGACGGTGACGCTCGGCTCCGACCCGTTGCTGAAGGTCACCGGCGGCATCTCGCTGTCGGAGAACCCGGCGGTGCGCTTGTCCTACCGGCCGGCCGGCGAGGGCGACACCTTCGTCGCCGAGATGCGCGACACCTCCGGCACCGTCACCACCGCCCGCTGGCCGCTGATGGCCGGCGGCAGCTGACGGACGGCGACGAGTTGCGACGGCCGCCCGCGCCAAGCGGAGCGGCCGTGAGCGGCGGGGGTCAGAAGGTCGCCTTCATCGGGTCCGGCCCGATCCGGCCCTCCGGATCGTCCATGCCCTCGATGCGGGCACGGTCCTCGAGTTCGAGCGAAAAATCGAAGACGTCGAAATTCTCCGCGATGCGCGAGGCGCGCACCGATTTGGGGATCACGATCAGCCCATTGTCGAGATGCCAGCGGATGATCACCTGCGCCGGGGTCTTGCGATATTTCTCCGCGATCCTGGCGATCATCGGATCGGTCAGCAGGCCGCCCTGGCCGAGCGGGCTCCACGATTCGGTGAGCAGTCCGTTCTCGAGGTGGACGGTGCGCAGACCCGACTGCTGGAACCGCGGATGCAGCTCGATCTGGTTGAGCACCGGGGCGACGCCGGTCTCGCCGATCAGCCGGGTCAGATGGTCGGCGTTGAAGTTGGAGACGCCGATCGAGCGGACCCGGCCCTCCTCGCGCAGCCGGATCATCGCCTTCCAGGTCTCGACATAGCGATCCTTGGCCGGCGCCGGCCAGTGGATGAGATAGAGGTCGACATAGCCGAGGCCGAGCCTCTCGTTGCTGGCCTCGAAGGCGCGCAGCGTCGCGTCATAGCCCTGGTCGTCGTTCCAGACCTTGGTGGTGACGAAGATGTCGCCGCGCGGAACGTCGCTGCGCCGGACGCCGTCGCCGACGCCCTCCTCGTTGCCGTAGATCGCGGCGGTGTCGATGTGGCGGTAGCCACAGGCGAGCGCGGCTTCGACCGCATCGGCGACTTCGCTGGCCGGCGTCTGCCAGACGCCGAGGCCGAGCTGGGGAATGCTGCGGCCGTCGTTGAGGGTGAGAAGGGGGGCGGCGGTCATGTGGACGTCCTTGTCGCAGGCGTGAGGCGAAGGGGCGGGGCCGGAAGCGGCGGGCGTGTCCCGGAGTGGATCCACCGGCCACATAGGATATCGAACGCGGCGCCGCCAGCCCCGGTTCCGGGACGGGCGGGCGCGCGCCGGCCTTGCCATCGCGGAAGCTTCGACGCACAGTCGGCCCCGCGACCACGGGTGCCGCCGTCGCCGCGCCGCGCTCCGCCGGCTTCGTCGTGACGAAGGGGCGGGACGGACGGCACGAAGGCCGGTTCGGAAGGGCGGTTCGGGAGGGCGGAGCCAGGCCCTCGCCGCGACCGTGCCGCCAGGACGTCGCGCCGTGAAGACACGGCGCGGTGAGGACAAAGGATGCGGTTCCCCGCCGGGGAGCCCTGCGGAGGAGAGCGACGAGATGACCTTGATGCGTACGGGGACGCCTGCGGCGACGGCCGGGATCCGGTCGGCCGGGTTTCGTGCGGCCGGCCTGGTGATGGTGCTCGGCCTCGCGGCCTGCGGCGGCTTCCGCAGCGCGGCGCCCTCGGGCCCGGCGCCGTTGCAGCCCGCCCCGACCACCCCGGTGCAGACGCTCGACCTGCCGCCGCCCGCGGAGAGCCTGCCGCCTCCGGCCGAGACCCCGGTCGACCAGGCCGCCGCCGCCGCCGAGATGCAGCAGACCCAGCAGGCGGCGATCGAGGTCAAGAAGACCGATCTCTCCGGCGCCTGGACCGTGACGTCCGGCGGCGAGACCTGCAAGCTCTTCACCACCCTCACCACCTGGTCCGGCGGCTACCGGGCGCTGACCCGCGGCTGCTCCTCGGCCGAACTGCAGGCGATCGGCGCCTGGGACCTCTCCGGCAAGGAAGTGACGCTGAAGGACGCCTCCGGTTCGCCGGTCGCGCGGCTCTACGCCACGGCACCGCTGCGCTACGCCGGCCAGCTCGAGGTTTCCAAGCGCGGCGTCCAGTTCTTCCGCTGACGGCGCGGGAGTCCCGCCGCCGCGCGCGCCGGTCCCGGGCGCCGCGGTGGCCGGAACCCTTTGGCTTGCCGCCGGGTTGTGCTAGGCGTTGCCGCGGTGCAGCGTGAATGCTGCATCGCGAAAGTGTCGGCGGGCTCCGCCGGCGGCGAGCGGACGGGGCGGGGCGATGACGGCGAGTGGCGACGGGACGAAGGTCGAGGCGGCCGCGGGCCGCAAGAGCGTGTCCGCCGCCTACGACGCCCTCGTCGCCGCCGGCACGATCTCGGCGGACCTCGCCCAGAAGAAGGTGGCGCTGCGGCTCGACGCCCTGCTCAAGGACCTCAAGGAAACCCGCCTCGCCTCCAAGAAGAGCCCGATCGGCTGGATGTTCGGCCGGCGAAAGGCGGCCCCGGCCACCGCCGTTCGCGGCGTCTACGTCTGGGGCTCGGTCGGCCGCGGCAAGACCATGCTGATGGACCTGTTCTTCGCGCTCGCCGACGAGCCGAACAAGCGCCGCGTCCATTTCCTCGACTTCATGGCCGACACCCACGCCCGCATCGCCGCCGCCCGCAAGGCCGAGGCGAAGGACCCGGTCGACGCGGTCGCCCGCGACCTCGCCCGCGAGATCCGTCTGCTCTGCTTCGACGAGTTCGCCGTCACCGACGTCGCCGACGCCATGATCCTCGGACGGCTGTTCACCAAGCTGTTCGAGATGGGCCTCGTCGTCGTCGCCACCTCCAACGTCGAGCCGGACGGCCTCTACCGCGACGGCCTCAACCGCGACTATTTCCTCGGCTTCGTCGCCCTGCTGCGGCAGCGCGCCGACGTGATGCGGCTCGATTCGCCGACCGACTACCGGCTCGAGAAGGCCGCCAAGGACGATCTCTACGTCACCCCGCTCGGCTCCGACGCCCGCCGCCGGATCGCCGACCTCTGGGAGCGCGCGACCACCGGGCGCGAGGCGGCGCCGGCCTTCGTCACCGTCCACGGCCGCCGCGTCCGGGTGCCGCTCGCCGCCGGCGGCTTCGCCCGCTTCGGTTTTTCCGACCTCTGCGAGGCGCCGCTCGGGGCCGAGGATTTCCAGGCGCTGGTGCGGACCTACCACACGCTGTTCCTCGAGAACGTCCCGGTGCTGGACCGTTCCCGCCGCAACGAGGCCAAGCGCTTCATCATCCTGATCGACACGCTCTACGACACCGGCACCAAGCTGGTGGTCTCGGCCGCCGCCGAGCCGGACGAGCTTTATGTCGACAGCGTCGGCACCGAGGCCTTCGAGTTCGCGCGCTGCGCCTCCCGTCTCGTCGAGATGCGCTCCGACGCCTATCTCTCCGCGCCGCGACGGATCGACTGAGCCGGCTGCCACCCCTGCGGCCGATCGTCATCGAGAGGTGACGCAAACGTAATATCGTCCGGCCGCCGCGCGCTCATTCGTGCGCCGGCCGGCAGATCAAGGCCGAGATGTGCGGTTTTTTGCGCCGTTGCCTTGTCGTGTCGCTTGCGCTTGATGGGCATTCGGGTTAGTTCAAGCGAAGTAACGCGAAGCTATTTTCCCTTTACGTAAACGGAAGGTACTTGGAATGGCGCGGAACAAGATCGCCCTCGTCGGGGCGGGACAGATCGGGGGAACGCTCGCCCACCTCGTCGGCCTCAAGGAGCTCGGCGACGTCGTGCTCTTCGACATCGCGGAGGGGATCCCGCAGGGCAAGGCGCTCGATCTCGCCGAATCCGCCCCGGTCGAGGGCTTCAACGCCAGGCTCTCCGGCACGCAAGGCTACGAGGCGATCGCCGGAGCCGACGTCGTCATCGTCACGGCCGGCGTTCCGCGCAAGCCGGGCATGAGCCGCGACGATCTGCTCGGCATCAACCTCAAGGTGATGGAATCGGTCGGCAAGGGCATCGCCGAGCACGCGCCGGACGCCTTCGTGATCTGCATCACCAACCCGCTCGACGCCATGGTCTGGGCGCTGCAGAAATTCTCCGGCCTGCCGGCGAACAAGGTCGTCGGCATGGCCGGCGTGCTCGACTCGTCGCGCTTCCGCTACTTCCTCTCCGAGGAATTCGGCGTGTCGGTCGAGGACGTCACCGCCTTCGTGCTCGGTGGCCACGGCGACACCATGGTGCCGCTCGCCCGCTATTCGACGGTTGCCGGCATCCCGCTGCCCGACCTCGTCAAGATGGGCTGGACCACGCAGGAGCGGCTCGACCAGATCGTCCAGCGCACCCGCGACGGCGGCGCCGAGATCGTCGGCCTGCTCAAGACCGGCTCGGCCTTCTATGCCCCGGCCTCCTCGGCGATCGCCATGGCCGAGAGCTACCTCAAGGACAAGAAGCGCGTGCTGCCGTGCGCCGCCCATCTCTCGGGCCAGTACGGCCTCACCGACATCTACGTCGGCGTGCCGATCGTGATCGGCGCCGGCGGCGTCGAGAAGGTCATCGAGATCGAGCTCCAGGGCGAGGAGAAGGCCGGCTTCGAGAAGTCGGTCGGCGCGGTCAAGGGCCTGATGGACGCCTGCAAGGGCATCAAGCCCGAGCTCGCCTGAACGGTCGTCGAGGAGCGCCCCGGGCTGCGGCCCGGGGCCGCATCACAGGTGCTTTGCCGGCGGCCCCGCTGATGGGTGGGGGCGGTCTGGTGTATGACGTCGCCTGCCGCCCTGCGGCCGGGCCCGGGACGGATTTCAGGGCCCGTTCTTCACTCCGAACCCGATTGCGGGGGGAACGAAGCGTATGAACATTCACGAATACCAGGCCAAGGCCCTGCTCAAGGAGTATGGCGTCCCGGTCGCGGCCGGCGTGCCGATCCTCAGCCCCGGCGAGGCCGCCGCCGCCGTCGCCGAACTTCCCGGACCGGTCTACGTCGTCAAGAGCCAGATCCACGCCGGCGGGCGTGGCAAGGGCAAGTTCAAGGAACTGCCGCCCGAGGCCAAGGGCGGCGTGCGCGTCACCTTCTCGCCCGAGGACGCCGTCGCCAGCATCGAGGAGATGTTCGGCCGCACCCTCGTCACCAACCAGACCGGCCCGGCCGGCAAGCAGGTCAACCGCCTCTATCTGGAAGATGGCGCCAAGATCGCCCGCGAGCTCTACTGCTCGCTGCTGGTCGACCGCTCCTGCGGCCGCATCGCCTTCGTCGTCTCCACCGAGGGCGGCATGGACATCGAGGAGGTCGCCCACAAGACCCCCGAGAAGATCCTGACCGTCGACATCGACCCGGAGATGGGCGTCACCACCGCCAACGCCGAGAAGCTGTGCATGGCGCTCGAGCTCGACGGCGACGCCCGCATCGACGGCCTGCTGCTGTTCCCGACGCTCTACCGCGCCTTCGTCGAGAAGGACATGAGCCTGCTCGAGATCAACCCGCTCGTGGTGCTCGACGACGGCCACCTGCGCGTGCTCGACGCCAAGGTCTCCTTCGACGGCAACGCCCTGTTCCGCCACCCCGAGATCGTCGCCCTGCGCGACAAGACCGAGGAGGACGAGAAGGAGATCGAGGCTTCGAAATACGACCTCGCCTATGTCGCCCTCGACGGCAACATCGGCTGCATGGTCAACGGCGCCGGCCTCGCCATGGCGACCATGGACATCATCAAGCTCTACGGCGCCGAGCCCGCCAACTTCCTCGACGTCGGCGGTGGCGCCACCAAGGAGAAGGTCACGGCGGCCTTCAAGATCATCACCGCCGATCCGGCGGTGCAGGGCATCCTCGTCAACATCTTCGGCGGCATCATGCGCTGCGACGTCATCGCCGAGGGCGTCATCGCCGCGGTCAAGGACGTCGGGCTCCAGGTTCCGCTGGTGGTCCGCCTCGAGGGCACCAACGTCGATCTCGGCAAGAAGATCATCTCCGAAAGCGGCCTCAACGTCATCGCCGCCGACGACCTCGATGATGCCGCCCAGAAGATCGTCGCCGCGGTGAAAGGCTGACCGACATGTCCATTCTCGTTGACAAGAACACCAAGGTCATCGTCCAGGGCCTCACCGGCAAGACGGGCACCTTCCACACCGAACAGGCGCTCGCCTATTACGGCACACAGATGGTCGCCGGCGTCCACCCCGCCAAGGGCGGTGAGAAGTGGACCGGCAAGGGCGGCGAGCAGCTACCGATCTTCGCGTCGGTCGCCGACGCGAAGGAGGCCACCGGCGCCGACGCCTCGGTGGTCTACGTGCCGCCGGCGGGCGCCGCCGCCGCCATCATCGAGGCGATCGACGCCGAGATCCCCTTCATCGTCTGCATCACCGAGGGCATCCCGGTCGCCGACATGGTGAAGGTCAAGGCCCGGCTCGCCACCTCGAAGTCGCGCCTGCTCGGCCCGAACTGCCCGGGCGTGCTGACGCCGGAGGAGTGCAAGATCGGCATCATGCCGGGCTCGATCTTCAAGAAGGGCTCGGTCGGCATCGTCTCGCGCTCCGGAACCCTGACCTACGAGGCGGTGTTCCAGACCTCGAACGAGGGTCTCGGCCAGACCACCGCCGTCGGCATCGGCGGCGACCCGGTGAAGGGCACCGAGTTCATCGACGTGCTGGAGATGTTCCTCGCCGACCCGGCGACGGAATCGATCATCATGATCGGCGAGATCGGCGGCGCCGCCGAGGAAGACGCCGCCCAGTTCCTGAAAGACGAGGCGAAGAAGGGCCGCAAGAAGCCGATGGCCGGCTTCATCGCGGGCCGCACCGCCCCGCCCGGACGCACCATGGGCCACGCCGGCGCCGTGGTCTCCGGCGGCAAGGGCGGCGCGGAGAGCAAGATCGAGGCGATGGAGAGCGCGGGCATCCGCGTCTCGCCGTCCCCGGCCAAGCTCGGCAAGACCCTCGTCGAGGTGCTGAAGGGCTGACGGCCGGCCGGTCCGTCGGCGGTCCGGGATCGAGCCCGGACCCGCGGCGGCCGGCATGGCCGTCACGTCCGTGACGACCGGCGAAAACCGGTCCTCACGGGCTCGTGAGAGAGAGACTGCGGCGGAGGGCGGGCCGACCCGCCTTCCGCCCCATTCATCGGCGAGGGTCCGCCCATCGCCAACCGACGACGACGGAGGCGGGGGACATGCCCCCGGGAGCCTTGATGGCACGCCAGGACAGCAACGAGACCTTCGCCCGCACCTCCTTCCTCTACGGCGCCAACGCGCCCTGGATCGAGGACATCCACGCCCGCTTCCAGGCCGATCCGGCCTCGGTCGACGCCGAATGGCGTGCCTTCTTCGAGGCGCTGGGCGAGAACCGGGACGAGGTGATCGCCGAGGCCAGGGGCGCGTCCTGGGAGCGGGCCAACTGGCCGATCGTCGCCAACGGCGAGATGGTCGCCGCCCTCGACGGCAACTGGGGCGAGACCGCCAGGGCCGTCGAGAAGAAGCTCGAAGCCAAGGCGGCCGCCGGCGGCGTCGCGCCGGGCGCCGACGACCTGCGGCGCGCCAGCCGCGATTCGACCCGCGCCCTGATGCTGATCCGCGCCTACCGCATGCGCGGCCACCTCCACGCCAACCTCGACCCGCTCGGCATCGCCAGGAAGCCCGACGACACCGAACTCGACCCGGCGTCCTTCGGCTTCGCGCCGGGGGATCTCGACCGCAAGATCTTCATCGACGGCGTGCTCGGCCTCGAATTCGCGACGATCAACGAAATCACCGCGATCCTGAAGCGCACCTACTGCTCGACGGTCGGCGTCGAGTTCATGCACATCTCCGATCCCGAGGAGAAGGCCTGGATCCAGGAGCGCATCGAGGGCCCCGACAAGGAGATCAGCTTCACGCCGGAAGGCAAGCGCGCCATCCTCAACAAGCTGGTCGAGGCCGAGGGCTTCGAGAAGTTCCTCGACGTCAAGTACACCGGCACCAAGCGCTTCGGCCTCGACGGCGGCGAAAGCCTGATCCCGGCGCTCGAGCAGATCATCAAGCGCGGCGGCAATCTCGGCGTGCGCGAGATCGTGTTCGGCATGGCCCACCGCGGCCGCCTCAACGTCCTGACCCAGGTGATGGGCAAGACCCACCGCGCCCTGTTCCACGAGTTCAAGGGCGGCTCCTTCGCCCCCGACGACGTCGAGGGCTCGGGCGACGTCAAGTATCACCTCGGCGCCTCGTCGGACCGCGAGTTCGACGGCAACAAGGTCCACCTCAGCCTGACGCCCAACCCCTCGCATCTCGAGATCGTCAACCCGGTGGTGCTCGGCAAGGTCCGCGCCAAGCAGGACCAGATCGCCACCGTCCACGAGGGCGACATCATCCCGCTGCGCGAGCGCGTCAAGGTGCTGCCGCTGCTGCTGCACGGCGACGCGGCCTTCGCCGGCCAGGGCGTCGTCGCCGAATGCTTCGGCCTCAGCCAGCTGCGCGGCCACCGCACCGGCGGCTCGATCCACTTCATCATCAACAACCAGATCGGCTTCACCACCAATCCGCACTTCTCGCGGTCCTCGCCCTATCCTTCCGACGTCGCCAAGATGGTCGAGGCGCCGATCATCCACGTCAACGGCGACGACCCGGAGGCGGTGGTCTACGCCGCCAAGATCGCGATCGAGTACCGGCAGAAGTTCCACAAGCCGGTCGTCGTCGACATGATCTGCTACCGCCGCTTCGGCCACAACGAGGGCGACGAGCCGGCCTTCACCCAGCCGATCATGTACCGCAAGATCCGCAGCCACCCGACGACGCTGCAGATCTATTCCGAGAAGCTGGTCGCCGAGGGCGTCCTCACCGCCGAGGAAGCCGAGGCGATGAAGGCCGAGTTCCGGGCGCGGCTCGACGGCGAGTTCGAGATCGGCCAGGCCTACAAGCCCAACAAGGCCGACTGGCTCGACGGCGTCTGGTCCGGCCTCAAGGTCGCCGACAGCTTCGACGAGCGCCGCACCGGCAATTCCGGCGTTTCGGTCGAAACCCTGCGCGAGATCGGCGCCAAGCTGACGCAGGTTCCCGAGGGCTTCAAGGTCCACCGGACCGTCCAGCGTTTCCTCGACGCCCGCGCCAAGGCGATCGAGACCGGCGAGGGCATCGACTGGGCCACCGCCGAGGCGCTGGCCTTCGGCACTCTCCTCGTCCAGGGCTTCAAGGTCCGCCTGTCCGGCCAGGACTGCGAGCGCGGCACCTTCTCCCAGCGCCATTCGGTGCTCTACGACCAGGACAGCGAGGCGCGCTACATCCCGCTCTCCAACCTGGCGCCGGAGCAGGCCCGCTACGAGGTCATCAACTCGATGCTCTCGGAGGAAGCGGTGCTCGGCTTCGAATACGGCTACTCGCTGGCCCGGCCGAACGCGCTGACCCTCTGGGAGGCCCAGTTCGGCGACTTCGCCAACGGCGCCCAGGTGATCTTCGACCAGTTCCTCTCCGCCGGCGAGCGCAAGTGGCTGCGGATGTCGGGCCTCGTCTGCCTGCTTCCGCACGGCTACGAGGGCCAGGGCCCGGAGCATTCCTCCGCCCGCCTCGAACGCTTCCTGCAGATGTGCGCCGAAGACAACATGCAGGTCGCCAACTGCACGACGCCGTCCAACTACTTCCACATCCTGCGCCGCCAGCTGACCCGCGACTTCCGCAAGCCGCTGATCCTGATGACGCCGAAATCGCTGCTGCGCCACAAGCGGGCGGTCTCCCGGCTCGACGAGTTCGGCGCCGACACCACCTTCCACCGCCTGCTGTGGGACGACGCCCAGTCGAGCCCGCAGGCCGAGCTGAAGCTCGTCTCCGACGACAGGATCCGCCGGGTCGTGCTCTGCTCCGGCAAGGTCTACTACGATCTCTACGAGGACCGGCTGAAGCGCGGGGTCGACGACGTCTATCTGCTGCGCGTCGAGCAGCTCTACCCGTTCCCGGCGAAAGCCCTCGTCGGCGAGCTCGCGCGCTTTCCCAACGCCGAGATCGTCTGGTGCCAGGAGGAGCCCAAGAACATGGGCGCCTGGGCTTTCGTCGATCCCTACATGGACTGGGTGCTGCGCCAGACCGGTTCGAAGTCCCAGCGCCTGCGCTACGTCGGCCGGGCGCCGGCGGCGGCGACGGCGACGGGCCTGATGTCGAAGCATCTCGCCCAGCTCCAGGCCTTCCTCGACGAGGCCTTCGCCGGCTGAGGCCGGCGGCGCGCCGGCCGCGCTCCTCCGGCCGGGCCCTTCGCCCCGGTCGACGACCCGATGATCCGCGGACGGCGATCCGCGCAACGAGAGACGATGACGATGGCCACCGAAATCCGCGTTCCCACCCTCGGCGAGTCCGTGACCGAGGCGACCATCGGCCGCTGGTACAAGAAGGCCGGCGAGAGCGTCACGGCCGACGAGCCGCTGGTCGAGCTCGAGACCGACAAGGTGACGATCGAGGTGCCGGCGCCGGCGAGCGGCGTGCTCTCCGAGATCCTCGTCGCCGACGGAGAGACCGTCGAGGTCGGCGCCCTGCTCGGCACCATGGAGGCCGGCGGCGCGGCCGCCGCGCCCGCGTCGGCGAAGGCCCCCGAAAAGCCGGCCGCGACCGCCGCTCCCGAACCGGCGAAGGCCCCCGCACCGGCGTCGACGTCGATGCCGCCGGCGCCCTCGGCCCAGCGGCTGATGGCCGAGACCGGCGTCTCCGTCGACGCCGGCTCGGGCAAGCGCGGCCAGGTGCTGAAGGAGGACGTGCTCTCGGCGATCAAGTCGGGCGCCGCGGCCCCGGCCCAGGCCGCCGCC
>Ga0065721_10051003_pt1 | contig 16641 bp, 14 predicted proteins | sample Mesricmetagenome_FD_59108 | JGI IMG/M metagenome (GOLD analysis project Ga0065721, IMG submission 59108) | Mesophilic microbial community from rice straw/compost enrichment Sample: eDNA_1 v2 (version 2) | ecosystem: Engineered > Solid waste > Grass > Composting > Bioreactor | place: USA: Davis... | reverse complement strand
GCGGTGCCATGCGCGCTCGGAATCGCACCTCCAGTGCAACCGTGCTCATGCACGACGACGCCGTTGAATACGGAATGCGAGCGCTGTACGCCGCCATCGATCAAGCCGACCCTGGTCGCCATCGCACTCGTCGGCACGGGCGCTGCGCCCGATGTTTCCGCCGCGCCAACGCCAACTTCGCCGCTGTCCAGATAGATATGATTGTAATCGTACGTTCCCTGCGGATCTGCGCTGCGCAGACGCTCCAGCGCGCGGCGGGTCGACATTCCGGGCGGTGCTTGCAACACCACGATGGAGACATCGAGCCCTTCCAGGTTCCGCGTGCGTCCAATCCCAAATCCCGCCGCACGCGCGCGATCCAGCGCAGCTTCTGTCGGCGACAACGCCACCACCTCGGCCCTGACGATGAGCGCCCCTCGGGGGTCCGATTCCAGGACAGCCCGATGGGTCCGCAGCAGATCACGAATGCGCACCTGCCGCAGCTCGCGCAGGCTGCGCGGATCGGCGCGGTCGAGCACGCCGTTGACAGTTCTATTCAGCGGCTCGGCCGGCAGCCCGGGCAAGTCGGGCACTTGCACCCGGGGCAGCGCCACCTGCGCACGCGCCCAGCCGGCGGCTGCGAGCAGCAGGACAACGAAGGCGATGGATCTAGTCGGGAACATGAGTACGCTCGGCCATATCGAGAATATACGCGCCGGCAGCCGAAATTCTTCCATGTCGCCAGTACCCGCGGTTCCAACGCCGCTCCGATGCAGACCGGGAGTGCGGACCTGGGGCACAATTCTCCGGACCGCTCGGGAATAAACCCGGCCTCGGACTCGTATTGATGAGCGAGACATCGGCAAGCACGAAGGCTTCCTTGCAGCAGGTGCGCGAGCAGATCGTGGCGCTTCTGCCGAGGCTGCGACGTTTTGGCCGCGCAATTACGCGGCATCCGGCCGACGCGGACGATCTGGTACAGATTGCGATCGAGCGGGCCCTGTCGAGATACGAGCAGTGGCGGCCCGAGGCGCCCTTTCACAGTTGGATGTTCGGCATCATGCGCAATGCCTGGATCGATGAAGCGCGCGCTCGCGGCCGGCAAGGCAAGGTCCTGGCGCCGGAGGAAGCGGGTTGCGAGGTTGCCGACAACACGAGCGAAGCGCAGCTGCGACTGTTGTCAGTGCAAAGGGCGATTGCGTCGTTGCCGGAAGAACAGCGGCTGGCCGTGGCACTGGTGCTGGTCGAAGGGCTTTCGTACAAGGAAGCGGCCGAGGCGCTGGATGTGCCGATCGGAACGTTGACGAGCCGGCTGGCACGCGGCCGCGAGGCGCTGCAGAAGCAGCTGGAGTGAAGGTGGTCCATGCAGTTCTCGGATGAAGTCCTGATGGCGTATGCCGACAATGAAGTCGATGCCGACCTGCGCCGCCAGATCGAAGCCGCGATGGCGCTCGATCCCTCGATCGCCGAGCGGGTCGCGCAGCATCGCAGGCTGCGAGCCGAGGTGAGCGTCGCCTTCGATGACGTGCTCGAGGAGCCCATTCCCGACCGCCTGCTCGACGCCGCGGCCGCATCGCCCACCAGGCCCGCGACGGTGACGGATCTCAACGCCGCTCGTACAGCCAGGCAGCGGGCCACGCATCCGCGCCGCTGGACCTGGGTGGAATGGACCTCGATCGCGGCCAGCCTGGTGATCGGCATTCTCGCCGGGCGCACGGCCCTGCAACCTGCGCATTCCAGTTTGTTTGCAACCACTGCCGAAGGCATCGTCGCCCACGGAGAACTGGCGGCCGCGCTCACCGATCAGCTCGGTGAGGCTGACAAAGATGCAACCGTCAGGATCGGCCTCGCATTCCGTGCTACGAGCGGAGAATACTGCCGCACATTCGTCGCGACCTCGACCGCTGGCTTCGCCTGCCGTGAGCCGAATGCCTGGAAGGTCCGGGCGCTGAGCGAAGCGGTTGGCGGCGCCCAGGGCGGCGAGTACCGTATGGCCGGTACGGACCTTCCTCCGGCGATTCTCGCCGCCGTCGAACAAAGCATGACCGGCGAGGCACTGGATCGCGAGCAAGAACGAGCCGCACGGTCACGCGACTGGAAACCGTAACTAGTCCGCGACACAGACGCAGAAACAAACACTGGTTGGCAGCACCGCCGGACCAGGCCCACTACAATTCGGGGCATGGAGTCCTTGCTCGAAGAAGAACCGGATCGACCGGCGCCGCGTCGGCGCTTCCAGAAACGGTGGCTGTGGTGGGCTTTCCTGGCGTGGTGGGCCGCGGTCGCCGGCTGGAATGTCACCAAACCCATGCCGCCGGGAACCAATGTGACCGCGCCACTGGTGAGCGCCGAGGCCAGTGACGTCCAGTTCCTTTACGATCTCACCACCTCCTTGCCCGATGGCCAGACCGTCCGCGAGCAGCACATCTTCGATGAGGTGTTCGACATCATCGACCAGGCGCAGTCGTTCGTGGTCGCCGATTTCTTTTTGCTCAATGACATGATGGGCGCGGCCGATGGCGTCTATCGGCCGCTCAGCCGGCAGCTCGCCGATCGCCTGCTCGCGCGTAAAGCCGCCAGGCCCGAGCTGACCGTTCTGCTGATCACGGATCCGATCAATGACGTCTACGGCGGCATGCCATCGCCGCTGCTGAACGAGCTGCGCGCCGCTGGCATCGACGTCATCAGTACGGATCTGAACCAATTGCGCGATTCCAACGCCCTCTATTCGGCGCTGTGGCGCATGTTCCTGCAATGGTGGGGCAACTCGGCCGAGGGCGGCTCGATGATGAATCCGTTCGCGCCGCCGGGCAGCCCGCCGATCACCTTCCGGAGCTGGCTGGCGCTGGCGAACTTCAAGGCCAATCATCGCAAGGTCATCGTCGCCGATCGCGCCGACGGCACGCTGACCGGAATGGTCACGTCGGCCAATCCGCACGATGGCAGCAGCTCGCATTCCAATGTGGGGCTGCGTTTCAGCGGGCCGCTGGCGCAAGAGGTCGTGAACAGCGAGATGGCGGTGGCGCGCTTCTCCGGATGGAAAGGTCACATCTATGCCACGGCCGAGCCGGCGACGACTCAGCCCGCCGAGCCGATCCAGCTGCAGTTCCTGACCGAGCAGGCCATTCGCGATCACCTGGTCGAAGCGATCGATACCACGCGCAACGGCGACAGTGTCAGCATCGCGACGTTCTATCTGGCCGATCGCAAGATCGTGAAGTCACTGCTGAGCGCCGCCTCGCGTGGCGCGAAAGTGCGGCTGATCCTCGATCCAAACAAAGATGCCTTCGGGCGCGAGAAAGACGGCGTGCCGAATCGTCCGGTGGCGGCCGAGCTGGTGCGCAGGAGCGATGAAAAGATCCAGGTGCGCTGGTACCGCACGCATGGCGAGCAATTCCACACCAAGCTGGCCCTGGTGACGCACGGCGACCGGCTGATCGCATCGCTGGGCTCGGCGAATCTCACCCGCCGCAACATCGGCAATTACAATCTGGAAGCGAACGTCGCGATCGAGTTGCGCGCGGCCTCAGCGCTCGGCATAGAAATGATCAGTTATTTCGACCGGCTGTGGCATAACGATGGTCCACCCGGCACCAGTTTCACCGCCGCTTTCGGCGCATGGCAAGACGACGACACCGGGCGTTACTGGCGCTATCGCCTGATGGAAGCGACGGGCTTGAGTACGTTCTAGGTCGAGCGAGGCGCGCTTGGATTTCTGACGCTGCAGATACCGGTACTGCCACGGCGGCATCCGATCCTTCGACGGCAAGGCCCACAAGCCGCGCTGACCGGCACGCGCCTGCTCTTCGAGCTCGATCAACGATCGATCGTGGACGGTGCGTCGATACACCCAGACGTGACCGTCGCGCACCATGGCCTTCGCCACATCGAGCCGGTCCGGCTCGCGATACACACGAACGATCTTGCGGTCGTAACGATCGGTCTCGATCACATCGACGAATACCTTGCGGCCGCCGATCAGCTTCACGAGAGCGGCACGAGCAGCGTTGCCGTACGGCTGGGTTTTCTCGGGTGCATCGATATCCTGCAAACGCACGTCGACATCGCGCCCCTTCGCCGGCCGCACCAGGAAACTGTCGCCATCGAAGATCTTGCCGACCGTGCCCGAGAAATCCCGGTCGTCCGCACTCGCCGCCGCCGACAGCAGGCAGACGCCGGCGAGGCACAACCAACTTTTGATGAACGCAGCAAACATCGGGATTCAGGGCGCCGGGAGCACGGCGCGAGCGACTATTCGGGACGGGGTTCGTTACTCTCGCCGCGCAACTTGCGCAGGGCCGGCTGATCCTCGGCCACGGCGACGGCGGTTTGTCTGGTCAGGTCCACAGCGACTTTCTGGGCAGCCCCTTCGAACGCCGCGGCGACCGCGCTCATGCGGTCTTCGGTCGCGCTCACACGCGCATCGCTGCTGACGGTCGCCACCAGTCTGCGATCGGCGACGCGGATCAATCGACCGATGATCATCACGTGCGCATCGGGTGTCGGGCCCTGGGCGTATTCGGCTTCGAAGTTGCGGACTTCGACGTCCAGGGTGTAATCGTTGGCAACCCGCGACTGCTCGGCGGTGACACTGCGAAACAACTGCTGATCGTTCATGGTCGCGACCAGCATGTTCTGCACGACTTCGACGGTACGTCCGCCCCAGCGCACGCCCCGGAAGTAATCGAGCTCGCGACCCTTGAGCACGGCGATGCGCTCGCTGTCGAGACCCGGCGAGAAGTCCGGCCGACCGATGGAAATATCCACCGGCGTGCTCGGTGCCCCGGTAACGGTCCCGCCACGCGCCGACGCAATCACATACGCGCTCGGCACCGGCAGCTCGCTGTCGAACAGCGAGCTGGTACATGCGGTACAAGATAACGCGGCGACAGCGGCAACCCACCCGGTTCTCATGCGCGTGCTCATTTCCTGATCTCGACGCCGCTCTGCGGCGGCTCATACAGAATCTGCGACGGGTTTTCTTTCAGGTTGCGCGACAGGTCGCGGAATTCACGCGCCGCCTGACGCGTTTCGCGCATCAGCCGCTCCAGCTCGAACAGGCCCTGCTCCGTGAAGTTGCCGAGCTGCACTTCGCTCTTCTGCGTGAACGTGTCGATGCGCGCGGACGCTTGGGCGAGGTGGCCCGCAATCTCGTTCATGCGAACCAGTGCCGTCTGCACTTCAGGCCGCGCGTCGGCGGTCATGCCACGCAACGATTCGGAGGCGCCGTGGATTTCAACGACCGTCGCACGCAACTCGGTGACCAGCGCCTGCACGTCCTTCGCGGTCTGCGGCATGGTCGCCATGGTGTCGCGCATGCCTTTGATGGTGTCGGCGATGCCGGCGAGATTCTCGTCGGACACCACTCGTGAGATGCGCTCGAGCAGCGTGTTCGCGCGCCCCATCAGTTCCGGCAGGCTGGCGAGGAACGCATCGAAGTCGGATTCGACCGCCTCGATCACGGGATATTGTTCGCCCTGCGCCAGCGGTGCATTGCGATCCACGTCGGAGGCTTCTTTCAGATTCACATACAGCAGACCGGTCACGCCCTGCAGGCCGAGGCTGGCGCGAGTGGCCGCCGAGACCGGCGCAGTCTTGTCGATTTCGACCACCACGTGGACGCGGGTCGCATCGCTGGAATCGATCGACAGCCGGCGCACCCGGCCGACATCCACGCCGAGGAAACGAACCGGGCTGCCGCGGTCCAGGCCGCTGACCGAGCCGGTGAAATAGATCTCGTAGCGCCGGTACTCGCGGCCGTCGTTCGCGTCGGTGTACCAGAGCACGAAGCCCACCGCCATGGCGATGACCAGCAGGATGAAGGCGCCGACGGCGACGTAATGAGCGTCTCTTTCCATGCGGACTTACACAGCCGCCTGTGCCGCGCGGGCACGGGGGCCGTGGAAGTACTCCTGAATCCACGGATGCGGGTTCTTCATGATGCCGTCGAGCGTATCGACCACGATTTTTCTGTCAACCAGCACCGCCACGCGATTGCAGGTGGCCAGCAGCGTATCCAGGTCGTGGGTGATCATGACGATGGTCAGCTTCAGGCTGCGATGCAGATAGGTCACCAGCTCGTCGAAGCCGGCCGCTGAGATCGGATCGAGGCCGGCGGTCGGCTCGTCGAGAAACAACAAGGCCGGATCCAGCGCCAGCGCCCGCGCCAGCGCGGCTCGTTTGACCATGCCGCCGGAGAGCTGTGAAGGCAGTTTGCCGCCGGCGTCCACCGGCAGCCCGACCATGCGCAGCCGCAGCTCGGTCAACGCTTCCAGCGCCGCCGGCGAGGCATCGAAATACTCGCGAATGGGCAGCTGGATGTTTTCCGCCACGGACAGCGAGCTGAACAGCGCACCGTGCTGGAAGGTCACGCCGTAACGCCGCTTGACCGACAGCAGTTCCGAGTCACTCATCTGGGTGATGTCGCGGCCTTCGATCAACACTTGCCCGGAGGCAGGCCGCTGCAGACCGAGCATGGTCCTGAGCAGCACCGACTTGCCGCTGCCCGAGCCACCGACGATGCCGAGCACCTCGCCGGGCATCACGTCCAGGTTCACGCCATCGTGCACGACCTGCGCGCCGAAGCGGTTGACCACTTTGCGCACCGAAATGATCGGGGTTTGCTGGCCGGCACTCATCAGAAGTCCAGCTCCACGAACACCACGGCGAAGATGGCGTCGGCGAAGATCACCAGGAAGATCGACTGCACGACGGCCACCGTCGTGAGCCGTCCCAGCTCCCGGGAAGAATCGCGCACCTGCATGCCGCGATACGTGCCGACCAGCGCGATCAATATCGCGAACACCGGGGCCTTGATCAGACCGGCCCAGAATGTGGTCGGCGCCAGCGCGTCCTGCACGCGGGGAACGAACTGTGACAACGAGATGTCGAGCAGCAGCGAGGACAGCAGCGCGCCGCCCAGCAAGCCCATGGCGTCGGCGATGATAGTCAGCAATGGCAAGGCGATCAGCAGACCGATCAGGCGCGGCACGACCAGCACCTCGTAGAAGTCCACGCCCATGGACTGCAGGGCGTCGATCTCATCGTTCAGTCGCATGACGCCGATCTCGGCGGCAAAGGCGCTGCCGGAGCGGCCGGCGACGATGATGGAAGTGAGCAGCACGCCCAGCTCACGCAGCACCGAGATCGCCACCAGGTCGACCGTGAAGATCTCCGCACCGAACGTTCGCAACTGCTGGGCACCGAGATAGGCCACGATGACGCTGATCAGGAACGCGATCAGCGCCACGATGGGAATGGCCTGGATGCCCGTCTCATATATATGTCGCGCGATGGACGGCAGACGCAGGTGATGCGCGCTGCGCATGGCGCGAACCATGGTCGCGGCGATCCGCCCGAAGAAGCCGACCGCCTCGCGGGTCTGTCTGGCTTGCTGAACCGCGCCTCGTCCAATCCAGACCACAGCATCCCGCAGCGACGGACTGGCCTCCGCGGCCTGGCCCGGCTCGGGCCTCTTCTGTTCGAGCAGCTCATCGAGGAATGCGAAGTGCGCGGGCCGCTCGCCCACCACTTCGATCCGCCCGCCGGCGGATCTGGCGCGCTCCAGCCAATTGCGCAACAGCCAGGCTCCGGACAGGTCCAATGTTTCGATGCCGCCGAAGTCGAGCCTGACGTGCCGGCTCTGCTCGCTGAGTTGCGCGAGCGAGCTCTCGATCTCACGGAGATTGTCGATGCACCAGCCGCCGCGCAGCCGCAGCGTCAGTCCATCGCCAGATCGTTCCGATTCGAATAGCACCGGGTCGAGTACCGTTACGCCGTGGAAGACGCGCGCAAGATTAGCAGATGTGCACAGTCGTATTATTGGAGCGGTCGAGCACAACGCGCCGGCGCCGCCCCTGTTCCGTCGCTGCCGGAAAGTTCGGGCGCGCCTTCAGGCCGTTCGGACGTCGCGATATCCTGCGGAACCGACGACAGTCCAGCCGGGATCTGAACGATGACCGATGTCGAGCACCTGGTCGAAGCGAGCTACCTGGGCAACACGCTATGGCACTGGGCGGTGGCCGCCGGCATTGCCATCGCCGCGTTCCTGCTCCTGCTGCTGCTCCGGAGTGCGGTCCAGGCGCGTTACCAGAAGCTGGCAGCGACGCCCGAGACCGAGCTCCTGGAGCTGCCGTTCAAGATCGTCAGCCGCACCACCCTGCTCACCGTGCTGGTGACCTCGCTGTTCATCGGGTCGCAATGGCTGAAGCTGCCGGCCACGGTCACCAAGGCGATCCTGACTCTGTTCACCATCGCGGTGTTCTGGCAGATCGGCCTGTGGGCGACGGTAGCAGTGCTGGCCGCGCTCGACAGGAAACGCCAGGTGTCGGATCCGGCGGCCGCCAGCTCCATGGGCATCATCGGCTTCCTGGCCCGCGCCACCATCTGGTCGTTCGTCCTGCTGTTGACGCTCGACAACCTGGGCGTCCAGATCAAGCCACTGCTGGCCGGTCTGGGCATCGGCGGCATCGCCGTCGCGCTCGCGGCCCAGAACATTCTTGGCGATCTGTTCGCGTCGCTGTCCATCACGCTCGATCGGCCGTTCGTGGTGGGCGATTCACTGCAGGTCGACGAATTCAACGGCACGGTCGAATACATCGGCGTGAAGAGCACGCGGCTGCGCAGCCTCAGCGGCGAGCAGATCATCATGCCGAACGCGAACCTGCTCAGCAGCCGCGTGCGTAACAACTCGCGGATGAATACGCGGCGCGTGGTGATCAATATCAGCGTCGATCAGCAGACGCCGGTGGAAAAGCTGCAGCAGATCCCGGACAAGATCCGTCAACTGATCGAATCGCATCAACCAGTCAACTTCGACCGCTCGCACTTCGCCAGGATCGGCCCGTCGTCGTTCGACTTCGAAGCGGTGTACATCGTGCTCACGCCGGACTACGCCAAACACATGGAGATCCTGCAGGACATCAACCTGCGACTGGTGGAGTGGCTCGACAAAGAGCGCATCATGCTGTGGTCGCCGCAGCGGGTGTACTACGTGGACTCGAAGCCCGGCGTGCGCGCCGCGCTGGAAGAAAAGGCGCCGCCGTCGTCGCGAGACAGCTGAGTTATTTGATACTGCCGATGGCGCGGACGCGGCTCTCTCCAGCCTGCGTCTGCTCCAGCGCTTCCATGAAGCGGCGCGTCCAGGCGGCGATGTCGTTGCGACGGAGCACTTTCATCATATCGGCGTGACGTTCGCGTCTTTCGTTGAGCGGCATGGATAACGCCGCCTGGATTGCGTGGCTGACGCCGCGAACGTCGTAAGGATTCACCAGCAACGCCGACGACAGCTCACGCGCGGCGCCAGCGAGATTGGAGAGGATCAGCACGCCCGGATCGGCAGGGTCCTGCGCCGCCACGAATTCCTTCGCGACCAGGTTCATTCCATCGCGCAACGGCGTCACCAGACCCACCTTTGCGGCGCGCAGAAAGCCCATCAGCGTGGCATGCGGGAAGTTGCGATTGAGATAACGAATCGGCGTCCAGTCGGTATCCGCGAAACGGCCATTGGTGCGACCGGCCGCCTGTTCCAGCGCCTGACGAATCTCGGCGTACGCACGCACGTCGGTGCGCGACAGCGGCGCGATCTGGATGTATGTGATGCGCCCGAGATTCTCCGGATGCGTTTCGAGGAACTGCTGATAGGCGGAGAAGCGCTCCACCAGCCCTTTGCTGTAGTCGAGCCGGTCCACGCCCATCATCAGCGAGCGGCCGATCAAGCTGTCGATCATGCGCCGGACCACATCGGTCGCGCTGGCCTCGAGCGCTTCGGCTTCGACCGCGGCCACGTCGATACCGATCGGGAACACTTCGGCGCGGATCACGCGATCGCCGATACGAATCCGCCCATCGGGCCGCACCGCTTCCGCACCGAACAAATGCTCGATGCCGCTATGGAAGGAGCGCAGGTCGTTCTGCGTCTGGAACCCGATCACGTCGTAGCTGGTGAGATCGCGCAGCAGCTCCGCATAGCACGGCAACACGCGCAGCATCTCGATGTTCGGAAATGGAATGTGCAGGAAGAAACCCATCGGACGCTGCACCCCCAGCTCGCGCAGCCGACGGCCGAGCGGGATCAGGTGATAGTCGTGCGCCCAGATGAGATCGCGCGGCTGCAACAGCGGCAGCAGTTTCTGCGCGAAGATGCGGTTGACGTTCTCGTAGGCTTCACGCTGCTCGTTCGAGTAGCGCATGCCCTTGGAGAAATAATGAAACAACGGCCACAGCACGTCGTTGGAATAGCCGTTGTAGTACAGCTCGAATTCGCTCTTGCGCAGCTCGATGGTGGCGTAGGTCACGCCCTCGCGAATGTGCAGGTCGGGCTCGCCGGGCTCGCCCTCGCAGGTTTCCCCGCCCCAGCCGAACCATAGGCCGCCGGTGCGCTTGAGCGCACTCAGGACCCCGACCGCAAGTCCACCGGGGGCGGCCGATTTGCGTGGCAGGGAGATCCGGTTGGAAACGCAGACAAGTCGTGTCATCTAGTGGGTGTACTCGATAGCGACCTACGAGAAAAAAGCTGTGGCCCGGAGCTTTCTACAACTCGACCCAACGCCCCACCGGGCGAAATAGTTTCACAAAACCCTTACGCAGGCTTCGCGGATTTCATGACCAGCGTTGTCGGCAGCCCTCGCTCCCCAGCGACACCCGGGGGAAATTACCAGAGGATTCAATCGATTGTTACCCAGGCGGCAGCCGACGCGCGGCGCGAAGGCTGCATTCACCGGATGAATAGCCGGCTTGCTGCCTGAAAGCGCGCCGAAAACGCTAGAATTCGCGCCCCCAGTTCCCACGTCCCATTGTCGTTTTGGAGTGCCGCGGTCTCATGAAAAAGCCCGTCAACGTTGCCATCACCGGCGCCGCCGGTCAGATCGGCTATGCCCTCGCCTTCCGTGTCGCCTCCGGCGCCATGCTGGGTCCCGATCAACCGATCAACCTGCACCTGCTGGAAATCACGCCGGCATTGGGCGCGCTGCAGGGCGTAGTGATGGAGCTCAACGACTGCGCGTTCCCGACGCTCAACAAGATCGTCGCCACCGATGACGCCAAGGTCGCATTCAAGGATTGCGATGTCGCGCTGCTGGTCGGTGCGCGTCCGCGTGGCCCGGGCATGGAACGCAAGGACCTGCTGCTCGCCAACGCGCAGATCTTCTCGGCGCAGGGCAAGGCGCTCGATGCGGTCGCGAATCGCAACGTGCGCGTGCTGGTCGTCGGCAACCCGGCGAACACCAATGCGCTGATCGCTCAACGCAATGCCCCTGGCCTGAATCCGCGCAATTTCACCGCGATGGTCCGTCTGGATCACAACCGCGCGCTGTCGCAGCTCGCCGAGAAGACCGGCACTCACAGCACCCAGATCAAGAAGGCCATCATCTGGGGCAATCACTCGGCGACCCAGTATCCCGATCTGCATCAGGCCACGGTCGACGGCAAGCCGGCGCTGTCGCTGGTCGATCAGAAGTGGTACGCCGAAACGTTCATTCCGGTCGTGCAGCAGCGCGGCGCGGCCATCATCAAGGCTCGTGGCCAGTCGTCGGCGGCTTCCGCCGCTTCCGCGGCGATCGACCACATCCGTGACTGGGTGCTCGGCACGCCGGAAGGCGATTGGGTCAGCATGGCGGTGCCGTCGGATGGCAGCTACGGCATTCCGGAAGGCGTCATCTATGGCTATCCGGTGACCTGCAAGAACGGCGACTACCAGATCGTGCAGGGCCTGTCGGTCAACGACTTCAGCCGCGCGCGCATGGACGCCACCCACAAGGAACTGCTGGAAGAAAAGGACGGCGTGAAAGAGCTGATCTGAAGCTCCGAGTGCCGGGGCCACGGCCCCTGCAATAACAACGAGACGGCGAACGTGTCACATGATGCGTTCGCCGTTTTCTTTTATCGGCGCCCTTTGGACACGCCCGACTTGCCGGTGTACGCCGCGCAAGTTACTGTCGTCGGCACCGCGCGACACAGCATGCCGTGACCAAACTGTCGGACATTCCGACTGAATTTTCGCCGATCTGCGCAGGTCCGAGCTGTCTCGCGCACAGCTTTCAAGAGGTTTCACATCGTGAGCAGCGTGATCTGGTTTCTGGTGTTCGTGATCGGCGCTCTGACGCTCGCCTACAACCGCGCTTCGTTACTCACCACGACACTGGTGTATGGCGGCGGCCTGCTGGCGTACGGCTGGTTTGGCGATCCATCGCTGCCCTGGCTGGTCGTGCTGTGGGCGGTGCTCGCCACGCTGGTGTTTCTGAACATCGACGCGCTGCGCATTCGTTTCATCTCGCGCCCGTTCCTGCGCACCTATCGACGCATGCTGCCGTCGATGTCACAAACTGAAAAAGACGCGCTCGAAGCCGGCACCGTGTGGTGGGATGGCGAACTGTTCACCGGCGGCCCGGATTGGGACAAGCTGCTGTCCGCCGCCGCTCCGAAGCTGACCGCCGAGGAGCAGGCTTTCATCGACGGTCCGTGCGAAGAGCTGTGCCGCATGATCGACGATTGGGACATCACCCATCGGCGCGCCGATCTGCCGCCGCACATCTGGGAATACGTGAAGAACAAAGGCTTCTTCGCGATGATCATCCCGAAGAAATATGGCGGCCTGGAATTCTCCGCGTACGCGCACTCGTGCGTGCTGGTGAAGCTGTCGAGCCGCTCCGGCGTCGTTGCATCGACGGTCGCCGTGCCCAATTCGCTCGGGCCCGCCGAACTGCTGCTTCACTACGGCACGCAGGAGCAACGTGATTACTACCTGCCCCGGCTCGCTCGCGGCGAAGAAGTGCCCTGCTTCGCGTTGACCGGCCCGCGCGCCGGTTCGGATGCCGCGTCGATTCCGGATTTCGGCGTGGTCTGCAAAGGAACGTTCGAGGGCCGCGAGATCCTCGGTGTGAAGCTGAACTTCAGCAAGCGCTACATCACGCTCGCGCCGATCGCGACCGTCATCGGCCTCGCGTTCAAGCTGTTCGATCCGGACAAATTGCTGGGCGAGGACAAGACCGATTACGGCATCACCTGCGCTCTGATTCCGCGCAATACCCCGGGCATCACCATCGGCCGTCGTCACTTCCCGATGAACGCGCCGTTCCAGAACGGCCCGATCCAGGGCAAGGACGTGTTCGTGCCGCTCGACTATCTGATCGGCGGCATCAAGATGGCCGGCCAGGGCTGGCGCATGCTGGTCGAGCAGTTGTCGGTCGGCCGTTGTATCTCGCTGCCATCGAGTGCGACGGGGGCGGCGAAGGCGGCCGTGTTCGCGACTGGCGCTTACTCCCGCATCCGCCGGCAGTTCAATGTTTCAGTCGGCCAGTTCGAAGGCGTGATGGAAGTGCTGGCGCGCATGACCGGCACCACCTACATCATGGACGCCGCGCGGTCCGTCACCGCCGGCGCCATCGATGGCGGCGAGAAGCCGTCCGTGCCCTCGGCGATGTTGAAATATCACCTCACCGAGTACGGCCGCATCGTCGCCAACGACGCGATGGACATTCACGGCGGCAAAGGCATCTGCCTCGGCCCGAAGAACTATCTGGGCCGCGGTTACGAGCTGGTTCCGGTCGCCATCACGGTGGAAGGCGCGAACCTGCTGACGCGCAGCCTGATCATCTTCGGCCAGGGCGCGATTCGCTGTCATCCCTTCGTGCTGCGTGAAATGAACGCCGCCAAGGACAAAGACAAACGCAAGGGCACCATCGAGTTCGACAAGGCGCTGTTCGGCCACATCGGCTTCACGATCAGCAACGCCGTGCGCTCGCTGGTGATGGCGCTCACGCTGGCGCGTTTCTCGAAGGTGCCGGACACCGGCCCGACGCAACGTTTCTATCAGCACATCAACCGATTCAGCGCCTCGTTCGCGTTCGCGACCGACGTGGCGATGCTGACGCTCGGCGGTTATCTCAAGAAGAAAGAAAGCCTCTCGGCGCGCCTCGGCGACGTACTGTCGTGCATGTATCTGGCTTCGATGGTGCTGAAGCACTATGAGAACCAGGGCCGTCAGGAGGCGGATCTGCCAATGGTCGAATGGGCTTGCCGCACGCTGCTGTACAAAGCCCAGGAACAGCTGCACAGCTTCCTGCGCAACTTCCCGAACCGATTCCTCGCGGCCTTCATGCGGCTGTTCATTTTCCCGCGCGGCCAGACCTATCACGCGCCGTCCGATCCGCTCAGCCACAAACTGGTCGAGCAGATCATGCATCCGACCATCACGCGCGATCGTCTGACCGACGGTGTGTATCGCACGGTCGAGCCGACCAATCCGCTGGGCCTGTTGCATGAAGCGATGGTGTTGAGCGAAACCGCCGAGCCGCTGGAGAAGCGCATTCGCGTCGATGGCGTGAAGACCGGCAAGGTCACGGCACTCGATCTGCCCGGGCAGATTCAGCAGGCGCTGGCGGCGGGCATCCTGTCGGAGACCGAAGCGGCGATGCTGCGTGATTACGATCGACGCGTGATGGACATCATCAACGTCGACGACTTCAGCACCGAAGACCTGGCGGCCGGTGAACAGCCGGTGGAGATGCGCCAGGTTCGGGTGGGGAACGCGTAACGCCAGCTTGCACGCGGCGTGTGTTCGTACGTCGCGTGCAATGGCCTCTCACTGCGGGGTGCGGCGCAGCGGCCATCGCCCCCGGGCCGCAGACAACGGGAATTGCTGACCAACTGGAGTGCTCGGCAGGTACATACTGCCTGGCGAGAAGCGTCCTGAGACGCTCGCGCCCATCCCTCGAGTGGAGAGCTGCCATGATTTCGAGCCCCCTCGTTCTCAAGCCCGACGATCGTAAGCCACCCCTCAGCGTCATCGGCACTCACGTCACTGTTCTCGCATCCGGACTCGGCGGCGAGAATCATCAGGTCACGCTGCAGTCAGGTGCGAAAGGAACGGGCCCGCCGCCGCACAGTCACGATTGGGACGAATCCTTTTACGTGACGAAGGGTCAGATCGAATTCACGTTCTCGGGCCAGACGACGATGTGTACCGCTGGAACGTTCGTCCATGTGCCGGCCGGTGCCGTCCACGCTTTCCGCTACGGCCCCGAGGGCGGCGAAATGCTGGAGTTCACCGGGAAGCGCAGCAACGCGGTCGCGATGTTCACGGCCCTGGACCGGGAAATTCCACCCGGCCCGCCGGACATTGCAAAGGCAATTCGAGTCTTGGGGGAGAACGGCGTCCAGGTTCACGTGTGAGGTGGCTCGCTTGCAGCACCCGCCGAACAGGCTTGGCAGCAGTGACTGCGTTCCGCTCGAATCGGGCGACCGATTGGAGCGGAGCTCATTTGTTTGAGTTGTTCCAGGCGCTCGGCATCCGAAACAATCACGTTGAAGCCGTTTATCTCCGTCGACCGCTCGTAACGGTCGCGGAGCATGACAGAGATTCGAGCCGCATCGAGTTGTCGCGAATGTACTCATAGGGCAGGAGAACCTCGGATCGCTCGCCGAGCCAGCGAGGGCATTCATCGTCCTCGGTGCTTCCACCGCCATCCCCGCGCGAGTACATTAACGGCGCCTCCCGTGTACGCTCGGTTCGCGTGGGATCAGTCATCCGACCCACCGGTTGACGCGAACCAGGAGCGTACCAGTCAACGCTCATCCCCCGGAGTCCTTCAAGAATGAAACATCAACTCAAGGCTCGATTCGTGCTCGGCGCGGCGGCTGTTCTTTGCATCGGTGCCGGCCTCGCTTTCGCCGAGGGCATCAAGCGCACGCCGTCGCCCGCTGGCGCGGAGGTGTATTTCATCGCGCCCGCGGACGGTGCGACGGTCACCAGCCCGGTGACGGTGAAGTTCGGCTTGAAGGGCATGGGCGTCGCCCCGGCCGGCATCCCCTTCGACAACACCGGCCATCATCACCTCATCATCGATGCGGACCTGCCGCCCGCCGGCGCACCGATTCCGACCGACGCGAATCACGTGCATTTCGGCAAGGGCCAGACCGAAACCACCGTCGAGCTCAAGCCCGGCAAGCACACGCTGCAGCTGTTGCTCGGCGATTTCGGCCACGTCCCGCACGATCCGATCGTGAGCTCCAAGAAAATCACGATCACGGTGAAGTGACGCGGTCCATCCTGCATGTGGACATGGACGCGTTCTACGCGTCCGTGGAGATGCGCGACAATCCCGAGTTGCGCGGCAAGCCAGTGATCGTGGGCGGCCTCGGCGGACGTGGTGTCGTCGCGGCCGCCTCTTATGAAGTGCGCAAGTACGGCGTGCATTCCGCCATGCCGATGCGCGAAGCCCTGCAACGTTGTCCGCACGCAGTGTGCGTGAAGCCGCGTTTCGAACGATACAAGGCAGTTTCCAGCACGGTCTTCGAAATCTTCCATCGGTTCACGCCGCTCGTTCAGGGGCTGTCGCTGGATGAAGCATTTCTCGACGTGACTCACAGCCAGCGGGCGCTTGGCTCCGCGGAATCGATTGCGCGGCAGATCAAGCAGCTCATTCTCGAACAGACTCAGCTGACGGCATCGGTGGGCGTCGCGCCAAACAAGCTGGTTGCGAAGATTGCATCCGACCTGCGCAAACCGGATGGCCTGGTGGTCGTGACACCGGAACAGGTCACGTCGATTCTCGATCCGTTGCCCATTCGCCGATTGCACGGTCTTGGCAACAAGACAGCCCCTCTGCTGGAGCGAATCGGCATCGTCACTTTGCGCGACCTGCGGCTCGCGCCCGACGCGACACT
>Ga0065721_10005157_pt1 | contig 16641 bp, 16 predicted proteins | sample Mesricmetagenome_FD_59108 | JGI IMG/M metagenome (GOLD analysis project Ga0065721, IMG submission 59108) | Mesophilic microbial community from rice straw/compost enrichment Sample: eDNA_1 v2 (version 2) | ecosystem: Engineered > Solid waste > Grass > Composting > Bioreactor | place: USA: Davis... | reverse complement strand
CGCTGCGGCCGCGCTCATTCGCCGTAGCGGGCGAGCCGGCGCAGGTCGACGATGCGCACGCCGCTGTGCTCGATCTTCAGGAGGCCCTCGTCCTCGAGCGCCCGGAGGCACTTGTTGGTCATCTGGCGCGACAGGCCGGAGAGCAGCCCGAGCTCCTCCTGGCTGATGTCGAGATAGCTGCCGACGCTCGGGTAGAGCACCGGATTGAACATCCAGGCGAGGCCCCGCGCGAGCCGCGCCTGCGCGTCGAGCATGCGGTCATAGCCGAGCACGGCGATGAACTGGCCCAGGCGTTCGTTGAGCTGATGGACGAGGAAACGGTTGAACGCGACGCTGTTGTCGAACAGCCACAGGAAGGTCGCCCGGTTCATCATCGCAAGCCGCGTCGCGCGGATGGCGACGAGGTCGTACTTGCGCTGCTCGTCCTTGAGCAGGGTGCCTTCGCCGAACCATCCGCCCGCCGGCACGCCGGTGAAGGTGACGGCCTTGCCGGTGTCCGATACCGCGCTGACCTTGACGAGGCCGCTGACGACGCCGGACCAGCAGTCGAAGCGGTCCCCCTGATGGCAGATGTACTCGCCCTGCGCGAAGCCGCGCTCGACAATGCCCTTCGCCGCCCGCTCACGCTCGGAGGGGGAAAGATCGTGCGCCCAGCGCGCAATGGAGAGAAGATGCTCTGTCGTGATCAAGACACTGTCCGTGGCCGCGTCGCCGGCACACTATAGAGAGGCTTGCCGGCCAAGCGAAGCATCGCGCGCCGCCCGGCGCATCAGCCTTTCGTCCTTCTTCTTTCGACCTCTTGTCCCGCTCCGTCGGGAATGGAACCTTGGCGCTGGAACCGGGTGAATCTGGGGGGACCATCCTGCGATGATCATCGAAGCCGAACGCTCCTGCCTTCTCCTCGTCGACTTTCAGGGCCGCCTCGCACCCGCCATTTCAGGCGCGATGGAGACGGTCGCCGCGGCGCGCCGCCTTGCGCTCGCCGCCCGGCTCTTCGGCGTGCCCGTCATCGCCAGCGAGCAGAATCCGCAAGGGCTCGGCCCAACCATCGACTCCCTCCGTGAGCTGCCGGAGCTCGTCATCGCCAAGACGGCCTTCGACGCCTCACGCCAGAGCGAACTGCAGGACGCCCTCGACGAGAACCGGGACACGGTGCTCATCGCCGGCTGGGAGGCACACGTCTGCGTCTTGCAGACGGCTTTCGGCCTCAAGATGAACGGCTTCGCCCCCATTGTCGTGGCCGACGCCGTCGGCTCCCGGCAGCCCGCCAGCAAGGCGGCGGCACTCGAGCGCCTCGCCCGCCACGGCGTCGAGATCGTCACGAGCGAGATGGTCGTGTTCGAATGGCTGCAGGATTGTGAGCACCCGCGCTTCAAGGAGGCGCTCGCCCTGATCAAATGACGCAAGACCGCAATGGTCAGGCGCGGCGCGGAAGGCGCGGCACACCGGCCTGCCGCGCATAGGCCGCCGGGGTCAGCCCGTAGGCGCGCTTGAAGAGCCGGGTCAGATGCGCCTGGTCCGTGAAACCGGCCTCCGCCGCCGCCTCGGCGGGTGGGACGCCGCGGGCGAGCGCGTCCTTGGCCGCCTCCAGGCGGATGGTGCGCAGATATTCGCTCGGCGGCAGACCGAAGCGGCGCCGGAAGGCGCGGATGAGCTGGAAGCGGCCGAGCCCTTCCCCGTCTGCGAGCGTCTCGATCGTCAGCCGCTCCGCCATCTCCTCCCGCATGCGCGCGGCGAGCCGGGCGATAGCCGCTTGGCCGGCATCCTCGGGCCGGCCACGCCGGCCCGCATGGCGCATGAGCGCGGCCGCGAGCCCGAGATAGCGCTCCCCCGCGGCGAAGGGATCATCCCCGGCGTCGAGCTCGCGGGCATAGGCGAGAAGGGCGGCGGCGAGCGGCGGATCCTCCGCCACCGCATCCCGGAAGCCGATCTCGTGCCGGGGGCCGAGCTCGGCGAGCGTGGCCGACAGCTGCTCCGGCGCAAGATAGAGCATGCGATAGACGACGCCTGCCTCCGTCGTCGCATGGCCGTCGTGCAGGTCGAAGGGGCTGAACAGGATGACCGAGCCCGGCTGGGTGCGGTGGCGCGAGCCCCTGCACCAGAAGCTCTGCGAACCCCGCTCGGTGAAGCCGACGGCATAGGTCGCATGCGCGTGCCGGCCATAGGCGTGCCGGCTGAGGCCGGCCTGCAGCGCCTCGGCGCCGTGGCTCTCGTCGCGGCGTGTCCGGAACCAGTCGTCGGCAGTTGCCCGTTGCAAGACCATTTCTCCTCGCCGCACCAGCGTACAAGACCCGGGCGCGACCGGAAACGATCCTGAACGCGACATGTCGATAAAGAGGCAGGAGAGCCCGGATCAGATGAAGTTCGACACCAAGATCGCCATTGCCGTCCGCGAGGATCTCGCCGTCTGGCAGAAGCTCAATATGGTCGCCTTCCTCGCGAGCGGCGTGGCCGCCGGCCGGCCCGGCACCATCGGGGAGCCCTATCACGACGGCTCGGGCCGGCAGTACTGGTCGATGTTCGGCCAGCCCGTGGTCGTCCTGACGGCCGCGGACGGCGCGGAACTCAAGGCTGCCTTCGAGCGGGCCTGGTCACGCGGCCTCGGCCTCGCGGTCTTCACCGAGCAACTGTTCGCGACCGGCCACGACGCGGCGAACCGCGCCGCCGTCGCCGCCGTGCCGAGCCCCGAGCTCGATCTCGCGGGCTTTGCCGTGCACGGGCCGCGCAACGATGTCGACCGCGCCCTCAAGGGGCTCGGCCTGCACCGTTGAGCCCGACCTATTCCGCCGCCATGGCGAGCGGCGGCTCGCCGGCGCGCCAGCGCTCGAGGAGTTGCGCCTCCTCCTTCTTCGCTGCCTCCAGATGGCGCAGCTTGACGTGGCCGAAGCCGCGGATCTTCTCGGGGATCGAGGCGAGCGCGACCGCGAGCGCATGGTTGTCCTGCGTCAGACCCTGCGTGAGCTCCGCGACGAGCGCCTCGTAGTCCTCGATCAGCTGCCGCTCCATGCGCCGCTCGGCGGTATATCCGAAGATGTCGAGCGGCGTGCCGCGCAGCACCTTGAGCTTCGCCAGCATGCGGAAGACGGGCAGCATCCGCGGGCCGAAGCTCGTCTTCTTCGGATTGCCGCTGGCATCCTTGCGGCCGAGGATCGGCGGCGCGAGGTGGAACTCGTAGCGCAGGTTCTCGCCCGAGAAGGTCGCCCTCACCTGCTTCTCGAAACTGCCGTCGGTGTAGAGCCGCGCCACCTCGTACTCGTCCTTGTAGGCCATGAGCTTGAAGAGATAGCGCGCTACCGCCGTCGCGAGCGCCGTCGCGCCGGGCTTCACCGCCGCCTCGCGCTCGCGCACGCGCTCGACGAGCGCCGCATAGCGCGCCGCATAGGCGCTGTTCTGGTAGGCGGTGAGGAATTCGACCCGCCGTTCGACGATCTCGTCGAGGGTCTGCGAGATGTGCCGGGCCGGCGTCGCTTCGCGCGTCGGCGCCACGAGATGCTCGACGCGCGCCGGCTCCAGCGCCGCACGCCGGCCCCACAGGAAGGCCGCCTTGTTGAGCCCGACCGCCTGCCCGTTGAGCTCGATGGCCTTCTCCAGCGCAACGGCCGAGACCGGCACCTTGCCGCGCTGGTAGGCGAAGCCGAGCATGAACATGTTGGCGGCGATGGCATTGCCGAGGATCGCGGTGGCGCTGCCCGTCGCGTCGACGAAGGCGACGCCCTCGCCGGCCGCGGCCGCGATCGCCCGCTTGATGCGCTCGCTCGGCAGGTGGAAGTCGGGGTTGCGGGTGAACTCGCCCGGATGCACTTCGGCCGTGTTGACGACGACAGTGGTGCCGTCGGGCCGGATGGCGGCGAGCACCTTCTTCATGCCGGTGACGACGAGATCGCAGCCGAGAATGAGGTCCGCCTCGCCTGCGAAGACGCGGATGGCATGGATGTCCTGCGGCTTCTCGGCGAGCCGGACGTGGCTGAAGACGGCGCCGCCCTTCTGGGCGAGGCCCGCCATGTCGATCATGCCGCAGGCCTTGCCCTCGAGATGCGCCGCCATGCCGAGGATGGCGCCGACCGTGACCACACCCGTGCCGCCGACGCCGGTGACGATGATGTTCCACGGCCGGCCATTGAAGTCGGGCAGCTCCGGCTCGGGCAGCACGCCCCAGTCCTCCGCGCTCTCCTTCACCTTGGCGGGGGCCGGCTTCTTCAACTCGGCGCCGTGCACGGTGACGAAGGACGGGCAGAAGCCGTTGACGCAGGAAAAATCCTTGTTGCAGTTCGACTGGTCGATGAGGCGCTTGCGGCCGAACTCGGTCTCCAGCGGCTGCACGGAGACGCAGTTCGACTTGACGCCGCAGTCGCCGCAGCCCTCGCAGACGAGCTCGTTGATGATGACGCGCTTGTCGGGATCCGGGAACTCGCCCTTCTTGCGCCGGCGCCGCTTCTCGGCCGCGCAGGTCTGGTCGTAGATCAGCGCGGTGACGCCGGGGATGCCGGCAAGCTCGCGCTGTACCGTCTCGAGCTCGTCGCGGTGGTGGAAGGTGATGCCCGCCGGCCACGCGATGGTTGCAGGATATTTGTGCGGCTCGTCCGAGACGAGGGCGATGCGCTCGACGCCTTCGGCCCGCACCTGCCGCGCGATCATGTCCACCGTGAGGTTGCCCTCGTGGTGCTGGCCGCCCGTCATGGCGACGGCATCGTTGAACAGGATCTTGTAGGTGATGTTGGTCTTCGTCGCGATGGCCCAGCGCAGGGCGAGGACGCCCGAGTGGTTGTAGGTGCCGTCGCCGAGGTTCTGGAAGACGTGCCCGCGCTTTGAGAACGGCGCCTCGCCGATCCAGTTGGCGCCCTCGCCGCCCATCTGGGTGAAGCCGTCGGTGCGCCGGTCCATCCATTGCACCATGTAGTGGCAGCCGATGCCGGCATAGGCGCGCATGCCCTCCGGCACCACGGTCGAGCTGTTGTGCGGGCAGCCGGAGCAGTAGTGCGGCAGGCGGTTGGCGATTTCCGGCGCCTCCTTGAGGGCACGCTGGAACTCCTTGATGCGGGCAACGCGCGCCGCGAGCTCCTCGCTCGGGTGGTAGCGCAGCACGCGTTCGCCGACCGCGATGGCGATATCGTTGGGATCGAGCGCGCCCTTGACCGGGAAGAGCCAGTTGCCCTCCTCGTCCTTCTTGCCGACGCAGATCGGCTGGTCCGCCGTGCCGTAGAGCTCCTCGCGCAGTTGCACCTCGATGAGCGAGCGCTTCTCCTCGACCACGATCACCATGTCGAGGCCGCGGGCGAAGTCGAGCAGATCGGCGCGGCCGAGGGGCCACGGGCAGGCGATCTTGTAGAGACGGATGCCGAGGTCGTTGGCGCGGACCTCGTCGATGCCGAGGTCGTCGAGCGCCTGGCGCACGTCGAGATAGCTCTTGCCGACGGTGACGATGCCGATCCTGGGGTTGCGCCCGCCGGAGGTGATGATGCGGTTCAGCCTGTTGGCGCGCACGAAGGCGAGCACGGCCTCGCGCTTGAACTCGTGCAGCCGCTCCTCCTGCTGGAGGATGTTGTCGAAGGGCCGGATGTTGAGCCCGCCCGGCGGCATGACGAAGTCGTCCGGCAGGACGATGTCGAGCCGGTCCAGCGACCCGTCGACGATGGCGGTCGATTCGACCGTGTCCTTCATGCCCTTGAGGGCCACCCAGGTGCCGGCGAAGCGGCTGAGCGCATAGCCGTAGAGGCCGTAGTCGATCAGCTCCTGCACGCCGGCCGGGTTGAGGATCGGCACCATCATGTCGACGAAGTTGAACTCCGTCTGGTGCGCCACCGTGGAGGATTCGGCCGTGTGGTCGTCCCCCATGATGGCGACGACGCCGCCGTGCTTCGAGGTGCCGGCCATGTTGGCGTGGCGAAAGACGTCGCCCGCGCGGTCGACGCCCGGACCCTTGCCGTACCACAGAGAGAAGACGCCGTCGTACTTGCCCTCGCCGCGCATCTCGGCCTGCTGTGTGCCCCAGACGGCGGTCGCGGCGAGATCCTCGTTGAGGCCGGGCTGGAAGACGATCCCCGCCGGGTCGAGATAGCGCCTGGCGCGCTCGAACTGCTGGTCGAGGCCGCCGAGCGGCGAGCCGCGGTAGCCGGAAACAAAACCGGCGGTATGGAGGCCCATCCGCCGGTCACGCTCCCGCTGCATCAGCATCAGGCGTACGATCGCCTGCGTGCCGGTGATGAAGACGTTGCTCTTCGTCAGGTCGTACTTGTCGTCGAGCGACACGTCCTTGAGCGGAATGGCGGGATGCCCCATCGACGATCCTCCTCCTGGCGCCCCTCGGGCGCGCTTGCCGCCGGATTGTTTCCGGTCTTGTCCGTCGCGATATGTCAGTAATGCTGACATAATTCCGAATCGGCGTCAACGAGATGAGAATGGTTCCAGTCGGGGGGCGGTTCCCAGCCCTGACGCCTCCATTTCGCCCCACTCGCACCGACATGTGATAGGACGAAGGGCAGATGCTCCGGCATCCGCATGGCGGGTGGCAAGGAACCGTTAACCCTGTCGGCCCAGGCTCCATGGAACGCGTTGCGCTCGCTCAGATGAAATGACGGCATGATCCCGACGACGAAACGCCATACGGCCGCGGCCGTCGCAGCCCTCGCGGCCGCGCTCTCTGCAGCGCCCGCCGCCGCCCATCCGCATGTCTGGGTGACGGCACGCAGCGAGGTGCTCTACGACGGCAAGGGGGAGATGACCGGCGTGCGCCACATCTGGACCTTCGACGCCGCCTATTCGGCCTTCGCCGTGCAGGGCCTCGACAAGAACGGCGACGGCAAGATCTCGCCCGACGAGCTCAAGGAGCTCGCCCAGGTCAATGTCGAATCCCTCAACGAATACGGCTACTTCACGGTCGCCAAGGCGAACGGCGCCAAGGTCGCCTTCACCGACCCGCAGGACTACGGCCTCACCTACGACAACGGCGCCCTGACGCTCACCTTCACGCTGCCCGTGGCGAGGCCCGCCCGCGCGGACAAGCTGCTGTCGCTCGAGGTCTACGACCCGACCTACTTCGTCTCCTTCGCCATGGCGGAGGGCGATGACGCCGTGAGGCTCGCCGGCGGCCCGAGCGGCTGCAAGACCAACGTCACCCGGCCGAAGCAGCCGGATCCCGCCAAGATGCAGGAACTCTCGGAGAGCTTCTTCGAGAGCCTCAGCGCGAACTCGACCTTCGGTGCCGATTTCGCCAACCGCGTGCTCGTGGCCTGCCCGTGACGAGCGTCGGCATGGCAGAAGCGACGGCAAGTCCGCGCCTGGTGGCGCGCCGGCTCGTCGTGGCGGTCATCGCCGTCATGGCCGTGGCCGGCGTGCTCGCCCTTCTCGCCCATCTTCTGCAGGGGAGCGCGACACCGGCGCCGCCGGCACGCAACCCCTTCGGCACCGGGCTGCGCGAGGCCGCGCCGGAGCCGACGGGTTTCGGCGCCTTCATCCTCGCCATCCAGAGCGAGTACTACCGCCAGCTCACCGCCGCCGTGCAGGCGATGAAGGAGGACGGCGCCGCCTTCTGGAGCCTTGTCGCCGTCGGCTTCGCCTATGGCGTCTTCCATGCCGCCGGCCCGGGCCACGGCAAGGGCGTCATCTCCGGCTATATCGTCGCCAACGGGCGCTCGCTGAAGCGCGGCGTGGGCCTCAGCTTTGCCGCCGCGCTCGTGCAGGCGCTGGTCGCCATCGCCCTCATCGCCGTGCTCGCCCTCGCGCTCAACGCCACCGCGCGGTCCATCAACGAGACCGCCCGCTTCGTGGAACTTGCGAGCTTTGCCGCGGTCGCGCTCATGGGTGCCGCCGTCCTGTGGCGCAAGGCGGGCCGCTTCGTCGCCATCGGCCTGCCGCAGGCCGGTGCCGCCTCCTGCGACGACGACTGCGGCCACGTGCACATTCCCCCGCCGGACGCGCTCGACCGGATGCGCGACTGGCGGGAGATGGCGGGCATCGCGCTCGCAGCGGGCATCCGCCCCTGTTCGGGGGCGCTCATCGTGCTCGTCTTCGCCTTGTCGCAGGGTCTCTTCGCCGCCGGCGTCGCGGCGACGCTCGCCATGGCGCTCGGCACGGCCCTGACGACCGGGGCGCTCGCGGCTCTCGCCGTTTTTGCCAAGGCGCTCGCGCTGCGGCTCGCCGGCGGGCGTGGCCTCACGGGCGCACGCATCGTCGCGGGCCTCGAGGTGCTCGCCGGCGCCTTCGTCCTCGTGCTCGGCCTCGCGCTCCTCGCCGGCCTGTGGGCCGCTGCCGGCGCAAGCTGAGGGTCAGGCCCGCACCAGCGGGTCGTTCTCGATGAGGATCGGCCTGCCATGCGGCGTCGCCCGGGCGGCCCGGTCCCAGGCGGCGCGCCGCTCGGCGAGCGCCTCGGGCGAGGCCACGCCCTTCTCGGCGACGAGCCGCTCCAGCGCCGCGAGCCAATGGTGATAATAGCTGTCGCCGAGATCGGGATCGCCCGCTGCCTGCGCGCGGCGGATCTCCTGCGACAGCGCCTCGGCCCATTCGCCCCAGGTGAACAGCCCGGCCTCGTTGAGCGCCACCGCCATGGCGAAGGCCTCGGCCTCCCACGGCTCGCGGAAGACGGGCCCGTCCGCATCGCGCGCTACCGGCGTGATGCCGCAGACGGCATCGAGCAGTGCGTCCGCCGCGCTCATGCCTCCACTCCCTCGAGATAGCTCTCCCAGGCGTCGATCGAGACGGTGAGCGTCGCATCGCCATCCGCTCCCCACAGCTCCGCGCCCGAGAAGGCGACGGTGTAGAGCCATTGCGGATGCTCGCCCTTTCCGTGCGCGTGGGTGTCGGGAAAGACGAAGACGCCGTTGACGCGCGCGATGGTGCCGACCTTGCCGCGCGCATAGCGCGGCAGGCGCGTATGGCCGGCCGGATGCATCACCTTCGTGCGCACCTGCTCGCCCACCGCGAAGCGGGCGGGCGCCTCGGCAGGGCGGTCGTACTGCGTACCTCGCGCAAGCACGGCCGGCACATCCGCGGCCTTCAGCACGCGCTTGCCGGGATCGCCCGGCACAAGCGCCCGGCCGGCCGCCAGCTCTTCCGCCGTCACCAGTCCACGGGCGAGCAGCAGCTTCTCCAGCCCCTTGATCCAGATCTCGTAATAGCTCGACGACAGATAATCGGCCGGGCTGAGCGTCTCGCGCGCGTGGCGGCTCGCATCGATGTTCCATTCGCCCATCGCGCCGGCGGCGAGGGTGACGGCGAGCGCGCGCTTCTCCCAAGGGGCGTGGAAACGCACGTCCTCCGGCTCCGGCTCCACCGGGCCGAAGCCCATCATGCCGCCGAGGTCCTGCGCGCCGTTCACGGCCGCACCTCGGCGGGATTGCGCGCGAGCCCGGTGCCGATCATCGAATCGCGTGTCACGAGCCGCGCCAGCGCCTCCTCGTCCCAGCCCTCGGTGCCGGCCGGGCGCATGGGGATGACGAGATAGCGCGTCTCGGCCGTCGAATCCCAGACGCGGATGTGCGTCGTCTCGGGCAGGGTGACGCCGAAATCGGCCAGCACGCCGCGCGGATCGATCACCGCGCGCGAGCGGTAGGGCGCCGACTTGTACCAGACCGGCGGCAGGCCCAGCACCGGCCACGGATAGCAGGAGCACAGCGTGCAGACGACGAGGTTGTGCTCCTGCGCCGTGTTCTCGACGGCAACCATGTGCTCGCCCTGCCGGCCGGTGAAGCCGAGCGAATGGATCGCCGCCGTCGCATCGGCCCGCAGCCAGCCGAGATAGTCCTCGTCCGCCCAGGCCTTGGCCACGACCCGCGCGCCGTTGCGCGGACCGATCTTCGTCTCGTAGGTCTCGATCAGAACATCGAGCGCGGCAGGATCCACATAGCCCTTCTCGACGAGGATCGATTCCAGCGCCCTGACGCGCAGGGCAATGGGCGAGAGCTCGCTGCCCTCGTGATCATGATCATGATCATGATCATGATCGTGATGGTCATGATCATGGCCATCGTGGTGATGGGCGTGGGAATGGTCGTGCATGGCGCCTCGCACCGAAAGGCAGGTCGGCGGCGATCATAGCGGCCTCCGGCCAGGGGAGCGAGCCCCGTTCCGGTCCGGCCGCGCGCTTCCTGGGCGTCGCCCGGTACGCTGCCTTGCCCGTGTTGGTGATTGACCCGCGGCCGCTTCCCCCCTAGTCCCTCGCCTGCCGTCCCGCTCCCTGCTGCACGAGAGAGTTCCCGTGCCGAACGCCCAGCCCGCACGCCCACTGCCCGAACGCCCCCTGCCCGCACGCGTTGCCGCCGCCCTCGAGGCGCCGGTTCTCGCCATCGGCAACATCGTGTCCTGGTGCGCCGTCCTGATGGTGGTCGTCGAATTCGCCGTCGTGCTCATGCGCTATGTCTTCGGCATCGGCTTCATCGCCCTGCAGGAGAGCGTGATCTACCTGCACGCCACCACCTTCATGCTGGCTTCGGGTGCCGTGCTGGCGCGGGACGGGCACGTGCGCGTCGACGTCGTCTACAGCCGGCTCGGCCCCCGCTCACAGGCGATCGTCGATCTGCTCGGGGCCCTTCTCTTCGTCGTGCCGCTGGCGCTGCTGACCTTCGACGTCTCCCTGCCCTATGTCGCGCGCTCCTGGGCCATCCTCGAAGGCTCGCGCGAGACGAGCGGCCTGCCGTTCGTCTACCTGCTCAAGACCCTGATCCCCGCCTTTGCCGTGCTTCTCGCCGTGCAGGGCATCGCCATGGCGCTCAAGGCGCTCGCCGCACTCGCGGCCGGCAGGGAGCGTTGAGCATGCTCCACGACATCCTCGGCCTCGCCATGTTCGGCAGCGCCTTCGCGCTGCTCCTCACCGGCTTTCCCGTCGCTTTCGCGCTCGCGGGCTGCGCACTCGTTTTCTTCGCCATCGGATTGATGACGGGGGCGATGCCCTACGCCTTCCTGCAGGCCTTCCCGCAGCGCATCTACGGCATCATGACCAACGACGTGCTGGTCGCCATCCCGCTCTTCGTGCTGATGGGCGTGGTGCTGGAGCGCTCGCGCGTCGCGGAGGAACTGATCGACACCTGCGCGCGCCTGTTCGGGGCCGTGCGCGGAGGGCTCGGCCTCTCGATCTTCCTGGTCGGCGCGCTCCTCGCCGCGACGACCGGCGTCGTCGGCGCCACGGTCGTCACCATGGGGCTGATGGCCCTGCCGCCGATGCTGCGCCACGGCTATTCGCGCTCGCTGGCAGCGGGCTCCGTCGCGGCCGCCGGCACGCTCGGCCAGATCATCCCGCCGTCCATCGTGCTCGTCGTGCTCGGCGATCAGCTCGGCACGGCCTATCAGAGCGCCCAGCTCGCGCTCGGCAATTTCGCGCCGGAGACCGTGTCGGTCGGCGATCTCTTCGCCGGCGCGGTCGTTCCCGGCCTGTTGCTCGTCCTGCTCTACGTGCTTTATCAGGTGCTCGTCGCGTGGCTGCGGCCCGAGCTCTCGCCGGCCCTGCCGCCCGAGGCGCGCGACCTCGGCCCCTCGCCGGTCGCAACCGGCGTGCGCGCTGTCGTGCCGACGGTGGCCCTCATCGTCGCCGTGCTCGGCTCGATCCTCGGTGGCGTCGCGACGCCGACGGAGGCCGCCGCCGTCGGCGCGGTCGGCGCCATCCTCATCGCGGCGGACAGGCGCGGGCGCACGAGCGCACTCATCGCGCGCTCCGCCGCCGCCGCGCTCCTTGCCCTTCTCGTCCTCACCGCCTTCGTCGACCTGCGCCTCGGGCGCGAGACGGTAACGGCCGGTCAATCCACGGGCATCCTCGTCGCGGCGGTGCTGTGCGCCCTCGTCGCGGCCGGCCTCCTCCACGCCCTCTGGCGCCTCGCCGCCGACGGGCTGCTGACCACCATCGCCCGCGGCACGACGGACGTGACGGCGATGATCTTCGCGATCCTCATCGGCGCGACGCTGTTCAGCCTCGTCTTCCGCGGCCTCGGCGGCGAGGACCTCGTCAAGGACGCGCTCTCGGCCATGCCGGGGGGCCCGGCGGGAGCGGTGCTCCTCGTCATGGCCGTGATGTTCTTCCTCGGCTTCTTCCTCGATTTCCTCGAGATCGTCTTCGTCGTCGTACCGATCGTCGCCCCGGCGCTCCTGCAGATGGAGGGCATCGATCCCGTCTGGCTCGGCGTGATGATGGCGGTGAACCTGCAGACCTCGTTCCTCACCCCGCCGTTCGGGCCGACGCTGTTCTACCTGCGCGGCGTCGCGCCGCCGGAGGTGCGCACGGCCGACATCTACCGGGGCGTCGCGCCCTTCGTCGCCATCCAGCTCGCCGTGCTCGCCATCCTATGGCTGTTCCCGTCGCTCGCGACCGCCCTGCCGCGGGCGCTCTACGGCTAGAGCCCGGTCCGGTCAGATTGATTCGAGCTGATCGGATCCGGCTCTAAGCGCCGAGCGCGGCGCGGCCGACGATGCGGAACCGCTCCCCCGGCCCGTCCTGCCGGTAGAGGGCGAGAGCATCGACGAGGACCTCCGCCGGCGGCACGTGCTCCGCATAGGCGAGGGCGAGCGCCGCCTCGGTGCGCGCCACGTCCTCGCGCGGCACGCGCCCGGTCAGCGTCATGTGGAAGCGGAAGTCTTCGAGCACATAAGGGTAGCCGTAGGTGTCGAGATGCTGCCGCTGGCGCGCGGAAAGCGTCTCCGGCCGGCGCTTGGCGATCTCGTCGCCGTTCGCCGGTGCCCGGAAGGGCTCGAAGGCGGGGACGAGCGCCCGCTCCAGCTCCAGGAGCTCCGGCGTCGGCCGGGCCTCGACGAGCGCAAGGAACGCCCCCTCCGTCGGCCGCCGGCCGATGGCCGTGAGGATGAGGCGCGGCAAGGTGAAAGCCGGCCGCGCCTCGGCAAAATCGACGAGAGCCGCGATGAGGTCGCTCTCGGACTGGCCTTCCGCCAGGCGGAACGGCGCCTTCAGCGTGGCGTGGAAGGCATAGCGCCGCGGCTCCTCCGTCAGCGCACGGAAGGCCTCCGCATCGAGGCCGCGCGGCACGATCTGCGGCACCTCCTCTCCCGTCGCCCCGTCATAGCCGAGAATGCCGGAGCCGAAGCGCCACAGCGGATCGTCGGAATGGGGCGCGAAATAGATGGCGTAACGCGAGCCGTTGGATGACATCTCACCACTCGTTGCGGGAATGGTTGCGGGGACTTGGCCGACTCGGCCGGGCGTGCGAGCGAATGCACCCGGTAAGCCATAGAGCGGCCGGGGCTCTTTCGCCAGCCGCCACGACGACGCCGAAAGCCGACACCCCTTGCCTTCGGCCGCCGCCATGCTGTAGTGCGAAGGCTGTGACGTCACCATGAAGCCGCCGAGCGGCACGAGGAAGACAGAAGTGGCTGAAGCGCAGAAGGCACGCACCTCCGGCACCCTCGTCACGCTCGTCAGCGTGGCGGTGCTCGTCGGCACCGAGGTGTTCGCCGTCGCCATCGCGGCCGGCTGGGCCATCGCCGGCATCTTCGAGCTCGGCCAGACCGTCGGCTATGTGCTGATGGGTCTTTTCGCTGTCGTCGGCCTGTGGGCGATGGTCGGCTTCATGCGCCAGGCCGCGCGGGCCGAGAGCGTCCACGGCACAGCCGGCGGCAAGGTCTGATCACGGCCGATCGCACGCCCGCAGGCTGACCGGGTCCGCCTCCTGCGGCACGAGCCGCTCGAGGGGCCGGCACGTTCCTTCGACACAGACATACCAGTCCGCCACCGCCTGCGAGCGCCGCATCACGACCTCGTCCTGCGGCGGCAGCGACGGCGTCCAGCGCCAGAAGCCGTCGATCAGCCGGGCCTCCGGTGCCGGGTCCATGCCCGCGCCGGAGCCCTTGACGCGCGCTTCCGCGATGACGAGGCCCCGATCGGTCAGCCGCCAGTCCTCCTCCCACACGGTCTTTTCCACCGAATGGGTCCAGCCGAGCGTCAGGGCCGCCGTGCCGAGATGCACGACGAGCCCCGCCGCCGCGAGACACAGGCCGCTCACGCGGCCGAGGCCGGCCGAGTGCCGCGGCGCGTGCGCCACCAGTGCCAGCCGAGCACCACGGCCGCGAGTGCAAAGCCGATCTCGTCGGTCATCGACAAAGCCGCAAAGAGCGACAACGCGGCGATCGTCGCGACGACGCGCTCCCACGTCTGCAGCGGTGACCAGAGATAGCCGATCGAGGCGATGCCCCACAGGCCGATAGCGAGGCCGGTCTTGAAGATCATGTAACCGACATCGAGCCAGTAGGCCGCGCCCGAGAGGCCCGCCACCGGCTGCAGCATCAGTGCCGGATCGTAGACCGCCATGTACGGAATGACGAAGCCGGGCAGCGCGATGCGCAGCGCCTGGAAGCCGATGCGGAAGCCGTTGTCCTTGGCGATGGGGGCAGCTGCGAAGGCGGCGAGCGCCACCGGCGGCGTCAGGTCAGCCATGATGCCGAAGTAGAACACGAACATGTGGCTGACGATGAGCGGAACGCCGAGCTCGAGCAGAGCCGGCGCCGCCAGCGACGAGGTGATGATGTAATTCGGGATCGTCGGGATGCCCATGCCGAGCAGCAGGCTCACGAACATCGTCAGCACCAGCGACAGCGCGAGCGAGCCCTTGCCGATGGACACGACCCAGTTGCCGAAGATGGTGCCGATGCCCGTCAGCGTCATCGTACCGATGACGATGCCGACGACGGCGCAGGCAAGGCCGACCGGCAGCGCCTGGCGGGCACCCTCGGCGAGCGCGTCGCGGCACGCCTCCAGCGTCTCGACGCCGCCGCGCACGAAGAGGCTGGCGATGACGAGCGCCGCGACGAGGCCGAGGATGACGAGGACGCCCCAGATGAGGAAGCTCGCGGCGAGAAGGCCGAGGCCGACCCAGAACACCACGCGCATCACCTCGTGCGCCAGCCCCGCCGCGACCGCCGCCCCGAGGATCAGCACCACCGTGAGGGCGAGCCCGACCGAACCCGAGAACAGGGGCGTATAGCCCGCGAAGAGAAGGTAGACGAGCACCGCCAGCGGCAGCACCAGGTACCACTTCGTCGTGAAAGCCTTGAAGGCGTTGGGCAGTTCCGACTTCGGCATGCCGGTGAGACCGCAGCGCCCGGCCTCCAGATGCACGGCCCAGAAGGCCGAGGCGAAATAGAGCACGGCGGGCACGACGGCGGCCTGCACCACCTCGGCATAGGGCACGCCGATGGTCTCGGCCATGATGAAGGCGACCGCGCCCATGACGGGCGGCATGATCTGCCCGCCCATGGAGGCCGTCGCCTCGACGCCGCCCGCGAAGGCGGCGCGATAGCCGAAGCGCTTCATGAGCGGGATGGTGAACTGCCCCGTCGAGACGACGTTGGCGACGCCCGAGCCGGAGATGGTCCCCATCAGCGCCGAGGAGAAGACGGACACCTTGGCCGGACCGCCGCGGGCGCCCCCGAAAAGGCCCATGGCGACGTCGGTGAAGAGCTGGATCATCCCCGCCCGCTCCAGGAAGGAGCCGAACAGGATGAACAGGAAGATGTAGGTCGCCGACACCGCCGTCGGCACCGCATAGAGCCCCTCGGTGCCGAAGGACATGTGCTCGATCACCTGCTCGAGCGTGTAGCCGCGGTGGTCGAAAGGCGCCGGCAGGTAGTTGCCGAAGAGGCAATAGGCCAGGAAGAGCCCCGCCACGATGGGCAGGGCCGGCCCCATCACCCGCCAGACGAGGATGAACAGGATGACNATGGCGGCGATGCCNACGACNAAATCCGACGGGATGAGCTCGCCCGCNCGCACCACGAGATCGAAGTAGAAGACCCAGTGGTAGAGCCCGACGAGGAAGCCGCCGATGCCGAGCGCCCAGGCAGCCGCGCGGCCCCATGACGTCGGCGAGCGGTGCATGGCGAGGAGCCCGCCGGCGACGAGGCAGAGAAAGCCGACGTGGATCGTGCGCACGATCTGGCTCGGCACGCCGCCGCCGAATCGCGATAGCAGCACCATCGTCAGGGCCAGCGGCACGAAGGCATAGAGTGCCTCCGCGACCGGGCGGCCACGCGCGGCATCGACCGCGATCTTCACGGCCCACAGGGCGAAGACCGCGCCGGTGACGACGATAAGGTCGACGCCTGGCAGGAAATCGCGATCGAGCGGGATGCCGAAGGCCGTGACGATCTGGAAGAAGGAGAACGCGACCGCGATCCAGAAGAGGATCCGGCCTGTCGCACCGGCACCGAACCCTTCGGGCATGCCATGCTCGGCGTTCACCGTCGCTGCGGCCTCGCGGCCGGCCGTTTCTGCCATTGTCTGCTCCCCGAGACGAAACGCCCGCCCCGTCCGCGGCTCTTGCCGCGGCAGTGGGAGAGCGCCAGCATCCTTCTTTCCGACACGGCCCGCGCCTGCCGGCTTTCGTGCGCCGTCTCAACACTACCCATGCCGAATATGCAAGGGCCCGATACCGCATGCGAATATCGCGACGTGCGAGGGCGGGGCACAAGCCATGAAAAAAGCGGGCGCAAGGCCCGCTTTTCCACCATGCCGTCCAGACTGCACGGCTTACTGGGAGACGCCCTTCTCCTTGAAGAAGCGCTCCGCGCCCGGGTGCAGCGGCACCGGCATGCCGCCGAGGGCATCATCGATCTTGATCGCCTTGGCCGCGCTGTGGGCCGCCGCGAGCTGGTCGAGGTTCTCGTAGATCGTCTTCGTCATCGCGTAGGCGAGATCGTCCGACACATCCGAACGGG
>Ga0065721_10051002_pt1 | contig 16642 bp, 13 predicted proteins | sample Mesricmetagenome_FD_59108 | JGI IMG/M metagenome (GOLD analysis project Ga0065721, IMG submission 59108) | Mesophilic microbial community from rice straw/compost enrichment Sample: eDNA_1 v2 (version 2) | ecosystem: Engineered > Solid waste > Grass > Composting > Bioreactor | place: USA: Davis... | reverse complement strand
CCGCTGATGACCTCATTGAAATAGCGCAACTTATCGCGCAATCTCGCCTGCGCGAGAAAGAGCACTTTACCTCGCCAGAATTGGTGGGTGATTACTTCACGGCGGCCATGAGAAGTTTGGAGCAAGAGGTCTTTGTCTGCTTGTTCCTGGATAACCAGCACTGCAAGATTGCGTTCGAAACGCTCTTTTATGGCACCATTGATGGTGCGAGTATTCATCCCAGGGAGGTGGTGAAGCGTGTACTTCAGTTGAATGCCGCTGCTGTAATTATTGGGCACAATCATCCCTCAGGAGTATCTGAACCGAGTCAGGCCGATAGACGTATCACGGAGCGCCTGAAGCAAGCACTTGAGCTGATTGATGTAAGAGTGCTCGATCATGTGGTAGTGGGAAACACCGGTTACACGTCGTTCGCTCAGCGTGGAATGCTGTGAGGTATTCCCATGAAGAGCGATCATACCCAACTGTTCCTGCAGGTTTTCAATGATACCGCTCGGTATCATCATCGCTATGAGGTATTTCGTGATTTTGTCACGATGGCCGGGCTAGCCATTCAAAACACCTTCCTAAAATCAGAGAGCATTGAACAGGAGTACCTGAGCATCGTTAAGCGGTACGAAGGACCTGATGTTATTCAGATGTCTCACTTGCTGGCCCTGGTTGTACAAGGCCTGGAAGTGGAGCACCGGGACCTTCTGGGCAATCTGTATATGCAGCTCGACTTCGGTTCACAGCATATCGGTCAATTCTTCACGCCCTACGACGTGTCCAGGATGATGGCGAAGATGCTGATGACGGATAGGTGTAGGGAATTGGAGCAGCGCGGCTATATACGGCTCAGCGAGCCGGCATGCGGTGCGGGTGGAATGGCTATAGCGTTTGCTGAAGCCATGCTGGAACAGGGATTAAATCCGCAACGGCAACTCTGGGTCAGTTGTATCGATCTTGATCCCGTGGCGGCCATGATGTGTTACATACAGCTGTCGCTGTTAGGTATCCCAGCGGAAGTCATTATTGGCAATGCGCTAAGCATGCAAACTACGCGAACGCTGTACACGCCAATGTACTACCTCGATTATTGGGCGCTAAAAGGCCAGGTGGTCGAGTAAATTTTTTGCACGGCAAGAACAGGTATCAGCACATCATCATTGCTGATTTCGTCCCCAACCGGAGGCATCCCCGGTTGGGAGATGCCTCCTTCTTTTTAAGGTAGGCAAGTATGAATAATTCAATTTACCATGGCATTTTTAACAAGTTGATTACGTTAAAGATTTGCGACGAGCAAGGCAATCTGCGGCCGAGTGGTAAAAGTAAATCGGGAGGATACATGGACCTGGTCTATGAACGGCTGTCTATGATTGACGGTGTAAATGGATTGCCAAACCAGGCGATATCGATCGCCCATTATTTCGAGATGAATGGTGATCTGTGCCAAGATCCGGAGATGGTAGTGTTGGTCAACGCGAGCGATCGAACGGCCGAAGCATACTCTTTTCAACAGGCCATGCCGCCGATTTATCAGGAAGTGTACGATGAGGGAAACAGAGTAGACCCTGCACTGAAGCAGAATCTGAATACATTTCTGGAAACCTGGCTGGATAACCTGGTTAACCAGGGACACGGCGTTGAGTGGGAGGGTTATCGAAGCTAGGAATCACGGCGGCCTTTGGGCCGCCGTGAGCATCTCATTTGTATTAGCTCAGACCTGAGCTGGTAATTACCGGTTTCTACGAGTGCCTGCTAGTTTAGATTTTAACTAAATTCCTTTCAGCTCAAACCTTCTTTTCATCAGCAAGGTTTCCATCGGTGTGCGGCCACAGTAAACGTTGCCTTGAAGAATTCTGCATTTTTTGGTGCAATTCCGGCATGCTCTAATAGTAGCGTGCTTTCGGAATACCACGATCGGGAAGGCGATCTAACGCAGTGTACTTTCCCGGTCTCAACGCGTTGGACTCAGTTAGATCATCCATTCTCCCAATAATCGCTCCTCCTCCTTTATTTGCAACAAACTAGCTTTCCGGTAAAGAAACAGACCTAGCTTCTAACTCAATCTTGTCACCCGACTGCATCTCTATCGAAAAATACAAGTTTCCATTTTGGAGAGTCTTCGGCCCCTCCACTTCATTGACTAAAACACTCCCACCCCATTCTTCACGCTTAGGCACCCTGAAATCAGATAACCCTTCCGCTATTAAAAAAACTTCCTGTGATTGGCTGTCTCTAAATGTAATCGTAACCATACTGTTCATCCAATCAACCATCAGTGTAAGTAGCACCCAATCGTGCATCATAACTGGTTACCTCGAAAAATTTATGGGCAAATGAGCTGCTGGAGATTCTGGCGGAACAACCTTGCCATTAATATCCAGCCGTTGACCTTGTGGGTTATTTACATGTGCATGCGGGTTTGCACAATTGGTGTGGCAAAGAACGCGCTGATTCCCTGTCGCTGGGTCAACGTAAGCGCCTTTACCCGCTTGAGGATTGGGGCCTTTGGGAATCAGCCCTGTTTCTTTTGCAAACGCATCTATTTGCCCTGGCGTCTTATTGGCTACATCTCTAGGATTGATATGGGGCGATTTTCCTGCGCCCTTTGGAGCGGGTATCCCTGCCACTGGAATGGGCATTTCGATCAGTCCCGCCCGTTCGCTCGCTAAAACACCGGTTGCGAATGCGGGGCTTATCATCATGCCGATTCCCATAGACACCACCGCGGTACCAGCCGCCTGCCAAGCTTGTGCTTGTGCATGAAACGCAGGATCAGACTTGGCGATTGATCTAATGCGAGTATCGTTAAGGTGCATGGAAAATGGGGTTGGATTTCGTCCGTCGGCATCCAGATAACGATATGGGTTGTTGTTGGCATACGCGTAGAAATTAAAGCTCTGAATATCTTCCTCATGGAAGCTGACGGGGTCCATCGCCAGCATGCGCCCGAGTTCGGAGCTATACCAGCGTGCCTGTAAATCAGATAATCCAGTATCTGAATCACGCGACGCCCCGGTAAAACCTCTGGGATCACCGGACGGGTTGGGAATGGGTACCCCCCACGCATCATAAGCTTGATCCCACAATAAATTTCCGGAGTCGTCTGTGGCGGCAATTGGTGAACCTGCCGCGTCGTTGTGATAGAAGGTGATTTGTTCAACAGCACTCGCTGACGTCGCCAACATCAGCAGGCATATCATTACAATGAAATGTAGAGTGTTCATTTTTTAGTCCTCCGTGGAATTCAGGGCACGCCAACGATGGCAGTATCTTCATTGATCTTGGCAGCAGGTTTAGTACCTACATACACATACTCATCATATCCACCTGCAGGATTGTATTCGCCCAAGAGCAAGCCGCTTTTGGTGTAGAGGTAGTGGGTTGTGGAGGTGGCATCCGATCGTAGCGTCCGCATACCGGCACCATCATATTGATAATTGATGGAGGCTGTGCCTACATAGGCCGTGGTTAAACGTCCGTTCCCGCTGTAGTCAAAATAATGGATTCCATCACTGGTGACATTTCCACGGTCATCGTGAGTGACATTCAGGAAATAGGTTGGGAATACCCGGTATGTCAACAGCATGTTGTTGTAGTAGTACTCCTGATAAATTCCATTGCGATTCCGAACTTCGATATTGCTCATCGCGTCGTAAATAAGTGACTCATTACCCCATAATCCTGCAGCAGTCGATAATCGATTGATACCGTCATAAGTCAGAGTTCGGTCATGAAGCGTGCCTATCCCATCCACTATTGATGCGACATTAAACCCATCGTCATAACTGTAGGTGAGATCTACGATATCCCCGCTAATATTACCAGTGTTGATATTGCTGAGTCGCTGGCGGACATCCTGTGAATAGTTCGTAGACAAACCATTCGCTAACGTCATTAGCGCGGGCATACCATTAGGGTGGTGGGTTATTTTGGTAATGTAAGGTGCAGCTGCCGTTGCTCGCCCTAATGCATTTGGACTATAGGTAACAACACGGGAGCTCGGATAGGTGACGGTATTGATAAAATCAAGTGCATCAACACCGTAAGTTACTTCGTATTCTCGTCCCCCGATTGACAGTGACTCGGCCGTTAAATTGCCGTTCTGATCATAAGCATAGGCTCGCGCAGAAAGAGTATTATCAATACTGATAACATTCGATGCATCGTCATATTGGTAAGTGACGCTAGGCGTTAAGTCAGAATAGCTAACAGTTTCCAAACGATTTAGGTCATCATATGCGAATGTCTCGATGATTCCGCTGATGCCCACCTCTTTTGTGAGCAGGTTGCCCATGGCATCATAGGTATAAATTGTGACACCAGTTTCTGGGTGTTCCTCTTCTATCAATAGTCCTTTGCTGTTGTGCCTGTAATAACGGGGCAGTCCCAAAGTGCCTCCGCCGGACTGCGCCGCGCCTTGGAACACTCGCCAAATCTGTCCGATGCCGTTCCTTGCAATTAGTGTATTGATCCCTTCGGGTGAATAAATCCCATCAAGCTCTTCCGATCCTGTCATAGTTCCTATGTGGGTATATCGCTTTGTTGTTACATTGTCGTTCTCATCAGTAATGACTACATCACTCGCGTTAGGGTAGGCATAAACTCTGTCGGCACCATCTGCATGGACCTCTCGAACTACACGGTTATATTCATCGTATTGAGTGGTCATTCCGTTACTACTATTTGGATAGCTTTGGAAAACCACTCTCCCCAAACCGTCACGCGTTTTGGTGACTTCAATCGAATCAAGTGTCACGACATCTTCTCGCTTAACATGAAGATCGCGGCCAAACCCGTCCATCGTAATGATTTCCTTAAAATTCCCACGACTCAACTCCTTTCGATCGGCGTAATAGTCGACACTGACATCCGCGTTAATTGGATAGTCGATTCCAGTGAGACGATTTAATCCATCCCATGAATAACTGTATACGTAACCCCTCGGGTCCGTGACGCTGGCCAATGTGCCACTGTCATTGACCGTGCGGCTGATAGAAACGCCTTCAGGTAATAACTCTGAGCGAGCAATGCCACGATAGTAATTGCTATAGGTTGTGGTGTTATTGTTAGCATCAGTGACTGTACTAACGTCACCTTCTGTTGTGTAGGTATAGGTTGTCAAGACGCCCAATTTGCTTTCCGTCAACAAATTGCCATTGGTATCATAGGTGTACTCATTCAGCCATGTGTCGACAGGCGCATCAGTAACGCGCGTGATTTCCTCTTCTAGCACTAACCTTAGAATCCACCGGGATGGATCGTTGCTGTAGACGTAGGATTTCTCTCTGTTTGAGGCGCCTGTTGTTGTTGATGTCTCAACTACGGCTTGAGGGTCACCGTAGCTGTTAAAGTTGGAGTAAGTTGTGGTTGTACCACGAGACTCGCGATAGTGGATTCGCTCAGACAGGAGAGGTATATAGGTTGCTGCATCAACTCGTAGATTGTCTCGCCCGTGCCAGAAGTTCTCGTTGGAAATCTGAATGGTTGCATAGTTATACTGTATCTGCTCAATGACGCTTCCGGTGTTGGTATACAAACGCTCCGCAGCCTTCAAGCCTGTTGCCCATACGTTTCCGCTTCCAACAGAGGTGTAGCCATAATAATAATGTTGTTGTATGCCGTCAGGTGTATAGATAGTTGTTTCATCGTAGCCGGTTCCGCTGGAGTGACCAGGCACGTAATTGTAGGTCCATAAGCCGGGGGTGATACCAGGACCACTTGTCGCTTTTGACGTGACGACCGTAGTGATTGAGTTCCACAAGACGGTACCATACAGCACATAGTCGTAGGTGTATTCCACCTCCCCACCAGATGGATAGGTGATTTTCTGAATGGCAAGCTCACCTGGATTTCCCCCCGTATAGGTAGGCTTGTAATGAAAAATCCAATCCAAATTGTCCGGCCGAGTGACTCGGGCCAATTGTGGGGCGGGACTTAGCACATTGCTAGGAAACACATAATCGAATGCCCATACTTGCCCGTTGGCTTGAATTTCAGCCAGGCGAATGTCTGCGGTTGCAACATCGTCATAAGAGAACTCTACTGAGCGACCATCGCTTGTTGTAATACCTTCTATGTAGACTACGCCAGTTGGGTTTGTAGCGTAATCAATCTCCATTGAGTTGCCATTTGCATCTTCTATGTAGGTGGCATAAATGCTCTGAACGTCTCCAGCTGAGTCGGTATAATTCATGTGGTACTGTGTGCCATCTGGAGCTTTTACAATCATTCCTCCAGTAACACATTCTGCCGACCACCATTCCTTCGTGATGAGATAGGGGCTGTGATAATCGGCTAACACGAGTAATTGTCGGCTACCGTCAGGGAGTTCAAGCGATGGATTGTCTGCCGTAGTTACCGACCAAAGGCTCTGCGTGCAAATCTTTGGAGCGTTAATCGTACTGGTAACGATCCTTCCAAAATGTAGGTTCCACCCATATCCATATGCAGTGCGTTCCACACCGGTGGAAGGTGTGGCGTATGCATGTCGTACGGTTAGATCAAAACCGCCATTTCCGGGAATAAATATTGAGGTTAAGCCGATCTGCAGCATCCCAGAAAAGGTATCCACATTCTCGACAAAATCTTGGTTCGATAGGTGTTTAAATGGGTTTATACCGGGTTCTTCATAGTAGTCCCGTATGGTATTAGCGTTGGTATGGTGGCAAACCACCAGAAAAAATGGAATCAATAGGTAACGTAGAGTCTTCACAAGAGTCTCCTTGAAGGAACGTTATTCTGACAAGAATTAATTTTTATTGCGCGGGGCGCGTTCAACCATTTTTTGTTTATTGGGGTTCAACGGTTTAACATGTAATTTGTCTGGATTTTGAAGTGCGGGTGGGGTGGAAACTTCCGTGAACGCGTGGTTTGTTTCTAAGGTCATCGCGGTTTGACGCTTGGAATTTTTGGTAGGCTTTCCTATGTTCTTGGATGCTTCCAAGTGGTTTGCGAAACCAAGGTGCTTTCCCGCAAAAGAGACGGCACCAACGCTGATTATAAATCCCAATAGTGCAACCATGATCTTTATCTTTGACATACGTCATCTCCTTTTCCGTGTACGTAAAATTTAATCCAGCACTAACATCTCACTCCAATTAAGAGCTTCTGAAATTTGAAGGTAGCAGATTTTGTGGAAATGGAAACCTTTAATTCCCATCGTACTTAGATGGGTGAATTTTTATCTGTCTACGATGTTGCTCTGTGTGACAAAAATGCGCTTTTTAAAACCCATCCTGCACGTAATTTGTGAAACTAGGATTAAATATTCTAAGCTAGCTTTTAATTAAAGTGTGGGCTAGAGCTACTAGTCTATATTTCGAATCGCTTGGAATTGTTTCCGCCTTATTGCTTGCTTGTGATGCAATTCGATTGTTTGAGGTCTTTGCGAGAGGGTTTGTTGGAACTCTGGCCTTTCAACAATGTGATTTTCAACTAGTTTTTTTGCTTGGTGAAAGGTTGTTCGATAGGCAGAAAGTACGTCAACTGAGCGACCCATAGATTTTAATTGCAATGATTTTCATCGAAATAGCAGCACGACCTGGTCGTTATCTATGGTGATAACGTCTGTGGTTTAAGATATTCCTGTAGTTCTCGGGCGTTTGGGGCCGTAAACTCTCTGATACTTATGAGGATATCGTTATAGTGCGCGGCGAGACATTGCCGTCTTTAAGTTAAATATTGATGGCCGGAGATTATGACCGGGGGAGCAGGTCGTCATTTTTATGTGGATGGCTGCCAATCTTAATGGTTATGCCGTCGTATTGGCAAAAATAAGCATCATTTCTTAATAAGGTGGAATTCCTTATGATCAACAATATACAGTCCAGCGCGCTAGTGCGGTTTTATCAACATAATAAATTGATTCGTTTACGAGCATTCTGGAGGGCTTTGGATTCTTTGGGCTGCTGTCGGGAATTACAGCGAGAGCTATTGGTAACTGGAAGATGGCGCCCCGAGTATTATCCGGCTCCCTCTAAAAATGGAGGTTGTGTTGAGCCTGCCTCATCGATTGGGCAATTTCTTCGACGAAAGCAGTTGTATCCTTAATCAAGGTTAGTAGATGACTATTTTGGCGGTCTCTCTTAAATTGGCAGACTGCCCAAACATATCACGCAGCTCGATTTTTCGTTCACGGAATGCGGGTTGTGTTTTGATAAAATTTCGATAATAAATGTCCTCCTGTAACGTCAAGTTGATAAAGGTGTGGGACAGAAACGTTTCCATAACCCTATGATGTTGACAAAGATTTGCCGGAACAGAACAGCCTGAACATTTGGCTCAACTGGAAGTACAATAAGCTGTTGGATATTCGCCATTTCTTCGGCGATATTGTCCAGTGGCGTTTCATTATCAGTTACTGCATCGTATTGTGCGTTGTAATCATAAGGTTATTCACTCGCGCCCGCTCACGAGTTGATCGGAAAATTTTAGACCTCCTAGCTTGGCTTGCTGGATGGAGTCCTTCAATTCCTGGGAACAGAATACATTTCTATATCCATCGAAGGGCGTTTTAAATAATCCAGCACGGTTCGCTTCTTCATCACGAAATTGAAGCGTCTCTACGTCAAGAACCTGCCCCGCATTAGTGATGTTAGCACTGTATTGTTCGTCTGCGTTTATTTGGCGCATGCAATTAAGAATCCAATAGCGCCCTGCGGGTGTTTCTACCGGCAATAGCTCACCGTAGTCTTCGATGTCACCTAGCGTCTCGACTGCGGAGGTTGAAAGCACTAACGTCCCTGGCACCCAAACAGTGACATCAGGAATTTTGTCGGTTGTGGCAACGCCCTCAACCGGTTCAAATGTGGCTGCAATATCGGCCCATACGCTTTTAAGGTAAAGGTTGTGTTTGTAAAAATGCATGAGTTTAGTAGCAGGAATGGTCTTCCCGATCACCTGCAAGACGTGCGTCATTGGTAATGTAAATGCGCAGTAATGTTCGAAATCCGGAAGAATCTTATAAATCGTCACAATGTCGGTCTCCAACTGACATCCTTCTTTGCCGTTACCTGCTTAGGTTGTTTTCCGTCCCGCAATAGGCATCGAATACGCAGCAATGCTGCCCTAATAACTACTTCACCTTCGAGTATTGAAAGCAGGAAATTAGCCCAGGTTTCATAATTAAAGGTATGTATCTCGGAGTGAGCGGGGGCATGAGGCATGGACCAATGGCCCTTATCGGCTTTTGTCCTGGGCATCCAGACCCCATTGTCAGGATCATTGATTCTGATGCCATACAGATGAAGATTCAACCGGACATCTGCTGTCCTGGGGTGTTTGCCCTTTCCCTGGACGATATGATGGGGCGAATGACGGGTAGATGGCTGAGGTCGTCCATCTGCACGCATATTGTTCGCCAGCACAGTCGTTGGGTGATGTTTTTCTTCCAGCAACTCGAAAGGATTGTCTGCCGCTGTCTTGCGCCCCCAGCCCTGATACTGCTGCAGCCGGGTTTGAATTTGCGCTAGAACGGCCACTCTCCTACGCTCGTTCTTGAGGTGCTCCAGAGCAGATGCGAGCTCTTTTTCCCGTTTTAATCGCTCTTCAGGTGTTTCAGGACGGGGCTGACGTTTCAACGAGTGATAAGCTTTTGCCTGCTTCTCAAATTGCGCGATGGCAAGATCCAGAGGTGACATCTCGTGAGGCAACAGGCTTACCCGGCGTCCATTTTCTATTTCAATATCCACGTGGTTCCCTATGTGTCCATTAGAAGGCTCTGCGAACCTACAACAAGCTCGGTCGTAGGCTCGCTCCGTAAAATGGCAGTGTAATGGCTGGTCATACCGGTTTTAAGGCATTTGACGTATCATTAGCACGAAAGTGTGAATTGGTTCACCTTGCCTAGTAGAGCAATTGCCGGTGCAGTTAATCGTAGCTGGTGATATGGAACTGAGGAGGTTGAAGCTCCTTTTTAGTAGAATGAGTTAGCTCAATGCATCAATGGTTATTTCCGCCTTCAGCTGTTGTATTCCTGCTGTGCTTAATCCCCTCCTTAACGACAGCGTCTCCCGCCTCGTTTGACCAAGCTAAGCGGTTGATGCCCACGGTTTATCGCGATTTTGCTGAAACCTTTTACTGCGGTTGCGCGATAGCCTGGACCGGTGGCCCGGCGGGTCGGCCAGATCACCAATCGTGTGGGTACAAGGTCCGGAAAGGAACACAGCTTGAGCGCGCGAAGCGCATTGAATGGGAACATGTAGTCGCCGCCCATACGTTCGGTCAGCAACGGCCCTGCTGGCGCTCTGGAGGGCGGGACAACTGCTCAGCCAATGATCCGTTGTTTAGGGCGATGGAAGCGGATATGCATAACCTGGTGCCGGCTGTGGGCGAAGTAAATGGCGACCGTTCAAACTTCCGTTTCGGCGTCCTGCCTTCAACGCCGTATCAGCATGGCCAGTGCCCGGTAAAGATTGATTTTCAGCAGCGGGCAATTGAGCCTCGCCCGGAGATCCGTGGTGATATCGCGCGTATTAACTTTTACATGTACGACCATTATGGTTTGAAACTGAGCCGGCAGCAGCAACAGCTTTTCCTTGCCTGGCATCGCGAAGACCCAGTATCGAAATGGGAGCTGACGCGTAACGACCGGATTGCGCGCGCCATGGGGCGAAGCAACCCCTATGTGACGGGGTTGAAGCAGTGGCATCTGAGCAAGGGGGGCGTCGCTGCAACGCCGGAAGTAGCTGCAGCTGTAAAAAAACAATCTGTACCAACGAGCATTCGCGGCAACCGGAATTCAAAGGTATACCATCTGCCGGTGGGATGTCCCAGCTATAACGCAATGAAATCGATCAACATTGTGGAGTTTGACTCAGAACAGCAAGCAATTAGTGCCGGCTATCGAAAAGCAGGAAATTGTACACAATAATTAATTATTTTATTAAACAATGAGAAAATAAATGGATATATTAGTTGGTAGCTTGACGAATGCAATTAAAGAACATTCTAAAGTTTTTGGTGTTGTTGGTGCTGTAATGGGAGCAGCCCTAGTTATTGCTTATTGTGGAAGTATAGATTTTTATCCGTCAGGGTTAACAATCGCTGATACTTTGTTTTTTATTTGGGTCATCGTGGTTTTTGGTGTTTATTATTCCGTAATTGTTTTCGGCTTTTTTGTGGCGAGCGTTTTTTGGGTTGCCATTTTAACCAGACCATTGAACTTTGCATTTCAGGTTTTCCTAAAGAAAAATAGGCTAGTCATTCCATTTAAAAAAGCCGATTGGTTCCTTGTCTTATTTGGTGGATTTTTTGCAAATGTCCTAATTGTCGGCGTAAGCTATTTCAAAGAGCATCCATTGACCGCTGTGTTTGGAGTGTTACTTTTTGTTGGCTTTGCTTTTGTTTTGATCAGCAATATATCGAGGTTTGGCAACACCAGCGGGAAAATTTTAGATCACAATGGATCTCCAACTGGAAAAAATCAAGGAAGCTCTCAAAGTGTTAAGTATATTTTTTATGCATTCATATACTTTGCTCCCATTTTGTATGGGCAAGTAGGAAGCGGAGTGACACGGGTAACCTTTGAAACCATGGGAGTAAGGCAAGAGAATGTCTCAATATATGTCGAACAAGCAGGATACAGATCGATATTAACCTCCTATCAAGAGAAAGGGCTAGTATCCAGCGTTGTGTGTGATGAGATATGTGCGATTGAAAATGTTGATATTTTATTTACTAGTATAGGTTCAAACTCCAAAATAGAGATGCATGGTGAAAATGGCAGTTTGAGTATCGTTTTACCAACAAAAGACATAAAGTTCTTTGCATATCCTAAGCCTAAAAAACCTATCGACTCGAACACTGATAACCCTGCGGCGGGATGAGACATCTCAAACGACGAATCAGTGATGATATAAACATCTCATTTTTAGTGACCAACGAATTGGCGGTTTTGTAATCACCCGCTTACCTTACGAAAAAACCTGAATTCGTAAGCTCCCCCATCTAGTGGACCACTCATAAGTAGATATCTGGCAAAATATCACCAGGAGTGGACATATGAAGACATCAAAATTCAGTGAAACCCAGATCATCGCAACTCTGAAGGAAGCCGAAGCTGGCATACCCGTTAAGGATGTGTGTCGGAAGCATGGCATCAGCTCAGCGTGCTCCTCCTTGGATCAAATTAGTTCTTCGGGCTTAAACCCAGTTTTTCTTTTTGCAATAGCTTCGTCTAAAGCCTTTATTACTAAGGGCTCCAAAATTTTAAAGTGGATTGCTAGTGGGCGTGCGTCTAGCTTTACATATACTGAATCATGTTTTACGCAGTTTCCTTCTGATGAAATATATTCTAGTGATTTTTTTATTGTTGGCTTTTCTCCCGCAGGATCATCTTTGTACCAGTCTTGGTTTATTTTGCTATTAAAATTTGCTGCAAAAGAATTTCCTGCTTTCTTAAAAATAAGGCGACTAAGGGATTCAAAAAAAGCCCATGCACCGACATCCATTAGCGACGGGTGATCTACTAAAGAAATTTTACATAGAGAGTTATACAGTTGTGATAGCTTAGCTGATCCAAGTTTATTTAGGCGATCAACTATTTCGGGTGAAATTGGTATCTTTTTATCCTGTCTTAAATCAAGTTTTGCTGGCTTTTCTTCGGCTGGCTCTCTGATAGCTTCGTCTGGTTTATTATCATTTGGGGTTTCTTCGACATCTTCGTGTTGAGTCGGATTTTGATTTTCTCCATCCAGCTCCTCGACATCTATCTGTGGGAGTTCTTCTGGTTCTTCAGGAGTAGCAGAGGTTGGATTCTTCTGCTTTTTTAAAGTTCTATTTTGTGATCTATATGTATTTGCATATTGCTGTAGGCTTGGTTTGATAGCATCAAAAGCTTCGGATGTTGGATCGATATCTGTTTTCTTCGTGTTCCAAGGCAACTTAGCTACGTCGCCAACAAAGTAGACCCAGCCCACGAAGCCATAGTATTCGTTGTGCCATCTTGGCCCCCAGCCAAATTTTTTATCTCTAGTAGCTATCTTAATAACTCGGTCATTACACACGTAATACCAGCCATATTGTTCAGTAATAGCTTCTATATCTCGGCTGTTGTATTCGGGGTCACCAGTTTTATAGTACTTTTCATGCATACCAGCCTTTATGTAAGCTTTGATTCCTTCTGCGGCTTGAAAGGTGGCCTCTTGGATCAATACGGGAGGGTTTTCTTTAATGTCGGGGCATGTAGGTTTTATGGTATTTTTGTTAAGCTGAATGGATAGCCCTTTCTTAATAAAAATGCTGTAACGAATACTGAATTCTTCCGTCAGTTTCTTTTCCCACTCTTCATCATTAACTATTTCTCGCACATAACTGTCAGTTGGGCTTGTTATTGCAATGAGAGTATAATTTTCCGGGTTTTTTTCACTGACAAATTCCGCTTTGAGTGGTGCTTCTGTATTTCCTGCAATACCATTTGCATCGAAAGACATTCTATATTTGTTGCCTTCTGAGCAAGTTTCTATAGTATAACTTTGCCCTAATTTTAATAGGGCTCTTTTTAATCCCACACCAAAATGACCTATCGCTAATGCTTGATTGGATTCTTCACCTATTACCAGTAAACGCTCTTCGATAGCATTTTTAGATATTCCAGCACAATTATCATGCAAGATAATTTTATCGGATGAAATCTCGAGTGATACTGAGATTCCATCGTAGCTCGCCGGCATTCCCCTGCCATCAAGACTGGCATTCACTATACTTTTGGCAGCGTCTATACTGTTGTCGATTAAATCAAGGATACATTCCAGGCAATTAATATCTTGAGTGACAACCCTGCTGACATATTTCGAGTTAAATCCCGTTCTAATTGTTAGATTTTTGCTTTCATTTTCCATTATTGATCCTTAATCTTTTCCAGATATTTTTTCTTTTTTTCTTTTTCAAGTTTGGGCTTGATTCGTTCAAATATTTCTTTAGAAAGGAGTGGGCAAACACTATTTCCAATCATTCTAAAACTGTGCCATTTCGTTCGATGAAACAGAAACCAGTCTGGAAATCCCTGAAGTCTTGCCGCTTCTCTCACAGTAATAACTCTGGGTTCGTCTGGGTGAATTGGACGCATTGCTTGGAAATTTCCTCGATCCTTTCCTGTACCTGCTCTTAAGGTAGGGCAGTGCCCGTCTGATTTCAAGCGAGGATAACGGCTAATCGGTTCGACTTTTCCTTGCAGTGTTTCAGAGAATCTTTCTTTTACAATATCGGTGTGAACTGTATCAAAAACACCAGATACCATTTTGGCGGCCATCATTTTTTTTGCTAACTCAGATCCCATGCCCTTGGGGGGTGGAGACCGCATTAACTTCGCATAATTACTTATATTTTTACTTGTATATCTAGCCCAGCCAAACTCTTCATTACCTTTAATAACCTCGACTGGGGAGGGAAGGTCTGAAATTGCTTGCTTTACCGTTACTGCTGGAATATTTGTTGTCGTTATATCTTCGCTAGTAATGGTGTCCATCCGGCTTGCGTCAAAGCCAATGACTACAACTCGTTTACGTTTTGTTGGGACGCCATATAACGAAGCGTCAACTACAATAGGATCTAAAACTGTATAACAAGGATCTACCGTTTCAATGGCATCAAGCAATCCTTCCACATTTCCTTTGTCGAGCAAACCTTCAACATTTTCCATCACAAAAAATTTAGGTTTTATAATGTTGACGGTCCGAAAAAAGTGATGCATTAACTCACGGCGAGGATCTTTTTTATCGTTTTTTCCTATACGACTAAACCCCTGACAAGGCGGGCCGCCAATCACACCATCCACATTTGCATTTCCCAACAGAAAACGCCACGATTCAGCTGTCATGATGGAAATATCACTGATAACTGCTTGCGTATTAGGGAAGTTCAGCCGATATGCTGATTGCAAATCTGGGTCGATATCTATAGCAACTTTACTGTGAAAACCTGCAAGCTCCGCCCCTAGTCCGAAGCCGCCACAACCTGAAAACAAGTCAACAATTATTGGTTTTGTCATTTATACGCACCCGGTCAGTTAAATTACGCCGGAGCCTAAACCAATCTATCAAAAAAAGCGATCGTTATTTGATAGCTGGGCAGGCAGTCCTTGCAGTCCCTGAGTTTGGTGAATTGGATGCCATTTGTCTGTAGGATATATGCTTTGCCTTTGTAGGAAATATCCTACAAAACTAAGACAAAAAGCGAATAAACGAACCCAAAAGCCTACGTACGAGCTTGACACCCAGAACCCCGCCTACCGGGCAGTGGCAAAGTCCATTGCCGGGACTCTTACCCCCGAATACCTCTACAGGCATCTAAGACGCGCCTGCATCTTTTTTTATGCCAGCGTTTCGGCTACCTTGCGTTATGGTGGCTGGGCGGGGCCACCTTCGGGTGGGCCGGTATCGTAGAGGCCAATGGTAAAAACCCTGTCCAGTCGCCTCCATGAATTCTTACCTCATGGGAGCGGTTTAAACCTAACTCTTCGAGGCTAAAGCCATGACTCCATCTATCCGTTCCATCCAAGCCACCCCAGCCCCACGCCAAAGCCAGGCATATGCCGACGCCGTAGGCGTACCACCCGCCGAACCCGCCCCCGAAGCCGTCCGACTCACCGCCGAACAAGCCGAACTGCTCCTGGGCGACGGCATCATCCTGCAAGATCCCTACGGCCAACCCCTGGCCGTCTTCCGCGCTGCCGACCTGGAAGCCGCCAGCAACCGCCGCAGCCAGGAGGAAAACCTCACCCAAGCCAAAAACCTCCTGCACCTGCTGGAATGCCTAGTCGTCAATCAGACACACGCAAGCAAATTGACAGCAGGCAAAAACTGCTGCGAATCGCTGGTTATTGACGGAGTTTGGGGATTACTGTCCGCAATATACTCACGAATTTACAACAGGAAAACTGCCCCGCCAATCGCATATATCCCGCATAGTTGAGGATTAAGACTTAGAGTTTTCTCGTGCTCATTGCCTATTCAGCGCAATGTCCTTAAATAGCCGAATAGCGACCTTTAAAACGTCGGCCGTTTAGTTTAATCAAATGATAAACATGCTACGGTTACAACCGGTCAAGATTCAAAAGAGAGTCGCTGGCGGGCACACATTCGGAGGGCAGTCGGCAGCTACTCGTTGGACTGGCCCCAAGGGAACCCCGGACTTGGAGGATCTAACTTCAACTACCTGCAGGTCCGCGTAAATCTTCGGCGCGTTCAGTACTCTTGCGATATCGGGGTGTTCCTCTTCTGCGTCACTCAGCCACAATTTCAGGAATTCCATATTGTTTGGTAGTAGCAAAGGGAATGCGTCTTCGTGAAACCCTGTAAACCGTGGATGTGGATCGCGAGTAATAATCGCGCAACTGTACAGTCCCTCAGGAAAGGAGTTATAGACTGCCCCGATAATGAGGGGACGATCACTGGTTACGAGATATTGATGCTTTCGCTTCCCTATTTCCCTGGATTCTCCGAGTCCAGATGCGACGACAAAGCCGCGCCGGTACCGTATGGCCTCGCGCCAGAGCGGGAGGCTCAGGTGACGAGCATTGAAGGAGGTTAGATTGCCCACTTCCAGTTGCCCATTTTTAAATGTGCAGTCATACCACCATGTTGCCTCCACCCCTTTGATCATGCCTCCTTCCTGGATGACCAGATCCTTGATCTTACGCCCGGGATCACGGCCGAAC
>Ga0065721_10005467_pt1 | contig 16645 bp, 17 predicted proteins | sample Mesricmetagenome_FD_59108 | JGI IMG/M metagenome (GOLD analysis project Ga0065721, IMG submission 59108) | Mesophilic microbial community from rice straw/compost enrichment Sample: eDNA_1 v2 (version 2) | ecosystem: Engineered > Solid waste > Grass > Composting > Bioreactor | place: USA: Davis... | reverse complement strand
GACCCCTGGATATTCCGCACTGCGGATGGCCAGTGGCACATGCTCATTACCGCGCGCGGCAAGTCGGGTACCGAGCCCGATCGCGGCGTCATGGGTCATGCCACTTCGAGCGATCTCGAGAGCTGGACTGTCCAGCCGGCGCTGAGTGCCAGCGGTTCGGGCTTTGCGCATCTGGAAGTCTTCCAGGTCATAAAGATCGAGGGACAGAACCACATCGTCTTCTGCTGCGACACGCCGAAGCTGTGCGGCGCCCGTCAGGGACAGACCGGGGGCATCTGGACCATGCCGGTGGGCGACATGCCGGGGCCCGTCGACTTTGCCCGGGCGCGGCTTCTGGTTGACGAACGGCTCTATGCAGGGCGCATCGCCACGGACCGCGCCGGCCGCCCCTATCTTCTGGGCTTTAACAATGTCAGTCGCGACGGGGTCTTCATGGGTGGCATCAGCGATCCGCTGCCGCTCCGGACTGGCGCAGACTCCTATCTCGAGCTGGAGGCCCAAGCATGAGCGTCAAAATCCAGGGCAGCGTGAAGCCCGGCTTTGAACCGATCGCGGCAGCCTTCGAAAATGCCTTTGCCGGGCGCCCTCAAATGGGCGCCAGCCTCCATATCCTCATCGAGGGCGAGGCCGTGGCCGATCTCTGGGGCGGTGTGGCTGATGCCCGCAATGGCCGGGCCTGGGAAAAGGACACGCCCACCACGATCTTTTCCTGCACCAAGGGCCTGGTGTCCATCCTTGCAGCCCGTCTCGTACAGGAGGGGCGTCTGGATTACAGCGCTCCGGTGGCCCGCTACTGGCCCGAATTCGCCCCGTCCGGCAAGCAGGACGTCACCGTGGGCGAGGCCCTGGCCCACAAGGCAGGCCTGTCGGCCCCCCGCACCGATCTGACGGAAGACGACATTGTCGATTGGGACCGGGTCGCATCGACCCTCGCCGCACAGGAGCCGCTCTGGCCGCTGGGTTCGGGCTATCAGTATCACGCGCTCACCCATGGCTGGCTGGCAGGGGAAATCATCCGCCGCGTCACGGGAAAGTCAGTGGGTACCTATTTCCGCGAACTCATTACTGCCCCCCTCGGCGTCGATGCCTGGATTGGCCTGCCGGCAGAGCTGGCAGAAAAGCCGGCCCATATCCGCGTCAGCCAGCCGCTGATCGACCTTTGGGCCGAAGAGGCCAAAAAGCCCGCGCCGAACTGGCCCTACAAGGCCATGACCCTGGGCAATGCGCTGCCGGTCGATCTCGTCAGCGAAACCGGCGGCTTCAATGCGCCGCGCATCCGCGCCGCCGAAATCCCGGGAGCCGGGGGCATCGCCTCGGCCGAGGCGCTGGCCACGATGTGGTCCGCTGTGGTGACGCCCACCCGTGGCATTCGCCTCCTCTCCGACGAGACGATTGAAGCCGCAACAAGGGTGCAGAGCCAAGGCCAGCCGGTGTTTGGCGGCGATCCCCCCTATTCCCGCTGGGGCTACGGATTCCAGCTCGATTCCGAGGCGCGGCGCTATCTGGGCGACGCCTGTTTCGGACATGACGGCGCAGGCGGTCAGGTCGGCTTTGCCGATCCCCGGCGCCAGATCGGTTTCGGCTTCGTCACCAACTGGATGATGGGGCCGGAAGACCAGCGCGCAACCTCGATTATCGAGACCTTGCGCCAGCTTGTGTAACTGACATCCGCGGGGTCGACGGACCTATTGACTCTCTGTCGGCCCCATGCGCTAAATCCATTTAGCAGACGGAAACAACCACTGCATCTACCCCTTGGAGGAGGTAACCGTGAGAAAACAGTCCCGCCACGCCCTTCGTATTGCCGCGCTGACCTTGTCGGTCGCTGCAACTGCCGGTACCGCGCTGGCCGCACCCAGCTGCGGCACGGACCCGGTCGTGCTCAATTCCTATTTCGAAACCGGCTTCCCGCTGCCCACGCGCCTGGCTGAAGAGTTCACCAAGCAGTTCCCCAATGTCACCTTTGACATCAAGGAAGACCAGTTCGCCAATATGATGGAGAACTCGCCGCGCATCCTGTCCGAGCCGAATGCTCCGGACCTGATCCGTCTGCCTTCGCTGACCGACCTGGTTGCCAACAACCTGCTCAAGAATCTCGACGGCTATTTCGAGGAATTCGGTTGGGACAAGTTCCCGGCAGGCCAGCTGGTGCAGCTGCGCGTCGAGGAGGGTGGCCGTCCGCGCGGCACCGGCTCGCTCTACGCCATGGGCCTCAACTACTCGATGACCGGCGTGTTCTATAACAGGGAACTGGCCGCCCAGATCGGCATGACCGAGCCGCCCAAGAGCCTTGCCGAGCTTGATGCCCTGATGGCCAAGGCCAAGGAAGCGGGCATTCAGCCGATCATGCAGTTCAACAAGGGTACCGGCGGTCTTGCCTTCCCGCTGCAGAACCTGATGGGCGCCTATGGTGCGCCCGAGCCGATCAATGACTGGATCTTCCAGAAGGACGGCGCGACCATCAATACCGAGGACAACCTCAAGGCTGCCGAGCATCTCGAAGGGTGGATCAAGTCGGGCTATTTCCCGGCCGATGCCAATGCCATCGAATATTTCCAGATGATGAGCCGGTTCATGGGTGGCGAAGGCCTCTTCATGTTCAACGGTGACTGGGAATCGGGCAATTTCGACACCAATGCTGCAGGCAAGTTCGGCTTCTTCATCATGCCGCCGCTTGAGGAAGGTGGCCGTCACGCCTCCATGTCCGCGCCGCTGACCTTCGGCATTGGCGCCAACGCCAACAATCCGGATTGCGCTGCCTTCTTCCTTGATTGGGTCGCCACCAATGAAGAAGCGCGCAAGATCAACGTGGCCGTGGGCGGTTCCAATCCCGGCGGCCCGGCCGACCTGCCGATCCCGGCTGTTGAACCCGGCTCGGTGACCGAGGCCTCGCTGGCTGCCGGCGCCACGCTGGCCCAGGACAATGGCGCGATGGACTTCATCGCCAATGCCACCGGCGCTATCTTTGCCGCGGGCTGGACTCCGGAGCTGCAGAAGATGGTTGGCGGCCAGCAGAACGCCCAGGGCCTGCTCGACGCTGTCCAGCGTGAATACGAGACCCAGCTGTCCCGTTAACCGGTTCGGCTGCGCGACACGAGATAGAGCGAAGGTGACCAGACACATGACCTCGACCCCTGCCGCGCAGCGGCAAGAACAGCGGCTCCCCCAGTCCCGGGGGAGCCGCAAGTCCAGAAGGGCAGCGTGGTTCTTCGTTGCCCCGGCCTTTGCCTTCTACGCGGCCTTTGTGCTCGTGCCGCTGGCCATGAGCTTTTACTATTCGTTCCTGCGCTGGGACGGGATCGGGCAGTCGCGCTTCCACGGCATCACNAACTACNTGACAGTTCTGACCGACCCGAAACTGCTGCAGATCATCGGCAATGCCTTCCAGCTGGTGGGTTATTTCACCATCATTCCGGTGGTGCTGGGTCTGGCGGTGGCATCGGTCATCCGCGGTCACATGGCCGGGCCTTTCGGCACGGCAACCCGTACCATTCTGTTCCTGCCCCAGGTCATTCCCCTGGTCGCTGCCGGCATTGCCTGGAGCTGGATGTTCGCCAATACCGGCGTCGTCAATCAGGGCCTGCGTGCCATCGGCCTTTCGGACTGGGCGCGCGGCTGGCTGGGTGACTTCGTCTGGGCGTTGCCGGCCGTCGGCATCATCGGCGCCTGGGTGCTGCTGGGGCTTTGCACCATGTTGCTGGTCACCGGCATTACCAAGATCGACCCGAGCCTTTACGAAGCCGCCCGCCTCGATGGCGCGCGCCCCTGGCACGAATTCTTCTACATCACGCTGCCGGGCCTGCGGCAGGAGATCGCCGTCTGCGTCACGCTCACCGTCATCTCGGCGCTGGCCAGCTTCGACATCGTCTACATCGCCACGCAGGGCGGGCCGGGCATTACCACCACGGTCCCGGGGCTTGAGATCTATCGTCTCGCCTTCGCCCATCGTCAGGTCGGCCTGGCCTCGGCCCTCGCCATCGTCCTGATGGTGCTGGTGCTGATCTCCATTGCGCCGGTCCAGTGGTTCGCACGGGAAAAGAAATGACATTGCCGCGTCCCAATACGGTGGTGGCCCGTGGCCTCATCATCCTTTTGATGATCGTCACCCTGCTGCCGTTCCTGTCCATGCTGTCGGCCGCCCTGGCGCCACAGGGCACCTATCCCAATGGCCTGCAATGGCCCGCAGACCCGCAATGGGGCAATTTCGTCCGCGCGTTTGAAGTCGCCAGGATGGATCAGCTGCTGCTCTCGAGCGTGCTGATCGTTCTGGGCGTGGTGCCGATCTCGGTGCTGCTGGCCACCATGGCCGGCTATGGCTTGGCCAAGCTCACCACCAACAAATACAAGTGGCTCTACCTCATCTTCGTCTTCGGCCTGACGCTGCCCTTCGAGGCCGTGATCACCCCGCTCTATTACGAAGTGCGGGCCATGGGCCTGCTCAACACCCGCTTTGCGATCATCCTGCCGCTCATCGGCCTCTACATGCCCTTCGGCGTTTACTGGATGCGCGCACATTTCCTCAACGTGCCCAATGACCTGACGGAGGCGGCCCAGCTCGATGGCGCCACCCGCTGGAAGGAGTTCTGGCACGTGCAGGTGCCGCTGGCCCGTCCCGCCATCATGTCGCTCACCATTCTGCTTTTCCTCTGGACCTGGAACCAGTTCCTGCTGCCCGTGGTCCTGGTGCAGGACCCGATGCAGCGCACCATGGCCGGTGCCCTGGGCGCCTTCCAGGGCCAGTGGGGCACCGACATTCCGCTTCTGTGCGCCGGCGCGCTGCTGATCCTGACGCCGACCATCCTCATCTTCCTCATGTTCCAGCGCCAGTTCGTCGCCGCCCTGATGCAGGGCGCGGTGAAGGGCTAAAGGAGATCTCCCATGGCTGGCCTGACCATCCGCTCCGTCCGCAAGAATTACGGCCAGGTGCCCGTCATCAAGGGCGTCGATCTCGACATCGCCCATGGCGAGTTCGTTGTCTTTGTCGGCCCCTCGGGCTGCGGCAAGTCCACCCTGCTGCGCATGATCGCCGGGCTCGAAGACATCACCGAAGGCACGATTGCCATCGGCGACCGGGTCGTCAACGATGTCGAACCGCGCGACCGAGGGGTTGCCATGGTGTTCCAGTCCTATGCGCTCTACCCGCATATGTGCGTCTACGACAATGTCGGCTTCGGCCTGAAGCTGGCCGGCACGCCCAAAGATGTGCGCGATGCCAAGATCCGGGAGGCGGCCCGCATCCTGCAGATGGAGCACCTGCTCGATCGCAAGCCCGCGCAACTCTCCGGGGGGCAACGCCAGCGCGTTGCCATCGGCCGCGCCATCGTGCGCCAGCCCGACGTCTTCCTTTTCGACGAGCCGCTGTCCAACCTCGACGCCGCGCTGCGCGGGGACATGCGCATGGAGCTGGCGCGCCTGCACAAGGATCTCGATGCCACCATGATCTATGTGACCCATGATCAGGTGGAGGCCATGACGCTGGCCGACAAGATCGTGGTGCTCGATGCGGGGGTCGTCCAGCAGGTCGGTTCGCCGCTCGAGCTCTACAACAAGCCCGCGAACCTCTTCGTGGCCGGCTTCATCGGCGCGCCCAACATGAACCTGATCTCGGGCAAGGTCGCGGCCGCCGAGAAGGGATTGGTCTCCGTGGCGCTGGCCGGCACCAGGGTTGCCGTCGTTATCAAGGGTACCGCATCGGTCAATGCCGGTGACGATGTCACTTTGGGCGTGCGCCCGCATGCGCTCACAGCCGACCCAAGTGGCCCGCTCCAGGGCATTGTCCAGCTGATCGAACAGTTGGGCAATGAAACCGTGGTGCGGGTACAGCTGGCCGATGGCGGCGAGCTGACCGCCGTTCTGCCGGGCCAGTCCGGGCACGCTGTGGGCGCGCCGATCACCCTGGCCTTCGACCCCGCTTCGGCACACCTGTTCGGTGCCGACCAGCGCCGCATCGGCGACTGAGGCCAGACCATTGCATCAGTCGAAACGCCCGGTTCCAGCGATTGGGCGTTTCATTGCCGGATGCCGCCGTCAGCCTCCACTTGCTCCATCGCGCAAAGTTGAGCGCCCAAACACCCTGGTTTGGGTATGACTTTCCGCTGATTGCAGCATCTGGGGCTCCAAGAGCAAAATTTTCTTCACACGGGAGCGGGGAGGGAAGCCCAGACCTTTTCAATCACGACTGCCTTGATAGGGTATCGCCATAGTCAATCGGGAGGTTCAGATGAACCGGACAGCCAAGATCGTAGCCTATACTGCCCTAGCCGCGTCGCTGACGCTGGGGTTTGCCGTTACTGCCCATGCGCAGGAGCGTACGCTCATCAACGTTTCTTATGACCCGACCCGCGAACTCTATCGCGAATTCAACGAAGCCTTTGTGGCTCACTGGCAGGAAACCACCGGTGAGACTGTCGCCGTCCAGGCGACCCATGGCGGCTCGGGCAGTCAGGCCCGCACCGTTATTGACGGTCTTGAAGCGGACGTGGTGACGCTGGCGCTTGAAAGCGACATCAACATCATTTCCGACGCCAATCCGGACCTGATCCCGGCCGACTGGCGCGGGCAGCTGGAAAACAACAACGCCCCCTATACCTCGACCATCGTCTTCCTGGTTCGCAAGGGCAATCCCAAGGGGATCAAGGACTGGGGCGATCTGATCGCCGACGGGGTCGAAGTGATCACCCCCAATCCCAAGACCTCGGGCGGCGCGCGCTGGAATTTCCTGGCCGCCTGGGCCTGGGCCCGCGAAGCCAATGGCGGCGACGAAGCCAAGGCGCAGGAATTCGTGGCCGAGCTTTTCAGCCACGTTCCGGTGCTCGACACCGGCGCGCGCGGCTCAACCACGACCTTCGTGCAGCGTGGCATCGGCGACGTGCTGCTGGCCTGGGAGAACGAAGCCTATCTGGCGCTTGAGGAACTCGGCCCGGACGCCTTTGACATCGTGACCCCGACCCTCTCGATCCTGGCCGAACCGCCGGTGGCGCTGGTTACGGGCAATGCCGAACGCAAGGGCAATCTGGATCTGGCACAGGGCTATCTCGACTACCTCTATTCCGATGTCGGCCAGGCCATTGCTGCCAAGAACTACTATCGCCCCTACCGTCCGGAAGCCGCTGCGGCTGAAGATACGGCCCGCTTCGGCGAGGTGAACCTTGTCACCATCGAGGATTTCGGCGGGTGGCGTGAAGCCCAGCCGAAATATTTCGGCGAAGGCGGTGTGTTCGACCAGATCTACTCCGGTCCCACCCAGTAACGAGACCTCACTGCGGCCGGCCTCATGAGCCGGCCGCACCATTTCTGATCCATAGACCCACACCCGTTTCTGGAGCACGACATGGTTCACTTCCTTGGCATATTCGGTCCTGGCCGTCTGGTGCGTCAGCAGGGCCAGGAGGCGCCACTCAAGGCCAATTTCTTCGGCGGACTGGCAGATGCGGCGCAGGGCGCCGTACCGATGAGCCGGGCGGAACTGGATGCCTGTTTCCTGGCTGGCAAAGCCCCCGAGCCGGCGCCTGCCCGCGACGATCCGGAACGCGACGGGATGCCGGAAAGATGACCCGGCCGCATCTCGTCGTACCCGGGCTCAACGGTTCGGGCGAGGGGCACTGGCAGCGTCACTGGCTGGCCGATCATCGCAATGCCCATCTGGTCGAACAGACCGACTGGACCAACCCCCAGGCAGGCCGCTGGCTGCATCGCCTGGAGACGGCAATCATTGCCTATCCCGGCGCTCTCATTATCGCCCACAGTCTTGGCGCCATACTGGCGGCGCGCCTGGCCGCCAGCCCGGTGGCGCCCCTGGTTGGCGGTGCCCTTCTGGTCGCGCCCGCCGACATAGAGCGAACCGGCGAACTGCATGCCCGCACCTATGAATTCGGCACCTTGCCCACCGATCCGCTGCCATTTCCGGCTCTGGTCGTTGCCAGCCGCGACGATATCTACATGGCGCGCGACAAGGCGCGTGATCTGGCTGGCGCATGGCGCGCCCAGTTCCTCGACATCGGCAATGCCGGCCATATCAATGTCGCCAGTGGCTTCGGGCGCTGGCTGCAGGGCTACGAGCTGGCGCGGCAGCTGGCCGATCGTGCCGACCGGGTGCAGCGTCCGAGGCAACAGCGTCTGCCCGCCGTTTCCCGTGCGGGCTGGGCCGGCTGAAACGCGTGCTTTGAACCAACATTGCGCGGCAAAGGGTCAAAGCCTGTGTCCGCGCAATCGATGCACGAGGACAGGAGGCTCTTGAGAATGAAATTCTAGATTCGCGGAAAAACTTGCGCGATCGACATCTTGAGATACCCCAGCAGCTTAGTAGTGTTAGGCCACCGAAAACGGGGCCGACACCGATTGGTCCTGCGTCTATATTCGGCACCGACGCACGAGCACGGGAGAGGTCAGCATGGGACGATTGGGGCGCTTCCGACAGCCGAGCGTGATACCCGGCTTTGGCCTCACCTTTGGTTTTACCATCGTCTATTTCTCGCTGATCATCCTGATCCCGCTCGCGGCCCTGGTGCTGCGTTCGACCGGGTTGGGCTGGTCCGGCTTCTGGGCGGCAACGCTCGACCCGCGCGTGGTCGCCTCGCTGCGCACCAGTTTTACCACCGCGCTTATTGCCGCCGGGGTCAATGTCGTCTTCGGTACCCTGATCGCCTGGGTCCTGGTGCGCTATCGCTTTCCGGGGCGGCGCATCTTCGATGCGATTGTCGACCTGCCCTTCGCGCTGCCCACGGCGGTCGCGGGCATCGCGCTCACTGCCATCTATGCGCCCAATGGCTTTATCGGGCAACTGGTGGCGCCGCTGGGCTGGCGCATTGCCTACACGCCCGTGGGCATCACCATAGCCATGATCTTTATCGGCCTGCCTTTCGTGGTCAGGACCATCCAGCCCATTCTCGAAGAGACCAGCAAGGATGTGGAAGAAGCTTCGGCAACGCTCGGGGCCAACCGCTTTCAGACGGTTACGCGCGTTCTGCTGCCGGGCCTGACGCCGGCCATCCTCACCGGCTTCGCGCTGGCCTTTGCCCGCGCAGTGGGGGAATACGGATCGGTCATCTTCATTGCCGGCAATATCCCCTTCGTTTCGGAAATCGCTCCGCTGCTGATCGTCATCCGTCTCGAAGAGTTCAACTATGCTGGCGCCGCCGTGATCGCCACGGTGATGCTGGGCATTTCCTTCCTCATGCTCTTCATCATCAACCTTATCCAGGCCTGGAGCCGCAGGAGGTTCGGTTATGGCAGCTAGTGCCGTGTCCCGTCGCCGCCATTCGCCCACCAATGAACCGGTATGGGTCCGCTGGCTCCTGGTCCTTGTGGGGCTGGCCTTCATGGCCCTGTTCCTGGTCCTGCCGCTGATCGCGGTGTTCTCCGAAGCCTTCCGGCAAGGGACCGGGGCCTATTTCAAGTCGCTGCAGAGCCCCGATGCGCTCGCGGCGATCCGGCTGACGCTGCTGGTGGCGGCCATTGCCGTGCCCCTCAATGTCATCTTCGGGCTGGCGGCCTCCTGGGCCATCGCCAAGTTCGAATTCAAGGGCAAGGCCTTCCTTGTCACGCTGATCGATCTGCCCTTTTCGGTGTCCCCGGTCATTTCGGGCCTCGTCTATGTCCTGCTCTTCAGCGCCGGCAGTGTCCTGGGCCCATGGCTCAAGGCACAGGGCATCGAAATTCTGTTTGCCGTGCCCGGCATCGTCCTGGCGACGATCTTCGTGACCTTCCCGTTCGTGGCGCGCGAACTGATCCCGCTGATGCAGGACCAGGGCACGGGCGACGAGGAGGCTGCGCTCTCGCTGGGCGCGTCGGGCTGGCAGACCTTCTGGCGTGTCACCCTGCCCAATATCAAATGGGGCCTGCTCTATGGCGTGCTGCTGTGCAATGCGCGCGCCATGGGCGAATTCGGCGCCGTGGCCGTGGTTTCTGGCAAGATCCGCGGGCAGACGACGACCATGCCCTTGCAGGTCGAAATGTTCTACAACGAGTATCAGGGAACTGCAGCCTTTGCCCTGGCGTCGCTGCTGGCGCTTCTGGCCCTTGTTACCCTCGTTCTCAAGTCGGCGCTGGAGTGGCGCTACAGCGACGAACTGGCGGCCACCGGCCGCGGTCACTGACAGGATGGAATATGGACGTAAGAGTTGAGAATGTGCGCAAGGAGTTCGACCGGTTTCCGGCGCTGCACGATGTGTCGCTGGATATCCGCTCGGGCGAGCTGATCGCGCTGCTGGGACCCTCGGGTTCGGGCAAGACGACGCTGCTGCGCCTGATTGCCGGGCTCGAACGCCCCACGGCGGGCCGCATCTTCTTTGGTGACGTCGACGCCTCCGAAAAGAGCGTGCAGGAGCGCAATATCGGCTTNGTGTTCCAGCACTATGCGCTGTTCCGGCACATGACCATTCTGGATAACGTGGCNTTCGGGCTCAAGGTCCGGCCGCGCTCCAGCCGTCCGTCCAATGCCGANATTCGCNGGCGTGCACTCGAACTGCTGGACCTCGTACAGTTGGCNGGCCTTGAAAAGCGCTATCCCAGCCAGCTTTCGGGCGGGCAGCGGCAGCGCGTGGCGCTGGCCCGGGCGCTTGCCATCGAACCGGCTGTGCTGCTTCTGGACGAACCGTTTGGCGCGCTCGATGCCCAGGTGCGCCGGGAGTTGAGGAAGTGGCTGCGCGAAATCCACGATCGCACCGGCCACACCACGGTCTTCGTGACCCATGACCAGGAAGAAGCGTTGGAACTGGCCGACCGGCTCTGCGTCATGAGCCAGGGCCGGATCGAACAGGTCGGTTCGCCCGACAGCGTTTATGACACACCAACCTCTCCCTTCGTCTTCGGCTTTATCGGGGAGTCCTCCGAACTGCCGGTCACTGTCGAAAAGGGCGACATCTGGCTGGGCGATCGGCCCATCGGCATTTCCAGCCCGGAAGCCTCCGGGCCTGCGCGCCTGTTCTTCCGTCCTCACGACATTGAACTGGTCGATGGTGGCGCAGGGCTGGCCGGCGTTGTCGCCTCGAGCCGCCGTGTGGGTGGCACGCGCCGGGTCGAGCTCGACATTGGCGGCGGGGGGCACAGGGTCGAAATCGACCTGCCCTTCGATCACCCCGCCGGTGAGCGCACGCAAATTGCGTTCCGGCCCAAGCGCTGGGCCCTGTTCCCGCCGGCGTGAGCCGAGACGCAGAGTTGACAAGGCCGGGCCACGGCATCATGCCGGTCGGCAGCAAGCTCCGACCGCGCAATGGGACCCGATGACCCGGCTTATCCTCTTCAACAAGCCCTATGGGGTCCTGTCGCAATTCACCGGCGGCGGGCCGGGCGAGACGCTGTCCGGTTTCGTCAAGGTGCCGGGCGTTTATCCTGCCGGGCGGCTCGACAAGGATAGCGAGGGCCTTTTGCTGCTGACCGACGATGGCAAGCTGCAGGCGCAGATTTCCTCGCCCCGGTTCAACAAGCAAAAGACCTATCTCGTGCAGGTTGAGGGCGAACCCTCCGATGCGGCGCTGGAGCAGTTGCGCCGCGGTGTCACGCTCAAGGACGGGCCGACCCGACCTGCAAGGGCACGCCGGATCGACCCGCCCGACCTCTGGCCGCGCGACCCGCCGGTGCGCTTTCGCAAAAGCGTCCCGGACAGCTGGATCGAACTTGCCATCACCGAGGGTCGCAATCGTCAGGTGAGGCGCATGACCGCCGCTGTGGGATTGCCGACGCTGCGGCTTGTGCGCTGGAGCATCGCCGACTGGACGCTCGAGGGCATCGCGCCGGGCGAATGGCGCGAGGTTGCGCTGAATGCATCGCCGCGTCCTCGCCAGTCCCGTAACGCATAGCACCAATGAGGGGGTAGCGCCGGGCCGGTGTTTGCCCTATGTCCCCCAGCAAGTGCCGGACCATGTCGGCCGGCCGGGTTGGAGGACGTCCGTGTCAGCCCAGACCCCGCGCAAGCGCATCACCACCCGCGATATTGCCGCCATGCGGCAGCGCGGCGAGTCCATTGCCATGCTCACCGCCTACGACGCCACCATGGCCGCGCTGGTCGAGATGGCCGGCGTCGACATGATCCTTGTCGGGGACAGCCTGGGCAATGTCGTGCTCGGCCACGACACCACGATCCCGGTAACGCTCGATGACATGATCCGCCATGCCGCAGCGGTCAAGCGCGGCTCATCGCGGGCGCTGCTGGTCTGCGACATGCCCTTTGGCTCGGTCACCGATCCCGATACCGCACTTGCCAACGCGGTTCGCGTCATGAAGGAAACCGGCGTCGAGGCGGTCAAGGTCGAGGGCGGGCTTTCCATGGTCCCCACCGTCGAGCGGCTGGTGGCCCATGGCATTGCCGTGGTGGCCCATATCGGGCTCACCCCGCAATCCGTGCACCAGATGGGCGGCTATTACATGCATGGCAAGGACGAGGCTTCGGCCGAGCGCCTGCGCCAGGAAGCAAAAGCGCTTGAAGCGGCAGGCGCCTTCGCCATCGTGCTCGAATGCGTGACGCCGGTGCTGGCTGCCGAAATCACCCGCTCGCTGACCATTCCCACCATCGGCATTGGCTCGGGCAAGGATTGCGCGGGTCAGGTTCTCGTCATCAATGACCTTATCGGCCTCAATACCACGCCGCCACCAAGCTTTGCCCGGCCCAGGGCCGATGTGGCGTCGATCATCCGGGCAGCGGTCGGCGAGTATGTCGCCGAAACCAAGGCCGAGCGCGGACCGATCCCGCTACCGCGGCGGGCCGACTGATCCATGGCCAATATCCTTCTCGCCGTTTCCGGCTCGATCTCGGCCTATAAGAGCGCAGACATCGTGTCCGAGCTGGGCAAGGCCGGACATCAGGTCCAGTGCATCCTGACGCCCAGCGCCACCGAGTTCGTGAGGCCACTCGTGCTCGAAACCCTTTCGGGCCGCAAGGCGCGTGCCGACCAGTTCGGTCCCGATGTCTCGGGCACCGAGCATATCGATTTTGCCCGCTGGGCCGATCTCATGGTCTTTGCACCGGCCAGCGCCAACATGCTGGCGCGGCTGGCGCTGGGGCTGGCCGATGACCTGCCCTCGACGGTGGCGCTGGCCACCAAAGCCCCGATCCTCATCGCCCCGGCCATGAACACGGTCATGTGGGAAAAGCCGATCGTGCAGCAGCATCTCAAGACGCTGGTCGAGCGGGGCGCAACCGTGGTTGAACCGGCCTCGGGCCTTCTGGCCTGCGGCGAGGTGGGCATGGGCAAGCTGGCGCCGGTCGCGACCATTGTCGCGGCCATCGAGGCGGCGTTGCTGCCGCAGGTGCAGGACCTTGCCGGCCAGCGCATCCTCATCACCGCCGGACCCACCACCACCGCTATCGATGCGGTGCGCTACATCACCAATCATTCGACCGGGCGCATGGGCGCCGCCATGGCCGAGGAGGCGCTGCGGCGCGGCGCCGTGGTCGACTATGTGCTGGGCGTCGACAAGGGCGTGGTGCGGCCCGTGCCCCCACGCGGGTCGGANAGCCGTTTTCACCTCACCGAAGTGCGCACCGCCGAAGAGATGGCNGCNGCCGCGCTCGAACGGCTGGCGCATGCCACCGGTGTCGTCGCCACCGCNGCGGTNATGGATTATTCGGTNGCCGCGCCATCAGCCAGCAAGCTCAAGCGTGCGTCCGAGGCCATCGCGCTCGATCTCGTGCCCTCGACCGATGTCCTGGGCACCCTGCGTCAGGCCGCGACAAGCCAGTGGTTCCTCGGCTTTGCCGCCGANACCGACAATGTCGAAGAACATGGCGCCGGCAAGCTCAAGGCCAAGGGNCTCGACTATCTCTTTGCCAACCAGGTGGCGCGGCTGGGCGCANAAGGTCAGACCGGCTTTGCCGTGGGCACCAATGCCGGCGTGCTGCTCTCGGCCTCTGGCGAGCGCCATGCTCTGCCGCTCGGCTCCAAGGCCGATATTGCCCGGCAAATCTGGGACAGGATCATATGACGCTAATCTTGCGGGACAAGGCGAGCCTGCGCGCCTGGCGTGCATCGCAGCCGGCATCTGTGCGCATCGGTTTCGTGCCCACCATGGGGGCGCTGCATGAGGGCCATATGAGCCTCATGGCCCAGGCGCGCCGGTCAGCGGACGTCGTCATCGCCTCGATCTTCGTCAATCCGCTGCAATTCGGTCCCAACGAGGATCTGAGCCGCTATCCGCGCCCCATCGAGGCCGATATCGCCAAGCTCGAGGCGGCGGGCGTCGATGCGCTCTTCCTGCCATCGGTCGAGGACATGTATCCCCCCGGCGCCTCGACGCTGGTGGAGGAAAGCCTTGTGTCTGGTCCGCTCTGCGGCGCCATGCGGCCGGGTCATTTTACCGGCGTGACCACGGTGGTGCTGAAGCTGTTCAACCTCGTCCAGCCGCATCTGGCCGTTTTCGGGCAGAAGGATGCGCAGCAATGCGCGGTGATCGAGCGCATGGTGCGCGACCTCGACGTGCCGGTTGAAATCGCGCGCGGACCCATCGTGCGCGAAGCCGACGGGCTCGCTTTGAGCTCGCGCAATGTTTATCTCTCGCCCGAGGACAGGGCCGCAGCGCCCCTGATCCATGCCAGCCTCAACGCGGTTGCAGAGGCGTTCCGCAATGGCGAGCATGATGCCGAAAAGCTCGCTGCCATTGGCAAGGATGTGCTGGCGCAGTCGGATCGCATCAAGGTGCAATATTGGGAAGTGCGCGACCCCGAGAGCCTGGGCGCCATCACCAGGGTCGGCGCGCGCGGTGCCCTGCTGGCCGTTGCCGCGCATCTGGGCACGACACGGCTGATCGACAACCTGCTGATCGGCGCGGAAGCCCAGGTCCTTTAGCCTCCCNCTTAAGGGGANGGCGACAATGACCATTGACGCTGCGGCAGGCTACTCCGCTGCCTGCACCTGCGGCGCGCCGGAAAGCTGGTTATCGCCAAAGTAGCGCAGNGGGCGGATTTCGTAGCATCCCAGGCCGGGATTGGCCTTGGCCAGCTCACCCGCAAAGGCCAGGGCTTCATCCATATCGGCGCAATCAGCGACGTAAAACCCCAGGAACTGTTCCTTGGTCTCGGCAAAGGGCCCGTCGAGCACGACCGCGTCGCCATTGACCTTGCGCAGGGTCTTGGCTTCATCTGTGTTCCACAGCCGCACTACCGGCCCGAGCTTGCCCTTGGCGCTCATCTTGGCCTGTACGGCGCCCAGGCGCTCCATGCAGGCAGCGTCCTCTTCCGCCGTCCATTGGGAAACGGCGTTTTCTTCATTGTAGCAAAGGATGGCGTATAGCATTCGGGTTCTCCCACGTCCGGGCCGGACTATGCTCCCGCTGGCGCCTGATGCCAAGTATTCACGAGGACTGGGCAGATTTTTGCCGGGCAATGGTCAATGTTGCGCCCATCGAGGCGGCCATGATTCCAGCCATGCCGATCAACTGTACCGGCCCGATTGTTTCATGCAGGAAGATGAGGCCCGAAAGCGCAGCCATGGCCGGCTGGCCGCTCATCAGGATGCTGAACAGCCGTGCCGGAATATGGGGCAGGGCAAACAGATCGAGCGAATAGGGAATGGCCGTTGACAGCAGGGCCACGGCCAGCGCCGGCGGCCAGATGGACAGGTCGAGCAATTGCCAGCCCGCATCGGCAATGCCAAAGGGCAGGGCGACGATGGCCGCCGTGCCGATGGCCAGCGGCGCCATCTTGGTGCCACCGGCGATCCCGGCGCGCTGGCCGTAGATGATGTAGCCAGCCCAGCAGGCACCGGCGCAGAGCGCGAAAAAGACCCCGACGGGAGAAATCGTGCCGGTGGCGTCGCTCCAGGGCAGCAGCATTGCAAAGCCGAAGATGGCCAGCGCGATCCAGAAGAAATCCAGGGGCCGACGCGCCCCGATCAGCGCAATGGCGAGCGGTCCGATGAACTCGATGGCAACGGCGATGCCCAGGGGGATGTGCTGGATCGAAGCATAGAAGGTCAGGTTCATCACACCGGTAAANGCGCCGAACATCAGCACGGCCTTCCACATCCTGGCGTCNATGCGCTGTCGCCAGGGGCGGAAGACCANCAGCAGGATNATCGCGGCAAAGGTCAGGCGCAGGGCNGCNGATCCCGAGGCGCCCAGNACCGGAAACAGGAGTTTGGCAAAGCTGGCGCCGGTCTGGACAAAGGCCATGCCGAGCACGACGATGAGGACGGGGACGAGAATGGAGCGTGCGGGCACGGACGGGCTTTCACTGTTTTCGTGAGGCTTTATCAGCCCTGACGGGCGCCGCTAGTAGAAGAAACCGTTTTCCGCTGCATCTTTCTGGATCATCGCTGCAGCCATTGCCAAAGGTGGATCAAGCAGCCGGGCATTGATGCCCACCCGGTCCCGGCTCGTGTTGCGCGGCCACCAATGGGTCACGCAGCCGCAATCGGCACAGCGGTGGAAATCCACGTTCCTGCCGTTCCAGGCATAGGTGTGGGTATCGGCCAGCGGCGAGACGNTGACCTCGGCCTTGCNGTAATAGGCCCAGAGCACGCCGTATCGCCNGCAGAGGCTGCAATTGCAGTGGGTGATGGTCGTGGGAGGTGCGGCCAGAGTGATGCTCNCCTTGCCGCAGTGGCAGGTGGCCACGATCGCTGCCGTTTGCGTATTTTCCGCCATGCCATCCTCCTCCGCCCCATGCCAGGGATAACCGCCTTTCCGGTCGGGCGGCAAGGCGCGGGCAAAGAGC
>Ga0065721_10051000_pt1 | contig 16646 bp, 13 predicted proteins | sample Mesricmetagenome_FD_59108 | JGI IMG/M metagenome (GOLD analysis project Ga0065721, IMG submission 59108) | Mesophilic microbial community from rice straw/compost enrichment Sample: eDNA_1 v2 (version 2) | ecosystem: Engineered > Solid waste > Grass > Composting > Bioreactor | place: USA: Davis... | reverse complement strand
ATCGGAAATGGTACTGCTACAACGGGAAGTTTCGAATCCATCGATTGGTCGAATGGTACGTACTTCGTTAAAATCGAAACAGACCCGACGGGTGGAGAGAACTATTCGATTGTGGGGACGCAACAATTACTCAGTGTGCCGTATGCGATGTTCTCAAACACGGCATTAAGCGCGGAGAGCGCATCATCCATCAGTGGAACAATTCCCGATGAAAAACTTTCTGAACATCTTAAGGACCTGGCCGATGGATCACTTTCAGGAGACAAAGTTGGTTCAGGGATAAACGCGACGAACATCACTACCGGAACTCTGTCATCGGCAAGAATTCCAGATGGTGCAATCACTTCAACAAAGGTAGCTGATGGTAGCTTGACTAACCTTGACATCCACCCCAGCGCAGCAATCTCCGGCTTGAAGATCAATCCAACTTTTGGAAGTCAAAACATCTTCACTTCTGGAACTATTACTGGCGCCAGTTTCAATGGTATAGTCCGGATCCCATCCGGTCCGATCTATCTAGGACACAACGCTGGTGCAACTAGTTCCACCGCTGAGAATATTGGAATAGGCGTATTGGCACTCAACAAATCGAGTTCAGGACAAAATATCGGAATAGGGGGAGAATCGCTGTTCAGTAACACGTTCGGCGGCAGTAACATTGCGATTGGATTTGACGCTTTGCGGGCGAATATTTCGGGCAACAGCAATATCGCCATCGGCAATTCGGCTCTATTGCAAAGTTCTGTGGCACATCAAAACGTTGCTTTAGGAAATCTAAGTCTAAATCGATCAACTGGATCATTTAATACCGCTGTAGGTGCTAATGCCCTGAATAACAACTTAACCGGTAGCCAGAATACTGCCGTTGGCCACAATGCAGGCCAGAGTGTACAAACCGGCACTAATGTGACTCTCTTGGGGGCCAGCGCGCAACCCAGTTCTGGAGCGGTCAGCAATCAAATCACGCTTGGCAATTCATCGGTTACGTCCCTTCGCTGCAACGTTCAAACAATAACCTCTCTTTCTGACGCACGAGACAAGAAGAATATTCAAGACTTGTCTTTAGGTATTGATTTCATAAAACAGATAAGGCCTCGCCAATTCCATTGGGACAGACGCGACTGGTACGATTCCAACTCCGCAGATGGTAGCAAGATGCAAGCAACTCCTACAGCAGGGTTCATTGCTCAAGAGCTGGATGATGCACAAAGAAAAGCGAATGCAGAATGGCTCAACCTCGTACTGAAAGACAATCCCGAAAAATGGGAAGCTACATACGGAAACTTATTACCGGTACTGGTGAAAGCTGTCCAGGAACAGCAAGAGCAAATTGAAGAACTAAAAACGCTCGTCCAACAGCTATTGGCTGACAAACAATCATCCAAAGGAGAATACGGTCGCTAACACTTATGGATTATTCCACCGTCACCGACTTCGCCAAATTCCTCGGTTGATCAACATTACATCCGCGCATCACAGCAATGTGATACGAAAGAAGTTGCAATGGTATCACAGACACCATCGGCATGAAGGCCTCGTGTACATGAGGAACTTCGATGACGAATTCGGCCATCTTGGGAATGAGTTTGTCTCCTTCAGTCACGATAGCGATGACCCTTCCCTTGCGAGCTTTTACCTCCTGGATGTTGGAGACAATCTTCTCGTATGAGCTGTCATTGGTGGCGATGAAAACCACGGGCATCTCTTCATCGATGAGTGCAATCGGACCGTGTTTCATCTCCGCGGCAGGATATCCTTCCGCATGAATGTAGGAGATCTCCTTGAGTTTGAGCGCTCCTTCGAGTGCAACGGGGAAATTATATCCACGTCCCAGGTAGATGAAGTTTCTCGCATCTTTGAAGATGGCAGAGATCTCTTCAACCTGGTCGTTGAGTTTCAGCGCCTGTTCAACTTTGGAGGGAATGGTCTCCATCTCCACAAGTAGTTCGTGAAACTGCCTCTCGGTGATAGTGCCCTTCATCTGCGCAACGGTGAGCGCTATCATGTGCAGAACAGTGAGCTGTGCGGTAAATGCCTTCGTACTTGCCACACCGATCTCCGGTCCGGCGTGTGTGTATGCACCGGCGTGTGTAGTTCTCGGTATCGACGAGCCAACCACGTTGCATACACCGAAGATAATCGCTCCTTTCGCCTTGGCGAGTTCAATCGCTGCAAGTGTATCAGCCGTCTCTCCTGATTGAGAAATGGCAATGACAACATCACCTTCCCGGATGATCGGATTTCGATAACGAAACTCGGATGCGTATTCCACCTCAACGGGTATGCGACAGAATTCTTCGAAGAAGTACTCCGCTACAAGACCGGCGTGCCATGACGTTCCACACGCAACGATGATGATCCTTTCCGCATTGACAAGTTTGTTAACGTAGTCGCGAAGACCACCGAGTACAAGACGTCCGGATCCCGAGTCAAGGCGACCACGCATACAATCGCGAATTGACTTCGGTTGTTCGAATATCTCTTTCAGCATGAAGTGATCAAATCCGCCCTTCTCAATCGCTTCAAGTTCGAGATCTAATTTTTGAATGTAGGGAGTAAGCGGAAGGTTGGAAGTATTTGTAACCGACAACTTGTTGCCCCTGATCACTGCTACTTCCTGGTCGTTCAGGTAAACGACTTTGTTGGTGTATTCAACTATCGGCGTCGCGTCGGAAGCGAGGAAGTACTCATCCTTTCCAACACCTATCACGAGCGGGCTACCCTTTCTTGCTGCTACCAATTGATCTGGTTCATCGGCTGAGAGAATGACAATCGCGTAAGCTCCGACAACTTTTGTCAAGGCGAGTCTGACCGCCTCTTCGAGCGAGCAGCCTTCTTCATCCTGGATATCTTCGATGAAGTGGATAAACACTTCCGTGTCCGTCTCGCTTTTGAACTCGTGCCCTTTGTTGACGAGTTCTTGTTTCAGCGACGAATAGTTTTCAATGATACCGTTGTGAATGATGGCAAGCCTTCCCGAAGCAGAGTAGTGCGGGTGCGCATTGACATCATTTGGCTCTCCGTGAGTAGCCCAGCGGGTGTGTCCGATTCCGATACTACTGGAAAGGTTCTTTCCGGTCAGATGTTCCTCCAGGTCGGAGACCTTGCCTTTTTTCTTGTAGATATTCAGGCCACCGTTGAGCAATGCAATTCCCGCGCTGTCGTAACCGCGGTATTCAAGACGTTTTAATCCTTTGATGATAACATCCTTCGCCTGGCGATTGCCGACGTACGCAACAATTCCACACATAGAGGGTCATGGGGTTACTGTCTTTGCTTTTGTATAGTAAATGCGAAGTTTAACGCTTTCGTTGTTGAAAAGCGTGCGAGCGACACTACGGTTAATTTGGGGATTTGCTGGAACAAGTGAGAGATAACGCAACCGATCTTCATTGACGCCGCCGTTGATGTTCTTCTTATTTGCGTACAAACTCTGAGCAAACAAGGTCAGCGGTCCAGAGAAACGCGCTTTGTCTTCGTCATAGTTTATCGTGACCACCGCCGGACCTTCAGTTGCCGCCAGGTAATATGGATCACCTGCAGTCACGACGTAGTATTGGCCAGCGACCTCGCGGTCCGCTGCAACGCGAGCGTTCAAGAACTGATTGGGCGTAGCATTACTCATCATCCTTAACATCAGCGAGCGATGAGGATGAAAACCGGCAGGTGCGGCAATGTTTTCGATCACCAATTCTGCTGAATTCAAGATAATGTTCTCAACCGTGTCGGTAAACGAGTAGTATGGTGCAAGATCGATGCGGGTTACTACGCCTCCGCCACTTTGAATGTAGCTTCTGTTGTTCGAAGGCGTCAAAGGTTCGTATGGCAACGCCGTTGCAAGCTCGGTTCCAGCGCGATCAACGTCGATCTTCGTAAAGCCCGCGTACTCGAATCCGAGGGAGGCAACCAGCGTATCCTTCACGTCGCCATTATCCGCAAGTGTGTGATAGTGAACCCGCACGCGGCTAAGTTGTCCGAAGCTGGTGATGACGTTGAAGCCCAGTATCCCTTCTTCTGCAGGAGGCGCGAACGTAAGACCCTTTATTTGAGCGCGGAATATCTTTTGAGCCTCGGCGTTAGCAAATCCGCTCTTGATTGCATTGAATATGCGCATGCCGTACTCGTCATTCAGACGTCCCACGGCGAGAAGGGTATCCTGGCTTGTCGACGCCGAATCTGCCTCCAAACGCATGAAATCGTAATCGGCGACTACAACGGCCTCTCCCAGGGGTTCCGGATTGTACTCCGGAGGAGTGGAGTTGGCGTAGTATCTTTTCCCATCGTAAAGCGTCAATGTATCGCCGGTGATTTCATGTACAGGAATGCGGAATTCCTTCTGACCGCTGAATCCATAACCGAAGAAGTTCAGACGCATTTGAACGGTTACAGAATCGAAAACCGCCGTTGAATTCAGCGCTGTACTGCTAAGTGCATAAACTGAAAGGAATGGCTGAGCTGTGACAGTTCCGAAGTCGGGGTCCTGGACCTGCCCCACCAAGATACCATCTGCGAGCTGAGTTTGTCCGCTGGACGTGAGCGATGGCCGAAGGTCAGTAATCAGCGAATCGACAACCATCACCTGGCTGCTTTCGACCGCCAGGGGGATGTCTACGTAACGAATGTCGAATTTCTGATTTCTGAAGCCTAAGAGGCCAGACTCATCATCACACGAAAAAAAAAATAAGGCAACTGACGCTATGGTCAGTTGCCTCAATGTCCTAGCCCACAAGTTCATTATAGAGGTTGTAGTAAGATTCCGTGTAGTTTTCGCTTTCGATGGTTTCAATTTTCTTCTCTTTGATCTTCTTAAACAGACCTTCGAGCTTTTTATTGTCTCCAGCAACGATTACTGCATCGGAGAATTCTACACCGAGTTTGATGAACCCTTCGAAGTCGGCCGTTTTGAGGTTGCCGAGCATGTTGTCTTCGATGTCCATCATTTTCACCTTATCAAGCAAAGATGCTTTGAATTTGTGGTTAAATGCGTTGTTGTAGATCGTGAACACCGTCTTTGTGTTCTTGAATAACGGATCGTTCTTGTAAGTGGTTTTGAGATACAGCGGGATAAAGCTGGTGATCCAGTCGTTGCAATGCACGATATCCGGAGCCCATCCTAATTTTCTTACTGTCTCGATTACACCCTTGCAGAAGAATATCGCTCTTTCGTCATTGTCTTCGTAGAAGTTGTTTTCCTTATCGTGGAAGACAGACTTGCGATGGAAATAATCCTCGTTATCGATGAAATAAACTTGAAGTTTGGCATTCGGAATAGAGGCAACCTTGATAATCAGTGGTTTTTCCTCGTCACCTACTGCGATGTTAATCCCGGAAAGCCTAACAACCTCATGTAACCTGTTCTTCCTTTCATTGATGATCCCAAACCGCGGCACCAGAATCCGAATCTCCATCCCACGCTCCTGCATAGCCTGCGGAAGCTTACGCACAAAATCTGCTACCTCTGAAGTTTGGAGAAATGGATTGATCTCACTGGCTACATAAAGAATTCGGATTTTCGACATATTGTTATATTTTGAGTAGAAACGGAAATTTGAGAGCGACAAAAGTACGAAAATTTACCCCCATTTTCAACTTATTTTGAGTTTTACCTATATCTTTGCGACCTTTTAAAAAAACGGCCTAGAATGCAAATTTTCAAGCAAATTGCCCCGCTAAAGGCCTTTTTGAGATCCACGAAATGCCAGGGAAAATCGATCGGGCTGGTACCTACAATGGGGGCACTCCACGAAGGTCATCTCGCACTGTTTAAAACGTCAAAAAACGAGAACGATATCACTGTCGGTAGCATTTTTGTCAATCCCGTGCAGTTCAACGATCCTACTGATCTGGCAAAGTATCCGAGAAACTTCGAAAAAGATGTAGAGCTGCTTGAAGCGGCAGGATGTGATGTTCTTTTCAGCCCGGAGAATGTTGAAATGTATCCGGCGAAAGCGACATTGTCGATGGATTTCGGGAATCTAGACAAAGTAATGGAAGGTTATTTTCGGCCCGGCCACTTCAGCGGTGTTGCCCTGGTGGTTTCCAAGCTGTTTAACATAGTGGAGCCGGATCAGGCATATTTCGGACAAAAAGACTGGCAGCAGTATGCGATTATCCGAAGGCTCGTCGAAGATCTCAACTTCGACATCCGACTTCACAGCGTCGCTACGATGAGGGAAGAAGACGGGCTGGCCATGTCGTCGAGAAACGCACGACTGTCGAGTGAAGATCGGGCAAAAGCAAACGTTTTCTTTAAAGGTTTACTGGCAGGAAAATCGGCGTTTAAAGCCGGCGCAAGCGTGAAGTCGGCCAGGAAGAAGGTGCGCGAAACAGTAGAAGTATTTCCAGACGTAAGTCTCGAATACTTCGAACTTGCCGATAGCACAAACTTAAACCTGCTCGAGAATGTTGAACAGTCCGAGAGACCAATCATGTGCATCGCCGGTTACGTCGGTGAGGTGAGACTGATTGATAACATGTTTCTCGATTGAGATCATAGTCGTTTATTTGCCCGTCAACTAACAGCAGGCAACAACCGGACAACAGAAGTGAGGATAGAAGTATTAAAATCGAAAATCCATCGCGCCAAAATCACGCAGGCTGAGCTCCACTACGTGGGAAGCATCACCATTGATGAGGATTTGATGGATGCCGCCAATCTTATCGAGGGGGAAAAGGTTCAGGTAGTGAACATCAACAATGGCGAGCGGCTTGAGACATACGTAATCAAGGGTGAACGAGGTTCAGGAATGGTTTGCCTCAACGGCCCGGCTGCACGCAAAGCACAGGTCGGAGACATCGTCATCATCATCTCCTATGCATCGATGGAGTTCGAAGAGGCGAAGAGTTTCAAACCATCCATTATCTTCCCTACGCCCGATAATAAACTGACATAGTAAAGATCAACCTGCCCCTAAGCCGTGTCCGGACCACTCAAGAGTTTCCTGCAGTACACCGTCATATTTCTCATCACAGGATTGTTGATCTGGTTCTCGCTTCGCGGGCTTACCGGCGACAACAAAGCACAGTTTCTCCTTGAAACCTGGCAATCGGCAGACAAAGGATGGCTGATCATAATGGCCGTACTCGCCATGATAAGCCACGTCCTCCGCGCTCAGCGTTGGCGTATGCTTCTCGAACCTTCGGGTGATAAGAGTACGCTGAAGTACACGTTCCTGTCGTTGATGGTTGGATACCTTGTCAACCTCGTGATCCCGCGGGGAGGAGAGGTTTCACGTTGCTATAACCTGTATAAGCTCGACAAGACACCGGTTGAGATTTCATTCGGCACGGTCGTGGTTGAAAGAATGGTTGACCTTGTCTGTCTCCTTATCCTGATCGCGATCGCCTTCGTCGTTGAATCCACTCGTCTCTTCGCTTTCATTGATACATTACCCATCGGTTCCGGAAGTTCCTCCTCAAAATTCACCACGCTTGCGATCATTGTAGGTGGATTACTTCTCATCGGCTTCCTTTTGTACCTCTTTATCAGAAAGAACAAGAAGATAAGGGGATTCCTGGTGAAAACGTGGAAGGGATTCCGCGATGGTCTGCTTTCCATTTTCCGACTGAAGAACAAGTCGCTGTTTATCTTCTATTCCGTCTCCATCTGGCTCTTGTACTTCCTGATGAGCTACGCTGTAATTCTGGCATTCCCTGAAACAGACCATCTCGGGGCACGGGCTGTGCTGAGTCTATTTGCCATCGGGTCAATCGCCATGGCCGCGCCGCTGCCGGGCGGAACCGGCTCGTATCACGTTCTGGTACCCCAGGGATTGGTTTTCCTCTACAACGTTCCCCAAGCTGACGCGGTAGCGTTTACTTTTATTTTCCACGGATGGCAGACGGCAATCATGATCGTAGGCGGAGCAATTTCCCTGATCATCACTTCAGTCATCCTGAAAAAGAACCGCTGATACTGGCTTTTCGTATAAATCTGTAATTGGAACGCAAATAAACCTGCCGGCGTTTAGAATAGTGCCGATTTGGCAGCGTTTACCATTTGGCGCAGAGATTGTTATTTAGCAATTTGACAAAATAAAATTGAGTTAAAGGAAATTAAAATAATCGCATAGACTATGGGTTTTGGTGCTTTAATCATTGGTGTTGTGTTTATGATCATCGGGTTTATTGTGAGTTCCCGATTGAAGAGCAAATTCAGGATGTACTCACAGATGCATCTGACGAAAGATCTCACCGGTGGAGAGATTGCCCGCCTGATGTTGGCTGATCACGGACTACACGATGTGAAAGTGATCAGCGTAGAAGGCGAACTCACTGACCATTACAATCCGGCAAATAAAACTGTCAATCTGAGTAAGGAAGTCTACTACGGAAGAAATGCCGCCGCTGCCGCCGTTGCAGCGCACGAGTGTGGCCACGCCGTTCAACACGCAACTGCTTACAGCATGCTGAAACTTCGCTCGGCAATGGTTCCGGTTCAAAACGTCAGCGCTAAAGTCATCAACATAATCTTCATGATGATGATGTTTGGTGCCTTCTTCGCACAAGGGTTATTTTCCTTTGAGACTGCTTTGCTTGTGATCATCGCCTGCTACGGTGTGTTCACAGCCTTTGCATTCGTCACACTCCCGGTTGAATTTGACGCCAGCAAACGCGCGCTCGCTTGGATTGACTCCCGCGGTATCGTTACCTCCCGCGAACACGAAATGGCAAAAGATTCACTGAAATGGGCGGCGATGACATACGTAGTCGCTGCACTTGGTGCATTGACAACGCTCTTGTACTACGTTATGATGTTCCTCGGAAGCAGGGACGAATAATTTTAGTAAATATCAGTACAAACAAACCTGAGAATCCCTCTCAGGTTTTTTTGTTTTCACAGGGTTTTGAAACATCTTTGGTGAAGCCAACCATATCACCTGAAATGAATTTCGAGTACACTGAAGAACAGAAGGCGGTACAGGCAGCCGCGCGTGATTTCGCGCGAAACGAACTCCTCCCCGGAGTTATCGAACGCGATACAAGCCAAACATTCCCTGCAGAACAAATCAAGAAGATGGGCGAGTTGGGCTTTATGGGAATGATGGTAGACCCTAAATACAACGGAGGCGGAATGGATACGATCTCTTACGTGCTCGCCATGGAAGAGATATCGAAAGTCGATGCGTCGGCATCGGTTTGCATGTCAGTAAACAATTCATTGGTCTGCTGGGGACTTGAGAAGTTCGGATCGGAGGAGCAGAAAGAAAAGTATCTTAAGCCTCTCGCAACCGGATCTATCATCGGGGCATTCTGCTTGTCAGAACCCGAGGCAGGGTCCGATGCCACAAGTCAACGCACGACTGCGGAAGACAAAGGTGACTATTATCTCCTGAATGGAACAAAGAACTGGATCACCAACGGAAACTCCGCCAGCGTATACCTTGTGATTGCACAGACCGACGCAGAGAAACGTCACAAAGGAATCAACGCTTTGATTGTCGAGAAGGGAATGCCTGGCTTCACCGTAGGCAAAAAAGAAGACAAGATGGGCATTCGTGGCTCGGATACGCATTCCCTTATGTTCACAGATGTCAAAGTCCCAAAGGCGAATCGCATCGGCGACGAAGGCTTCGGCTTCACGTTCGCGATGACAACGCTCAATGGTGGGCGCATCGGCATCGCTGCTCAGGCACTCGGACTTGCCTCCGGAGCTTTCGAACTTGCCTTGAAGTACTCCAAGGAAAGAAAGGCATTCGGCAAATTGCTTTGTGAACACCAGGCCATCCAATTCAAGCTCGCCGAAATGGCGACAAAGATCGACGCCGCACGACTCCTCGTACACAAAGCCGCATACCTCAAAGACTACAAACAAGACTACGTGAAAGCCGCCGCCATGGCGAAACTATATGCTTCAGAAATCGCACAGGAAGTCACAACCGAAGCCGTTCAGATCCACGGCGGTTACGGCTACGTGAAAGAATACCACGTAGAACGTCTCATGCGCGACGCGAAGATCACACAGATCTATGAAGGGACGTCGGAGATACAGAGGATGGTGATCTCAAGGGAACTCATTCGATAGGGAGGACTCCACAGGTAGGGGAGACTCTAGCTAGTTACTGACCTTATTCCACGCATACACCCTCTCCGACACTTCCGTCAACAAATCAGGATACTTCTCAAGGGCATTCCCAATCACGATCATGTCTGCGCCGGCTTCGAGTGCAGCAATGGCTTTGCGCGCTGAGTTGATGCCTCCTCCGACAATCAAAGGCACAGTGACTGACTTCCGGACGGAAGCAATCATACGCGGACTGATTTCTTTTTCGGCGCCGCTGCCTGCGTCGATGTAAATGGTTTGAAGTCCGAGCATTTGCCCTGCCAGGGCTGTACTCGCAGCGAGAGAGTATTTGTCGTCAGGGATTGGCATTGTGTTGCTGATGTAAGCAACCGAAGTGATCCTGCCGGAGTTGATGAGCATATAACCCGTCGGGATGACTTCCAACCTTGTGTTCTTTAAAATAGGAGCCGCAACGACGTGTTGTCCGATAAGCAATTCAGGGTTTCGTCCGGAGATAAGAGAGAGGAATAACAATGCGTCCGCTGATGCATCGACCTGGATAGAGTGCCCAGGGAAGAGTACTACCGGAATGGTAACATTCTCCTTGATCGTTCTGACTACTTCGGACAAGTTTGAACTGGTCACCAAACTCCCACCCACAAAGAAGTAATCAACACAATTTTCGTTGGCGAGGTTGATCAGATGAAGCAAACGGGAAGGGTCCTCGGCTTTGTCGGGGTCCACCAGTACGGCAATTGACTTTTTGTTTTCCCGGTGTTTATCCTGTAACGTCTTAAGAATGCTCATGAGTCTTTCCCTTCTTAGCCGCCTGCGACTGCAGGAATTCAACCAGTTTCTCTCTTGCGATCGACAGCAACAATCCAGTTGCCTGCGCCATGAGAACATTCCCTACCTGCGCGATGACACTCGGCTCTTCATGTTGCGCAGCAGACTCTTCCTCAGCCGAGTCAGGAACCACCGGCGTTGCTGCCTTGGCCTTTTTCTTTTTCGACTTCGAAGAACCTGAAAGACTGGTAACGAGAAAGTAGGTAAGTGCGAGTGCACCTCCAATGATGATCGCGTTGGTGAGAATCTTTTCAGACTTCTCGGCGATTGCCTTCATTTCCTCCTCCAACAGCTCGCGATGATGCTCAGACCGACGCAATAGCTGTCCTTTTTCAGGATTGTCTGTTTCTGGATGAATCATAATTCTTTCTTTTTCTTCCCGAACATCTGCAGGAATTTGTGCTCAAGGCTGCCCACAAGGCTGTCTCGTGACAAGAGTAGGATAACCCCGATAACGAGGTATGCCGCGCTGACGATCACAAAACCCCAAATCATTCCAAGTTCATGACCGATCCAAATCGCGATGGCGATACTTACGAACACAACAAACAGCAATCCGACCAGGCTGATCAGCAGCCAGACTCCGGCTTTGGCGAGTCCCTTCGCTACATCTTCCTTGACTTCGATTTTGAGTAATTCCACACGAGTTTCAACAAACCCGGTCAGATTCTCAACTAAGGTGTCAAGTTTGAAAAACTTAGATATGGTGTCCTTTAACATACGATCGCCGCTCCTAATGCAATATAGATAGAAGATTTTAACCCCCCATGACAGGCAAGGCAGGAAACCGCTTTCCGTGGGTAAACACTTTCCTTAACCTGCCGCACCCAGCTCCGACAAGGCCATCCAGGCCATTAATCCGGGACCGATTTTCAGAGCGTCTTCGTCAATGTCGAACGTTGGTGTGTGCACAAACGAGGTCTTTCCTTTTGCAGCGTTACTGGTTCCAAGCCGATAGAAAGATGCAGGGATCACCTGGGAGTAATAAGAGAAGTCTTCAGAACCCAGGGTGATATCTATTTCGACGACATTGTCCTTGCCCATGTATTGCTCAGCTGCATGGCGTATCCTGCGTGTAAGCTCGGGGTTGTTTTCCAGGTAAGGATAACCCCTGGATATTTCTATCTCGCATTTGCCTCCCATGCCTTCAGCGATTGACTCAGCAATGGTGCGGATTTTCTTAAGCGCCGTTTCTCTCCACGTTTCATTCATCGCGCGGAACGTTCCTGCAATCCTTACCTCGTCAGGAATGACATTGGTCGCGCCCTTGCCAACGATATCTCCGAAGGAAAGAACCGTTGGTTGTTTCGGGCTGGCATTACGGCTGATTACCTGCTGCAAGGCGATGATGATATGCGAAGCGATCAGGATTGGATCAATCAATGACTCGGGGGCTGCAGCATGCCCGCCTTTGCCGATTACCCGGATATAGATCTCGTCAGAGCTTGCCATGTACATCCCTTCGCGAAATCCGATCTTGCCAACGGGGAGCAAAGGAAAGACGTGTTGGCCAATGATTCCTGACGGGCGCGGGTTGTCCAATGCGCCGTCTCTTATCATGTACGAGGCTCCTCCGGGATTTTTCTCTTCACCGGGTTGAAATAAGAACCGCACCGTTCCTTCAAAGGTATCCTTTACTTCATTCAGAATCTTCGCTGTGCCCAGGAGTGAGGAGGTATGGACATCGTGCCCACATGCATGCATAACCCCGGGTACGGTTGACTTGTATGGAACGTCATTCGCTTCGTTGATAGGGAGAGCATCCATATCTGCACGAAGTGCAATTACTTTCTTCCCAGGATTACGACCCTCTACCTCGGCAACAAGCCCGGTGGTGGCAACGCCTTCCTTCACTGAAATACCATAACCCTTTAGCTTCTTCGCCACATACTCCGCAGTTCCAAACTCCTGGTACGACAACTCCGGATGGGCATGCAAGTGCCGACGCGCCTCAATAACCTCGTCGCTATATTGTTCTGACAAGGTCTTGATTCTCTTGAGTAGATCCATGGTGATGTGTGGACGTGGTGATGTGTTGATGTGTTGACGTGTTGACGTGTTGGTGTAGGGCGTGCTGAGTTGAACGGGTATCTTTCTATCTTAGGTTGTGCTTAATTATACTGCGTCGTTGTGTCTTGAAGACTATTGGATTTCAATCCGATCGGGGATTACGATCGCGTTGGGGAATATTCTCTTGATGGCGAGGTAATCCTTCTGCGCTTCGAGTCTTGTCAGATATTTACCGGAACGAACCCGGAAGTTGGGTTGGCGGTATTGTACATCCGACTCAAGTTCGGGAAGCGATTGAGTCATCTTCTTCTTAATCTCGAGAGCGTCTTCGCGCTTGATTCCAGAGTAGACCTGGATGGTATAGCCATCAACAAATCCCTTGCTGAGGTTTTCGGAGTAAATACTATCAAGAATCGAATGGACCTGTTCGGTCACCGCTTGTCGCGCCTCCACATAGCGATTGTCGCGATTCCGTTGGGGAGCTGACGCTGTCGATGATTTTGCAGTGTCGACCTTGCTGTCGACCTCAGGACGCCAAACTGATAAATCTTCGGTGTACCGACCTGATCCGGCGGATGTACCTGACGTGATCTTCGGTCCACAACTCGAAACGGCAAACATGCCAATCAAAGCGATCAATAGAAGGCGCATATTATTCGATTATGATACAACGATTGTTCTTGATATCGTCTTCAACCTTTTTGTATTTAACGTCGCGAAGCACGCGACCGTCCTGATATTGGACGCTTACTTTGTCGTTTCGACCGGCAATTTTCTCCGACTTCACAGGCATAACCTTCTCTTGGGGCGGTCGGTTGGGTTGAGGTTGGCCTCCACCGCCGCCTCCGCTGAGTAATGATTTCGACTCTTCCTTCTGCTCGCTGAGTTTGGCGCGACGCTGAGCCCGCGCCTCCTGTACCTGGTCGGGCTTTTGCACCGGGATGTCGGCTTTCATCAGGAATGAAATCGTATCTTCATTGACCTTCGCGATGAAACGCTTAAACAATTCGAAGCCTTCGAACTTGTAAATGAGCAATGGATCCTTCTGTTCGTAGACGGCGTTCTGAACAGATTGTTTCAAATCGTCCATCTCACGCAAGTGCTCTTTCCACTGCTGATCGATGATCGCGAGGGTGATTCTCTTCTCCATCGCCTTGACCAACTCAGCGTTTTCAGTCTCAAGACATTTCTCCAGGGACGCGGCTACACCGATCTGCTTCGTACCATCGCTGAACGGAACAAGGATGTTTTCAATTGTCGCTCCACGTGTCTTGTGTATTTCGCGAACTACGGGCAACGCCTTCTGCGCCACCATTTGGTTCTTCTTGTGATAGTGATCGAGTGAATGCTGATATAAGTCGTTCGTTAGTTCATCGGCGCTGGTGCTTTCAAACTTCTCTCGGGCGAGCTCGTAGTCAATGCCGAGCACACTCAGCGCATTGAGGCGCAAGCTTTCATAGTCATTCGCATTCTTGGCGCTCACGACCATGTCTTCACATGTATCGAACAGCATAGTCATGATGTCGAGCTCAAGGCGTTCTCCAAACAGCGCGTTTCTCCGACGTTTGTAGATGACCTCACGTTGACTGTTCATGACGTTGTCATATTCGAGAAGGCGTTTTCTGATACCGAAGTTATTTTCTTCAACCTTCCGCTGAGCACGTTCGATGGAGCTCGTGACCATCGAATGTTGGATCACTTCCCCTTCTTTGAGGCCGAGTCGATCCATGATCCTTGTGATACGCTCCGGCATGAAGAGCCTCATGAGGTTGTCTTCAAGCGATACGAAGAACTGAGACGTACCCGGGTCCCCCTGGCGTCCTGAACGACCGCGCAACTGTCGGTCTACACGCCGGGATTCGTGGCGTTCCGTACCGATAATTGCAAGACCGCCGGCTGCTCGTGATTCGGGAGTAAGTTTGATGTCGGTACCGCGCCCCGCCATGTTGGTAGCGATCGTTACCGTTCCAGGTTTCCCGGCTTCGGCAACAATCTCAGCTTCGCGCTGGTGTTGCTTCGCGTTCAGCACCTGGTGTTTGATCTTGCGTATCTGGAGCATGCGGCTCACCAACTCCGATATCTCGACTGAAGTCGTACCCACGAGCACAGGACGACCTTCATTCGTAAGTCTTACAATTTCTTCAATGACCGCGTTGAACTTCTCACGCATGGTCTTGTAGACAAGATCGTCGAAGTCCTTGCGTACAACAGGCTTGTTGGTCGGGATCACTACTACATCAAGTTTGTAGATATCCCAAAGTTCCGCAGCTTCTGTCTCCGCAGTACCGGTCATACCGGCCAGCTTGTGATACATCCGGAAGTAGTTCTGAAGCGTGATTGTCGCGTATGTCTGCGTCGCATCTTCGACCTTCACGTTCTCTTTCGCTTCAATCGCCTGGTGTAGCCCGTCGGAATAGCGACGACCTTCCATAACACGACCGGTTTGTTCGTCGACGATCTTCACTTTGCCGTCTACGATGATGTATTCCGTATCTTTTTCGAAGAGAGTATATGCTTTAAGAAGCTGATTGACGCTGTGAATCCGCTGCGACTTCACCTGGTAGTCGCGAATCAACTCTTCCTTCTTCTGGAATCGTGCGTTATCGTCGAGTGAAGTGTCATTCTCAATCTTCGAGATCTCAGTTCCGATTTCTGGCAGGATGAAGAAGTTCGGATCCTCGCCCTCACCCGTGATGAGGTCAATTCCTTTTTCAGTGAGTTCAACTACGTGATCTTTCTCGTCAATCACGAAGTACAGAGGTTTGTCTGCTTCCGGCATGTTGCGCTTGTTGTCCTGCAGGAAGTAGTTCTCCGTGCGCTGCATGATCGCTTTAATACCGGGTTCACTGAGGTATTTGATCAGCGGCTTATGTTTTGGCATTGCGCGATGGGCGCGATACAGGTTCAGTCCTCCTTCTTTTTCGTTGCCTTCAGCAATCAACTTCCTCGCATTGTTGAGGAATTCGTTGACCAACTTCTTCTGTGCCTCAACGAGTTTGAATATCCGCGGCTTCAGATCATAGAATTCGTGCTCATCGCCTTTCGGGATAGGCCCAGAAATAATGAGTGGTGTACGTGCCTCGTCAATGAGAACGGAGTCCACCTCGTCGACCATGGCGTAGTGATGTTTCCTCTGCACGAGTTCCTGGGGATCGTGCGCCATGTTGTCGCGGAGGTAATCGAAGCCAAATTCGTTGTTGGTACCGTAAGTTATGTCGGCGAGGTAAGCGTTTCGACGTGCCTCGGAGTTAGGTTCATGTTTGTCGATACAATCGACCGTCAATCCGTGGAACATGTAGATGGGGCCCATCCATTCGCTGTCTCGGGTAGCCAGGTAGTTGTTTACCGTCACAACGTGGACGCTACGTCTTGCCAAGGCATTGAGGAAAGCGGGGAGTGTCGCCACAAGTGTCTTACCTTCACCCGTTGCCATTTCAGCAACTTTACCCTCATGAAGTACGACCCCACCGATAATCTGCACGTCATAGTGCACCATATCCCATGTAATCATGTTGCCGGCGGCCACCCATTGGTTGTACCAATGTGCCTTGTCTCCGACGATCTTGACGTTGGGATGAGTAGCGGCGAACTTCCGGTCGTAGTCCTGTGCCGTTACTTCCAGGTATTCATTGTCTTTGAACCTTCGCGCCGTTTCCCTTACAATGGCGAAAGTGCGTGGCAACACCTTCGAGAGTACTTTTTCAAGTTCCTTATCGCGATGTTCTTCGAGTTTATCAATCTCAGCGAAGATTTTCTCTTTCTCGTGGATGTCAAGCTGCGGATTATC
>Ga0065721_10050999_pt1 | contig 16647 bp, 15 predicted proteins | sample Mesricmetagenome_FD_59108 | JGI IMG/M metagenome (GOLD analysis project Ga0065721, IMG submission 59108) | Mesophilic microbial community from rice straw/compost enrichment Sample: eDNA_1 v2 (version 2) | ecosystem: Engineered > Solid waste > Grass > Composting > Bioreactor | place: USA: Davis... | reverse complement strand
CTTTGCGGACTGGCTGGACTATCGCTCTATCTCGTTTTACCGATTATCAGCAGTATTAAAGGCGACCACTCCCTGACGTTCTGGCAATTGCTCAGCAACAACGTCATGGCACAAGAGTGGATTCTCACACTCGTGCCGCGTAACACGATTCTGCTGTTCTCGCTGACCAGTATTATTCCGGTTGTTTTGCTCTCGATCCGTTGGTCTTCGCAGTTTGGCGACCCGAGTCGCGTTGGCGTCACCATTACAACATCGGCGTTTCATCTCTGTCACGTCGTGATCTTGCTTGCGTGTGTGTGGATGATGCTTGATCCGGAATTCAGCCCGCGCCAAGTAGCTTATGGCTTGTCGTTTTTGCCAATCTATTATCTAGCCGCGTTGAGCATTGGTTACTACAGCGGCTACCTGCTGTTAGTTTCGCGCCCGGCTCCCAGTAAATTCCGTCAGCCCACGGGACTCGCGCGGTTCGCGCAACAGGCTGCGGTCGTAGCCATTGCGCTGGTGACTCTCGGCACAACGGCAATCTTATTGCATCGAAATTTTCCCCAAATTCGTCTCACCAATGGACCGCTGCAAAAACAATTCGCAGCGCATCTCACGGAGAATCTGCCTCCAAACGGTGTTCTTATCAGCGACGATCCTTATCACCTTTTGCTCGTGCAGGATCGCCTTGCGCGCCTTGGTCAATTGAAGAATTACCTGCTGCTTTCCTCCAGATTGTTGCCACAACCGGATTATCACAAGTTCCTAAAAAAACGATATCCTGATTGGAACGTTCCTGAGGGCGAAGAGCGAATTCCTGATAATACGCTCCTTGCTTTGATTGAAAAAATCGGACGGACTCAGCCGGTCACCTATCTCCATCCCAGTTTCGGATATTATTTTGAAGTCTTTGCCGGTCAGCCAAACGGGTTGAGCGTGCAATTGATACCATATAATACCAACAGCCTGGTTGCTCCGCCGCTTTCCGCCGAAGTCATTGCACACAACGAACAGTTCTGGGGCAAGGCCAGCGAAGAATTAAAGCAAAAACTGGAGCCGGCGATTCCTCCAGCGACTGAAGAAGATTGGGATTTGCGCTTTCCCGAAACGTTTTATCGGCGTATCGGTTTGCAACCGCAGAAGAATCGTCTCGCGATAACCATCGGCAGCTATTATTCCCGCAGCCTCGTTACGTGGGCCGTTGAACTGCAACGTGCTGGTCAATACGAGAAAGCTACTGATTACTTTCAACTCGCGCACGACCTCAATCCGCACAACATCGTCGCCGACATCAATCTCACGTTTAACAAAAAGGTTCGCAGCGGAGAGTCGCTCAGCCTGGGAATGGATCGCCCGTTCGACGACTACTTCGGTCAGTCACGTTCCTGGGAACAATTACTCACCGTTTATGGCCCATACGACGCTCCGGGACTAGTGTTCATGCAAGGTTATCTATATCTGCGCGGCAATCTCATTCGACAAGCCGCGACGGCTTTCGAACGTGCGCGTCAACAGGTCACCAATGACATCGCCAGCCGTCTTTGGCTCGGCCAACTGAATTTGAATCGCAATTTTCCCGACCGCACCATTCAAATGGTGGACGAGATTCGCCAGATTGCTCAACGCAACCCTTCCGTCCGCACCAATATCAACGACCTCTTCACGCTCGAAGCTGCTGCTTATCTTGCAAAAAAAGACGACACCGCTGCGCGACAGATCATTGAAACGAATCTCGCGCAAGACCCGAAAAACTTCGCCATGCTGGCTTCGGCTTGCAAAGCGTACGCTGATAATCGTCGTTACGCTGCGGCCCTCGACATCACCGAGCGCATGCTGAAATTGCAACCAACCAATACGGCGTGTTGGATTAACCGCGGTTGTTTCCTCATTGAAGAACCGAATTATTCTGAAGCCATCAATTCGTTCACCAAAGCCATTAATCTGGAGACGAATAATTATCGCGCCATCCTCTATCGTGGCATCGCCTACTTACGCGCCGACCAGTTGGACGAAGCGCAAGCCGATTACGAAACTGTCCAGCGGCAATTTCCGAAAGAGGCTATTATTGACTATGGTTTGGGAGAAATCGCGTATCGCCGCAAAAACACTAACGCTGCTATTACGCATTACCTGAATTATCTGAACAATGCACCGGCTGGCACGGCTGAAGCCAAAGCGGTTGCGGAACGGCTGAAAGAGTTAAAAGGCGAAACGACAAAAACGCCTGAATCTCCGTCGTCTGCTCAAGTTCCCTGACGCCATGCGCGTCACCCACATTATCACGCGACTCGTCGTTGGCGGTGCGCAGGAAAATACCATCGCAACCGTTCTTGGCTTGCGCGAAAAACCGGATATTGAAGTACACTTAATTTCCGGTCCTACAACCGGTCCGGAAGGTTCGCTGGAAAACCGCGTCACCAGCATTCCAGGATTGCTCAACATCGTGCCGTCACTCGTGCGTCCGGTGCATCCGTGGAAAGATTTCTTCGCGTTTCAACAACTCACTCGTCAGTTAAAGCAGCAACGTCCCGACATCGTTCACACGCACAGCGGTAAAGCCGGCGTGCTAGGTCGTATTGCCGCCGCGCGTGCAAAAGTGCCGGTGATCATTCATCACATTCACGGGCCATCGTTTGGGCCGTTTCAAGGAACGATCGCGAATAAGATTTTCACTGCCGCCGAACGTTATGCCGCGAAGTTTACCACTCACTTCGTCTGCTCGGCGCAGGCGATGACCCGGCTCTATCTGGCTGCGGGAATTGGCCGCCCGGAAATGTACACACGTGTATTCAGCGGATTTGATGTCGCGCCATTTACGCAAGCGACAAATGATCCGGCGCTCCGTGATAAGCTCAAAATTCCTCGCGATGCTTTTGTAATCGGAAAAGTTGCGCGCCTCTTTCCGCTCAAGGGTCACGACGATTTGATTCACGTGCTGCAAAGAATTCTTCCAGATTGTCCGAACGCTCATCTGCTTTTCGTTGGCGACGGCATTCTGCGTCCGCAACTGGAAGAGAAAGTTCGTCAACGCGGATTGACATCCAAAGTCACCTTCACCGGTCTTGTTCCACCCACGGAAGTGCCGCGATACATCGGTATTATGGATTGTCTCGCGCATCTATCCATGCGCGAAGCGTTATCCCGCGCCCTCCCCCAGGCACTCGCTGCCGGCAAACCGGTGGTGGCGTATGATTTCGATGGGGCAGATGAAATTTGCCTGGATAGCCAAACCGGATTTCTGGTTCGTCTCGGTCATGAAAACGCCGCTGCGGAACGAATTCTTATACTGAGTCGCGATCCTCAACTTCGCGCTGGTCTAGGCCGCCGTGGTCAGGCATTTGTGAAGGAACATTTCGACGTCACAAAAATGATTGCCACATTCTACGAGCTTTACCAACGCCTGCTGGCCGAACGCACGAAGTGATTTGTTTTGCCCCTATACATTTTTACGGCTTTTGCTACCGTCACCAAACCTATGGCACTCGACGACATTCTGTTAGCAGCGGAAGAAAAAATGGAAAAGACCGAGCAAGTGGTGGTCAATGAATTTGCCGGCGTCCGCACCGGTAAAGCCTCCGCTTCGCTGGTCGAAAATATTCTGGTGGAGAGTTACGGTTCGCAAATGCGCTTGCGCGAACTCGCTGGTATCACCACTCCTGAACCGCGCACGCTCGCCATTCAGCCATGGGACGCGAGCACGATTCAACATATCGAGAAAGCCATTCTCAAAGCCAATCTCGGCTTGACCCCTTCGGTGCAAGGCAAAGTTGTCCGAATTTTCTTTCCGGAACTCAGCCAGGAACGCCGACAGGAATTCGTCAAAGTTATCAAAAAAATGGCCGAAGACGGTCGGGTCGCGATTCGGCACGTGCGCCGCGAAGCCATGGAGCAACTTAAGAAACATTCGCACGACAGTGGCGTTACCGAAGACGAAGTTAAGCAGGCGGAAAAAGATTTGCAGAAGCTGACGGACGATTACATCGCAAAAATCGACCAGCATTTCGCCGCGAAAGAAAAAGAATTGATGACGGTTTGAGGCAAGCCGTTGCGCACCGCGTTTTATTAACGCGGTGCAAAGCTATTTGTCGCTTCTTCGAAACGGATCACCGTTTCTCCAGGTTTGGCGTAACCCAGTTTCTCGCGGGCGAGTCGCTCGATAGCTCTGGGATCGTTACTCAGTGATTCCACTGCGCTGCTGAGCTGGCGACGTGTTTCCGTTTCTTTTTCAACCAGTGCCTCCAGGCGCATGACTTCGCGACGCATGCGTTCGTTCTGTTGAATCAATGGCAAATACCAGACGCCGATCATCACCAGAAACGCCAACAGCAACAGACCGATCACCACGCGGGTGAGCTTGTCCCAAATGCTGTCTTCAACGTTCATCACCTGCAGTAAAACAAGCCGCCCGCGCGAACGAAAGCAAAGAAATGCTCGTCAGCCCCGATTCTCTCTGCGAACCGCGTCGCGACCCCAACGATTCCTTGCTTGGTTTTCCGCCTCAATTCCTGTTCTATTTCCCGCCGCTGGACTTTCTGCTCCGTCGCTTGTCGAACGATGCGAGGGCCAAGATGAGCGGCTGAACCTGCCGCTCCGGTCCGGCTGATTCTTATGGATGACACGAATTCACTGATTGAGCAGCGCCGCGCCAAACTCGCCGCGCTTCGCGCCAAAGGCATTGACCCGTTCCAGAACAAGTTCACGCCCGACACTAAATGTAACGACGCACGCAGTGGTTTCGATTCTGGCAAGCTCCCGGAAGGCCATCGCGTGTCCGTCGCCGGTCGGGTCACCGCGCATCGCGACATGGGCAAATCCATTTTCATTGATGTGCGCGATCAATCGGGGCGCATTCAGGTTTATGCGCAAAAACAGGCGCTCGGCGATGAGCAGTTTGATATCTTCAAACATCTCGACCTTGGCGATTTCGTTGGAGCAACCGGCACGCTGTTCCGCACCAAAACCAACGAACCGAGCATCAAACTCGAATCATTCAAAATTCTCGCCAAAGCCTTGCGTCCACCGCCCGCTAAGTGGCACGGACTCGAAGACACGGAAATCCGCTATCGCCAGCGTTATCTCGATCTCATCGCCAATCCTGACGTGAAGGACGTGATGCTAAAACGCAGCGCCATCGTTCACGAAATCCGCCAGTTTTTTCACAGTCGCGGTTACGTGGAAGTGGAGACGCCCGCGATGCAGGCGATTCCCGGCGGCGCAGCAGCGCAACCGTTCAAGACCTTTCACAACGCACTCGGCTGTGAATTTTATCTTCGCATCGCGCTGGAGTTGTATCACAAGCGGTTGCTGGTGGGCGGCATCGACCGGCTTTTTGAGATTGGAAAAAATTTCCGCAACGAAGGCCTCTCCCGCCGGCACAATCCCGAGTTCACAATGCTCGAAGCTTATCAGGCGTTCGGCGATTACGAGACGATGATGGAAACGGTCGAATCGCTCATCAAACATGTCGCGCAAAAGGTCCTCGGCACACTCGTCATCGAATTCAAAGACGCGGAAGGCAAAGTCACTCGCACCATCGACCTCACGACCTGGAAGCGCGCAAAATACAAAGACCTCGTCCGCGCTGTTGCGGGCAATGATTGGTTTGATGTCACGCCGGAGGAACGCCGTCGCCGTGCAATGGAAGATTTGAAGCTGGCCGGCGACATTGCTAAAGGCTACGAAGATTTCGAAGTCACCGGCGCGGTGTTTGAAAAACTCGTCGAGCCAACGCTCATCCAACCCACGTTCGTCACGCATTTGCCGAAGGAACTCGTGCCGCTCGCCAAGCTTTCGCCCGACGACCCGACGACCGTCGAAGTCTTCGAGTGCTGTATCAACGGTCAGGAAATTTCGCCCGGTTACACGGAGCAAAATGATCCGATTCAGCAACGCGTCACGTTGGAACATCAGGCCGGCGGCGAGCAACAGAAGCTGGACGAAGATTTCCTTGTCGCCCTCGAACACGGCATGCCCCCGGCAGGCGGCATCGGCATCGGCATTGATCGCCTTTGCATGATGCTGCTCGGTCAGGAAAGCATCCGCGATGTGATTTTGTTCCCGCAGTTAAAACCGAAATGAGGCTCAATTGCGAAGATAACGATTCGCCGAGGCGAAATTAAACGCTAAGTCGATGGCGGTAGCTGCGCTTGTTGATGGTGTAACCCCATCTGATGCACCCGACTCCGTAATTTTTGGGATTAAAAAGTCGCAGAGAAGACTTGTCATGTGCGACAAACTGCGCAAAATGCGTCCAACGGCATCAACATATCGCAATGGGTGCGATATGTCTTTTGCCTCGGGAATTAGTAACCAACATGAAAACGCATCGTTTCATTCTCGCGTCAGGAATATTACTCGCCGGACTGACTCACAGCCAAGCCACCACGCTCGGATTCGGGCAACTTGGAGGAAATAACGCAACCGTACCGGCTAACTTCGGTTCATTTGCCACCACTGATGGAAACGGCTACGTGGTATCCGGCGGCACGACTCCCAATGTCGGACTGACTTGGGATTCCGGTTGGGACATTCATACCTCCAACTTCTTTGCGCCCCTGGAAGACACCACCGTAGGCGGCGGCGCTTGGGACAATGAAGGCGGCGTTCCACGGATCGCCCAACTCGACTTCGGCAACCACACCATCAATTTCACTGTTGATGACGGATTTGCCCTTCAGCTTGATTCTTTTGATTTCGGTCACACTGCAGAAACCCCAGGCAACACTTCCTGGGATCTCACGCTCACGGCGGTTTCAAGCTCCACTGTGGTTTGGAGTCAATCCGTCAGTTTTGTAAATGGGCAGGTTTTCACGATTACCCCCAATTTCACCGGAGTGCTTGGAGAAGATTACCTCCTGACATTCAACCGCACTTCTGAAACGTATAATTTTTCCAATGGCCGTCATGGAATTGACAATCTGACCTTCTATCAGGTTATTCCCGAACCCACGACTGCCACGCTGTTGGGCCTCGCGGGCTTGGCGGTCTTCGCTCGTTCTCGTCGGAAATAATCAGACAACTGCAAATTTTCAAACCCCTCGGCCAACCGAGGGGTTTTTTGTTGGCTGAATCTCCTTCATTCAACCCTTCGTCGCAGAATGTTTTTTTATTTTCATTTCTGTGATTGCTCAATCACTGGCGGTTTCTTCACTTCCGCAACATCAATCACAGAAGCACGCGCCTCGTTCCGCTGCGCTTTCATCTTCAACGCGATTACAGCCCATACGCAGCCAGTCCACGTCGGCAACACGGCGACGCCCGGAATGAGTTCAATCGCGAACGTTGGCAACAGCAGCAAGTGAAATCCCAGCAGCGGAAGCACGAACAACATCGCCACCACATCAATAGCCGCTTGCGCGAAAGTCCAAGACACCGGCACGAGCATGAGTTGTAGTAAATCGGCCACGACTGCTACCACCAACGCGAGAAAGGCGCGTCGGCCGGTGAGTTGGCGCGAGATTGTGTCGTCTCCTCGTTTTGGATTTGGCGGGCTCACGGTAAATAATCTGACGTAACAATTGTTGTGATGCGAAACGTTTTTGTCATTCGTCCAAATGCCGGTTTAAGGAATCGTCGCTCGACGCTATGCTAAACCTGTGATTAACTCCGGCGCATGCGAAGCGCAATAACCGCAGTTTTCCTTGCCCTGACCATTTTCTCCACCTCTGCGGGGCAATATTTTTTGAACCTCGCCGGCATCAACGGTGAAGTGACTATTCCGGCTTTCAAAAACCAGATTGAGATTCACTCGATTCAATTCGGCCTCGCGTACACTGAAGCCACCGGGGGCGGTGGGGGCGGAGCCGGCAAAGTGAATTTTTCCGAAATCACTCTGACCAAGCCGCTGGATCGCGCTTCGCCGTTGTTGATGCTCAACTGCGCGAAAGGCGCGCATTTTCCGACGGCGACTTTTACGGCAGTTGAAACCGTCAGCGGGACTAATCGCATCTACTATGAAATTGCCTTGAAAGAGGTATTGATCACGAGCGTTTCCCTCAACGGCAGTGGTGGTGAACGCCCCACCGAAAGCATCGCCCTGAGCTTCGCTTCCATTGAATGGAAATACCGGATGACTGACGGGACTCAGGTCACCGCCGGGTGGGATCTGAAACTCAACAAAGAACTGTAATCACGATTCGACGTGAAAGGATTGTGTCGCCTTCTGTTGGGGCTGGGCGTTCTGACGTCCAGTCTAAGCGCAGCCCCGGTAGATGCTTTTCTCAAACTTCCTGGTATTCCGGGTGAAAGCCAAAATCCGGCTCACTCCAATTGGATTTCCATCGCCAGCGTAAGCACATCTGCAGCTTACAATGACTTTCCGCAATTTGTCCCACTGTTACTGAGAAAAACGATTGATCGCAGTTCGCCATTGTTGGCTCGACATTGCGCGAGCGGAAAAGTTCTCTCAAACGCGGTCGTTGAGTTCACTTTGCCTGCGGCAACCAATCAACGCTTTTTCCAAATTACGCTCAGCAATGTTGTCGTGACCTCGTATTCGATCGAAGGTAGCTATGACCGTCCCCTTGAGTCCTTCGAACTGACTTATTCCGCCTTTACCTGGCGTTACACCGAAGTGCCGAACCTCGGTAGCAAACACGATTACGTGATGAACTGGGATGTTTTGCAGAATACCGGTGGCCTTGGCAACGAGACGCTCTGGCTCTATGGGACGTGCCTCAACCACGAGACTTTCCAACTCTCGTGGTTGGCACAACAAGGCGCCGAGTATCGAATCCTTGCCAGCACCAATGCCACCGATTCCGCTGACTCCTACACGTTCATTCAATCGGTCCGCCCCTCATATAGCGGAACACTGACAACAAACATCTCCATCGGCTCGGGGCAACGGTTTTTTATCGTCGAAAAGACCAATTAAAACCAACTATTCGCAACCCTTTTTGCAGTGCGAAATCGCGGTAAATCAGGTTGCAACGCGTGACTGCTTTCGTTCAATTTGCCCAAAGCGCGACAGACTTCTGATTAACCAGGAAAATCCTGGGCCACTGTAACCTACTGTTAATTCACACGTCTTTGACACCAATGTAGAATGGCATCAAGTTCGCTATGAATTTGCGAAGATTTAATTCCGTCAAATGGCGGAATTGGATCGGGATTAGATATCGGATTGGTTTATGAAACTTAGAACGCTGCTTGTTATCTCGCTCGTGGTTAATGTCGTGCTTCTGGCCACCATCGGTTACATCGCGTCCCTCGATGTTAAAGTCAAAACGCCACCCGGCGTCATTCTCATCAACACGGCCGCGCCGTCTCTGCCTTGGGCAGATTTGTTGGTGGCTGAATAACTCCTGATCGTCGCGGCGTTCCGAAATTCGGAGCGCCGCTCGCTTCATTCGTCGATTTCAGCAATTCATTTTCAGCGGAACAAACTGACCGTCTCACCCTCTTAGCCGATGTGAAGCATCGGACTCAGAGCTGTTTCTTTAAAACTCATTTCCGTCGCGGTTTCGTTTTGGGCATATTCGTCAGATTACTTTTTTGTGATGCAATTTCGTTCCAGAAGCTTTCTGCTGCGACACTCCATTTAGCGCCGAATGTGGATACCGCATTGCGCAGTAATTTACCTGATACCGCTTTCGGTTCTGCCGGTGCGCTTCCTGTCGGCGTCGCGGTATTGGGCAATCCGACCAATCGCGCATTGCTCAAATTTCCAATCGAACTCGTTCCGACGAACGCCGTAATCATCAGAGTCACGCTTCAAATCGCATCAACCTCGTCGAATCCCAATACAATGCAGACGGCGGATTTCAGTCTGCATCGACTTTTAAAAGATTGGAACGAGACCGACACCACTTGGAACAATCGACTCGCTGGCGTTTCATGGACGATTCCTGGCGGTCAGCCCGACAAAGATTTTGTTGCCACCAGCAGCGCCACGACGCCGATTTCTCCGGCAACTGTTTCCGGTCCAAGCATCGCGTTGTTCACCTCGGAACAATTGATTTCAGACGTCGAATTGTGGCGCGAAAATTCGGCGACAAATTTCGGTTGGCTTTTAACTGCTGTCAACGATGCGGCAGCTTCCGGAAAACAAATCGCCAGTCGGGAGGACAACATCAACACACCAATCCTGATGATTGAGTACACCGTCCCAGCCGCACCGATAATTCTGTCCGACCCAAAAATTTCTGACGCTACATTTCAGTTTTCCTTCCAAGCCACTGCCGGTCAGGCGTACGAAGTCCAGGCGTGTGGCGACATTTCGACAGAGCCTTGGGAAATCATTCGAACAATTCCTCCGGTTGAGCGCGATACCATCGTTATTATCACCAACGCTATCAGCGGGTCGCAGCGTTTCTTTCGCGTGGTAGTGTCCGAGTAGCTGCTGCATGATTGGCGCGCCTTCACGCTCACATTGACCTGCTTCGCTCCTGCCTTTACGTTTGGCATGTGACGACAACAACTGAAGTGACGCTGCCGCCGCTGGGTGACCTTAAATTGCGCCCGGCCATGAGCAAGGAGCGCTTTGCGCCGTTGGCTGAAGAGATCTACGCGTTGAAGAAACAACTCAACGCCGTCATTCTCGCGCACAACTATCAGGTGCCGGAAATTCAGGATGTCGCGGATTATGTCGGCGATTCGCTCGGGCTCGCGCAGCAGGCTGCCAAAACCAACGCCGATGTCATCGTCTTCTGCGGAGTGCATTTCATGGCCGAGACCGCGAAGATTTTGAATCCGAACAAAATCGTGGTGCTGCCGGATAAGAACGCCGGTTGTTCGTTGGAAGAAAGTTGCCCTGCACCAGAGCTTGCCAAGCTGCAAGCGACAAATCCGAATTTCTGGACCGTCGCTTACATCAACTGCAGCGCCGCAGTCAAAGCTCTGAGCGATGTCATCGTTACCAGTGGCAACGCCGAAAAAATCGTCAACGCCGCGCCCAAAGACAAAGACCTGCTTTTTGTTCCCGATGAAAATCTTGGGCAATGGGTGATGGAACAGACCGGTCGTCCGATGACTCTCTGGCGAGGCAACTGTTACGCGCACGTTGAGTTTCAACGTGAGGCCGTGCTTCGCGCCAAGGAAAAATATCCTCACGCGAAGATCGTGGTTCATCCCGAGAGCATTCGCGAAGTTCGGCAGCTCGCCGACGCCGTTTGCTCAACGGAGAAGATGATCACCTTCTGCAAAAACGATCCGGCGAAGCAATTCGTCATCGTCACTGAATCCGGCATCATTCACCGCATGCAGAAGGAATGTCCGGAGAAAGAATTTCTCTGCGCGCCGACGCAGGATGTCATGCGCATGCCTGGCGACCCGTGCCGTTGCAGCGAGTGCAAATTCATGAAGATGAATACGCTCGAAAAAGTGCGCGATTGCATGAAGAACCTCGCTCCGCGCATCGAACTGCCGAACGATATTCTCAAGCGCGCTCGCCTGCCCATTGATCGGATGTTGGAGATCTCAGCTCGCTGAGAATGCATTAATGTAACCGTGATTAAGGCTTCAGTCTCTCGCGGCATTCCGAAACGGCAGATTTGCAGCGCGATTGGGCGAAACTTTTTTTGAACATTTTTTTCGTCCGTTGTCAAAAGCACGAACAGCGGACAATCAGACGCTCTCAGGCGATTGAAAAAACCGCTTTACCAATCGACATCGTCTGATTATCTCCCCTGCTCACTCAGTTGGTTTTTCCGAACCGAATCATGATTAAAGTCGAAAATTTAGTGAAGGTCTTCGGCGCAAAACGGGCCGTGGACGGCATTTCATTTTCCGTGGAACGCGGTGAAGTGCTCGGCTTTCTCGGGCCGAACGGCGCAGGTAAATCCACCTCGATGCGCATGATCACCGGCTTCATTACGCCCACCGCCGGCAAGGTTTCCGTCGGCGGAAATGACATTGCGGAAAAGCCTATCGAAGCCAAACGGCTTATCGGTTACCTGCCCGAAAATGCGCCTGCGTACACGGACATGACAGTGCATGGCTTTCTGAGTTTTGCGGCGGAAATTCGCGGGTTGCATGGCGACGCGAAGAAAAAAGCGGTCCATCGCGCCATCGAACTTTGCTTCCTGGAAAACGTGCTGCATCAAAGCGTCGAAACGCTTTCGAAAGGTTATCGGCATCGCACCTGTTTTGCGCAATCCATCATTCATGATCCGGAGGTATTAATTCTCGACGAACCGACGGACGGCCTCGATCCGAACCAGAAACACGAAATCCGCACGCTCATTCGCAAGATGGGCGAAAAGAAAGCGATCATTTTTTCCACCCACATTCTCGAAGAAGTGGATGCGGTATGTTCTCGCGCCGTGATTATTGATCGCGGTCGCATCGTTGCGAACGGCACGCCAGAACAGTTGCGGCAGAAATCCGAATGGGCCGGAGCGGTAACGTTGCGCATCGTGGGCCAATCGGAAGAAGCCATCAAAGAAAAACTCGGTCAGTTGCGTTCGACCAAACGGGTGAGTGTTTCGGTGAACGGTTCAAGCATCAAAGCCACCGCGTTCCCGCGTACGGCAGGCGATGGCGATTTCACTCGCGAAGTCATTGAAGCAACACGCGGTTGGCAGGTTGAAGAACTGCATACGGAAGAAGGTCGTCTCGATGAGGTCTTCCGCAGCATCACGATGCCGGACACGAAGAAGTAATTGAATTTTCGAAATCCGAACCATGAATTCCTGGGCTAATATCAAAACGATCGCCAAGCGCGAATTAGGCGCCTATTTCACGTCGCCGTTGGCGTACGTGTTTATCGTCATCTTTCTACTCCTATGCGGATTCTTCACGTTCATGATCGGTGGATTTTTTGAGCGTGGTGAGGCCGCATTGAGTCGCTCGTTCTTCGACTGGCATCCGTGGTTTTATCTGTTCCTCGTGCCAGCCGTCGGCATGCGGCTCTGGGCGGAAGAACGTCGCGTAGGAACATTGGAATTGTTACTTACGATGCCGGTCAGTGCGTGGCAGGCGATTCTTGGAAAATTCATCGCATCGTGGTTATTCCTCGGACTGGCGTTGTTTCTCACCTTCCCGATTGTCATTACGGTGAATTATCTCGGTAATCCGGACAACGGCGTCATTCTGGCAGGCTACGTTGGCAGTTGGCTAATGTCCGGCGCGTATCTCGCCATCAGTTGCATCACTTCCGCGATGACCCGCACGCAAGTCGTGAGTTTTATCATCTCGGTGGTCGTTTGTTTCTTTTTGATTCTATGTGGATTTTCGCCGGTTGTGCGATTCCTCGAAGGCTGGGCCAGCCCGATGATTGTGGATTTCGTTACCTCGTTCAGCGTGATTACACACTTTGATGGATTTCAAAAAGGGGTGCTGGATTTTCGGGATGTCCTGTTTTTCCTGTCGGTAATCGGTTTCTCGCTTTTCACCACCAGCGTGATTCTTCGCGAGCATCGCAACTGAACAACCAAGGATTTTTCGATGCAAAAGAAATCTCTTGAAACGTTTCTCTATTCCATCGGCGGCGTCATCGCGATGGCGCTGATTCTCGTCGCCGTCAACGTCATCATTTCGAGTCTTCGCGCTCGAGTGGATTTGACGGAAGAAAAAGCCTACACGCTTTCGGAAGGCACGCGCGCCATTCTCAGCAAACTCGATACGCCGGTCAAAATCCGCTTCTATTATTCGCGTAGCGCCAACACCACGCCGCAAACGGTGTTTCTCAAAACCTACGCGCGCCGCGTTGAAGATCTGCTGGCCGAATACAAACAGGTCGCAAACGGCAAAATCATTCTGGAGAAATACGATCCACAGCCGGATTCCGATGCCGAAGATTCCGCCCGTTTGGACGGCGTAGCGAGCGCGCAGTTGCCTGGTGGCGAACCGTTTTATCTCGGTATCGCCGTCAGCCAGCTCGACGCCAAGGAAGTCATTCCTTTCGCTCAACCCACGCGCGAACGTCTGTTGGAGTACGACATTACGCGCGCCATCAGTCGGGTGATTTCGCCGGAAAAACCAGTGGTCGGCATCCTGAGTCCCCTGCCCGTTTTTGGCGGTGGAATGAATCCGATGATGATGCAGATGGGGCAGCGTCCGCAACAGGCGTGGGCGTTGGTTTCCGAGTTGCGCAAGGATTTCACGGTAAAAAACGTTTCGATGATCGCGGACAAAATTGACGACGAAATCAAAGTCCTCATCGTCATTCATCCGAAAGACATCACCGAGGCGTTGCAGTATGCGATTGATCAATTCCTCATGCGCGGCGGCAAGTTGATTGCGTTCCTTGACGCCAATTCGCTGATTGATAATCGTAATCAACAGAATCCGATGATGGCGCAAATGGGCGGTGGCGGTTCATCGCTCGACAAGTTGCTCAAAGCATGGGGCATCACGTACGAGAACAGCAAAGTCATCGCCGACTTGAATTACAAGATGGTGCTTGGTGATGGCAGCGATCCCAATGCGCATCGTCCGACCTGGTTGTCCATCACGTCCGAAGGTCTCAACAACGACGACATCGTGACGAGTCAGATTGATAACCTCTGGTATTTCGCTGGCGGAACATTCTCTGGCACGCCGGTCGAAGGCCTGACGCAAACGGTATTGCTGAAATCGTCGGAAAACTCCGGATTGGTCGAAGGTTTCCTCGCCAATCTCTCGCCGGATGCCGCGATGAAAGATTTCAAACCCAGCGGCAAAGAATACGCGTTAGGCATTCGCCTGACCGGCAAGTTCAAAACCGCTTTCCCGAACGGCAAGCCTGGACAGACGTCTGAGGAGGTCAAAGAAGGTGAAGAATCGAAGTCCAGCGACTCGCTTAAAGAATCCAAGGAGGAAACGACGGTAATTCTGATTGGCGATGCGGACATGATTCACGACAACTTCACATTGCAGGAAACGCAAACGCCGTTCGGCGTCTGGCGACGACAATTGAACGCGAACCTGAACTTTGCCCAGAACGCAGTCGAGCAGCTCGCCGGTGACAACAATCTGATCGCCGTGCGCAGTCGCGCGACTTTGAATCGCCCATTCGAGGTCGTGCGCAAGAAAGAAGCGGAAGCGGCGCAGAAGTTCCAGGGCGTCATTGAAGATTTGCAGAAGAAGGCGGAAGCCGCACAGCAACGAATCAACGAGTTGCAGGCGCAAAAATCAGATCAAAATCAGCGCTTCATCATTTCGCCCGAACAACAGGCTGAGTTGGAAAAGCTCGAAAAAGAAAGCGTCGCAACCGATAAGAAACTTCGCGCTGTGAAAAAGGATTTGGCGCGCGAAGTGGATTCACTCAAGACCAGATTAACCTGGTGGAATATCTTTACCATGCCGGGGCTTGTCACGGCCGGCGGCATTGTCCTCGCGATTTACAAACGCAAACTGACAGCGGCTAAATGAACAAGAAACAATTCGTCATTCTATTGGGATTGGTCGTGGTACTCGGCATTGTGGGTATCACCCGGTGGAAAGGCCAAAGTTCGTCGTGGTCCGGTGGCGGCACGGCCGTTGGCCAAAAACTGCTGGCGAACTTTGATGTAAACGCCGTCGCGCAAATTCAGATTACTCACGGTACGAATCAACTGTTACTCGCGAAGAAAGATGACACGTGGCGCGTCGCGCAGCGCAACGATTATCCGGCGAATTTTTCAGAAATCAGTTCGCTGCTGTTGAAGCTGAAAGATTTGAAGGTCATTCAAAGCGAAGCAATCGGTGCGTCGCAATTGCCTCGACTCGAACTTGCGCCCAGTGGCACGAATTCACCGACGGTTGTCGCGTTTCGCGATGCGAGCGGCAAAGACCTGCAAAAACTTACGCTCGGCAAAAAGCACATGAAAGCCATGGAGCCGGCGCCGATGGCAGATTTCGGCGATAACAGTTGGCCGGATGGTCGCTATGTGCAAACTGACAGCGCGACAGACAAAGTCGTGTTGATTTCCGATCCGTTGACTGATCTGGAGACGAACCCTGGTCGGTTCTTGAACAAGAATTTCTTCAAGGTGGAAAAACCGAGAACCATCTCGGTCAGTTTCCTCGAACAGACAAACACCTGGAAACTCGTGCGTGAAACCGAGAACGGCGAGTTCAAACTCGCAGACGCCAAAGCAGGCGAACAACTCGACGGCAGCAAAGTCAGCGGCGTCAGTTATCCTTTCAGTTCACCGAGTTTCAACGATGTTGTCATCAACAAGACTCCGGAAGAAACCGGCCTCGACAAGCCCACGACCATTGAAATCGAAACGTTCGATGGCTTCCATTATACTGTGAAAGTCGGCAGCAAGCAGGACGATAATTATCCGCTGACCGTCGCTGTTACTGCGACTCTGCCTAAAGAACGCACGCCGGGCGCGGATGAAAAACCTGAGGACAAGGAACGGCTTGATAAAGAATTCGCTGACAAAACCAGGAAGCTTGAAGAAAAACTTACGACTGAAAAAGCCTTCGCGGGCTGGACGTATTTGGTTTCAAGCTGGAGCGTAGATTCGCTGTTGAAACCGCGATCGGAATTGCTTGTGGCGAAAGGATCGGAGGAAGCGGCGTCATCCACCGAGGAATCAAACGCTTCCGGCGACGATCACGAAGGCCACAATCATCCGTAATAAGTTAGCGAGTCGGATTTAAGCTTTCGCAGAATTCCATTTTCAGATGTTAGGGACGAGTTTTACCTCGTCCCTTCTTTTTTTCGTGAAACATGCTGCACGCCGTTGTTTCACATGAACATGTGAAATTTCTTCCCATCACGAAGCGGGATTTCTACGTGCAAGAATCGCC
>Ga0065721_10007537_pt1 | contig 16650 bp, 16 predicted proteins | sample Mesricmetagenome_FD_59108 | JGI IMG/M metagenome (GOLD analysis project Ga0065721, IMG submission 59108) | Mesophilic microbial community from rice straw/compost enrichment Sample: eDNA_1 v2 (version 2) | ecosystem: Engineered > Solid waste > Grass > Composting > Bioreactor | place: USA: Davis... | reverse complement strand
CCGCCAGGGATTGCTCCTTCTGACTAAATTCTTCCTTCTTATGAAAAGCCATATCTTTTATCTTATATCGCAAATATACGATTAAAATAATCTGATCACCAAATTTTTTTTTATCCCTGGCGAATATTCATTTTTTGAATGGGGCATTCTCATTCTAAGTTGAGCATTGAAACATTGAGCATTGAAAATTCTGCCCTACCAGAAATAATTAAACGCATTATCTTCATACCATGCGTTTTTCCAACAAAACAGCCATCGTCACAGGTGCCGGTCGCGGTATCGGTTATGAAATTTGCCGGCAGCTGGTTCGTGAAGGAGCAACGGTTATTTTAAATGATATCGAACCGGGTCTGGCTGAAACTGCGGCCAAAAGCATTGTTGATGAAACAAAGGGAGCCTGCTTTCCAATAACCGGTGATTCATCCGGTATGGAATGCATCCGCCAGATGTTAGACCTTGCATTGACAAAAGGTGGCAGCCTGGATATAGCCATCGCCAATGCGGGTATCACATTGTTTGGGAATTTTTTCGACTATAAACCCGCCGATTTCGAAAGAGTGATGCAGGTAAACCTGTCCGGCAGTTTTTTCCTCGCACAGGCTGCCGCCATACAAATGAAAAAACAGGGTCATGGAGGATCTATTTTATTTACATCTTCGGTGACTGCTCACCAGGCACATCGTGACCTGGCCGCTTATGGCATGAGTAAAGCTGCCCTGGAAATGCTGGCAAGAAATTTAGTTATCGAATTATCTCCTTATAGGATCAATGTGAACGCCATCGCACCCGGAGCGACACTCACCGAAAGAACGCAGGAGGACCCGGAATATAAAAAAGTATGGTCCGGACTAATCCCAATGGGAATGCCTGCACAGGTTTCAGAGATTGCTCATGCAGCTTTGTTCCTGGTACAGGAAGAATCAAGACATATCACCGGTCAAACCCTTATCATAGACGGAGGGTGGACCAGTATTAGTCCACCCCCATTTTAAATTGAACAGATATTTTATTGAAACGCGATATACTTTGATTCTGCTTTCACAATCTTCTTCATAAACTCCTTGAAATCCGGGTAATCCTTTGGTGCAATGTCCTCGCGGTTTAACACGGCTTTTCTTGTGATTGTCAATTTACCCGGTGCCGTTTCCTTGTACTGTAATGAATAGCGGCTTTTATTAAACTCAAAAACCTCGTCGTTTGGCAGTTCGACCAGTTTCATGCCCGCCGGTACATTGATGTGAACAATGGTTTCATATTCATCCACTGTTTCATAACGCCAGTATTCAATGGGGAACTGCCTGCTGTCTTTTGAAAAATTATCCAGTGTGGCAACCAGATCACCATAAGGCACTTTAAACATCTGCATCTTCCCTACTTCCACCACTTCATCATTCACAGAAAATTCAACCTGGGATTTTACTGTGTCTGCTAACTCATCTAAGCCACTGAAAGATACTTTGTGAAGCTTCACCGGATTCTTAAACATGGAACTGACCGTTTTCTCCATTTCTTCACGAAGCTTTTCGCCTGCCAGGTTCAGATAATTATCCCGCTGATAACTGGTAAGTGCACCTGTTCTTACAATTTCAGATTTGATTTCAAGATCATTGTCGCGCACATTAATATTGATTGTTCTTTTCAGGGTAGCTTTTGTCCGTCCTGCACCAGGTAATGGCTTGAGCACACTGGCCATATTGCTGTCACCCGGACGCGGTATGATCAGTGAAGATGCCCCGGGCAGATTATCAGGCATACTTCCAAAAGGCAGGTTGTTATCCGTAAGTTCCAGGTAAATATCCCTGCCATCAGCTTTCAATAACACAATGCAATGGTTGAATTCCACGCTCGGCAACAGCATTTCCTGTGTGCCATTGTCACGCGTATCCACCAGCACCAGGTTTGCTTTTAGCCCCGCCATCTCGGCCAGCGCTACAAAAAGACTGGACAGATCCTTGCAATCGCCGAGCCTGGTATTGATGGTGACGCTTACTTTTTGAGGTACGTAAGCACTTTGCCTGAAAGACACCGAACTGTAGCGGATGTTTTTCTGTATATGATTGTAAATCCGCCTGGCCTTTTCGATATCGGATAATGTCTCCTTTCCGCTAAAAATCTCATTATAAAAATCTTTCAGCTCATAGTCATTTTCGGTATTCGCATAACTGATATCACTGTACCATTTTGCCACATCATTCCATGATTTAATGGTTGAAACATGAAGTGTGGCGCCTACATCGTTCAATGAAGGCATGAAAGGTTCATCCTTAAACGTTTCTGGATTGACCACTTCCCAGGTATACATTTTAAAATCACCATGATCTTTAATTCCCGGCTTAAGTGTTGAGTGAGCCATCTTAAATTCCGGGGATACCTTTTTGTCAATCAACAGGCAATACCTGATTGTACCCGTTGGATTAAACGTGTTAAACGAATAACTATCCCAGTATTCTTTGCCCAGTCTTCCTGAAGAAAAATCCTGCAGGCGGTAACGAATGACCAGGGCATCACCAGCTTCAAGCGTGGTAAATACAATATCATTTCCATTTGTTTCCGCTGTGAGTTTATTCCCGTTCTTCTTGACAATCTCAGCTTTTTCAATCAATAAATTCTGTGAGTTGCTGTTATATGGGATATAACTTTCCTTCCAGTGATTAATTCCTTTCTCATTATGGATCCTGATCACCAAGGTCATGTATTCTTCCGCTGCGCCATCGGAATAAACAATAGCAAGCTTTTCATCAAGCAGAAAGGAATAGTTGTGATCCGGAGACATCGGTTCATTACCTGCCTTGCGGATGAGCTCATATACGTCTGTCTGAGGGAAATATTTATAGAGTTCAGGTTTTTTCTCAAGAGAGTGGATCTTTTTCCTGGTCTCATACAATTTTGCATCAAAGGAAAGCGCCTTGCGATAATTTTCAATCGCAGATTTCAGATCACCGGTTTGCTCCTGTACCAGGGCCTTGTTTTCCCAGTACCGGGCTACAAACGGAGCCAGCATGAGTGCACGATCCGCATACTCAGCTGCTGTTTTATAATCCTGCTGACGGAAATAATAGTTGAGTTGCTCTGTCATGATACCGGCATCATAGGGAAACATCCTTACAATGTCCTGCATGATCTTCTGCCCTTCTTCTTTTTTGCCCAATTCAATATAATCATTGGCTACGGCCTTATACACCTGGAAATTCCAGTTATTTTTCAAATACTCCTGGTATATCTCAATGGCTTTTTCCTGGTTCTTGTAATAGTTTTTCTCAAGGTTGTAGTTCATCTCTACGATCCTGAGGTTATCAGGGTACTTTTCATAACTATCCTGCAAAAGCTTAAGTGCGTCTTCCAGTTTTTCCCGTGCAGCGAGCAGGCGGAATTTTGTCTCAATCAAATCCTGCTCATCTGTTGATATTGCACTTAACTTTTTAAACACCTCCATGGCCTCTTCGTATTTCTCTTCGTCCATCAATTCATTAACCCTGAGCGTATATACAAAGTAACAATCGGGGTCAGTTTCTTTCATCCTTTCAATCTCTGTCGACAAAAGCGTACGATTTCCTTCCTTTGAAAGACACTGCATCAGTTCATAACGTAAAAGAGAATTGTCAGGATACTTTTTCAGGGCAGCCTGTATCAGCTTCCTTGCTTCGAAAGTCTTTTGATTCCTGAGATAGGTTTGTGACAACAAAAGATAATTGACGAGGTTGTCGGGTTGCTGCCTGATTTTCTCCTCGAAAAATGCTTCGGCAAAATGTTTAACCGGTTCTAATTCCAGGTTAGTTTTTTGCTTCGGGTAATTTTGGAATTCGGCCTTATTTGTCAGGCCCGGGATTGCGTTTCCACTTGGATCGGTAAGCCTTACAATAAAATTTGCAGAAGCGTTGCTGGTAACCCCCACCTGCACCAGGATCCGGTTATAGCCTTTTTTAAGATCGGCGTAAGCGCGGTAGTAATCAAGTTCTGTAACCCTCTCTTTTGATTCTGAAATTACCAGTCCGTCATTGACCCATACTTTCAATGATCCGTTGACGCCGGTATTGACAAGCACTTTCATGTCCCGGGGTGCATACACAAACGACTGCGCATAACTGATGGAAGTGGGGTAAGGAATATGCGAGTTTATGAAAGTCCAGCCTTCCTGGCTAAGGTTGGCTGGTGTAAACCATTTCACTTCCGCATTGGTCATAGATTTAAATACAGCCTGGGTTCCCGCTTGTTCCAGGGGACCATAAGATTTATAAAAACCACTGCCGGAAAGATTATCAAATGGCCCGGCCAGCTGCCAGTTGTTGATACTGCCCATGGAAACCCATTCAGCCTGCGCTTTTTCATATTGATTTGTTGCGAGATAATGATGCGCCATCACATAGCGGGCTGCCGCTTTGAGTGAGCCATGAACGTCAGCACGCTTCCAGATCTCATCCAGCAAAGCCATTTGCTCATTTCTGCTCTTCTTGCCATAGGTTCCAAGAACCACATCATTAAACCACATGGCAAAAATATACGGGTTGGCATCCGGCACTTTATCCATCACCATCTGGCGAAAGCTGCCGCTCACTTTGCCGCCTTCAAAATCTTTTAGAAACACAGAAGTAATAAATGCATCCGTTGCGGTTTGCGGATCGTTGATTGCCCTGGTCAGGTATTCAATTGCCTGTTTGCGATCATTTCTTCGCAATGCTTCCCAGGCTTTGTCATAGTCATTAGCGAAAATTACCAGGGTCGAAAAAATCAGTGTGGACAGGAGAAAACTTGGCTTGAACATGGGGTAAGTTTAATAAGCTAAAAATAATAACCAAGTTTGGCAATCAGAAGCCCCGGCTTATATAAAATATATTGAACCACAGGTGTATGTCAGAAAAAATTTACCCTGATCAAGGTAATTTAACGAACAGGCCTGCTGATAATATCCTTATAGGACTTTTTTTTTAAAATAAAGGGTTAAAATATTACCTGTAGCCTGCTCATATTTATCCACATCGCCGGAAATGCTTTTTTATCGCGGGGGAAACAGTATCTTTAAGTACCATTAAGAAAAGCCATCCTTCCTCCGGCTCTATGTTTCCAGAAACAATTTCTATCACCGGAAAAAAGTGTGTTATGGCAACAAATAACTCTTCTTCGACCAAAAGCAGATCACGTCAACAGGCTTCAAGATCTGACCGGAAAAATTTAAGTATTCGTGCTGCGAAATACCTGAGCGGGTTCTCAGTGGCCGTCACTTTTTCTACCGGCATTACACAACTGGTAAATTTTTTACCCCTGATGGAAAAACATCTCAAGGGGAAAAATCTCAAATATTTCTCACTCGAAAGATTCAGGCAATTCATGGTGCGCGACGGCCGTATTTGCTGGGGAGATGATGAACTTTCATTTCCGGCTGAAAGCATTTTCAAAAAGATGCCATCCAGGGCCAACAGCTCACCTGGGATTTTGTACGCCCTGTAAGACTGAATATTTTTAAACAAATCAGGAACGCTTCTTTTCGTTTTCCACCTGTGTATTTATAAAGGATGTAATCAGCGAAAGCAGCAGTGCAAACAACAGTCCCCACCAGAAACTGGCTATTGACACTCCATCGATCAACTTTCCGGCCAGCAGCACAACCAGGGTGTTCACCACAAAAAGGAATAACCCCAGGGTTAAGATGGTAAGCGGTAAAGTGAGGATGATGAGCAGGGGCTTCACCAGCACATTTAATACAGCCAGCACGAGGGCAAATACGATGGCCGTCAAAAAACTGTCTATCTGGATTCCATCCAACACTTTTGATAGCGCAAAAGCAACCAGGCCGGTTACCAGGATTCGTAAAAGGAAATTCATGGGGTCAATATAGCGAAATTCCCGGACCCGGATCTTAACCCTGGTCAGCATGTGTGAAAGGATCGGGAAAGTTTAAACCCGCTCTTGTCTCTTTCCCCGGTTTAGCTATTTTTGGAGAATAACCAAATTTCACCCATGAAAAAAATATTCGGTCTTGCCAGTTTCTTAATCTGTACCGCGGTATATGCACAGGATAGTGCCTACTGGCAGCAGCAGCTCCGCTATACCATCAAGGCTGAGCTGAATGAAAAGGAAAAATCAATCACCGGCACGGAGACGATTGTATANAAAAACAANTCCCCCGCATCTCTTGATTTTATCTGGTTTCANATCTGGCCNAATGCCTATAAAAATGAATCAACNGCCCTGATACAGCAGATAAAAAATGATTCATCCCGTTCGAAAAAACTGGATGATTTTGGAACCGGGTATATCGAAGACCTGCAGTTCTCAATAAATGGCAAATCTGCCAAAACAGAACCGCACCCAAATCCCCAATACATCGACATCATCAAACTCCTGTTGAACCAGCCGCTTGCTCCGGGAGATTCCATCACAATTTCCACACCTTTTAAAGTGGTACTCCCTCCCTACTTCTCAAGATCGGGTCATACCGATGGCCAAATCATGGCCTGTCAATGGTATCCCAAACCGGCGGTATTTGACAAGGACGGATGGCATGAATTCCCATATCTGGATATGGGTGAATTTTACAGTGAATATGGCGACTATACCGTCAGCATTACGGTACCTTCTGAATACGTTGTTGGAGCAACCGGCGTCATGCAAACTGCAGAAGAACTGGAACAGTACAAAGCCATCGGCGCGAAAAATGTCCAAAACCGCACTAAGCCCACACTTTATAAACCAGCCAAAAAAGGCGGGAAGAAAACATTGACCTGGTATGCGGAACAGGTACCGGACTTCGCATGGTTTGCGGATAAGGATGTCGTGATTCAATATGACACCACGCAATTACCAACCGGGAAAGTGATTGATGCTTTTGCATACTATCACAATAAAAAAGAGACCATCTGGAACAACAGCATTGATTATGTCAAGGATGGCGTAATGAAATACAGCGAGTGGATTGGAGAGTATGGTTACCCCGTTGTACAGGTTGTGGAAGGCCCGAAAAACAATTCCAGCGGTGGTATGGAATACCCGATGATCACGCTGATCACCAGTCCTGACGCCAAAGTTGAAACCCTTGATGCGGTAATTGCACATGAGATCGGGCACAACTGGTTTATGAGTATGTTGGGCAGCAATGAACGTATGCATACCTGGATGGATGAAGGCCTGAATACTTACTATCAATTCCGTTATGAAGCCGAAAAATACCGGAGCAATTCAATCTTTGGTGAAAGCATACCGGATGAAATCAAAAAAATGCCGGCGGATGAATTCCTCGGCGTCATATATAATGCGATCAGTGAAAATATTCCGATGCAATCAGCCATGGATATACCGGCAGATAAATTTGTGACCAGTGAAGAGTACGGGCTTATCTCCTATATCAAGACAGCACTCTGGATGTACCTGCTTGAAGCCGGAGTGGGAACTGATAAAGTGGACCTGGCCGTTCAGAACTATTTCAAAAAATGGAAAAATAAACATCCACAACCGGAAGACATGAAAGCTGCTTTTGAAGAAGCCATCGGCGTCAACCTGGATCGCTTTTTCCAGCTTACGAAGAAAGAGGGAAAGTTTGAATAGCATGAAATCATAAACTATATCAAAGAGCGGCCAGTGGTCGCTCTTTTTTTTCATAAATTCATGAACACATTTACTGAACCGTTTTCACATGAATAAAAAACTGATTGCCTGCACGGCTACTGCTTTTCTTTCAATTTCCCTGGCCGCACAAACATCCCTGCAAAAATTATATCCGGTCAATTTTTCACAGGTGACCGTCACGGATCCTTTCTGGAAAAACCGGATGGAAACCGTGGCAAACTCAACCATCAATGCCTGTGTGCAATACACCGAAAACAGGACAGCCCGAATCCGCAATTTTGAAAAAGTAATAAAAGCTGAGGGACGGCATGAAGGGATTTATTACGACGACTCAGACGTTTATAAAGCAATTGAAGCAATAGCTTATTCATTGAAAACTCACCCCAACCNTGCATTGGAGCAGAATACAGATCAGTGGATCGATAAGATTNCAGCTGCCCAGTTACCGGATGGTTATTTGAATACCTATTACCAGCTAAACGGTATTGAAAACCGCTGGACTGATATGGAGAAACACGAGGATTATAATGCAGGACATCTCATTGAAGCAGCCATTGCATATTATAATACCACTGGCAAAGACAAACTATTGCAGGTGGCAATCCGTTTCGCAGATCATGTCGATTCAGTCTTTCGCCAGCAAAACCGTCCATGGGTGAGCGGTCACCAGGAAATTGAACTGGCTTTAATGCGACTCTATCATCATACGCAAAACAGGAAATACCTTGAACTGGCTGACTGGTTTCTGCAACAAAGAGGTCACGGTCTCGGTAAAGGTGTAATATGGGATCAGTGGAAAGACCCTGCTTATTGCCAGGACCAGGTTCCGGTCAAACAACAAAAAGAAATAACAGGACATGCCGTGAGGGCAATGTATATGTATACGGGTGCGGCAGATGTGGCGGCAGTAACAAATGACACCGGTTATGTACGCGCCATGCATACGATTTGGGAAGACGTTGTTCATCGCAATATGTATATCACCGGCGGTATCGGTGCACAGGGCAGGAACGAAGGTTTCGGTGATGATTATGATCTTCCCAATGAGTCGGCTTATTGTGAAACCTGCGCTTCGGTGGGTATGGTGTTCTGGAACCAACGTATGCACATGCTCACTGGCGAAGGAAAATTCATAGACATTCTTGAACGCAGCCTGTACAATGCTGCGCTTGATGGTTTATCACTCACCGGTGATCGCTTCTTCTATGGCAACCCGCTGGCATCGAAAGGCAATCATCAAAGACGCGAATGGTACGGAACAGCCTGTTGCCCGGCAAATATTGCCAGGCTGGTGGCATCACTTGGCAATTATGTGTACAGTTATGACAACCACTCTGCCTGGATCAATTTGTTTATCGGAAGTGAAACAAAGATTCCTCTTCAACCCGGGACGCTTGGGATTTCCATGCAGACAGCATTGCCATGGAAGGGAAATGCGGTAATTAAAATAACAGAAGCTCCCAGGAAAGCCGTCAGGCTACATCTGCGTATACCCGGGTGGTTAAAGGAACCTGCACCCGGTGGATTGTACTCTTATGTAAACCCGGCTGATCATAAAATAGAAATACTGGTTAATGGGAAAAAAGTAAATTATAAAGAAGAAAACGGGTATGCGATTGTTGAAAAGGCCTGGAAGGCTGATGACAAAATTGAACTAAATATTCCACTGGAAGTCAAAATCATTCAAAGCCGCCCGGAACTTAAACAAAACAATGATCGCATCGCTTTACAATATGGCCCGATGGTATATTGTGTTGAGGCGGCAGATAATGACAACAATGCCTGGGATTTTATAGTTGACAAAATACCTGCCTTTGAAGTAAAATTTGATCCTGACCTGCTTGGCGGCATCAACACCATTGAATTTGAAGCCAGCCGCACTGAAGCACAACCCGATGGTCGCGGCATACAACTCAAACCGAAACGCATAAAGGCCATACCCTATTACAGTTGGAATAACCGGGGGGCGATGGAGATGCAGGTATGGCTGCCCACAAAGATCAAGGCTGTAATGATAAATCCTTAGTGCTGCTACCAGGGCGAAATAATCAATGTGCAACGATTAATTTTCAATGAAAAATGATTCGGCATTTTTCCATTTATTGGGCAACGTTGAAGTGAAGTTCTTTAATAACAAATTCGCTGACCAACTGAATCAATTATAATTTACTCCTTACAAAGTATAGAGTCGTTTCATTGTTCGCTGAGCATCGAACATTGATTGTTGAATATTTCGCGCTACGCAAATAAGTACAACTCTATTGTTTATTTCTTCTTTTTTTCTGGTCCTTTTCAATTCTCTCAATCACTTCTTTGGGCAGAATCACAAGATTTATTGATTCAAGATTTAAAATAGACATATAATTTTCCGATACAACAATATGCTGTTTCCAGTCTGCAAAATCTTTATACAACAAAAGAGTGCAGATATCTGTGGCAGTAATAAACTCTCCTGTTTCGGGCAAATGGGTATGAATTGCCCCAAAAGACTGCCGGGTTGAATCAACCGTGCTGGTCTGTAATTCTATGATATTTCGATGCAGCTTTTTCTTGCGCTTCAACTGGTTTTCCGGATCGAAGTATACCAGGTAATCATTGCCTAACAGTACCACGCCGGGCTTCTGCGTTGCAGTCAACACATAGGCTTTACGGTGACCATTGTGAATCATGGGAATGAGATTAAATCGCGTGTCTTTATAGTATACAAACAGGGAGTCCTGGTTAACCAATTGATAAGCAGCCTTACGAAGTGAATACAGATCCTTCTCATCACGGGTAAATCCGCGTGGGGTCAGATCCACTGTGGCAGTCTGTAAATTGAATGTCGTATCGAACCTGACGGTTCCAACGACCTGCGGCTCGTTTGTTCGGGAAAAGAAAATACAGGTGGCTTTATCCTTTTCCATATAGGAAAAATATCCTCCTATATTGTTTCTGTCTGTATACTTTTCCAAAAATAAATCTGTGCCATGCCAGGAAGCTTTTTCAAGCCGATAGAGAAACAACCCCTCCTGCATGATACTATCCGTTGCCTCTTTCACCTGGCTATATGTTGTTGAAAACGTAAAATGAAGGAGAAGCAAAAACAGTCCCCTGAACAGGTAATTGCTGGCAGGCATAAAACTTGATATTTAATATGGACAAGATTTAATTTTTTCCCGGTAAAAACAAGAGCGGGAAAATTAGTTGTTTATGGAAATAATTTTAACAAGGTGAAATTTGTATTCACAACTGTTAATAAGTAACTTTAGGAAGTAACGATTGTTACAAATTATATTTGGAAAAGTGAGGGTAAAGCTTCTGTACCAGATTTCAGAAGACGCAAACAAACCCGGTACTTACCCTACGCCGGATCTCGAAATGTGTTTAAACTAATCCGCATTGACTGACACAATTATCAACCTGGAAACCGTTAATCCTATTGAGTTCTTTGGAGTAAATAACGGCAAACTGGACATTCTCAAAAAAAAATTCCCTCTGCTTAAAATCCTTTCACGCGGTAAACAAATCAAACTGAGCGGCGCTCCCGAGCAGGTTGAAAGCGCGAAGGAAAAAATATCGCTGATCATATCCTATCTCGAAAGAAACGGCCACATGAGCCAGAACTATTTTGAGCAGGTGATTGGTGGCGATGATGCAGAAACGATTGACAACTTCACGGAAAGGAACCCGAATGATGTGCTTGTCTTTGGACCCAATGGCAAATCTGTCAGAGCCCGCACCGCCAACCAGAAAAAGATGGTTAAAGAGGCTGAACAAAATGATATCCTCTTTGCGATTGGACCAGCTGGGACCGGTAAGACTTACACAGCCGTTGCCCTCGCTGTCCGTGCATTAAAGAATAAGCAGGTAAAAAAGATCATCCTTACACGACCCGCCGTGGAAGCCGGTGAAAGCCTTGGCTTTTTGCCCGGTGATCTGAAAGAAAAAATCGATCCCTACCTGCGTCCGCTTTATGATGCACTGGATGATATGATTCCGGCAGACAAACTGGGCTATTACATGACAACGCGCACAATCGAAATCGCGCCGCTCGCATACATGCGCGGACGCACACTCGACAATGCGTTTATCATCCTGGATGAAGCCCAAAACGCAACGGATCTGCAATTGAAAATGTTCCTGACACGCATTGGTGCCAACGCCAAAGCAATCATTACCGGTGATATGACGCAGGTAGACCTTCCGCGAAATCAAAAGAGCGGCCTGGCTACTGCAGTCAGAATTCTTCAAAACATCGATGGCATTGCCCATATCGAATTAGATGAAGAAGACGTGGTACGTCACAGGCTGGTGAAACAAATCCTGCGTGCCTACACCCGCGAACATGAAAAAGAGAATCCGCAGGATGCCCAGCATCGTTCATTGGGAATTATCAAGAAAAAATCCGAAGACGAAAAAGCAAAAGATTAACCGCCTACAGAGGCAACAGAAAGTTTCATTTCCTGGTTTGGGGATGAAACTTTTTTTTGGGGTTTGTTAAAGGCTCTTCTGCGTAGGGCGAAATACACAACAATCAATTTTCAATGTTCATCCGATAGTGACCGGATTAAAAATGCGACGGCTTTGGTCCATGGATAGAGCCGTGTAAACTGAAGTCTGAACGATTAATGATTTTTACGCTCAATCGAAGCGAAAATCTGAAATCATTTAACATTGAAAATTGTTCGTTGAGCATTGAACATTTCGCCCTACGCATCTGCACCGGTTAAATCAATGAGAAAACAGGCTTTTAACCCAATTGTATATCGCTTTTTCCCACCCCAGCAACCTGAATGCCGTATAAAAGAGCACCACGGCAAAGATTCGTTTTACGACCAACTCTGGCAGACGAAGTGCCAGTTTGCTTCCTACCCATCCCCCGAGAACAAAGGCTACACTCATCAGGAGGACGACCTTTATATCAATATTGCCTTTATGGTAGTAATTGATCACGGCCAGTATGCCAACAGGAAGAAGTAGTAACCCGAGGGAAGTGCCCTGGGCCTGGTGTTGGGTGAACCCCAGGAAAAAGACCAGTGCCGGTACAATGATAAGTCCGCCGCCAACACCCACCAAACCACTTAAGATGCCGGCTGCAAGACCAATGACCAGGATGAGTATGATGGTTTCTGAATTCATGCCTTTTTGTTGCAGGGGTTTCATGATCCTTTTTTGAAGTTCTCTTTATAATACTCAATGGCGGCTTCAATGATCTTACAGGCTGTATACTTGTCCTGGAAATTATCAATCTCCACCTTCTTATTCTCAAGCACTTTGTATTGTTCAAAGAAATTACGCAGCTCGAGCAGGAAATGATCCGGAAGATCTTCAATGTTATGATAATGATTAACCGAAGGATCTTTGGCCGCTACGGCAATGATCTTATCATCAAGTTCACCATTGTCAATCATCTGCATATTGCCGATAACGTTGGCTTCAACCAGGCAAAGTGATTGTATGGACTGGGAACAAAGCACAAGTATATCAAGCGGGTCATTATCCTGGCCAAGGGTTTGGGGAATGAAACCATAGTTGACAGGATAGTGAAAGGAAGAATAGATTACCCGGTCAAGTTTCAGCAGACCTGTGTCCTTGTCCACTTCGTATTTGGCCCGGGAGCCTTGCGGAATTTCAATCAATGCATTGACCTTTTGCGGCACTTTATCGCCATAATGAGCACCATGCCACGGATGGTTGACTGTAAGCATAAATATTTTTATAATTTTCTTTAAGAGATATTCGAGGGCTAGATTCTGACAAGCCGCATGCCAGCCCAGGTAGCCAGCAATCCAACCAATACACTGGCGGCAACATACAGCAAAAATAAACCTGTCTTCTGATCCCTGATCAATCCTATCCCTTCAAGAGTAAACGCTGAGAAAGTGGTAAAACCTCCACAAAGACCGGTCATTAAAAACAATTTCCAGTACTCTGCTTCTGAAGCTTTAAAAGGCATACCCCAAAACAGACCGATAAGAAAACATCCTATAATGTTGACCAAAAAAGTTCCAATCGGAAACGCATGTGGGAAAATCATCAGCATCCAGCGATGACAAAGATACCTTGCCACACTACCCAGGCTTCCCCCCAAAGCGACCAGCAGGATTTGCCTGATCATGGAAGACTGTCATTCTTGGTGAACATGAATTTGAAATCTACCAGCCATTGTCCATCCACCCGCACAACTTTAAGCGAGTCAACTTTATTACGGTAAGAATTGGAATAATGCACCACGCTGGTGGAATCGTTTAACTTATGATCATTATGAATCCGAATGGAGGCGGCCTGGTATTTCCTTTTGTCCTCATCGGTTAGGCGTTCATTCAGTCGTTCAATGGCACCAAGATGTCCCAGGTTTAATGAGTCAATGACCATGAATTTTTTGGCCTGGTCATAATCGCCCTTTAAAGCAGCCTGGATAAAGTTCCTGGCGGCATCTATATCGTTGTCGGAAGTTGTGGTTGTTGCCTGCCTGTCATCACCCCCGCAGGCTGTCAGAGACCAGGTAATCAGCAGGTAAATGAATTTTTTCATGCCTAAAATTAACCATTAATACAAAACGATTTCAAGTTTATCAGCATTACGCAATTCGAAGAATGGTTCTGAATTCATTCTATGTTGAAAATTGAACATTGCGCATTGGAAATTCGGCCCTACGCAACAAAACCATCACCGAGACTTCAAACCATCCGTTTGATTATCCTCAACGAATGGCTTCTCTTCCCGGTATCTCCGTTAATGATCCCTTTTTTATCTATCCTGTCAATCCTTACTTTGCCGGCAGCGTGAATGATCTTATCCGGACCGAGCAGGATACCAACGTGTACAATTTCATCCTTGTCGTCGAAAAATGCGAGGTCGCCGCAACGTGCTTCTTTGAGTTTATCAACCAGCTTACCCGATTGTGCCTGTTGCCAGGCATCACGGGGCAGATCAATTCCCATCATTTTATAATTCACCTGCACAAATCCGCTGCAGTCCACCCCGAAAATAGTACGACCGCCCCATAAGTAGGGTGCATTCAGCCAGCGAAAACTGAGTTGCCTGACCCGGTTTTCAGAAAAGCCCTGCTCTTTGCGATTTACNTGTTCACCCCGAAACAAATATTCTTTATTCCCAATCTGTCCTCTGCCTTCCCATATAAGAGGCAATGAAGAACCGACAGGAACATTCATCGTTTGATCACCTGTTTCAATAGTATTCAGCAATCCGCTTGTCACCATAGTTAAAGGTGTATATGCCGCTTCGCGGGTTGTTTCAACCAAAAGTGTACGCGTTAACCATCCTTCATACCCGTCGTGAAGGCTTTTTACCTGCATCCACAGTTTCCCTTTTTCTTTGAGAATTTCCACCGATTCACCAAATAATAATTGATTGGTCATTTCGCTCTGGTGCCGGGGTTTTCGTCTTACCGGTGCTGCCGGTACTATTATTGTTGCAAAACTCATGTTGTATTTTGGTCGAAATTATCGAAATGTCTGTTACCAATGTTTTATGAAATTATTGTTTAATTGCATCTATTAGAAGAGTTTCGTGTGAAGGAAGTCAGAATCAATAAACCGGATGTCCACTGGTGAAGGCAGAACAATATAACCGCATGACCGACCAGCAACTGCTGGAGAATTATCAAAGCAGCCATGACAACGAATGGCTGGGTATTCTCCTGGAGCGATACACCCTGCTTTTGCTTGGTGTGTGCATGAAGTATTTGAAAAATGAGGAAGAAGCGAGGGACAGTGTACAGCAGATTTTTTTAAAGGTCATACAGGAACTTCAAAAATACCGGGTCGAATATTTTAAGTCATGGCTTTATATGGTGGCAAAGAATCATTGCCTGATGAAGATACGGGACCGCCAGGGAAAAGTACCCGCCGAACTAACCGAACGTGTAATGGCAGCGCCCGATGAGGAAACTGACTGGCAGGCACTGCTGCAAAACGACCGGGTACTGGATCTGATGGATGAATCACTGAATGAATTAAGCCCCGAGCAAAAGCAATGTGTAACTTTGTTTTACCTGGAAAAGAAAAGTTACCAGGAGATCAGCGAAGAAACCGGGTTTTCCATGTTGCAGGTAAAAAGCTATATACAAAATGGCAAACGCAACCTTAAACTGATGATTGAAAAAAAACTGAAGCAAACCTGATCAGTGATATGCAGGATAATCTGAAAGACATATTAGCCAATCTCAATACTGAAATCGATCAGGAAACACTTCTGTTGTACCTGCAGGACAAATTACCTGCATCACAAAAACATGATGTGGAAAGGAAACTTTCTGCAAGCGAATTCGAACATGATGCTCTCGAAGGTCTTCAACAGTTCGATGATAAAAAGAAAATCGCTCACCTGGTCGAGATGCTCAACCGGGATCTGAAGAAAAAAGTTGCCCGTAAAACCCGCCGGCGTGAGAAGCTTCGTTTGAAAGACCAGCCCTGGCTCATCTTCGCTGTTGTTATTTTCTTATTGCTTATCGTATTGTGTTATATGATCATCCACCGGATGATACAGGCACAATAATTCTTTGGTTGCTTTATGGCACAATAATGGCGACATTTTTTATTGTTATTATTTCTTCACAGCTCTTTAAATGATTTGTCATGGGTATGTTACACCAATTACAACAATGGGGTACCACCCATCATCCGCGGTGGCTGGTATTTCTTCGGGTGGCCCTCGGCATTGGCCTTACCTTGAAAGGCATTTCCTTCATGAGCGATTCCGTCAGTCTTGATACATTGCTGGCGGATATGGGCGTATCAGGTGGCTGGATTGCCATCGTGATAACCTGGCTGCACCTTCTCGGTGGATTTTTTATTACGATCGGACTTTTCACAAGAATCTCGACACTGTTACTTATTCCTGTTTTGCTGGGCGCTGTGTTTATTGTAAATGCACCGAAAGGATTGTTTTCACCAGGTTCTGAATTCGGTTATTCCCTGGTAGTGCTCCTGCTCCTGGTATTCTTCCTGATAGAAGGCGGTGGTCCGCTTTCACTGGATGAGTTTTTGAAAAAATACCAGGCCTGATTGAAATGCAGCTAACTAATAAACTCTTTTATCGGCCAGGTTTGACCATACATCAAAGACTTCCCTGGCGAGAGGATGAGGT
>Ga0065721_10005858_pt1 | contig 16650 bp, 15 predicted proteins | sample Mesricmetagenome_FD_59108 | JGI IMG/M metagenome (GOLD analysis project Ga0065721, IMG submission 59108) | Mesophilic microbial community from rice straw/compost enrichment Sample: eDNA_1 v2 (version 2) | ecosystem: Engineered > Solid waste > Grass > Composting > Bioreactor | place: USA: Davis... | reverse complement strand
CTTGTGAGGAGTAGGGTGGTGAATAAACAGCTAAGGAAAAAATCATAGTGAGATAATAAAAAAAGCCCCGTCATGGCGGGGCTTCTCGAAAAATTAATAAAACTTAGTCATCACTCGCTGCGCCCAGCAGATGAAGCAAGCTGGTGAAGAGGTTAATGATAGACAGGTAAAGGCTGGTGGTAGCCAGGATGTAGTTGGTTTCTCCACCATGGATAATGGCGCTGGTTTGATAAAGAATCAGCGCAGACATCAACAACACGATACCAGCAGAAAACGCCAAATGCAGACCGGAGACGTTNAATCCAAAGAAAGACGCTCCGAACAATATCAACATGGCGACGATCATTACCATCATGCCCACCACNACAAAACCTTGCAGGAAGCTGAAGTCTTTACGGGTGGTCAGTGTATAAGCAGAAAGGCCGAGGAAGATCAGGGCCGTGCCGCCAAGTGCCTGCAGCACGATAGAACCACCGTTCGCAAAGGCGAGATAGTGATTGAGCAGCGGCCCGAGGCTCGCACCTATCAAACCGGTAAATGCAAAGACAACAGCCAAGCCGCTAGAAGAGTTTGCAGTGCGTGGCAGGACGAACCAGATCAAGCCTAAAGCAACCAGGCTCATGATCAGCCCTAAACCATGGCCTACGCCAACTGCCATGCTGATGCCTGCGGTCACGGCACTGAACACTAAGGTAATACCAAGCAACATATAAGTGTTGCGCAGCACCTTGTTGACTTCCAGGGTGCTAGTCGATGCGGTTTGTGTATAAAGCTCTTGCATGGTGAATCTCCATTGGGCTTCGTTAAAAAATGATGTTCATCATACAAAGTCAGGTTATAAATTCCAAGAGATTATATCCTGGGCCTTAAATCACTGATTAATGTGTGGTTTTAGACATGGGGGCAAAGCGACAGTTCACAAGTCATCTGGCAGGAAAAACAAAAGGCGCCCGCTGGGCGCCTTTTGTGATGTCTATCGACAGAGATGGCGGAAGGGCAGGGATTTGAACCCTGGGTAGGCTCGCACCTACGCCGGTTTTCAAGACCGGTGCATTAAACCACTCTGCCACCCTTCCGAAGAGGTGCAGATTATACATAGGTTTTTTTGGCGAGCAATATCCCGGTAATAAAATTTACCTGGATTGATATATTCTGATCATAACCTGAGCGATTGAATCAATGGCACGAGGTAAAAATAAAAAACCGGGCAAGAGCCCGGCTTTTTATTACAGCAAGTTACTCCTGATGCTCAGGGGCATCCGGTGCGGGTGCTGCCCGTTTCGCCAGGCGCGGATCATTTGATGGTCTGGCCAGTGGACGCGGGTTGTGTTCAACATTGGCTGGCACACTCGTGTCCAGAGCTCGCGGCTGCACTCGCGTTAATGTTTCAGTCACGATATGCACAGCAACTGGCTTGGGAGCACGACGAGGATCATTGCTCGCGCGGACAACCTCGGTGGAAGAGGGAGAGCTCACATCAGGCTGGCTAGCTGCTGTTTCTTCGGTCGCGGTTTCTGCATTCGTCGCTGCAACGATTTCATCTGCAGCTGGTGTTGCAGCCGGTTGGGTTTGCTCCTGCTCAATTGCTGCCTGGGCTTGTTCCGGTTCTGCTGCAACGTCGGGTGTCGCTGATGCCATGCTTGGTGCTGCTTCCTGAATTGATTCCTCCTGCTGGGGCAGAGGTGCTTCAAAAACCTGCGATACAGGAGGTGCTTCTACAGCAGGGTTCTCTTCAGCGGCAGCTGGTGCGTCAGCGGCTGGTTTTATTTCCTGGTCAATAACAAATGATTGCGCGGAGGCTGTTACAGCTTCAGCCGACTCTTCGTCCTGCTCTTTGCCAAAGGCTTCTTCAAAAGCAGCAGTCTGGGCGGCAATTGCAGCAGACACCTGTACATTCAGATGCTTATCTTCAGTAGCTGCTGCTTCTACAGCAGGTGCTGGTTCAATGGCAGGAGCTGTGGGCTCGGCAGTTGAGCTGGCGTTGGTTGAGCCTGAATCATTTGCGATGGATTCGGTGGTTTCCGCTGTATTCTCTTCCACCGCCTCACGGCGTCCACGACGGCGCTGCTGAGAGCGTGCGCGACGACCTGCAGGGCGTTTGGATGGACGTTCATCTCCATCCTGCTCCGCTTCAGGTGAATCCGCTTTGGATTCCGCTGCAGCCTCTGCAACAGCATTGGCAGATTGATTTCTCCGCGCATTATCGCGGTCGTCGCGGTTCCGGTTGCCCCGCTGGTTGCGACCCTCATTGGAATCCCGGTCTTTTGCGGATTCGTTATTGTCACGGCTTTGCTGGCGGTTATCGCGGCGGTCATTGTCGCGGTTGCGTTCGTTTGATGAACGATTCTCCTGAACCTGGGGCTCGTTTGTCTCACGAGGCTCACGATTATCCCGGATTTCACGATCATCCTTCCGGTCTTTGTCGCGGCGGTTGCGGTCGCGGCGGTTGCGGGATTGAGGCTGGTTCCGACCACGGCCCTGGCGATTACGGTCACGCTTATGACCCTTGCTGTCGCGGCTGGATTTTTCGCTGCTGAACAGACCCATTAAGAGACTGATAAAGCGCGCAATTACACCAGGTTTTTTAACGGGTTCCGGAGCAGGTTGTGACGGTGCAGTGACTTGCACAGCAGGTCGGCTGACCGGCAGCGCCTTCACGCTCATGTCTTCATCTTCTTCTTTGTTCTCATCGCCGGTTGGCATGATCTTGTAGCTGGTTTCCAGCGTACCGTCATCATCGTCACGCAGGCGCTGCACCTCAAAGTGAGGTGTCATCATGTCCGCGCTGGGAACAATGACTACTCGCGTATTGTTGCGCGATTCGATATTCGAGATGGTTTTACGTTTTTCATTAAGGAGATAAGTGGCAACTGAGACAGGAGCAATTGCCCGAATTTCAGCGCTGCGCTCTTTTTGTGCTTCTTCCTCAACCAGCCGCAGAATGGCCAGTGCCAGAGAGCGGGTGCCCCTGATGGTGCCCTGACCATTACAGCGCGGGCAGACTTTGGAATGCACTTCCCCTAATGACGGGCGCAGACGCTGGCGGGACATCTCGAGCAGGCCAAACCGGGAGATGCGTCCGATTTGAACCCGTGCCCGGTCCATCATCAAGGCATCGCGCATGCGGTTTTCCACTTCGCGTTGATTGCGTACCGGCTGCATGTCGATGAAGTCGATAACAACCAGGCCGCCCATGTCACGCAAACGCAGCTGGCGTGCGATCTCATCCGCTGCTTCCAGGTTAGTTTGCAGGGCAGTTTCTTCAATATCACCACCTTTAGTAGCGCGGGATGAGTTGATGTCGATAGAAACCAGAGCTTCGGTAACATCGATCACGATGGCACCGCCGGAAGGTAATTTAACCTCCCGCTGGAATGCGGTTTCGATCTGGCTTTCAATCTGGTAGCGATTGAAGAGCGGGATATCATCCTGATACAGCTTTACTTTGCTGCGGTAGTTGGGCATGACTTGCTGAATGAACGCAGAAGCCAATTCATAAGCTTCTTTGTTATCAACAATGACTTCGCCCACATCTTGCCGCAGGTAGTCGCGGATAGCGCGAATAATTACGTTGCTTTCCTGGAACAGGAAGGTAGGCGCGGGGGACTTTTTGGCTTCGCTGTCGATTGAGCTCCACAGCTGCAGGAGGTAGTTCAGGTCCCACTGCAGTTCTTCAGCGCTGCGTCCGACACCGGCGGTGCGGATAATAACGCCCATTCCGGGGGGGACTTCAATGGAGCCGAGAGCGTCTTTGAGTTCAGCCCGATCCTCTCCCTCAATACGGCGGGAGATGCCACCGGCCCGCGGGTTATTCGGCATCAGAACAAGATATCGACCAGCCAGGCTGATAAAGGTAGTCAGTGCAGCCCCTTTGTTGCCGCGCTCTTCTTTATCAATCTGTACGATGACCTCTGTGCCTTCTTTGAGCACGTCCTTAATTTTGACGCGGCCGTCGAGGTCACCGGGGTTTTTCGTGAAGTATTCGCGGGATATTTCTTTGAGGGGAAGGAAGCCATGACGCTCTGCGCCGTAGTCAACAAATGCTGCTTCTAAACTGGGTTCAACCCGCGTGATGCGGCCTTTATAGATGTTGGATTTCTTTTGTTCGCGATTGCGATTTTCAATATCGAGATCGTAAAGCCATTGGCCATCAACCAAGGCTACGCGCAACTCTTCGGGCTGAGTTGCGTTGATGAGCATTCTTTTCATGTGTTACCTGTTAGTTCGAGCGCTGTTGGCAACGAATAACTAGGGTTAACACGCAGGTGTTTTGTACAACCGTGTAGACTGCCGCGCTACATAAAGCTCGCGACAGCGGTTGGTGGGTAGATGCTGGTCAGTTTGGACTTTGTCATGGGCAATTGGCTCGTGACGGATAACATTCCTGCGCTGATAGATAGTTCTCTTCCCATTTAACTCAAATATAGACTGCTTAATATCAGTCCCCTCAGTACTGCTGGTTGCTGTAAAACGTGCAACTGGTTCAGGATCGTGATCGCAAGTGCGCAGCGTTTTGGCTGGCTGATATGACCTCGCGGGTTCTATCATCTCCGGGCTGGTTTACACGGCACGGTGTTCTTGTCAGGGTGGATCACATCCAGAATCTTGGTCTGGCAATACGTAGAATCAGAGTCTACAAAACACTCAAGTATTAACAAAAGCTATTGCGTATTAAAGCGCGATTGTTCCAGTGTATTCGCGCAACAGAGCGTTGCGAAAATACCGTCTTGTTTGTTTCTGGAGTATTAGACCCGAGCGTTTCCTGTCGGTTGCCTCAAGGGTCAAAGCCTCCTTTCGCCGTCAGCGGTATTTCCTAACTGATACGCCTTTTCATGCGTTATCCGGAAACCAGCCTGTCTCGACGCCGCCGAATATATCAGTATTCACGGCTACCTTCAATGAACCGGTGCACTTGACGGCTGCTGAGTCGGTATAGGAAGTTCTGCGCGCTCTACATGTGGGTTTTGTCTTGTTTGAGGTATCATCGCGCCATGAAAAAAGACTCCCTCCCTAAAGCCTCTCGTGATGATGCGGTGGTTAATCCTGTTCAGCCTGTTCAGTTTGTCGAGATCGATGCAGATCTTGCCGGGCAGCGTATTGACAATTTCCTGATGGCTCGCCTGAAAGGGGTCCCTAAATCACGGGTATACAACATCCTCCGCAAGGGCGAGGTGCGTATNAATAAAGCCCGGTGCAAGCCGGATTACAAACTGCTGGCTGGCGATGTGGTTCGGATTCCGCCAGTNCGTATCACCGAGAAAGAGACTGGAGCCCGGCCCAGTAACGTCTTGGTAAAGAGGTTGGAAAACGCCATCCTGTTTGAAAATGATGGGTTGCTGGTACTCAACAAGCCGCCTGGCCTTGCGGTGCATGGGGGAAGCGGTGTAACCCTTGGCCTGATAGAAGTGCTGCGTCAAATGCGACCTGAGGCACGCTACCTGGAGCTGGTTCATCGGCTGGATAGAGATACCTCAGGTTGTATCATGATCGCGAAAAAACGGAGCATGCTACGGCATCTCCAGGCTGCTCTGCGCGACAAGGGTCGGAGTGGTGTGCGCAAGGTTTATCAGGCTTTGGTGGCAGGGGCTTGGCCTCCTGCTTGTCGTCGCGTTGATGCGCCGCTGTTGAAGAGTGAAGTAGGTGAGGGGGAGCGGATCGTTAAAGTGAACCCGGCCGGTAAGCCAAGCCTTACCGAGTTCTCTGTATTGGCCAATTATGAAGGTTTTACTCTGGTTGAGGCTCGTCCGATTACGGGGCGCACCCATCAGATACGTGTCCATGCGCAGCATATGGGGCATAGCCTGGTGGGGGACGAGAAATACGGCCACGACGAAATCAACGAGAAGATGCGCCAGTTAGGTGTGAGGCGCCTGTTCCTGCATGCAGCAGAGCTGGGTTTTTATCTGCCGGATCAGCAGCAACTGACCATTGTCCGGGCTCCTTTAAGTCCGGACCTGGCGGAGCCGCTGTCCAGGCTGCCACTTAAGATGAAAGAATGACATCCAGGAGATATAGCGTTGTTATTAATATTTGACTGGGATGGAACCTTGAGTGACTCCACGGGAAAGATTACACAGGCCATGCAAATGGCTGCTGATGATATGGGGTGGGAGGTGCCGGAAGCCCGGGCTGTCCACGACATTATAGGATTGGGGTTGCCAGAGGCTATTGCTCAGCTGTTTCCCCTGAAGGATGAGGTTGAGCGCCAAGGGGTGCGGGAACGGTATGCGCTTCATTATATAGCGCTGGATCAGCAGGCGCCTTCCTTATTATTTCCGGCAGTTCAGGAGACGCTGGAGCATCTGCGCTCCGAGGGGCATCAGCTCACTATCGCAACAGGCAAAAGTCGCCGGGGGCTGGACCGCGTGCTGGCGGGGTTGGGTATGTCCTCGTTTTTCCATTCAACCCGGTGTGCTGATGAAACTGCATCCAAACCGCACCCGCTGATGCTGGAGCAGTTGCTGGAGGAGTTCGCCGTTCCTTCTGCGGAGGCGGTAATGATTGGTGATACGGAATATGACATGGCTATGGCGCGCACTATCAACATGCCGCGTATCGCTGTAAGTTACGGGGCTCACCACGTGGAGCGGCTGCACCCCTATGAGCCGGAGCTGTGCATGGACCGGTTTGATGAGCTGCTCAGCTGGAAGCGTTTTGCTTAGCTTTGCAGGATATCGACCCCTTCTTTATTCAGCATATCAATCAGAGCGATCAGCGGGAGGCCGATCAGGGTATTGGGGTCCCGGCCTTCAAGTCGGTCAAACAGGCAGATGCCCAATCCTTCGGATTTGAAGCTGCCGGCACAGTTGTAGGGCTGTTCCCTGGTCAGATAGTTCTCTATTTGACCTTCAGTGAGTTGACGAAACACCACCTGGTAGATCTCGCAGCAGGTCTGGGAGGTTTGGGTGGCGCTGTTAAAGAGTGTCAGGCCGGTATAAAAGGTTACCTGTCTGCCGCTCGCCTGGCGTAGCTGGGCTTTGGCGTTGGCATGGTTGCCGGGTTTGCCCAGGATCTGGTGATCGATGGCGGCCACCTGATCTGAGCCAATAATCAAGGCTGAAGGGTAGAGATGAGACAGGGCGGTAGCCTTGCGCAGCGAGAGTCTCNNAACCAGCTCGGCCGGGGGTTCGTTGATGGAGGGNGTTTCATCTATGTCGGGCGCGGCCCATTGGTAGTTGATCCCCAGTTTATCCAGCAGTTGACGACGGTATATTGAGCTGGAAGCCAAGATAATATGTTGCATGAAGCCCCCTTAATCATAGATAAGGGGGGTATTCTAAGGTTCAGACACTAAATAGCGCTATTTCCGTACATTTTCTTTGACAGATTTAGAGCAGATCCCTATTATTGCGCGCTTATGTTTTCAGCCCCCTCACACAAACCCTTGCCTCGGCAGGGAGATCCGCGGAAGTTCGCCCAGCAGGGAATTTCTCTGGACGGCGTTATTCCTATAGTTGCTCTGCCGCGTTTGGCCGAGTCGCTTGAAGGAACCGAAGGCCAGGTGTTCGTAAAACTGGATTTTGGTATCAGTGAGGAAGGTAAAAAGGTAGTGTCTGGTAAAGCGCACGCTGACCTGGTTCTGGTTTGCCAGCGTTGTCTGACTCCGGTCTCCAAGCCCGTAGAATGTGATATTTCTCTGGCGATAGTGTGGACTGAAGAAGAGGCTAAGGCGCTTCCCAAGCATCTGGATCCTTGGATTGTCGAGGAGATCAGTGCGGACTTCTTCGAAATGGTCGAAGAAGAGTTATTGTTAAGCCTTCCTCCCGTGGCTTACCACGAGGAGCAGTGTGTTGACCCCGAACTCTTCCAGAGTGGTGAGCCAGTGGTCGTAAAACACGAGAAGAAGAACCCGTTTCAAGTGCTGGAGCAATTAAAGAGCTCGCCGAAAAAATAGAGGCGCCTCGGCTTCAGTGTATATGTCATCAGGAGATCATCATGGCCGTACAGCAAAACAAAAAATCCCGTTCCAAGCGTGACATGCGTCGTTCACACGATGCTTTGACCGGACCTACTTTGTCCGTAGATGCAACCAGCGGTGAAAAACACCTGCGTCATCACGTAACTGCAGACGGTTTCTACCGCGGCCGTAAAGTGATCGACAAAGGCGCTAACGAGTAATTTGTCAGGCAACAAGACGATCTAACATTGTCTGAAAAAATTCGTATAGCGGTTGACGCTATGAGCGGGGACTTAGGTCCCCGCGTTGTTATTGCAGCGGCTATTCATTTTGTCGCGACCTTCCCTGAAGTAGAGCTGTTGTTGGTCGGTGATCAGGATCAAATCCAGGCCTTACTTTCCTCAAATGCTATTCCTGCGCACCCAGCCATTCGTGTCCTGCACGCTCCAGATGTTGTTGCGATGCATGAAGACCCTCTGTCAGCCTTGCGCCACAAAAAAAACTCTTCAATGTGGCAGGCGTTATTGCTGGTTCAAAACGGTGCTGCCGATGCTTGTGTCAGTGCAGGTAATACGGGCGCTTTGATGGCGATCAGTAAGTATCTTTTGAAAACCTTTCCAGGTATTGATCGCCCAGCTATCTGTAAATCATTACCGGTGGAGCAGAGCAGCAGTTATATGCTGGATTTGGGAGCAAATCTCACCTGTACGGCAGAGCAGCTGCATCAATTCGCATTGATGGGGAGCGTGCTGGCTGCTTCTTCAGGAATCAGTGAGCCTACAGTTGCTTTGCTGAACGTAGGTGTGGAAGAAACCAAGGGAACAGAGGTCATCAGACGCTGCCATGAGTTGCTGTCCACCGATAAGCAGCTCAACTATGTGGGATTTATGGAAAGCGATGCTATATTTTTTGGGCGCGCCAACGTGATTGTGTGTGACGGCTTTGCAGGTAATGTGGCTCTAAAATCCAGCGAAGGAGTGGCGCGTTTGATCGCCCAGAAAATACAAAAAAGTTTCGCCCGCCGCTGGTATCTTGGATTGCTTGCAATATTCATGCGGCCACTTTTGCAGGAATGGCGGCGCGACTTGAATCCGGGAGCTTATAATGGTGCAAGTTTCTTAGGTTTGCAGAAGCCAGTGGTAAAAAGTCACGGCAGTGCCGATGAGCATGCATTTTATCAGGCATTAAGTGTTGCGATGGAACAGGTGGTGCAAAAGGTTCCGGCTCGTATTCAAGATGCGCTGAGTGCGGCATCTAAAGATTAACCATAAAATATTTTTTATTTTTCAATCACAACAAGTGAAATCTTTATGACTCTATCTCATCTTGCTTTTGTTTTTCCTGGGCAGGGTTCCCAGAAGATCGGCCTGTTATCGGAATTGGCCAGTCAGCATGCTCTCGTCACAGAGACATTTTCAGAGGCTTCCTCTGTGCTGGGCTATGACATGTGGGACCTGGTGCAGAATGGTACTCAAGAAGATATCAATATGACGGAGCGCACCCAGCCATTGCTGCTGACCGCGAGTGTTGCGGTGTGGCGTGTATGGCAGCAACAAGGTGGAGCACAGCCTGCGTTCGTTGCAGGGCATAGTCTGGGTGAGTGGTCTGCTTTGGTTTGTGCCGGTGTGGTTGGGTTCGCCGATGCTGTAAAGCTGGTTCAACAGCGCGGAAAATTCATGCAGGAAGCTGTGCCTGCGGGACAGGGCGCCATGGCGGCAATCATCGGGCTCGACGATCAGCTTATTATTGAAGCCTGCAAAAAAGCAGAGCAGGGCGAAGTAGTTTCGGCAGTGAACTTCAACTCCCCGGGTCAGGTAGTTATCGCCGGTGCAGCCGCAGCAGTAGAGCGGGCCAGTGCATTGTGTAAAGAGGCTGGAGCAAAACGTGCGTTGCCTCTGCCGGTAAGCGCGCCTTTCCATACATCGCTTATGCAGCCTGCTGCAGAAAAACTGGCCGAACAGATTCACAGTACGTCCTTTTCGGCTCCGCGTATTCCTGTGGTTCATAATGTAACAGCGGAATCTGAAAGTGATCCGGAAAAAATCAAAGCGCTGATGATTGAACAGATTTTCAGTGCGGTGCGCTGGGTTGAGTGTGTCAATACATTATCGGCGCGTGGCGTGACTACAACAGTTGAGTGTGGTCCAGGAAAAGTTCTCTCGGGATTGAATAAAAGAATTAATAAGGACCTGAATACCCTCTCCATCGAAACTCCGGACGAACTCTCGAGTGCGTTGGAAACTTTAAATTAATGGTGAAGACGATGATAAATTTAAACGATAAGGTTGCTCTGGTTACTGGTGCCAGTCGTGGTATCGGTGCTGCAATTGCAGAACAGCTGGGCGCTGCAGGTGCGACTGTTATTGGTACAGCAACGAGTGAATCCGGTGCAGAAAAAATATCTGCGCGGTTAAAGGAGCTGGGTATCAAGGGGACCGGAAAGGTACTGAATGTGACCGACGCTGATTCGGTGGCCGAATTGTTGAAAAGTGTTCAAGAAGAATTCGGGACGCCTGCTATTCTCGTCAATAATGCGGGCATCACCAAAGATAACCTGTTGATGCGGATGAGTGACGACGAGTGGTTCGATGTTATTAATACAAACCTCAGCTCAATCTTCCGTTTAAGTAAAGCAGTGCTGCGCGGGATGATGAAGGCTCGCTGGGGTCGGATTATCAACATCAGCTCGGTAGTGGGTTCAATGGGTAATGCCGGTCAGTCGAATTATGCAGCGACTAAAGCCGGTGTATCAGGTTTTGCACGCTCTCTGGCTGCAGAAGTAGGCTCACGCGGTATCACGGTGAATACGGTTGCACCGGGTTTTATTGACACAGATATGACCAGAGGCCTGCCCGAGGAACAAAAAGCCGGATTGTTGTCCAACATCCCATTGGGGCGCCTGGGTAAACCCGAAGAAATTGCTGCAGTTGTGGTTTTTTTGGCCAGCGATGCGGCCGCCTATGTCAGTGGTGAGACTATTCACGTCAACGGCGGCCTTTACATGAACTGATAAAGGGATTTAAGTCTTTGTTTTTAATTGAGAATTCATTAAAAAAACGAAGAATTTTCGGCAGGATGCATTACAACGCGGCAAAATAGATGTAAAATGCGCGTCGATTTTGGCCGAAACATTATGAAGGAACCACCTTCGTGGTTTCACAAGTGACGGTTTCGTCGATACTACCACTAGGAGTTAAATAGCATCATGAGCAGCATTGAAGAACGCGTAAAAAAAATCGTTGCTGAGCAACTGGGTGTGAAAGAAGAAGAAGTTAAAAACGAAGCTTCTTTTGTAGAAGATCTGGGTGCTGACTCACTCGATACCGTAGAGCTGGTTATGGCTCTGGAAGAAGAGTTCGAAACAGAAATCCCCGATGAAGAAGCTGAGAAAATCACCACAGTTCAGCTGGCTATCGATTACATCAACGCCAACCTGGCGTAATCTTCAAAGTCGCTGATTATCTGTCTTCGTAAAAAGCCGTATTATTGCGAAATAGTACGGCTTTTTCTTTTGCAAGTTTTCCGGCAGTCATTCTGTCGGTAACTGTAGTCAGCGCGATAAAGAAATGCCTTTCCCATGCATTTGAAGTTTTTATCCCGCCAATTCCCTACTGTTTTGGAGAGTCTTTAACGTGTCGCGTAGAAGAGTGGTTGTAACTGGTCTCGGTATGGTCAGCTCGCTGGGTAATACCGTGGCTGATACCTGGCATGGCATTGTGAACGGCAAAAGCGGTGTGGAAACTATCTCCACTTTTGATGCTTCAGCTTTTACAACGCAATTCAGCGCATCCGTGAAAAACCTGGTGATTGATGATTATTTTTCCGGTAAAGACGCGCGCAAGATGGATCCGTTTATCCAATATGGAATGGTGGCCGGTATCCAGGCGATCCGCGATGCTGGTCTTGAGGTTTCTGAGGCGAACGCAGGCCGTATCGGTGTGTCCATCGGTTCCGGTATTGGTGGAATCGGGACCATAGAAGAGGGCACTCTGGTGGTGGAGCATAAAGGACCGCGCCGTATGTCGCCGTTTTTCGTCCCCAGTGCCATCATCAATATGATTTCTGGCAATCTGTCGATTATGTACGGTATGCGAGGCCCCAATATTGCGTTGACTACGGCCTGTACCACGGGTACTCACAGTATTGGCTTCGCTGCTCGGATGATCCAGTACGGTGACGCGGATGTCATGGTGGCTGGTGGTGCAGAGATGGCCACAACCCCGGTGGGGCTGGGTGGCTTCGCTGCTGCCCGCGCCTTGTCTACCCGTAACGATAATCCGCAGGCCGCCAGTCGTCCTTGGGATAAGGATCGCGACGGGTTTGTGTTGGGCGACGGAGCTGGTGTGTTGGTATTGGAAGAATACGAACATGCGAAAGCTCGTGGCGCCAGAATATACGCAGAATTGATTGGCTTTGGGATGAGCGGCGACGCTTATCACATGACCTCGCCGCCAGAAGATGGCTCCGGGGCGGCAGCGTCCATGGTCAACGCCATCAAGGATGCTGGAATCCCGGTCAGTGCCATCAACTACATCAACGCCCATGGCACCTCAACGCCGGCTGGAGACAAGGCTGAATGTCAAGCTGTCAAGTCAGTGATGGGAGCTGCAGTAGAGCAGGTAGCGGTCAGTTCGACCAAATCCATGATTGGTCACCTGCTGGGAGCTGCCGGCGCGGTAGAGGCGATCTTCAGCATTTTAGCCATTCGTGATCAGGTCGCCCCACCGACTATCAATCTGGACAATCCGGACGAAGGCTGCGATATCAATCTTGTGCCCCACACGGCTCAAGAGCGCAAGATAGACGCGGTGCTGTCTAACTCGTTTGGATTTGGCGGTACCAACGGGTCCTTGATCTTCCGTAAGTTGAGCTGATCCAGATTTGATCTTCCCCTCTCAAAAATGCCGGGTCTTACAGCCTGGCATTTTTGTATCGGCGTAAAATTTTGTATAGACTCCGCCGATGTCCAATCAATTTCCTCTTATCTCTGTTAATGGTGTATTCAATGGGACAGTGTCACCGCTGGACCGTGGTTTTGCCTATGGGGACGGTATTTTTGAGACCTGCCGTTATCAGGCGGGGGCGATACCTTTATGGGAATTTCATCGTCACCGGTTAACAGGGGCATGTCAGACGCTGATGATTCCTCTCGATTACTCGCTTCTGGAGGCCCACCTCACCAGCGTGGTCCAGCGAGTGCAAAATCTGGGAGGAAGGGATGGGGTCATAAAAATCCTCGTAACACGGGGGCAGGGAGGGCGAGGCTACGCCCTCCCGGAGCAGGTTTCTCCAACAATCTGCATCATCTTTTTTGATGCAGTGCCCGATAGCCCACAGAACATCCGCATACGGCTCTGTCGGCAACGATTATCCCGGAACAGTGGTCTGGCGGGACTCAAACACCTGAATCGTCTTGAGCAGGTCATGGCTCGTGCAGAGTGGGTCAATGAATATCACGAGGGATTGATGCTTGATGACGAAGGCAGTGTTGTGGAAGTCACAGCCGGCAATGTTTTCCTGGTCAGGGATAAACAGCTCATCACGCCAGACCTGTCAGATGCTGGAGTTGCGGGGATAATGCGGCGGATAATTGTTGAGCGGCTGGCGCCCGGTCTGAAATTGCCAGTGACGATAAAAAAGGTGTCTCTGGCGGAGTTGCTGGCCGCCGATGAGGTTTTTGTCTGTAACAGTATCCGGGGCATTATGTCGGTAAGTGCATTGGACGGAGACTTTCCTGCCCAGTATCACCGTCATGAAGTAACGCACAGCCTGCAGGATCAATTGACGATATTGTTGCGTGATGAGGCTGCTGAAGCGAGCTGTTAAAAAGTGTTTAAAATTCTTAAAAAAATAATACGGTTTTTCCTGGTGCTGGCTCTGTTGATGGTATTAGCTGGTGTAGTCGCCGGAATTTACTTTAAGCATTGGCTGACTACGCCGCTCAATCTGCCTGAGTCCGGATACACCTATCAGCTTCAGTCTGGTCGAGTGCTTGGGCATCTGGCTCACGATCTTTCCCGGCAGGGTTTCCTGACACATCCCCGTTTACTGACGGTGTACGCCCGAGCTTCCGGGGCTACCACTATCCACGCCGGTGAGTACTACTTGCACCATGGAATTACCCCGCAGCAATTGCTGGAGAAGTTACGCAAGGGTGAGGTGGTGTTGTACCAGGTAACACTGGTGGAAGGATGGACATTCCGCCAGGCGCTCGCGCTGCTTCATTCAAAGGACAACATCAGACCGCTGTTAAAAGACAAGACACAGGCAGAACAGCTGGCGCTTCTGGATTTGCCGATTGATCATCCGGAAGGTTGGTTTTTTCCCGACACTTACGTCTATTCCCGTGATACCTCTGATGTGGAAATCCTCCGCAGAGCTCATCGGCAGATGCAGCAGTTACTGCAACAATTGTGGGATAGTCGCGCTGAAAATCTTCCCTACAAATCTGCCTATGATGCATTGATCATGGCCTCGATCGTGGAGCGGGAGACGGGCGCGGAATGGGAGCGGGACCAGATTGCCGGTGTGTTTGTCCGTCGGTTACAGACAGGCATGCGTCTGCAGACAGACCCGACCGTGATTTATGGAATGGGAGACTCCTTTAAAGGCAAAATAACGCGCAAGGATCTTCAGACAGCCACCCCTTACAATACCTATGTCATCCGGGGCTTGCCTCCAACACCCATTTCCTTGCCCGGCCGCGCGGCACTGCATGCGACGCTCAATCCGGCGGATGGTGATGCACTTTATTTTGTTGCAAAGGGTGATGGCACAACGCACTTTTCTGCGACATTAGCTGAGCATAACCGGGCGGTACGACGCTATCAATTGAATCGTCGCTCCGATTATCGCTCGACCATTAAAGCCGGCCAGACGGTGGAACCGCAGGTTAATCCGTAACCAATTTGGCCCCGGTAGGAAAAGCTGGTGTGAGTCGTTACAATGGCCTCTTTTGCCGGCCTTGACTGGCGGCTGATTATCGACTGATACAGGCTACTAACCGGACGCTATCCCGTATGACTGAATATTCTGCTTCCAGTACGACATCCTCCAACGCCGATGCAAAAGCAATGACCAAGCCTGCGCATTTCATCCAACAAATAATTCGCAAGGATTTGGAAGAGGGTAAGCATCAAAAAATCATCACGCGTTTCCCGCCGGAACCTAATGGTTATTTGCATATCGGTCATGCGAAATCTATCTGCCTGAACTTCGGCATGGCTGAAGAGTTCGGTGGTGTCTGTAATTTGCGTTTCGATGATACCAACCCGGAAAAAGAGAGCGAGGAATTTGTTGAATCCATCAAGCGCGATGTTGCTTGGCTTGGTTTCCAATGGGATGGCGAAGTGCGTTATACCTCGGACTATTTTGACCAGTTATATGCCTGGGCCATTCACTTGATAGAAAAAGGTCTGGCTTATGTTTGTCATCTGTCACCGGATGAAGCGCGGGAATACCGTGGAACCCTGACAGAGCCGGGGAAAAACAGCCCTTATCGTGATCGCAGCGTAGCGGAAAATCTAGAGCTGTTTGAGCAGATGCGTTCCGGAAAACTGGCTGAAGGAACCTGTTCATTGCGTGCCAAGATCGACATGTCCTCGCCGAACATGAATATGCGTGATCCGGTCATTTATCGGATTAAACACGCGCATCACCATCAGACGGGCGATAAATGGTGTATCTATCCTTCCTACGACTTTGCGCATGGTCAGAGTGATGCTATCGAAGGAATTACCCACTCAATTTGTACGCTTGAGTTTGAGGACCATCGTCCGTTGTATGACTGGTTCATTGAGCATCTGCCGGTGCCTGCAAAGCCTCGTCAGTATGAATTTGCCCGTTTGAATATCAATTACACGGTGACGAGCAAACGCAAACTGAAGCAGCTGGTGGATGAGAAGCATGTAGATGGTTGGGATGATCCGCGTATGCCAACGATATCGGGTATGCGTCGTCGTGGTTATACACCGGCTTCGCTTCGCAACTTTTGCGAGCGTATCGGTGTGACGCGTTCAGACGGTATGGTTGATGTGGGAATGCTGGAGTTCTCGGTGCGTGATGATCTGGATAAAAATGCTCCTCGGGCCATGTGTGTGCTGCGCCCACTGAAGGTGACTCTGACAAATTATCCTGAAGATAAAATCGAAGAGATGGTCGCTCCGTGCCACCCCAACCGCGATGACCTGGGTGAGCGTCTGCTGCCTTTCACCCGGACGCTGTACATCGATCAGGACGACTTCCGTGAGGAGGCCAACAAGAAGTACAAGCGTCTGGTGCTGGGTAAGCGCGTTCGTTTACGCAATGCTTACGTCATTGAGGCGGATCTCGCAATTCGCGATGAGCAAGGCAATATCATCGAGATCGTTGCGCACATCATCGAAGATTCTCTGGGTAAGGATCCTGCCGATGGTATCAAGCCCAAAGGTGTAATCCATTGGGTTTCAGCCACCCACAATCTGGATTGCGAAGTGCGCCTGTACGATCGCCTGTTTACCGATGAAGCACCAGATGCGGGGGGTAAAAACTTTCTGGATCACATCAATCCCAACAGCCTGGAGATCCTGCGTAACTGTAAGGCGGAAATCAGTCTGGCAAAAGCAGGATTGGACGATCATTTTCAGTTCGAGCGAGAAGGGTATTTCTGTCTCGACAGTAAATATCACACTCCCGATAAACCTGTATTCAATCGCACCATCGGCCTGCGTGACAGCTGGGCCAAGATGGATGATCAGGAATAACCATTACAGTAT
>Ga0065721_10050998_pt1 | contig 16651 bp, 18 predicted proteins | sample Mesricmetagenome_FD_59108 | JGI IMG/M metagenome (GOLD analysis project Ga0065721, IMG submission 59108) | Mesophilic microbial community from rice straw/compost enrichment Sample: eDNA_1 v2 (version 2) | ecosystem: Engineered > Solid waste > Grass > Composting > Bioreactor | place: USA: Davis... | reverse complement strand
CGTTATCTGCTTCCGCAAGAACACATTCTCGCCTGCGGAGGTCGTCGACATTGCGGAAAGCAATCCGGCGTTCACGATTGCTTTCAGGGACGACTTCGATGAATTAATTCCCTTCGACGAAAATGAAAAGAAGAAGATAATATCAGTAAGTCCTGAAGAGAATGATACTACTCCGATCAACCTCGCAGGTGAAGATCAGAGCAACTACGTGCATTTCCTCCATCCATCAGGTCCTGAAAAACCGCAGGTGATGCACTGGGTATTTAATCCGGAGAAGATCAGCGCCCTCGACAGCGCATGGTTAAACTCTTTGCTTACGCATAAAAAATTTGTCGTAGGCTATTGCGGCGACAAGGAGGACATGTTGCTCCAATCGACGAACATTTACCAATTCTACAAGAACAGAGGCATCAAGCCGCTGAAGACATTTCGCAATGAGTTCGGAGATCTTCAGGTAGACGTCAGTCAAAATCCTGGCAAGAGAAAACTCGTCAGGGGTATGTGGTTAATGTCTTGTTGGAGAATGTGGTTTGGAAAGAATTTCTATTCGGTCGTTCCAAAGGAAAGATTGTCGACATTTCCAGGTGCACATGCTATACAGCAACTGGAGAATGACGTTGTGCTGATTGAGTTGTATGAAGATCCGTTCAACGCAGATGATCGCCGGAACAGGTCGGTGCAAAAGGCGTTCCGAGAGTGGGTGGACATGGATCGGCTGGAGAGAGAACTTGCTTGACGATTGACGATTCCCGATCTCTCAACAATTCACTATCTTTATTTAGTCCCCTTCCAGCGCCCCCAATGCTACCAAACCCAATCATCTATGAACCCACAAGTTTTCATCCTATTCATCGTGTCTCACTTTCCCCTTGCCTCCAGCGCACAACGGCTGACCGAGGCGGAAGTCATGCGTCTTGAGAACCTGGAGCGCGAAGCTGTATTGCGAAGTGATTCTACCGCGCTCTTTGACAATATTTGGTCATCGGATATGATCGTTAACACCCCGGCGAATATCGTCGGGACGGTCGAGGGGACCAAGGAACACTTCAGGTCAGGTGGACTGAGGTATCGCTCATTCGAACGGCACATCGAAAAGATCACCTACCACGATGGCGTCACAATCGTCATGGGCCACGAAGTAATCAAACCTCAGGGTAAACAACCGAATGCCGGAAAGACGGTGACTCGAAGGTTTACACATGTATGGTACTACAAGAACAATAAGTGGAGCATTATTGCGAGACAGGCGACGATTATCAAGGTAGAGTGAAGAAAAAAAGGAATACCGATCTTCAACTACAAATCCATTCACCAAAGGGATGGATACGCAGTTTTTGGGCCATCTCAAAACTCATATTATCATCGTAAACGTCATCAATAGGAAGGACCAGTGTCCCTCTGGCACCTGTATAGGTCGCCACTAGGAAAAGAATCTCTTCGACACTGGTCCCCTCCTGAAAGTGGTAAATATTGATCATGCTAAATTCATCCGGGGCCAGCCGCAAGTCTTCCTCGGGACAATATAACCCTGATGGCTCCCGCACAAAGTGAAGTCGAAACCCACTGTTTATAAAAAACCGAAGGGTCTTATCCAGAGATTGGTAGTCTATATTTCCATCCATTTCGATCCCCGTCTTAGCCGTCAAGATAATTCTACCGTTATCCGAAGTGGTCACTATAAGTAATTGACTTCGATTCGCCTAGCCATTTCAAAAGTTAAGTACTCGGCGTACACTCCATACGAATCGATTAAGACGCCCTTCATTCCCGAGTAAGACGAAATGGCGTACAGAACACAGCTGTCGTCGATGTTCGAGTCACCTTCGAACCGATACACTTCGTCAATATTGAATTGATCGGGTGAAATCCAAAGATCAAATACGTAGCAGTACAGACATGTTGGTTCTCTTCTAAAATCAAGCGAATAGCCACGACGCTTCAAGTCCTCCAACGCATCCATAAGTGATTCATAGTGTCTCATGCTATCTGTCTTTTGCTGGTCTGTTCAAGTCAAACAGGCAACTCGATCGATGCCAAAAGTGATTCATAGGTACCCTCATACGTGTAAATTTTCACTTCGTTCAAGAAGAACGTTGGGGTCCGATTCACACCACTAAAGATTCCGCTGCTGAAGTCCCTTTCAACTTTCGCAGCCAACTCCTCGCTTTTTAAATCAATCATAAAGAGATCAATATCCAACTCCAGTTGACTTGCCAACTCAAGAAACAAATTCTCCTCTCGGAATCGATTTTGATTTTGAAACAACAAATCGTGCATACCCCAAAACCTTCCCTGGCGGGCGGCTGCCTCTGCGGAAAGAGCTGCAGAGAAGGCCTGATTGTGAATTTCCTTTAGAGGAAAATGTCTGAAAACAAATCTCAGCTCCCCTCCCAAGTCGTTGAGCAATTGCTGGACAAACGGGTGGGCGCGTCGACAGTAAGGGCATTGATAGTCACCGTACTCGACAAGTGTCACCTTTGAATTAAGATTACCCGTTTGATGATCAATTTCACCGACCGGGGGTCGTAAAGTTGTCGTGATAGCCATTGTTAGATGATTTGAGTTTAAGTAATTCCAAAGTCTCCAGAACACCATCCACGCCAGGGTTGACTCCATCCTGATAGTGTTCGCTCCAACGGATGATTCCATATTCATCCACGATTACGAGAGCACGATCACTCATGCCCTTTAAGTCATTATACGCTCCGTATAGCGCAGACACAGCGCCTTTTGGTTCGAAGTCAGCAAGTAGCGGAAAGTGAAAGTTCCTGTCCTTGGAGAATGCCATGTGACTCCATGCACTGTCGACCGAAATACCAACCACTTGAGCGTTATAGCTATTGAAATATTTCAAGGTTGCATTGAACAAATCCAATTGATCACCACATACAGGACTCCAATCAGCTGGGTAAAAAGCAATAATTACCTTCTTCCCTCTAAGCGCGCTTAACCGCAATGTTTGATCTGGCGTCGCGTTCAACTCAAAGTCAGGCGCCAGAATTCCTTCTTGTAAAAGCATGCTGTTGATGTTAGGATTGAATAATAAATTCCAATTTGCGGAGCAACGCTGGTTGAAACACCGGTTGCCCCGCCTGTTCTCCATTCATTCCGCTTGGGCCAACTCCTCTTTGACTGGTATGCTATGCGCGGCCTCGACGATAAAATTGGCTACTCGTTTGGGCTCAGAAAGCATTGGAACATGATCGGCATTCAACTCTAAGACTGTTGCCGAAATCATGGCAGCTTCAGCGCGTTCAAGATCGGGATTGATTGTCTTGTCCTCTGTCGCTACAATACACCATGAAGGTTTGAGTTTCCAGGCGATGTTGGTGACCTTCTGCTCGGTTGCACTCGCCGCCCAATGAACTTGCGTTGAAAAGAGAATTCTTCTTTGAGCGGATGGCAAGGTCTGAGCGAAGTACTCATTTATGCCCTTCAGGGACAGATGTAAGAAACCCGATTCATCTGCGCGAAACTCTCCACTTCCAGGTGCTGGAGGGAATGCACTTACCACATCCACCACTGATTGTCCTGTGTCAGGAATAAGGGCAGAAATGTAAACAAGTCCAACTACCTTGGGATCGACTCCAGCTTCTGTGATCACCATTCCACCCCATGAATGTCCAACCAATATAACCGGGCCATCCATCAAGGCAATAGCGCGTTTAACAGCAGCGACATCATCCTCAAGAGAAGTTAACGGATTCTGGACCGCGACCACATTAAAACCCTTTGCCTGCAAAGGAGGAATAATCTTAGACCAACTCGATCCGTCTGCAAAGGCCCCGTGCACTAGAACGATGTTTTTCACATGAGCAGTCGGCTGTGCCTGAGCTGCTGAAGGAATTGAGAGTGCAAAAGCAGAGGCCAAAGCACTCAGTGTAATGTTTAAAATAGAGTTCATGTTTTGTTAGTTATGGTGTTGAAAATCAGTTTTAACGTTGGAGTAACAACTTAGCCCCACGCATTGTGGTTACGCCAGGAACTTCTTAAGCGCCATTGCAGCATGAGAGAACAAGGCTTTCGTCGAGGGAAGGTGTGCAAGGCCGTTAAGCAGACCGAAGTCGTGAATCATGCCGTTATAGCGTATGCTGGTCACAGGAACTCCTGCCTCATCGAGCTTCCTGCCATACGCCTCCCCTTCATCTCGAAGGATATCGCTCTCCGCCACTTGAATGAGAGCCGGAGGCAAACCTCTGAGTTCTTCAACATTGGCCTGAAGAGGTGACGCATAGATGTTCTTGCGCAACTCGTCATCTTCGATGTACATATCGTACATCCACTTCATTAGCGGCGCAGTAAGAAACCGATCCTCTCCGAAGAGTCGATAGGATTCTGTTGTGAAATCGGCATCTACGATTGGCCACATTAAAATCTGAAGCCTGATTTTCGGTCCTCCCTCCCGCTTCGCTCTGAGGCACGTGACGGTAGTCATATTTCCACCAACGCTATTTCCCACAATTGCCAGGCGTGCACCATCAACGCCGATCTCCTCTCCGTGCTCAGCAACCCATTTAGTCGCAGCATATATTTCGTCAATAGCTTTAGGAAATCGAGCATCAGGAGTGGGTGTGTAGTTAACAAACACCGACGCGGCTCCGGAAAGCACCACAAGATCTCTGACCATCCTCTCATGTGTCGGAAAGTCTCCCAACACCCAACCTCCTCCATGAATGAAGATGAAGACAGGAAGAACGCTGGATTCACCAGCCGGTCTGACTATGTTCAGCTTGACTGAATGCCCGTCACTGATAATAGTTCTTTCCGATACTTCAACGCCAGATAAATCAACTGGAACTGACGCTTGTGCATCAGATAAACTCTTGCGCGCCTCGATAGGGGACAATGTTTCAAGGGGTGGAGCGCCAGATCCATTTAAGACTCTCAGAAAATCCTTAACTTCCCTAGAAAGGCGAGGATCTGCTTCAAAATTCACTGTGTCATGTGACACAATTTCTGCTAATGTGCTCATAGTACATTTTCGTTAGACATGAAATAACATCTTGTAATCTGCCGCGGTGACACAAATGTCAGTATCGAAGCTGATTCTGAGTTGTCCGTCGAATTCAAACAATTTGAGCACAGAGTCCATAGACTGTTACACGCTTTATTGCCGTCTATTTTCCGAAAGCTTTTCGAAACTGTGACCTTTTACCTACCTTCGGTAGTCGCCGAAGGAAAACATATCATCCGCACTATCTCATTCCAGTTGCATGGCCAAGTCAAAAAAACCAGCAGTTGAAATGACTGGAATGAAAATTCCTGAACCGGAAGCCCATGCGAAGTACCTGCATGAACAGCTCGAAAACCATGAGAGAGAAAAATTGGTCCTTCTGGACCTTAGCAATCAGATCGCGCGGGTTAAAGACAAAAGGGATTTTGTCGAAGCGCTTTCATCACGTCTAAAAAGACTCTTCTACTTCACTCACCTCGCCATCGCAGAAGTTGACAAAACAGGAAAGTTCTATCAGACCTTTCTTGTGGACCCGAGTTCGAGAGCGAAGGATATGCCACAATACAATGATGCCATCAATGCTCCGAATTCTGTAGCCGATGAAGTTTATGCCGCGGCCAGTAAGTCGAACGGACCCTATCTACTTGATTTGTGTGCTTTTGATTCTGCGACGGCCCCATCATGGCTCAAGGTGAATGTCGCCGCCGGAATCAAGGAAGCCGTAATCAAAATACTTCCTAGTGATGGCATGCCGAGACACAGTATCATTTTGTTTTCCGACAAAGCCCATACTTTCAATAGCAAGACTATCGAAATCATAGAGCACATAGCAAGCCACCTCGCGACTGCAGTTGACAACATTATCGTTCACGAAGAGATTCAAGCAAAAGATCGCGAAAAGACATTTCTCCTGGAGTTCAGCCAAAGCGTCGCTTCATCGAGAACTCGATCCGATCTAAGTTCTGCTATCCATGGCGCTCTGAAGAAATTGAGCGAAGTCCGCGCATATTTTGTCCGGACCATTAACAGCGATGGCTCAACGATGAGTCCCTTTATGCACGACGAAGACGTCTTCTATCTTCATTCACATGAGTTTAAAAATCTTCTTTCAACGAAAATCCCAATCGGAACAGGAATTACCGCGAAAGTACTTACCGAAAAGGATCCCGTGTTGATTGACTTCGAAGAGGAAGTAAGGAAGGGGAACACTGACCATTACATTGAATTTTGGAAGACACTCGGAGACAAGAAACCTGCATTTCAAAAAATGTTTGGTACCGCCCTTCGAATGGGCAAAACCGATCTTGGAGTACTATGGGTAATCACACCCAAAATCAACAGCACTCTACTGAATGGGATTTGTGCCCAAATATCGGTGGCTCTGTCCAATATACAGGCAAACGAGGAACTTAAGGAACGAGAAGACGAAAAGTCGATACTTCTTTCGATTAGTGAGGAAATTGCTTCCTTGCGTAGCCGCAGTGACTTGTCTCATGTGCTGAACACCAAGATCAAACAGCTTTTTGCAATTAGTGAATTCGGCATTGCGCAAATCAACGACGACCGAATGACTTACAGTTCGTTTGTATTGGCACTCGGAGATGAGATAAGAAATCAACCCGACTTCGAATCCATTACATCACGAAAGTACAAAGTTACCGACCGAGTCTTTCAGCTAATCATGCAAGCTAGCGACCCCATCATACTTGACGTCGCAAAGTTGGCAAATGAGCCTGGCATACCTGACTATGTCGATTTCTGGAGAAAGGCACAAGTCAATCAGGTGATTGCCTCAGCGCTCCGCGTAGGCGGCAAGAATATCGGTTGCGCCTTCCTCCATACTGAAGGGGATAGCCATAAAGCCCCCAACATGCATCTGCTCAAAGCAGTGTGTGCGCAGGTATCTGTCGCAGTTTCAAACATTCTTGCAAATGAACAGGTTTTGCAATACAAACGGATGCTTGAAATTGAAAACGATCATCTAAAGGAACAGATTCGACACATTTACAACTTTTCTGACATCATAGGGAGCAGCCCAGAAATGCAGAAGGTTTTTCACATGATGTCATTGGTCGCAGGATCAAACTCTACTGTATTGTTACTGGGAGAGACGGGTACCGGAAAGGAATTGATAGCGCGCGCAATCCACAATGCATCCCCTAGGAAAGGTAAACTGATGATTAAAGTCAATTGTGCCGCATTGCCAGCGAATCTCATTGAAAGCGAACTTTTCGGACATGAGAAAGGAGCATTCACCGGGGCCGTGGACCGAAGAATCGGAAAATTCGAACTTGCGAACAATGGTACTCTATTTCTCGATGAAATTGGTGAAATGCCTCTCGAAATGCAGGTCAAACTATTGAGAGCAATCCAGGAACGCGAAATCGAGCGGGTAGGTGGAAGGATGCCGATAAGAGTCGACGTCCGCATCATCGCGGCCACGAATCGTCGGCTTGAAGAAGAGATCGAGGCAGGGCGATTCCGATCTGATCTATACTATCGCCTAAACGTATTCCCCATCACGCTTCCACCTCTGAGAATGCGCCCCGACGATATCGAACCCCTGGCAAACTTCTTTCTTGACCGATATAACAAAAACACCGGAAGAAGAGTGACATCGATCTCAGCAAAGGTGCTGGAAGATTTTAAGTCGTACGCATGGCCGGGTAATGTCAGAGAACTGGAACATCTCATCGAAAGAAGTATCCTTCTGAATGAAGGGAACGTTCTACGCAGCGTTGAACTCCCAGGCAAGTGGAAGGGAGATGTGAAAGAGTCCCACCCGTCACTCATGCAGACGGAGCGGGCATTTATTATTGAGACGCTAAAAAAATGCCGAGGAAAAATCTCTGGCGCGGGAGGTGCCGCAGCGGTGCTGGAAATCCCTGCCACTACGCTACATTCAAAACTGAAAAAGTTGAAAATATCAAAAGCCGATTACGCTTCGGGACTGTCCTAGCCAGATCCCTGCATTAGTTCAGCCAGTCGAATCATTGCGTCACTGATTGGCTCACGATAACGTGCCAACGTGGGCGCTAGCTGTGCACGAACGGATGGAAAGTGCACGTCCCTTACAGCATCCACAATGAACTGACATCCGTCATCTTCGTTACGACGGCAGAACCCATGAAATCAAGCCTTCGGTAAGCCCACAAGAACTGTCTGAATCCAGTTGTCAAAGTCAATCTTGCCAAGGTGAACCCCCTCGTTCGGAACAAGTGTCTTCGCACCGAGCAAGGCGCCAAAATATCTTGCCTGCTCATCAACTTTTACAGCACGAATGTCTTCAATTCTGTTCAAGTACAGTGAGACCAGTTCCGGTAAGATAAACAAGTTAGGGCCAGCAATCTCGACAATACTGTTGATTGGTTCACCAACCGCTATTTCAGCGATCTTGGCAGCAACGTCATCTGAAGCAATCGGCTGAATGCCTACTGGAGCCAAATGGATTTCTCCCTCCTGAACTGATGAGTCAACGATGCCCTTGAGGAACTCAAAGAACTGCGTTGAGCGCACGATGGTGTAGTGCTGTCCTGATCGAACCACAATATCCTCTTGCGCCTGTTTTCCTCGGAAGTATCCGCTTTCCTGAAGCAAATCTGTTCCAACCACCGACAAAGCAACATGATGTTTCACACCAGCTCTCAATTCAGCGTCGAGCAAATTCCTACCAGACGTCTCAAAAAAACTCAAAACAGCACGATCTTCAAAAGACGGAGAATTCGCAACGTCGATCACTACGTCGGCTCCTCGCAACGCATTGTCAAGGCCTTCGCCGGTAATCGTGTTAACACCTGTGTTGGGCGCAGCCGCGACTACTTCATGTTGTGACTGGCGAAGTAAGGTTGATACTTTTGAGCCAATCAGTCCTGTTCCTCCAATAATTACAATTTTCATTTTTCTTTTCGTTTAGTTTTATTTTCTCATCCTCAACTCATGGCTAAAACCAATCCTCGCTATCAAAGAGAGGATCAAGAGCATTTAATAGTTCCTGGTCCATCGTCCTTATCGCATCATCAAGATATTCATCCCCCTCATTCGCATAATTAATACGCTGAGAGAATAGAGGATCGATAAGAAATTGATCCTGCAGCAAGGGTTCACCTTGCAGCCAGTCGGAAATGTTAGAATTGTGTTTCATATCGTGGTAGCTTTTGTTTTAGTCTCATGCGGTCACCAAAGCCTCCCTCGCTCTTGAGGGCGGATAACCATATTGGTTTTTGAATAGCCGCGAAAAATGGGCAAGGCTTTCGAAGCCTAGCGTGTAACAAACATCTGACACGGTCATCGTGGTATTGAGGAGCATCTCGCGGGCCTTCTGGAGCCTCCGTTGACGCAACCACGCAGAAGGGGTCATGTTGTAGATCGCAAGAAAATCTCTCCTGAAGCTCGACAGACTTCTGCCAGACAGCATAGCTAGCTCCGACAAGGACAATGGATTCATCAGATTGTCTTCTACGGCACTCGTGATGTCTCCTCTGTAATGCCGTCGCAAGTCCAGCAATTGTGAAAATATCAAGCCACTGGATCGTTCAAGAATAAAGAGCATTTCAAGTAACTTGAGCTTAGTAAGATGTTCCTCCGCCTGTCCTGCATCCGACAAGTACAAATCAAGCGAGTGCAGAAATCGCTCAAGGCGCTCATCCATGGAATCCACAGTCACTGAGAATGATTGTTCGCAAGGAGCAGTCGACAACTGTGTCGTCTTGACAAAGTCCAATAGTGTATCATGTGTCAAATGAACGACGATCAGTCTTGCGCCTTCAACCTCCTCGGCAGTAATTTCCAGTCCAACCAAAATGTCCCTCTTCAACAACGCCATTTGGCCCTCGCGGAGCAGGTAATTGTCAAGGCCATAGCTGATCCCAATCGTCCCCTGCACTACGAAAAGCAACGTATCATTCTTTATGAAAAGGAGACGAGCTTCGTCCGCATTGTTGCACAACTCAATAACAGTGCGACCATCAAGTCTCAACTGAGTTGATGTTGAACAACTAACTGTATCTAAGTTTTGGCTTGAAAGCTGATTCATACTCGGGTGGTTAGTCTTTGTTTCTCCACCCGGAAGCCAAAGGAAATGCCAAATTATAATTACTTGAGTCTCATAGAATTGACTCGAAAAGCTCTCGATTGTTTGACGCTATTTCGCGGATTGGCGAAATACCTTGACGAAATGTCGTGTGTGCACCTTGTGAAGCCAGGGCGGCTATCGATTCCTTACGGGTCGGGCCTGGCGCGTTTGAATTACAAGTTCAAACAATACACTCCTACCTCGGACTCCGATTCCATCAGAAATGCAACAACAAAACCATCTTCCGTCGAAGTAACCACAGGCAAAAACGCGTTCGCTTCCGCAGGACTTAACACACCTTCTTTCACTTCCAAACCCTTCATCACCTGGTAGTGAATGGACGTGAAGGTTTTGCCGTCGCTCTCAGCGTTCTCTTCCCACACAACAACAACTCCCTTGTCACTAGCACTGAGTTGTGGACGTCGCCCGCGATTTGAAATCAATTGCCTTGGACCAAAGGAAAAATCGTTGTGACTCCTCGTACTGTAGTAAATGCCCGTACCGTTTCCTTCCGTGTACCATGCTGCGTACATCATGTTCGATTCGCTCGAGAGACTCGCACCTGTGTGCGGACAAGCATCAATTACCCAATCGTCCTGACTAAGTTTGACCGGCGTGGTAAAGTCCTTTCCCCCATTTCGCGAGGTAGCGATCATTATGTCGCGTATGGATCGGCCCATAGTCCCCATGGTTAAACCGCGGTAGGCAATGGTGATATTTCCATCCGGCTCCGCATTGACGTCAATTCGGCAACACTGGCAAGCAGATGAATCAACAAGTACTTCACTTCCGAATTCTGCTTGCCCCTGTGTTCTTGCAAATTTCACGGATCGACCACCGGTCCCTCCATCAAGTTTAATGTCCAGCCATGAAGCTCCGATCTCCCCATCGGGAAGTCGTTCGATATCGAAGTATGATCGGCTTCGTCCAGCCGTCGTATCGCTATGAAGATATTTTTCACGCGTCCATGATTTACCGCCGTCGGACGAAACGACGTAGAATATAGCGCCGGCATACTTGTTCTCATCGGTAGGAGCCTTCTTCTCGTATGCAGCGATGATGGTACCGTCTTTTCCAAAGGCAACTTTCGGCATCCCTTCGGCGTGAGTGGCCACATCTTTCGTCAGTGGCACACTCACTTTGTCTGAAAATGACCTACCGCCGTCAGGAGAGACTGCAAAGTGAAATGTAAGCTCCCCACCCTTTCGCTCAGTCCAGGCAACAACAGGGTTACCCTTTTGATCCTGCGTGACAAATACCGACTCGGCATTCGCATCATTCGAAGACAATCGACGAATTTCATCACGTTTGACACATCCTGCAAACACTAAGCCTCCAACAATGATCGTGATCAGATATTTCATCGCGCGTTCTTGTCTTGAGCCGTGAAGGTATATTGGAGTCCGAGTACGAACGTCCGGGGCGCCGCAGGAGTGTACGTAGTGCGATCTGTAATTGCATTGCCGCGAACAGCGGAGTGAGCAAACAACTCATCTGTCAAATTCAGAATGCTGGAGAAAATTTCAACTCCCTTCCATTGATATCCGGTCCGGAGATTCAGATAGCTCACGCCACGCATTCCGAGGAATCCCTTGTCGTCGTACTTCACTCTGTTCACCTGGTCCTGGTACCAACTGCTCATGCGTTGCCATTCCACGGAAAGCCTCAGACCAGTCACATACCTTGGTTTGTAAGTAATCTCGGCGTTTGCTATCCAGTTTGGCGATTGGGGCATCTCGTTTCCATTCACATTCTTCACTTCATCACTACTTCGCGTACTCAGTTCGAATTCCTTGAATCGGTGAACAGCGTTCGTCCCACCAAACCGAAACAACCACTCCTCATTCGGTGCATAGTTGATGCCATACTCAATGCCGCGATGCAAAGTCTTTCCGGCACTTTGATAATCCGTCGAGTTGTCTTGTTGACGTACGTGAAGCAATTCCTTGCGACCAATCATGTGGTATAAAGCAAAATCAACGAAGAGTTTGTTCTCGACAAACGCGCCCCAACCACCGATCTCGAAGTTGGTAAATTGCGCAGGTTCAAGATTATAGTAGAACTCAGAATCTTGTTCTGCTGATGCAGCCGGCCTTTTCCTGAAGATAGAGGTCAAGCCGGGCGGTGAAAATCCTTCGCTGTAGTTGAGGTAAATTCCTTTGTCGTTCAGCAAGTCGAATGTTGCTCCTACCCTCGGCGTAACCTGTGCATACGACTTGCTGCCTGACGAAGCATCCAGAAAATTTTCGTAGTCAAATGACATCCCATCATATCTCAATCCCAATGTCACGCGAAGGCGCTCAACTGGACTCAACTCGAACTGCGTATAGGCAGCATGATTCTTCAGGTCTGCCCGATAGTTCGAGAGAAATACATCAGGGTGCTCCTCGACAATTGTGTATCGCTCAACCGAACGTCCATCCGGACGAAGGTGTGCGGCGAGGTCAATCCGATAAGACCAATAGTCTGTGGGAGAATAGTCGATACTGGCCCCCGTCAACAACCTTGCATCGAGGAAGTCAAAGTTCATGCGATGCTGGAACAAGGCCACCTTACTGTAGAAGGTATTGCGATTGCGCTCGCCTGACGCTGTTTCGCTTCCGGCGGTCCACCGAATCCCATAATTCGGATTCTGTTCTATGTAGTTGTCGCGGTAGGCAAATGTCAAAGTACTTTCATGTCGACTGTTCCAACGATGCGAAAGCGATACGCGAGTCCTTTGTGAATGCACTTTGCGGTAAGTGAAGTCAGTGGTACTTGTATATTCGCGATTGTAGAAGGCTATACTGTCGACACTTCCAGCCATGTCCGAGTAATACTCATTGGAAGCGAACGCCAAAGTGAGTGTAGTTTTATCCGAAAGTGAATAATCAACTCGGGCATTGACCGATGACTTGTCGTAGTCCGAATATGTCTGCCATGCGTCGCGCTGTCGACCTTCGAAGCCACTCAAGTAAACTCCGAGTTTCTTGCCGATGGTTCCGCCTGCGGCGTACTGGACTCTTCGGTAACCCCATTCGTCAGCCTGCAGTCCAAGCCGAACCGTGGGCAACGTCGTCGCGCGATGAGTGATAAAGTTAATCGCACCTCCAACGGCTTCCGGTCCATAAAGAGATGACACGGGGCCCTTCACCACTTCTATACTCGAAATTCCAAATACATTCATTTCGATCAGGGCATTGTGATTGAAAATGCCCATCGGACGCATCGGCACTCCATCTTCAAGGTATAAGAAGTATGCTGAGGTGCCCATTGGCTGTCGGATAGCCATGGCGTGTTGTTCATTGTTATAGTTCAGCATCACCACACCGGGAACCTTGTTGATCAGCTCGGCAATAAGTACTGGTTTCGTATCATTTATGACCGAAGGCGACAACTTGTTGATGGCTATAGGCGCCTCTGTACGCAGGCCTGCCTCGCGACTTGCAGTGACCACCACTTGCCTGAGATTGTCTGCACTCGGTGAAAGAGGAACGGAAACGGAAGACACGTTTGCCTGAACGAGGCGCTTCTCATAACCGATATAAGATATCTCGAGCGTATCAGAACTCTTGATTCCCTTAAGCATGAACTGACCATTCAAATTTGTAGTCGTACCGTGATGTCCTCGCAAGACCACAACACTAGCACCAATCAATGGTTCGCCTGTCTCGCTATCATAGACACTCCCGGTAAATCCATCCTGACCAAACGCGACAACCGTGATCACGAAGGACAGGACTCCGCTTGTGAGTATATTTTTCATTGTAAGAAAGATGATCTGACCGGAAAGGAAAGGCGCGTACAACGGCCTCAACTTCCGATAAGTGAACGAAATAGAAACCTTCCTAAAAGGAGATCACACCAAAATGGGTGGATGGAATGGAGTGGAGGAGTGTTCGGAAGAGATCATCAATAGGTACCGAGAGTTATTCGAAACCAATGCCATCGCATCGGAAAACGAGTAAGAACTCTTCGATATCAAAAAGAATGGAAACTCAAGTCGTTCTTTTGCGGCGGGAACATTGGCCTTGTCCTTTTTTGCCTCGTTTGCCAGACTCAACTTCTTCATCAGGAAGCACTGCCCCTGACAAGAACTCATTGGCTTTTCGCGATTAATGCAAAGGAATTCCGCAATGAAACTGCGATTGACTTGAAAATACGTGATTACCCCCAACTGGTACAGCGACTGGCCCGACATGACCACGACCAACATTATGGAGATAAATCGTTTCACAGCCCAAATATAAAAAAAAACAGAAGGCGTCAAACATGACTTTGATCATATCCGACCCGTTAATTTTCGAGATTTCAATAAAAATAGTGCTGGATCGCGAAGGTCCAGAGGGGAGTGAAGTGAACGTAAGAATATCCAATAAGACTGAACCCGTAGCAGAACTCAATCCTTGTATTGGAGTTTATGATTCGTTGTATGCCAGGATAAATTTCGACGTAGGCCCCCCGCTGCAGGGCTCCCGTCTTGGCCTCGATATCGGTTCTATTTTGGATCACAGTAGCGGCGCCATACGATTTACCGATCAGCTCAAGGTAGAGGTTCCAATTCACCTGCCGATAGTTTTCATAAGTCTTGGGATGGAGTCGATAACCAAATGAAAGATTGTATTTGACTGCATCGCCATAGTGAATTGTTGTCGGCAGATCCGGACCACCGGTAACGTCGCGCTGATATTCGAAGTATGAGCCCGGCTTAATGATCCCGGTTGTCAGGGACATGGCAAACCGGTTCTTCAGCCACGTCGAGATCAGTCCGAAGCCATACCCTCCTGTATCGTCAAGCAGGTTGGGTTCCGCTTCATCATGAGCAACATTTACATTTGACCATTCTCCATACGCAGCAATCCGCAGATGTTTAAATTGTTCGTCACGCGTGAAGAACCTATACTTGGCAAAGAGATGAATGCCATTGAAGAGCTGCGGATAGCGGACACCTCTTTTGATTGCCTGCGTGTAATAGTTAGTCTGATTGCCAACGTGAACATGATTGATCAGATCAGCAGGGAGTTTCCTGTTGTGATGATTGGATATCGATGCCGTTGCCATCAACGACAGCTTCGGTGTAGCTCCGTACATCACGCGAAGCGCATTCAGCGACCGCACCGTGCTATACTCCTTATATGTCTGGTTGAATGCACGGACGCCGATGACACCTTTGGGGACCGAACTCGCAGGCTCGTTAAGGATATACAATTCCTGGCCGAAGGAATTGCTTGCGAGGAACAGTCCGATCAGGCATAAGAAAGTCTTATCCAGCGAGGACAACATGCAGCACCTTTTTACGATCCGGCGCGTCGGAGATCGATAGCTTTTTCTTCCATTCCGCGCCCTCCTTCTTCGGAAGAAAATGTTCATCGACAAGCTTCAATTCAACTTGTCCAACGGCGTCCACACTTCCCGGGAAATCAAGCCATTTGTACTGTTGACCCTGAAACTCAAATGTGCCGTCGCCCTCTACTCGTGTCTTGCTAAAGTCAAATCCGATCTCGAGGAAGCGAACAGAAAACCCCGCGTTAACGACCGCCTTAGCTACCTGGTCCAGGTTGATCAGCGCCGATGGTTTGAAGTACACCCTGCCTTCGGTATGTTCAAGATTCATCTCGACACGATCAACAAAGTCCAACTTCCTGATACTCATTTCCACACTTCGGCTGCACATCGAGCATGTGAGGCCGTTGACTCCCACATCCGCCCAAAGGATCCCGCCGTTCGCGGGACTTCGGAACCCGATCAAACCGATCAGGAGAAGCCCGGTCAATATTTTGAATCTCATTTTCATCGGTTATGTAACGGCTATTTGCCGGCCAAAATTATGTCAAATCTATCAGAAACGCCGTAGCACAACTCCACACATCGTGCCCAGTTTCCGCCATTGAGGACGCAAATCCAACGAGGCATACTGCGCAGGATGGGGTTTTATGCCTGAAACTCCGATTCGGAACAGCCGTGGCACGAAATCTTTACCCCTTTCACTTTCACACATACAAAATTATCGGTTATGAAAGTCAGAAGAATAATCCGTCACCCGCTGTTTGCCTTGGTCATGATTATGACAATCTCCGCATTGTGTACGGCGACCGTACACGCACAAGACACGGTTCCACAACCCTCCACAAGTTTCCGTGAAGATTTTTCGGATGAGGAGTTGAAGTCATTCGTCACCGCCAACGAAAAGGTCATGGCAATCCAGATGGAAGGGGAACAGAAGATGATCAAAGCAATCGAAAACGAAGGGCTGACACTTGATCGCTTCAACCAGATTTTAGAACAGCAACGCGACCCTCAACCAGGCGCAGAAACCTCGCCTGAAGAACTGGCGTCCTTCAATAATGCCGCCCAACAAATCCTCCAGGAAAACGCGCGGATTGAAAAGGAGATGGCAATCTCGATACAAGAGCTCGGCCTTGACGTTGAGACCTACAAACAGATAATGCTGGCGTATCAGCAAAGCCCGACAGTACAGAGCCGGGTGAATGAGATGGTCAATAGTGAGTCGGATAAATAGTCCACGGACCACGGTCCGCGGTCCACGGGCAGTCCACGGTTTATTAGTCTACAGTTCCCCTCTCCCTTGCGAGAGGGGGCAGGGGTGAGGCGTTCGTGGTCCGTAGACTATGCTCCAAAGATCTTAT
>Ga0065721_10005323_pt1 | contig 16653 bp, 13 predicted proteins | sample Mesricmetagenome_FD_59108 | JGI IMG/M metagenome (GOLD analysis project Ga0065721, IMG submission 59108) | Mesophilic microbial community from rice straw/compost enrichment Sample: eDNA_1 v2 (version 2) | ecosystem: Engineered > Solid waste > Grass > Composting > Bioreactor | place: USA: Davis... | reverse complement strand
CGTCCACGGGCGGAAAAGCGCGCGTGCACACGGGCAGTAGGGTCGGAGCCATGGCCGACATCGCTATCGACGACTTCTACGCCGTGATCCCCGCCGGAGGGATCGGCAGCCGCCTGTGGCCGCTGTCGCGCGCCGACGCCCCCAAGTTCCTCCACGACCTCACCGGGTCGGGCCAGACGCTGCTGCGCGACACGTGGGATCGCCTGGCTCCGCTGTCGGGCGCCGATCGCATCGCCGTCGTGACGGGGCGCGCGCATCGCGCCGCCGTGGAGCGGGAGCTGCCGGGGGTCCCCGACCACAACGTCTTCCTCGAGTCCGAGCCGCGCGACTCCTCCGCCGCGATCGGCCTCGCGGCGGCCATCCTCGTGCGCCGCGAGCCCGACGTCATCATCGGGTCGTTCGCGGCCGACCACGTCATCCGCCAGACGCGCCAGTTCGATTTCGCGGTGCGCCAGGCCGTGGCCGTGGCGCGGGCCGGATACATCTGCACCATCGGCATCCAGCCGAGCGAGCCCTCCGTCGGCTTCGGGTACATCAAGCAGTCCGACGAGCTGATCGTCGACGACGCCCCCGAGGCGTACATGGTCGAGCGCTTCGTCGAGAAGCCCGACCTCGAGACCGCGAAGCAGTACTTCTCCGACCGCGCCTACCTGTGGAACGCCGGCATGTTCATCACCCGCGCCGACGTGCTGCTGGCCGAGCTCGCCGTCAACGAGCCGGAGCTGCACGCGGGGCTGCTCGAGCTCGCCGAGGCGTGGGACGACCGCGACCGCCGCGGCCCCGCCGTCGACCGCATCTGGCCGGGTCTGAAGAAGATCGCCATCGACTACTCGGTCGCCGAGCCGGCCGCCGAGAAGGGCCGCCTCGCCGTCATCCCCGGTCACTTCGACTGGGACGACGTGGGGGACTTCGCCAGCCTCTCCAAGCTCAACTCCTCGGGCGGTCGCAACGAGCTCGCGATCCTCGGAGAAGACGCCCGCGTGCTCTCGGACGCCTCCAGCGGCATCGTGGTTTCGCAGACCAAGCGCGTGATCAGCCTCATCGGCGTGCGCGACATCGTCGTCGTCGACACCCCCGACGCGCTCCTCGTGACCACGAGCGAGAACGCGCAGCGCGTGAAGGGCGTCGTCGACGCGCTCAAGCTCACCGGTCGGGGCGACGTCCTCTAGAGCCGGCACGCGGATTCCTCGTTGGGACCGGATGCCACACCCCGTGGCATCCGGTCTCTTCTTCGCCGGGCCGTGTGGCGCGGGCGTGACGCGAGATTGCGTCTTTGTAACCATTGGCGCGAGCGGGGGCTCCGGGCGCGCAAGCGCGCCGACACAGTAGGTAACGTGACGGGATCGTCCCCCGAACCCGTTGGGGGCATCCGTCTTGGAGGACCATTCGTGAAGACCACGAAGAAGGCCGTCGTCAGCGGCCTCGCCATGATCGGCGCCGCCGCGCTGCTCGCCGGTTGCGGCGCCGCACCCGAGAGCAACGGCGCATCCGCTGCCGCCGGGGGAGACATCGTCGAGGGCTTCACCCCCTGCATCATCTCGGATGACGGTGGGTGGAACGACCGTTCGTTCAACCAGTCGGCCAAGGAGGGCATCGACAAGGCGGCGAGCGAGCTCGGCGTCAAGGCGATCGAGGTCGAGTCCAGCTCGGCGAACGACTACGCCCCGAACCTCGAGAACCTCGTCGCCGAGGGCTGCACGTTCATCGTCGCCGTCGGCTTCAAGCTCAGCGCCGACACCGTGGCCTCGGCGACGGCCAACCCGAACCTGCAGTACGCCATCATCGACGACCGCGCCGACACCGACAACAACGGTGAGACCGACGCTCCCAACATCAAGCCGCTGCTGTTCGACACGGTCCAGGCCGCCTACCTCGGTGGCTACGCCGCCGCCGCCTACTCGGCCGAGAACGGTGTCAACAAGGTCGGCACCGTCGGCGGCATCCCGATCCCGCCGGTCACCATCTTCATGGACGGCTTCGTCGACGGCGTCAAGAAGTACGACGAGGACAAGGGGGGCAACGTCCAGACCTTCGGCTGGGACGTCGCCGCGCAGAACGGTTCGTTCACCGGTGGCTTCGCCGCCAACGACGCGGCCAAGCAGGCCGCTCAGGGTCTGCTCGACCAGGGCGTCGACGTGCTCCTGCCCGTCGGTGGCCCGATCTACAGCAGCGCCGCCGACGCGATCCGCGACAGCGGCTCGAAGAGCGTCATGCTCGGTGTCGACTCCGACCTCGCCAAGGCCGACCCGAACGTGTCGGACCTGGTGCTGACCTCGATCCTCAAGCGCATCGACACCGCGGTCTACGACGCGGTGACGCAGGCCGCCAAGGGCGAGTTCGACGTGACCCCCTACGTGGGCACGCTCGAGAACGATGGCGTCGGCCTGGCCGACTTCAACTCGAAGTTCACCCTGCCGGCCGGTCTGACCGACGAGCTCTCGGCTCTGCGTGAGCAGATCGTCTCGGGCTCGCTGAAGGTCACCTCGCCCAGCTCGCCGTAAGGCAGCCTCTGGAAACCGCGGCCGCTCGGATCCGTCCGGGCGGCCGCGGTTTCCGTCCGCCTTCACAACGTCTTCGAATAAGGTGCACAGCATGAAGCTCGAGCTCCGCGGCATCACCAAGCGGTTCGGGTCCCTGGTTGCGAACGATCACATCGATCTGGTCGTCGAGCCGGGCGAGATCCACGCTCTCCTCGGAGAGAACGGTGCCGGTAAGTCCACACTCATGAATGTCCTCTACGGTCTGTACCAGGCCGATGAGGGAGAGATCCTGCTGGACGACGTCGTTCAGCGCTTCCGCGGTCCCGGCGACGCCATGGCCGCGGGCATCGGCATGGTGCACCAGCACTTCATGCTCATCCCCGTCTTCACCGTCGCCGAGAACGTCATGCTCGGCCATGAGAACACCAAGGCCCTGGGCGCGCTCGACCTGAACGCCGCCCGAAAGCACGTGCGCGACGTCGCGCAGCGCTTCGGGTTCGAGGTCGACCCCGACGCCCTCGTCGGCGACCTGCCGGTGGGCGTGCAGCAGCGCGTCGAGATCATCAAGGCGCTCTCGCGCGACGCCAAGGTCCTCGTCTTCGACGAGCCGACGGCCGTCCTCACCCCGCAAGAGACCGACGAGCTGATGGGCATCATGCGCCAGCTGCGCGACGAGGGCACCTCGATCGTCTTCATCACGCACAAGCTGCGCGAGGTGCGCGAGGTCGCCGACCGGATCACGGTCGTCCGACTGGGCAAGATCGTCGGCGAGGCCGAGCCCACCGCCAGCAACGGCGAACTCGCCTCGCTCATGGTCGGACGCGCCGTCGAGCTCACCGTCGTCAAGGATGCGCCGAAGGCGGCGGCATCCGGCGGTCTGTCGATCCGCAACCTGCGCGTGGTCACGCCCGAGGGAGCGGTGGTCGTCGACGACGTCGACCTCGACGTGCGTCCGGGCGAGATCGTCGCGATCGCGGGTGTGCAGGGCAACGGACAGACCGAGCTGGTCGAGGCCATCGTCGGCCTGGCCGACGGCGTCACCGGCACCGTCGACCTCGACGGCACCGACCTGGTCGGCAAGAGCGTGCGCGCCATCCTCGACGCGGGCGTGGGCTTCGTGCCCGAGGACCGCAAAGAGGACGGATTGGTCGGAGCCTTCTCGGTGGCCGAGAACCTCATCCTCGACCGGTCCTCCGACTCCGCCTTCGTCTCGGGTGGCACCATCAAGCGGACCGCGCTGGGCGCCTTCGCGCGCGAGCGCATCGCCGAATACGACATCCGTACGCAGTCGGCATCCACCCCCGTCGGCACCCTCTCGGGCGGCAATCAGCAGAAGGTCGTCATCGCCCGTGAGATGAGCCGCCCGCTGAAGTTGTTCGTCGCCGCTCAGCCCACCCGCGGCGTCGACGTCGGCTCCATCGAATTCATCCACAAGCAGATCGTCGCCGCGCGCGATGCGGGAGTGCCCGTCATCGTCGTGTCGACCGAGCTCGACGAGATCGCCGCCCTCGGCGACCGCATCGCGGTCATGTACCGCGGCGGCATCGTGGGCATCGTGCCGGGGGACACCCCGCGCGAGGTGCTCGGGCTCATGATGGCGGGCGAGCAGCCCGCGGAGGAGACAGCGTGAGCGGCCACATCCCGAGCACGGGCGCGACCGGGGACTCCGGCCTGCCGCCCGAGCAGCTGCCCGGCGCGTCGGGGCCGCTGACCGGTCACGGCCCGGTTGAGACCCCCGCACCCCCGCGCACCAACCAGTTCCTCACGGAGCTGCTGCGCTCGTCGTGGATCACCACGGTGCTGGCCGTCGTCGCGGCGATGATCGTCGGCGGCATCCTCATGGCGGCCACGAACGACCAGGTCCGCGTCACGGCGGGGTACTTCTTCGCGCGCCCCGGCGACCTGCTGGCGGCGGTGTGGAACTCCGTGTACGGCGGGTACGAGGCCCTCTTCCGTGGTGCCATCTTCAACTCGCGCGTGTCCGACTTCGGCGCCCAGATCCGGCCCCTGACCAACACCCTGGGCTTCGCGGCTCCGCTCATCGCGGCCGGTCTCGGCGTGGCGCTCGCCTTCCGCGTGGGCCTGTTCAACATCGGTGGACGCGGCCAGATCCTCGTCGCGTGCGCCTTCGCCGGTCTCATCACCTTCAACCTCGACCTGCCGATGATCATCCAGCTGCCGCTGACGCTCATCGTCGGCATCGCCGGCGGCGCCCTCTGGGGTGGGATCGTCGGCCTGCTGAAGGCGCGCACCGGCGCGCACGAGGTCATCCTGACGATCATGCTCAACTACGTCGCCTACTACCTGGTCACGTGGATGGTGCGCACCCCGGGTCTGCTGCAGCGTCCCGCCGGTGACCAGCCGATCTCGTCGGCCACTCCCGCGAACGCGCAGTTCCCCGAGCTGTTCGGCCCCCAGTTCCCCCTGCTCGACCTGGGCTTCGTGTTCGTCGTGGCGGCCACCGTCTTCGTGTGGTGGCTCATGGAGCGCTCGAGCCTCGGCTTCCGCCTGCGCGCGGTGGGAGAGAACCCCCACGCCGCCCGCGCGGCCGGCATCTCGGTGCCCCGTATGTACGTCTACGCGATGCTCTTCGCCGGAGGCCTGGCGGGTCTCGCCGGTATGAACCAGATCCAGGGCTCGGTCACCACGGGCTTCGACGGCCTCATCGACGCCGGCATCGGCTTCGACGCCATCACCGTGGCCCTGCTCGGGCGCAGCCGTCCGTGGGGCGTGTTCGCCGCCGGCATCCTGTTCGGGGCCCTCAAGTCGGGCTCGTTCACGATGCAGGCATCGCAGGGCATCCCCGTCGACATCGTGCTCGTCGTGCAGGCCCTCATCGTGCTGTTCATCGCGGCCCCGCCGCTGGTGCGCACGATCTTCTTCCTCCCCAAGAGCGAGGCCGAGCGCGCGGCCAAGGACCGGGCCAAGGCGGCCAAGAAGGCGGTGGCGGCATGACCGCGACGCATCTCGCGGATGACGCGATCCAGCTGACCACGGTGCGTGTGCGCCACATCAAGCTGGCGGTGAGCCTCGCGGTCGTCACCGTGCTGCTCGCCCTGCTGTTCGCCCTCGTGCCGCGCGACGGCCAGAGCACCTTCCGCCTCGGCGACCCGGCCTCGAACATCGACCTCGGCAACGTGGGCGTCCCCACCGCCGCGACCTGCTGGGGCGTGCTCGTCGTGCTCGTGCTGCTGACCGCGTGGTCGGTCTGGGACGCGGTGAGCTACCGCCGCACCCCGCTGTGGCTGCCGATCGCATTCGGCGCCCTCGCCGTGTTCGCGTTCCTCGTCTGGGCGGCCGCCGACGGTCTCGTGCCGGTCACGGGTCTGCTGTTCGGCGCGCTGTCACTGTCGGTCCCGCTGATCTTCGGTGCGCTCGGCGGTGTGATCGGCGAACGCGTCGGCGTCGTGAACGTCGCCATCGAGGGGCAGTTCCTGTTCGGGGCGTTCAGCGCCGCTCTCGTGGCATCCCTCACCCGCAATCCCTTCCTGGGACTCATCGCGGCCATGGTGGGCGGCGTCCTCGTGGCCTTCGTGCTCGCGGCGTTCTCGATCAAGTACCTGGTCGACCAGGTGATCGTCGGTGTCGTGCTCAACGTGCTCGTGACCGGTCTGACCGGCTTCCTCTACGGCGCCCTGCTGGTTCCCAACGAAGACATCATGAACCGTCCCGAGCGCTTCCCCCGCTGGGAGATCCCGCTTCTGGGAGACATCCCGATCATCGGACCGGTGCTGTTCAACCAGACCTTCATCGTCTATCTGATGTACGCCGTCGTCGCCGTCGTGGCGTGGGGGCTCTACCGGACCCGCTGGGGCCTGCGCCTGCGCGCGGTCGGCGAGCACCCGCAGGCCGCCGACACCGTCGGCATCAAGGTCAACTCGAGCCGGTTCTGGAACGTCTCGCTCGCCGGCGCCATCGCCGGCATCGGCGGCGCGTACTTCACGCTCGTCTCGGTCGGGCAGTTCACCAAAGAGATGACGGCGGGCCTGGGCTTCATCGCCCTCGCCGCGGTCATCTTCGGCCGGTGGGACCCGATCCGCGCGACGCTCGCGGCGCTGCTCTTCGGCTTCGCGACCAACCTGCAGAACCTGCTGACGGTGCTGCGGACCCCCATCCCCAGTGAGTTCATGCTCATGCTGCCGTACGTCGTGACCATCATCGCGGTGGCCGGCTTCGCGGGTCAGATCCGGGGCCCCGCGGCCGCCGGCAAACCGTACATCAAGGGCTGACCAGGCCCGCTTCCCCCTTCACGAGAGGACCCTGCACTCCACGATGACCGACATCGACTGGGACGAACTCCGCGTCGCCGCCACGGATGCCATGCACCGCGCCTATGCGCCCTACTCCCGCTTCAAGGTGGGGGCCGCCGCCCTCGTCGCCGACGGCCGGATCGTCTCGGGGTGCAACGTCGAGAACGCCTCCTACGGCGTGACGCTGTGCGCCGAGTGCGGACTGGTGTCCGAGCTGCACATGTCGGGCGGGGGGCAGCTCGTGGCCTTCGTGTGCGTCGACGGCGAGGGTCGCACCCTCATGCCGTGCGGACGGTGCCGCCAGCTGCTCTTCGAGCACGCCATCCCCGGGATGCTGCTCGAGACCGTCAGCGGCATCCGCACGATCGATGAGGTGCTCCCCGATGCCTTCGGGCCGCGTGACCTCGAGGAGGCGGCGCGATGACCCTTCGACAGGCTCAGCGACCGGTGGAATCATATGACGCGGTCGACATCATCCGCGCCCAGCGCGACGGCAAGGCCATCGGCGAGGGCGAGATCCGCTGGTTGGTCGACGCGTACACTCGCGGCTACGTCATGGACGCGCAGATGTCGGCGTTCACCATGGCGGTCCTGCTGAACGGCCTGGGCCGCGATCAGATCCGCGTGCTCACCGACGCGATGATCGCCTCGGGCGAGCGCATGGACTTCTCCGCGCTGGGCAAGACCACGGTCGACAAGCACTCGACCGGAGGCGTGGGCGACAAGATCACCCTGCCCCTTGCACCGCTCGTGGCTGCATTCGGCGTCGCGGTGCCGCAGCTCTCCGGCCGCGGTCTCGGGCACACCGGCGGAACGCTCGACAAGCTCGAGTCCATCCCCGGCTGGCGCGCGGCGCTGTCGAACGACGAGATCATGGCGCAGTTGCGCGATGTCGGCGCGGTGATCTGCGCCGCGGGCACGGGTCTCGCGCCCGCCGACAAGAAGCTCTACGCGCTCCGCGACGTCACGGGCACGGTCGAGGCCATTCCGCTGATCGCCTCGAGCATCATGTCGAAGAAGATCGCGGAGGGCACCGATTCGCTCGTGCTCGACGTGAAGTTCGGTTCGGGTGCCTTCATGCAGGACATCGACCGCGCGCGCGAGCTCGCCGAGACGATGGTCGCGCTCGGTACCGACTCGGGCGTGAACACCACGGCGCTGCTCACCGACATGAACACCCCGCTCGGCCTGGCCATCGGAAACGCCAACGAGGTGCGCGAGTCGGTCGAGGTGCTCGCAGGCGGCGGACCCGCCGACGTCGTCGAGCTGACCGTCGCCCTGGCCCGCGAGATGCTCACGCTCGCCGGTCAGCCGGATGCCGACGTCGAGGCGGCGCTGAAGGACGGTCGCGCGATGGACGTCTGGAACCGCATGATCCGCGCCCAGGACGGAGATCCGGATGCCGCCCTCCCCACGCCGCGCGAGACCCACACGGTCGTCGCCGAGCGGTCGGGCGTCGTCTCTCGCATCGACGCGCTGCCGTTCGGTATCGGCGCCTGGCGTCTCGGTGCCGGGCGCGCGCGGGCGGAGGACGCCGTCGTGCACGCCGCGGGCATCGACCTGCACGTGACCGTCGGCCAGTCCATCACCGCCGGTCAGCCGCTGTTCACCCTGTCGGCCGACGATGAGACGCGCTTCGCGCGCGCGCTCGACGCCGTCGAGGGTGCATGGCAGATCGGCGACACCGCCCCGGCGGCGACGCCGATCGTGCGGGAGCGGATCACCGCCTGATGGTATCCGGAAAGAAGGACACCGTGGCATCCGACGACTTCCGTATCGGTCGCACGAAGATCGCCGATCTGCCCAAGGTCTCGCTGCACGACCACCTCGACGGCGGTCTTCGGCCGCAGACGGTGCTCGAACTGGCCGACGAGGTCGGTCTCGACCTGCCCGCCGACGACGCGAAGAGCCTGGAGGCGTGGTTCTGCGACCACATCGACGGGGGTTCGCTCGAGGACTACCTCGAGAAGTTCGACGCGACCGTCGGCGTCATGCAGACGCGCGAGGGTCTCGTGCGGGTGGCCCGGGAGTTCGTCGAGGACCTCGCCGCCGACGGCGTCGTCTATGGCGAGGTCCGCTGGGCGCCGGAGCAGCACCTCACGCGCGGCCTGAGCTTGGACGAGGTCGTGGACGCCGTCCAGGAGGGCATCGAGGAGGGTGAGGATGCCGCGGACGCCCGCGGTCACGACATCCGCGTCGGTCAGCTGCTCACCGCGATGCGTCACACCGACAACTCCCGCGATATCGCCGAGCTCGCCGTCGCCTGGCGCGGGCGGGGCGTCGTCGGGTTCGACCTCGCCGGGGCGGAGGACGGGTTCCTCCCGAGCCGCCACCGCGCGGCGTTCGACTACCTGGCCGAGCAGTTCTTCCCCACGACGGTGCACGCCGGCGAGGGGGCGGGCCTGGCCTCCATCCGCTCCGCTCTCATCGACGGCCGCGCTCTGCGACTCGGCCACGGCGTGCGCATCGCCAACGACCTCGACGTCGTCTCGCGCGAGGGCGAGGAGGTGCAGGTCACGTTCGGCGACCTCGCCCGCTGGGTGCGCGACCGCGAGATCACGCTCGAGCTGTCACCGACGTCGAACCTGCAGTCGGGGGCCGTCACGGCCTGGGGCGACACGATGGACGCCCACCCGTTCGACCTGCTGTACCAGCTCGACTTCTCGGTCACGGTGAACGTCGACAACCGCCTCATGAGTGCGACGACGCTGACCCGCGAGCTGGGGCTGCTGGCCCAGGCGTTCGAGTACGACCTCGACGACCTCGAGGCGTTCCAGCTGAACGCGGCCGCGGGGGCCTTCCTCCCGGTCGAGGAGCGCGAGGAGCTCATCGAGATCATCTCGGACGGCTTCCAGCACTGAGGAGCGCCGTCAGGGGCGCGGACCGTTTCCGGTCCGCGCCCCTTCGCGTTCCGCGCTCCGGATCTCGGCTCAGGAAATGCCGCACGTGCCCGCGTGCGAGGCGGGCGAGGCCGTGTTCTTCCGGAGCGCGGGACGCCCGGGCGCGGGCCGGCGCCGATGCGGTGATGCGGTGTGCTCCGTGCTGTCGCGCGCTTCATGCGTGCCGCTCTCCGGATCAGCGGCCTCTCGGACGGCTTCCGCGTGCCTCGACTCGCGGACCACGACCGGATGTGCCGGAGCGCGGGACGGTCGGACCGTGATCCAGGATGCTCTGGAGCTGGAGGCGGACAGCGTCTGGGCGCGAGAGGACGTCCGCCGCGAGGAGGCGGACTGTGCAGTAGCCCTGCGCCAGGGCCGCGGAGTCGCGGTGCCGGTCGCGGACGTGAGCCTCCCACTCGGAGTGGAACTGTCGGCTGTCGCACTCCACGATGAGCCACCTGTCGACGAGGAGGTCGACCCTCCCCACTCCACGGATGACGACCTGCAGTTCGGCTCGATGACCGAGTGTGCGCAGGATCAGTCTGACGAGCGTCTCGACTCCTGCTTCGCTACGGGGATCTAGCAGCGTCCGCAGCACCCGGAACGCTCGCGGCAGGCGACGGAAGACCTCCTCGATGCCCTCGACATCCACCACACCGAGGTGCCACGCGCTGTCGAGCGTGGCGATGGCGTGGCGCGCCGGTTGGCACAGGACCGCCTGGGTCAGTGCCTCCACCACCTCGACGGCCATCGAGGCGGCGGGCGCAGACGACGACCGCCAGTGGCACCGTACGTGGGCCGGCCGGAGTGGCAGACGCGTCGCGTGCCGATCGACCTGGATGTGTGGACCGTCATGCGTGTGGACGAAGACTCCGAGATGTGACAGCAACGAGATGCAGTCGACGCGACCGCCCCATCGCGCGGCGTCGATGAAGATGTCCGGAGTGTGTTCGGGCGCGTATCGCCCCAGGCGGAGACGGACCACGCGCCCCTGCCGCACGGCGGTCGCAATCTGTCGTTTGGTCAGGCCCGCCTCTCGCAGGTCGCTCGTCGACAGAGTTCGTGGGAGGGAGGACGGGGTCTGCACCCGTACAGGGTGGTCGGATGCCCGGGCGTGTGGACCCCGTTTCGAGAAGAGGTGGATTCTTGCGGGCCTGTGCAGGAGGGGTCAGCGCGAAGGTCGTCGTGTGCCGCGCTCCGGACGACTCCTGCCGATCCCCACTCATTCCGACCTCGCCGACGGTATGAAGCGAGGATGTTCCGGAGCGCGGGACCCGCGCGGGCGGCGGCGCGCGGGTCAGCCGGACTACGGCCGCGGCAGGAAGCCGGCCAGCTCCTGGGCGATCACCCGATCCACCTCGGACGGGTCGGCGGTCGGCGTGCCGTCGCCGGGCTGCGGTCCGTAGGCGCCGAACGAGGCGTGGGACGCGCCGGGAATCTCGACGAAGGTGGCGTTCGCGGGCAGTTCGGCCTTGGCATCCGCGATCTTCTGCGGAGTGCTCAGGCCGTCTTCCGAACCGGACAGGCTCAGCACGGGGAGTCCGGATGCCGAGAGGTCGTTCGCGCAGTAGGACGCGAACAGCACGAGGGCATCGGCGTCGGTCGCGAGCTGGCACGCGCGAACACCGCCCAGGGAGTGCCCGCCGACAGCCCAGGCGGAGACGTCGGGGGCGAGGTCGGTGAAGGTCGAGAGCGGTCGCGGGTCGAAGAACGCGAGGTTCAACCACGGTTTCGTGATCACGACCGTGACGCCGTCGTCGACGACGGCGTCGGCGAAGGTCGCGATGTATCCCTCGGCCTCGACCTTGGCGCCCGGGATGAACACGAGGCCCTGGCCCGTCGCGCCGGCTGTGGGGGAGAGGACGATGCCGGCTCCGTCATCGGTGATGGTCAGACCGGGATTCGCCTCGGCCGCGGCGAGCGGCCCGGGCTCCGCGCCCATCACGCCGACCTGGCTGTAGATCAGGATGCCGCCGACCAGCAGCACGACGAGGGCGCCCAGGCCGCCGAGGGCCCAGCGCACCCATCGGCGCCGGCGACGCGGGGCGGGAGCGGGGGCGGCGGAGGGGGTGCTGTCGGTCACGTCATCGAGCGTATCCCCGGCGCGGGGACGGCACCCCGCGCTGGCTCGGGGCGGCCGCGATGGCCGCGGTTCCGCACGGACGTGCCGAGGTGTGGTGGCCCGCGTGTGCTGCTCGGGACGGCCGCGACGCCGCCGCTCCGCGCGGATGCGCCGAGGGCGAGCGACCTCGCGCGGGTATCGCGCGGAGCGGGGGAAAGACGGGCCGCCGCAGAAACGCGACACCGCCGACGCGCCGCGAGGAGCGGCCGCGTCGGCGGTGTCGGGGGAGTCAGGCCGAGAGCGCCGCCTGGCGTGCGGCGACGATCTCGACGACACGCCCGTACAGCGGGTGGTCGGCGTCGAGGCCGGTCACCTCGGAGGTGAACGACGCGGCATCGGTCTCGCGCAGCAGGCGCTGCAGCTCGACGGCCTGGGCGTCCTCGGCATCCTGGAACTCCAGCGCGGCGGCCATCGCGGCCACGAGCGCGTCGACGGGAAGGCCCCGCTCGACGGCCTCGGCGGCGGGCCCGACGAAGCGTTCGTGCCGCGAGAGCTTGCGCAGCGGCTGCCGACCCACGCGCCACACGGTGTCGGGGAGGGCGTCGTTGCGGAAGCGCCGCAGGATCGTGGCGCGGTACTCGCCCTGCACACCGGCGTCGAGCTCGTGCTTCTGCACGAGCAGGGCGCTGGTCTCCTCCAGAGCCGCCTCGACCTTCGCCGCGATCGCCGGATCGGCGAGGGCGTCGGAGATGCGGTCGATCCCGGCCTGCGCCCCGAAGTACGCCGTGGCGGCGTGTCCGGTGTTGACCGTGAAGAGCTTGCGCTCGATGTACGGCTCGAGGTCGTCGACGAAGTGCGCGCCGGGGATGTGCGGCGGGGTGTCGCCGAACGGCGCCCGCTCGATCGCCCACTCGTAGAACGGCTCGACGGTGACATCGACGCCGCCCTGCGCCTGGGCGGGGACGATGCGGTCGACCGCGGTGTTGGCGAAGACGGCTCGGGATGCCAGGGCGTCCCACGATTCGCCGGCGAGATCGACCACGTGCTCGCGCAGCTGGTCGGTCGCGCCGATGGCGTTCTCGCAGGCCATGATCTGCAGTGCGGGCAGGGAGGGGTCGCGAAGCGCGAGTCCCGCGACGATGTGCGGGGCGACGAACTTCAGGATCGTGGGTCCGACGGCGGTGGTCACCACGTCGGCCGTCGCGATCTCGTCGACGAGGGCGTCGGCATCCACCGAGCTGTCGATCGCGCGGAAGTTCGTCACCTGCGTGTCGACGCCGCCCTCGCCCACCTCGTGGACGGTGTACGACGACGCGTCGTTGATCGCGGCCACGAGGGCGGCGGAGACGTCGGAGAAGACGAGGTCGTAGCCGCCCTCGTGCAGCAGCAGTCCGACGAAGCCGCGGCCGATGTTGCCCGCGCCGAAGTGGACGGCCTTCATGCGTTGACGGAACCCGCGAGGGCCTCGTAGAGCTCCTCGGGCGAGGAGGCGGCCTTCAGGCGCGCGACGTCGTCCTCCTCGGAGAAGAGGATCGCAATCTGCGACAGGATCTCGAGGTGCTCGTCGCCCTTGCCGGCGATGCCGATCACGAAGGTGACGGGCTCCCCGCCCCAGTCCACGCCGCCGTCGTAGCGGACGACCGACAGGCCGGACTCGAGGATCGCCTGCTTGGTCTCGTTGGTGCCGTGGGGGATCGCGAGCTCGTTGCCCATGTACGTCGACACGGTCTCCTCGCGCGCCTGCATGGCGGCGAAGTAGTCGGCGGTCACGGAGCCGGTGGCCTGCAGCAGGTCGGCCGCCTCTTTCATCGCCTCCTCGCGGGTGGCGCTCCCGGGGTGGATGCGGACGGATTCGATGCGGAGGACGTTCGACATGGTTCTCGCCTTTCTCGTCGTGCTGTCCAGCCTCGCAAAACGCGGGCCGGACGGGAAGACGCCAGGGGTCGGGCTGACGCTCCGACCCCTGGCGTGCTAGGGGGTTACTTGGACTCGTGCTGCGAGCGGACCATCTCCACGACCTCGTCGTAGCGCGGCGAGTTCATGAAGTTGTCGACCGACACGTGCAGAGAGTCGGGCGACTGCGCCTTGGCGCGGTCGGTGAGCTGGTTCTGCGTGATGACCAGGTCGGCCGAGCCGTCGAGGTTCGCGATCGCCTGGTTGGTGACCGTGACGCCCTCGATTCCGGCCTTCTTGATCTTGTTGCGCAGGACGCTCGCGCCCATCGCCGAGGAGCCCATGCCGGCGTCGCAGGCGAACACGATGTTGTTCAGCTGCTTCGTCGTGACCGCTCCTGCGACGCCGCCGAGGACGCCGTCGACGTCGCGGTCGGCCGCCTCCGTGGTGCCCGAACCGGTGGTACCGGCGGCGCGGGTGCGCAGGGCGCCCAGCGCGGAGGACTCCTTGCCCTTGTTCGCGGCGGTCTGGTCGATGGCCGCGGCGAAGCTGTCGCCCTCGGCCTCCTGGTCGCGCTTGCGCGAGGCCCGCAGGATGACACCCGAGATGAGGAAGGTCACGACCGCGGCGACGATCACCGAGAGGTAGACCACCAGCACGTTCGCCACGCCGCCGCCGGCGGCCGCAGCGGTGACGGCGATGATGCTGCCGGGAGCGGCCGGGAAGACCAGGCCACCGCCGAAGATCATGTTGACCGCGACACCCGAGGCGCCACCCGCGATGAGCGCGAGGATCGTCATCGGCTTGGCGAGGGCGTAGGGGAAGTAGATCTCGTGGATGCCACCGAGGAACTGGATGACGATGGCACCGGGGGCCGACGCCTTCGCCGCGCCGACACCGAAGAAGGTGAAGGCGAGNAGCAGGCCNAGNCCGGGNCCGGGGTTGGNCTCGATGAGGAACAGGATCGACTTGCCCGTGTTCGCGGCCTGCTCGATGCCGAGCGGGGTGAACACGCCGTGGTTGATGGCGTTGTTGAGGAACAGCACCTTGGCCGGCTCGACGATGATCGACAGCACGGGCAGCAGGTTGAACTGCACGAGGAACCCGACGATGCTGCCGAGGACCGCGCTGATGCCGAGGAAGACGGGACCGAAGGCGAAGAAGCCGACGATCGCGAGGATCATGCCGAGGATGCCGGCGGAGAAGTTGTTCACGAGCATCTCGAAGCCGGGGCGGATCTTGCCGTCCCACAGCTTGTCCATCTGCTTGGTGATCCAGGCCGCGAGCGGGCCCATGATCATCGCGCCGAGGAACATCGGGATGTTGGTGCCCACGATCACGCCCATCACGGCGATGGTGGCGACCACGCCACCGCGCGCACCGTAGACGATGCGTCCACCGGTGTTGGCGATGAGCAGGGGCAGCAGGTAGGTGATCATGACGCTGACCAGGCCGACGTAGCCCTGGTAGGTGCCGCCGTCGGCGTTCGCGGTCAGCGCGGTCGCCGCTCCGGGCCAGCCGATGGTCGCGGCGTCGCCGCCGCCGCCGATGATCTCGGCGACCGGGGCCCAGTGCCACCCGAAGGGGCTCTTCGCGCCGAAGAACCCGGCGGGGATGAAGAGCATGGTGATGAATCCCCATGCGATGAACGCCGCGATGTTCGGCATGATCATGCCGGAGAGGAACGTGCCGAATCGCTGAACCGCGATCCGTGCCCCTCCCGGCTTCTTGGCGGGTGACGTCGTCGTCATTGCTGTGTCTCCTTGATGTGGTGCACGGCGGGGGCCGTGCGGTGGGGATGCGGCGTCGGCCGCGGTGTCGACGGGGCGGTGGGAACCGTCCCCGGGGTTCACGGGGTGGGAACGAGGGAGGAAGCCGCCTGGGCCGCCTCGCGGGCGGATGCCGCGTCGTCGGCGGCCAGGGCGGCCTCGGCGATGCGCAGGGCGTCGTCGAGCGTGTGGGTGAGCAGCGTCGCGCGCACGTCGGCGAGGGCCGTGGGGGCCATCGACAGCGTGGTGGCGCCGAGACCGACGAGCACGACGGCCAGCAGGGGATCGGCCGCCGCTTCGCCGCAGATGCCGACGGGCTTGCCGTGGGCACGGCCCGCCGCCCCGACCTCGCGGATGAGGCGGAGGACGGCCGGATGCCACGGGTCCTGGAACGATGCGACCGAACCGAGCAGGCGGTCGGCGGCGAGCGTGTACTGCGTCAGGTCGTTGGTGCCGATCGAGGCGAAGTCCGCGATGTCGAGGATTCGATCCGCGAGGAGGGCCGAGGAGGGGACCTCCACCATCACGCCGGTCGTCTTCAGGCCGTAGTCCTTGGCGAGGGCCGTGAAGTACCGGGTCTCCTCGACGGTCGAGACCATGGGCGCCATGACCCACAGGTCGGCGGGGCCGGCCTCGGAGGCGCGGGTCGCGGCATCCGCCTCGGCGAGGGCGGTGAGCTGCTCGCGCAGGATGTCCTCGCTCGCGCGGAGGGCGCGCAGGCCGCGAAGGCCCAGCGCGGGGTTCTCCTCGTGCGCGTCGTTGAGGAAGGGGAGGGGCTTGTCGGCGCCGGCGTCGAGCACGCGCACGACGACCTTCTTGCCCGGGAACGCGCTGAGCAGCTCGATGTACGCCGCGCGCTGCTCCTCGACGGTGGGCGCGGAGCTGGAGCTGAGGAAGAGGAACTCGGTGCGGAACAGTCCCACGCCCTCGGCGCCCAACTCGACGGCCTCGGCCGCGCCGCCGGGCTTGCCGAGGTTCGCCAGCAGCGGCACCTTCGTGCCGTCGGCGAGGGCGCCGTCGGTGATGGGGGCGGATGCCGCGGCGGCACGGGCGTCGGCGCGGTTCTTCGCGCGCTCGAGGTCGTCGGCGCTCGGGTCGACCGTGACGACGCCGGCGGCGGCATCCACGATGACGGACTGTCCGTCGACGAGGTCCTTCGCGCCGGCGGCGCCCACGACCGCGACGATCGACTTCTCGCGGGCGAGGATTGCGGTGTGCGAGGTCGGGCCGCCCTCGGTGGTCACCAGGGCGAGCACCTTGTCGAGGTCGAGCAGAGCGGTGTCGGCCGGGGCGAGGTCCTTCGCCACGAGCACGAAGGGG
>Ga0065721_10050997_pt1 | contig 16654 bp, 17 predicted proteins | sample Mesricmetagenome_FD_59108 | JGI IMG/M metagenome (GOLD analysis project Ga0065721, IMG submission 59108) | Mesophilic microbial community from rice straw/compost enrichment Sample: eDNA_1 v2 (version 2) | ecosystem: Engineered > Solid waste > Grass > Composting > Bioreactor | place: USA: Davis... | reverse complement strand
CGGCGCTGGCCTGCGACCCGGCCCACGCGGCGGCCCTCGCGAACCTCGCCGCCGCGCTGCTGCGGGACGGGCAGGGGGACGCGGCGCTGGCGGTTGCCGATCGGGCGCTCCGCCTCGCGCCCGGCCGGGTGGATGCCATGGTCATCCGAGGTGACATCCTGTCCGCGCTCGGCCAGGACCGGGAGGCCGTGCAGACCTACCGCGAGGCCATCCGCCAGGCGCCCGACTGGGTTGCCGCCCACTGGAACATGGCGCACGCCCTGTTGCGCCTCGGCGAGTTGGCGGAGGGCTGGGCCGAGTATGAATGGCGCTGGCGCAGCGAGGCCCTGGCCGGCCAGCACCGCAACTTCCCCCAGCCGCGCTGGGCCGGCGAGACGCTGGCCGGGAAGACGATCCTGGTCCATGCCGAGCAGGGGATGGGCGACACCATCCAGTTCATGCGCTTTTTCGACCGCGTCGTTCAGGCCGGCCCGTCCCGCATTTACCTGGAGGCGCACGGGCCGATCCGCCCGCTGCTGGAATTGAACGTCGATCCGGCGCTGGTGTCCGTCATCTCAAGGGCGAGCGACTTTCCCGGCCTGTCCGGCCTGCCGGCCACCGACGTCCAGATCCCGATGATGAGCCTTGCGACGCTCTTCTGCCCGTCCGTCGCGGCGATCCCACGGGGCGTGCCCTACCTGCGCGCCGCCCCGGACCGGCGCGATGCCTGGACACGGCGCATGCGGGAGGCGGCACCCGACGCGGCGCTCCGTTGCGGGCTGGTATGGGCCGGGCGGCCACAGCACCGGGGCGATGCGGCCCGGTCCCTCCCCCTGTCCACCCTCGCTCCCCTGGCGGGGGTGGAGGGCGTGGCGCTGTTCTCGCTCCAGGTCGGTCCAAGCAGCGGGCAGGTCGCCGAGGTTCCCTTCCCGGTGACCGACCTGTCCGCCGACCTGACGGACTTCGTCGAGACGGCGGCGGTGGTGGAGGCGCTGGACCTCGTGGTCGCGGTCGACACGGCGGTTGCGCATCTGGCCGGCGCGCTGGCCCGGCCGGTGTGGATCCTGCTGCCCCACCACAACGACTGGCGCTGGATGAGCGACCGCGCCGACAGCCCCTGGTACCCGACCGCGCGCCTGTTCCGGCAACGCCGGCCGGGCGACTGGTCCGACCCGGTGTCGGACGCTGCCGAGGCCTTGCGGCGTCTGGTCGGGGGGATGGTCGGGGGTGGCGGGTGAGGGGAGGCTATTCCGCCGGCTTCTCGCGCGGGGCGTAGGCGAGCGTGGCCGGCAGGCGGCGGCTGATCTCCGCGACGTCTTCCGCCAGATGGTTGAGCTTGCCATTCATGCGTCCGACCGCCGTGATGAGCATGTCGAGCTTCATGAACAGCTCGGTTTCCTTCTCGGGCGTCATCGTCACCCCCAGCGCGGGTTGAAGATTGGCACGATCACACCCGTGTATCGATTCGGCCGCCCTGCGCCTTACGCACCCCATGTCGACGCCTCCATGTGGACGCCCTTGTGTCAACACCATTGCGTCAATATTTTTGCGTCAACACGCCGTTCCCCCAACGCCCCGGTCCCATGCCTGAGCTTCCCGAAGTCGAAACCGTCTGCCGCGGCCTTGCGCCGCATCTGGAAGGGCGGGTCCTGGTGCAGGTGCTGCAACGCCGGCCGAACCTGCGCTTTCCCTTTCCACCGCAGTTCTGCGAACGCCTGACCGGCCGCCGTGTCGAGTCGGTGCGGCGGCGCGCCAAGTACATCCTGGTCCATCTGGACGACGGCACGGTGCTGATCGCGCATCTCGGCATGTCCGGCCGCATGATCATCACGACGGAACGGCCGGCCGAATACCGCGCGCACGACCATGTGGTGCTGGAAACCGACGCCGGCACGGTGGTCACCTTCAACGATGCGCGCCGGTTCGGGCTGATGGACCTGACCATGGCGGAACTGCTGTCCGAACACCCGCTGCTGCGCACGCTGGGGCCGGAGCCGCTGGGCAACGAGTTCTCCGGCCCGGTTCTGGCCGAACGGCTGGCCGGCAAGATGACCAGCATCAAGGCCGCCCTGCTCGACCAGACGGTCGTCGCCGGCCTCGGCAACATTTACGTGTCGGAGGCGCTGTTCCTCGCTCGCCTCAGCCCGAAGCGCATCGCGGCGACCGTCACCGGCGCCAAGGCGGAACGTCTGGCCGCCGCCATCCGCGAGGTGCTGGGCCGCGCCATCGCAGCCGGCGGGTCTTCCCTGCGCGACTACCGGCAGGCATCGGGGGAACTGGGCTACTTCCAGCACCAGTTCTCCGTCTACGACCGGGAGGGGCAGCCCTGCCCCGGATGCACCTGCGACGTTGCGAAAACGGGCGGAATCCGCCGCATCGTGCAGGCTGGACGCTCGACTTTCTATTGTCCGCAGCGACAGCGCTGATATACGTGGAGTCCATGACGGCTCCATCGGCCACCGCCAGGGCGGCGCTCGTCGCCCTTCTCCTCGCCGGCCCCGCCTTCGCGGGTCTGGCCGGGTATCCGCTGCCCGCAGGGGCAACCGAATCCACCCGCTTCGTCACGGGGCTGGGCGACGTGCCGGTGATGCCGGGCCTCACCCCCGCCGAAGAGGAGCCGCTGGTCTTCGACAAGCCGGACGGACGCATCGCGCAGACCGTGATGACGGGTTCGGTCGACCGCAAGGCGATCCTTGCCTTCTACAACCAGACGATGCCGCAGCTCGGTTGGAAGCGCGGATCGGACGGCAAGGGCGCCGCCACCCGCTTCACGCGCGAGGGGGAGGAATTGCGGCTGGAGTTCGTCGACACGGGCCGGGACGGGGGCCAGGACAGGGGCCGCACGACCGCAAAGGCGGGCGTCACCACCGTGCGATTCTCGCTGCTGCCGCATTGATGACGGTCGCCGCGGCACACAGCACTTTCCAAACACAACGCCGTCCAAACAGAACGCCGTCCAACCAAAACGCCTCCATCAGAGGGGCAACCATCGGGAGCTGACTGCACCATGCCGTACGAAACCATCCTCGTCGAAACCCGCGGCCCGGTCGGGCTGATCACGCTGAACCGGCCGAAGGCGCTGAACGCCCTGTCGGACCAACTGGTGACCGAACTGGGCCAGGCGCTCGACGCGCTGGAAGCCGACGACGCCATCGGCGCCATCGTCGTCACCGGCTCGGAGAAGGCCTTCGCCGCCGGGGCCGACATCAAGGAGATGCAGGGCTTCTCCTACATGGACGTCTACAAGGCCAACTTCATCACCGCGAAGTGGGAGCGGCTGGCCAAGTGCCGCAAGCCGACCATCGCCGCGGTGGCCGGCTACGCGCTGGGCGGCGGTTGCGAGCTGGCCATGATGGCCGACTTCATCCTGGCCGCCGACACCGCCAAGTTCGGCCAGCCGGAGATCACCATCGGCACCATTCCGGGTGCGGGCGGCACCCAGCGCCTGACCCGCTTCGTCGGCAAGTCCAAGGCGATGGAGATGTGCCTGACCGGCCGCATGATGGACGCCGCGGAAGCCGAGCGTTCCGGCCTCGTCAGCCGAGTCGTCCCGGCCGCCGAGCTGGTGGACGAGGCGCTGAAGGTCGCCGAAAAGATCGCCAAGCTGTCGCGCCCGGTCGTCATGATGGCGAAGGACGCCGTCAACGCCGCCTACGAGACCACGCTGTCCGAAGGCGTGAAGGTCGAACGCCGAATCTTCCACTCCACCTTCGCGATCGAAGACCAGAAGGAAGGCATGTCCGCTTTCGCCGAAAAGCGCCAGCCGGACTGGAAGCATCGCTGAATTTCGTTCGTACCCTCCCCCGCATCTAGCGGGGGAGGGACAGGTCGCCACCAAGATCTCGTTTCTCTTCATTTGGAAGAAAACAGTGTGTGACGGCGCCTTGACTCTCATTCGGGTGGCGCGTATAAGGCCCCCTCGCACTGGGACAGGCGTGTCGTCCGGAGTAGGGTTTTCATGGCCAATCATAAGTCTGCTGAAAAGCGCATTCGTCAAACCGCGCGTCGTACGGAGATCAACCGTAACCGCGTCAGCCGCATTCGCACCTTCGTGAAGAAGGTCGAGTCCGCGATCCAGTCCGGCAACAAGGCGGAAGCCGCGGAGGCCTTCAAGGCCGCCCAGCCGGAAATGATGCGCGGCGCTTCCAAGGGCGTTCTGCACAAGAACACGGTGTCGCGCAAGCTGTCGCGCCTGTCGGCCCGCATCAAGGCTCTCTGAGTACTCTCAGCGTCATAAAGCCGCGCACCAGATCTGGGCGCGGCTTTTTGCGTTCAAAGGGGCCGTTTCTTCAGGTTTCCGTTCGCAAGCGCGGAAATACAAGCGACGATTCTGAGGCCTTTCAGCGCATGTTTTGTGCTTTTTGGGTCGTTCGCTTTCTGTCCCATTGCCACGGATGGAGAGTCTGATTAGACTTTCGATCCGTTGGGGATGGCGAAACGATATTACTTCAAATGTCATAAGCCATCCGCTAAAGAACGGAGACGTTCAAAGCCGCGGGACGCTTAAGACGCTCGACTCAACCCGTTGTTGAACGAACGGCGAATTTCTTAAAACTTGGCGAGAGCATGGCGAGATTTACCATTTCGCCGAAGGGATAGTGTTGTCGTCTAGTTTGGAGGCATCCACCGTTGGAGTCTTCCGGAGAGGAACAATCCGCTTCGGTGGGGCCTAATTAATGAGACGGGTTTAGCAGCGGGGTACCGGGACGGGCGGGCGCAAGAGGCACGCAGCCAAGCGTGCGGGGGAGGCCCGGCAACCGTTCTGGAGTTCGGCGTCCGAGTTTTTTTGGTTTCGACCTTGGTTCGGTGGCGGGGGGCCGATGACGGGCTGATCCCGTTCGCCCTGCGGTCGCAACCGTGGCGGTGTGGGCCATGGGATGTGTGGCCGTCCTGGGGGGAAAGGAGCGGGGTAGGGGGAGCATGTCGGTCGGCGCGTCGTTGGATCAGCAGTGGGCCCGCATCCGGGGCCGCCTCAAGGACGAGGTGGGCGAGATCGCCTACCGCAGCTGGCTGCAGCCGCTTTCCTTTGCCGGCATGCGGGGCGGCGAGGTGCGTATCGTCGTGCCCACCCGCTTCATGCGCGACTGGGTGCTGACCCACTACGCCGACCGCATCCGCAACCTCTGGGCCGGCGAGAATCCGGACGTCCAGTCCATCGACGTCGTGGTGGGCGCCGCCAACGCGCCGGCCGCCCCGGCCGATGATGGCGATGCGGACTCGGCCGACGACCGGGACGACGGCCCCGCCCCGGCCCCGCGCACCGCGGCGCTGGCGCAGCCGACCTCCTACACCAGCGGGTCCTACGCGTCGGGCCCGTCCTCCTTCTCGTCGCCGACCTTCTCGTCCGACGAGTCGCCGACGGCGGTCGCCTCGGTGCTGGAGGACCGCACCGACATTTCCGCCCCGCTCGACCCGCGCTTCACCTTCGAAAATTTCGTGGTGGGCAAGCCGAACGAGCTGGCCCACGCCGCCGCCCGCCGAGTCGCGGACGCGACCTCGGTCACCTTCAACCCGCTGTTCCTGTACGGCGGTGTGGGGCTCGGCAAGACGCACCTGATGCACGCCATCGCGTGGCAGATCCGCAAGAACGATCCGAACCGCAAGGTCATCTACCTGTCGGCGGAAAAGTTCATGTACCAGTTCATCCGGGCGCTGCGCTTCAAGGACACCATGGCCTTCAAGCAGCAGTTCCGCTCGGTGGACGTGCTGATGATCGACGACGTGCAGTTCATCAGCGGCAAGGACTCCACGCAGGAAGAGTTCTTCCACACCTTCAACGCGCTGGTGGACCAGAACCGGCAGGTCATCATCTCCGCCGACAAGAGCCCGTCGGACCTGGAAGGCATGGAGGAGCGGCTGCGCTCCCGCCTGGGCTGGGGCCTCGTCGCGGACATCCACCCGACCACCTACGAGCTGCGGCTGGGCATCCTCCAGGCCAAGGCCGACGCGCTGAACGCGGCCATCCCGCTGAAGGTGCTGGAGTTCCTGGCGCACAAGATCACCTCCAACGTGCGCGAGCTGGAAGGGGCGCTGAACCGCATCGTCGCGCACGCCGAACTGGTCGGCCGCGCCATCTCGCTCGAATCGACGCAGGAGGTGCTGCACGATCTGCTGCGCGCCAACGACCGCCGCGTCACCATCGACGAGATCCAGAAGCGCGTGGCGGAGCATTTCAACATCCGCGTCGCCGACATGCATTCGGCCCGCCGCGCCCGCGCCGTGGCCCGCCCGCGGCAGGTCGCCATGTATCTGGCCAAGCAGCTGACCGCCCGCTCCCTGCCGGAGATCGGGCGCAAGTTCGGCGGCCGCGACCACACCACCGTCATGCACGCGGTGAAGAAGGTCGAGGAATTGCGCACCACCGACCCCGCCTTCGCGGAGGACGTGGAACTGCTGCGCCGCATGCTGGAAAGCTGAGCGCCGGGGACCGCGCCCAACCACCTCGGACAATTCGCCTCTCCTGAAAAGCGTATGACTTTATCTAAAATCCCTGTAAACACGCGTCAGCGTTTTTCGGGGTTGAAGGCATGGCGTTCGGCGCAACCACAGAGGCGAATGTTCTTGTCGTCGATGATTCCGCGGTTGTCCGAAAGATCCTGAAGGACCACCTGGAAGCCTCGGGCTATCGCGTGCTGCTGGCCCGCGACGGGCAGGAAGCCCTGGACCTCTATCACAGCGACGACATCCACATCCTGATCACCGACCTGGAAATGCCGCGCATGGACGGGTTGGAGCTGTGCTGGCTGATCCGGGCGGAGGACGACCAGCACCGCACCTTCTGCATCCTGATGACCGCCGACGACGACATCCAGCGCCGGATCGAGGCGTTCGACGCGGGTGCGGACGAGTTCCTGACCAAGCCCATCGACATGCCCATGCTGCGCGCCCGGGTGCGCGCCGGGGAACGCATCACCCGCACCCACCGGGTGATGGCGGAGATGCTGAACACCGACTACCTGACCGGGGTGCTGAACCGCCGCCGCTTCATGGAACGGCTGGAGCAGCAGTACCGCCTGTCCCAGGACCGCGAGGCGCCCTTCGCCGTGGCGCTGTTCGACATCGACCATTTCAAGAAGATCAACGACACCTACGGCCATTCCAACGGCGACATGGCGCTGAAGCTGTTCGCCGACACCTGCGCGACCCGCGTTCCCTCCGGCGGCTTCCTCGGCCGCATGGGCGGGGAGGAGTTCTGCATGGTCCTGCCCGCCCCCGACGTGGAGGCGGCCATCGCGAAGGCCGAGGAGATCCGGATGGCCACCCAGGCCATGGTCGCGACGACGGCGGAGGGCGTGCCCTTCTCCTTCACCGTCAGCATCGGCATGTGCCTGGCCGAAGGCACCGAGTCGGTTCCCGACCTGATCGCCCGCGCCGACGAATCGCTCTATTTCGCCAAGAACAGCGGCCGCAACCGGACGGTGGTGTGCGGAACCGACGGGCTGGTGGTGAAGGCGCGCTTCTACGTGATGTAGGCCAGAACCTTCCCCGGCCCCGGCGGTTCACACAGCGGGATCGGAACGGGAAGGGGAGACGGGCGATGGCGGGTGTGCGCGGGGCCGGGGTCGTGCTGGGCCTGTCGCTGGGCGGCTTTTTCGACGGCATCGTGCTGCATCAGATCCTGCAATGGCACCACATGCTGAGTTCGGCGCCGGACCCGGCGGTGCGCGGCGACATGGCCCTGAACATCACGGCGGACGGCCTTTTCCACGCCGCCACCTACCTGTTCGCCGTCGCCGGCCTGTGGCTGCTGTGGCGCGCCCGCGGGGCCTTCGCCGCGCCGCGATCGGGGCGGGTTCTGACCGGCGGCATCCTGATGGGGGCGGGGCTGTTCAACCTTGTGGAGGGGGTGGTGGACCATCACCTGCTCGGCCTGCACCACGTCCGCACCGACACGGACCATGTGCTGGCCTGGGACCTCGGCTTCCTGGTGCTGGGCGCCGCTCTCGTCCTGGTCGGCTGGCGGCTGTCCCGTCCCGTTACCGTTACAGCCCGATGAAGTTTTGTTCCGCTCCCGCTTGCCCCATGGACGACGTCCAATAATCCCGGCAAAGTTGCTGGCGCGGTGGAGCCCGGCCGGACGTCCGCCGCCCCGAAGACCACGGGCAGGGACAAGAAACGGGAGACAGGGCGCCATGACCAAGAACAACGAATTCAGGAACCAGGAGTTGCGGTCGAGCGCTGCGACCCAACGTGCTGCCAAGAGCTTCACCCGCCGCGTGCTGCTGCGCAGCGCCGCCGCCGCCGCGGGCGTCGCGTCCGTCGGCCCCTTCATCCTGCGCGAAGGCCGCGCCGCGTCGGGCAGCGTCAAGGTGTTTTCCTGGGCCGGCTATATCAGCCCGCAGATGCTGGCCGACTTCGAGAAGAAGACCGGCGTCAAGGCCACGCTGACCGAGTACGGCACGAACGACGAGCTCCTGAACCAGCTGAAGGCCACGGGCGGCGCCGGCTTCGACATCATCCACCCGACGGTGGACCGCGTGCCGAACTACGTCGAGTTCGACCTGATCCGGCCGATCGACGAATCGAAGGTGAAGTGGGACGGCTGCCTGAAGTCCTCGGTCGAGGGCTCGGCCGGCATGGGCGGCGTCGTGGGCGGCAAGCGCTACTTCGCCCCGGCCGACTGGGGCACGGAAGCCATCGCCTACGACATGAACAAGGCCCCGCTGAAGTACGGCACCGCCAGCTATGGCGACATCTGGAAACCGGAGAACGCGGGCAAGGCCACCGTGCGCGGCCATTCCTCGCTGATCGGCATCGGCCTGTGGATGGAAAGCCAGGGCAAGCTGCCGCACCCGATCCGCGAGCAGTTCAAGGATGAGGCTAAGGCCCGCGCCAACTTCGACGCGATCCTGAAGGTCGCCACCGAGAACAAGAAGGCGGTCGGCCAGTTCTGGTCCAACGAGAACGAGGCCCAGGGCGCCTTCCGCACCAACGGCTGCGTCATCGGCCAGACCTGGGACTCCACCGCGGTCGCCCTGCGCAAGGAAGGCCTGCCGGTCCGCTTCGTCGCCCCGAAGGAAGGCGCGCTCGCCTGGATGGAAGGCTTCGCCATCCCGAAGAACGCCCAGAACCTGGAGCAGGCCTACGCCTGGATCAACTGGTTCTACACGCCGGAAGCTGGCGCGCTCTACACCAACCATTCCGGCATCTCCAGCACCGCGGTCGGGGCGGAGGCGCACCTCAGCGACCTGAACAAGCAGTTCTTCGCCGACGCCTACCCCGGCGACGCGCTGCAGAAGCTGTGGTGGTGGCCGATCCAGGAAGCCTGGTACGTGTCCGTCCGCAACGAATACCAGGACCGCTTCCTGGCGGCGTAATCCGCGCTTTTTCCCCTCTCCCGCCCCCGGCGGGAGAGGGTTTTGTGCGCATTTCACAAGGTATCCATGAGCCAGGACGTCCAGCTCGACTCCGTCACCATGCGGTTCGGCCCCGTCACCGCCGTCCGCAACGTCTCCCTGACGATCCGCGCCGGGGAGTTCTTCAGCTTCCTGGGGCCTTCCGGCTGCGGGAAGACCACGATCCTGCGCATGATCTCCGGCTTCATGGAGCCGACGGAGGGCGCCATCCGCATCGGCGGGCGCGACATGCGCGGGATCGGTCCGAACAAGCGCCCGACCGCGCTGATCTTCCAGAACCTCGCCCTGTTCCCGCTGATGACGGTGGCGGAGAACATCGGCTTCGGGCTGGAGGTGCGCGGCATTCCCTCCGCCGACCGGAAGACGCGCGTGCAGCAGCTTCTCGACCTCGTGGCCCTGCCGGACACGGCGGACAAGAAGGTGACGGAGCTGTCCGGCGGCCAGCGCCAGCGCATCGCCATCGCCCGCGCGCTGGCGGTGGAGCCGGCGGTGCTTCTGCTGGACGAGCCGCTGTCGGCGCTGGACCTGAAGCTGCGCCAGCACATGCGCGCCGAACTGCGCGACTTGCAGAAGCGCACCGGGGTCACCTTCATCTACATCACCCACGACCAGGGCGAGGCCCTGACCATGTCCGACCGCATCGGCGTGATGTCCAAGGGTGTGCTGGAGCAGGTGGGCGACGGCCGGACCATCTACGACAACCCGGAAACCGCCTTCGTCGCGTCCTTCGTGGGGGAGAACAACCGCTTCGCCGGCACCGTCGCCGAGTCGGCCAGCGACTGCGCGGCGCTCGACACCCCGTTCGGCCGCCTGATCGGCCGCAACCCCCGCGGCCTGAAGGCCGGCGACCGCGCGACCCTGTTCGTCCGGCCGGAGCGGGTCGCCGCGGGCGCCGGGGCCGACAACGTGCTTGAGTCGCGCGTCACTCACCGCGACTTCGAAGGCGCCTTCATCAACGCCTTCCTGGAAGGTGACATCGTCGTCCAGGTGCCTCACCTGGGCAACGAGCCTCCTTTCACACCCGGCCAGCCCGCGCGCATTGCCTTCCGGGCGGAGGACGCGGTGGTGTTGCCGGAGTAGGGTGGGGGAGTGGTTTCGTTGGGCCCCCCTCCCAACCTCCCCCCACTTCGCGGGGGGAGGGGCTTGGGTCACGAAGCAGCGGCAGTTCCCTCCCCCGCGAAGTGGGGGAGGGTTAGGGAGGGGGCCCAGTGCAACCACTCACCCCCTCACCGACCGACCGGCAGCTCCGTCCGGTACAGCGCCTTTTCGAAATCGCTGACCAGCACGTCCACGCGCACGGTCCAGGCGCCCGGCAGCGGCAGTTGCACCCCGTCGACCGCATAGACGCCCGGCCCAACGGCCTTCAGCGTCCGGGTGATCGGCTCGATGCCGGCGGAGGGCAGGGCGAGTTCGGCCGAGACCTCCATGGCGTTGAGCGGCGTTCCGTCCCGTTGCGCGACCTGCATTTCGACGCGGTTCGGTCCCGGCCGGGCGGGCGTCACGGTGATGACCGCGGGGCGTCCCTTCACCGACAGCACCGTCGTGTAGCCGGCCGGCGCGGCCTCCGCCCCCGCCTCTGACATTGCCTGCGTGCGGGGCGGCGGGGTCGTTCCCATGCCGGCGGTGAACAGCAGGACCAGCGCCGCGACCACCATCTCGGTGTAGACGCTCCCACGCAGCCGTGCGGCGGCGAGGGTGCCCGTCTCGTCCAGCGCCGGAGTCAGCCGCCAGCGGTTGAAGGCGGCGAGCGCCAGCAGCACCAGCACGCACACCATCTTGCCGAGCCAGATCTGCCCATAGGCCGTGCCGACGATGGCGCGCGGGTCGGCCAGTTGCAGCACGCTCAGGCCCGCCCCGGCGAAAACCAGCACCGCGACGGCCAGCGTCGCCAGTCCGGAAAAGCGCCGCAAGATTCGGGACGACTCGGCGACCGGCTCGGTCCGCAGCACGACGGCCAGCGGCCAGAAGGACCCGATCCAGAAGGCGACCGACAGCGTGTGCAGCGCGACCAGCGGCGCGCTCAGCCAGCGCGGGTCCGCCGTCGCCGCGTGGCCCGTGGCGGTGAGCGCCAGGGCGGCCCCCACCGCTCCGCCGACCAGCAGGGCGGTCCCGGCGGCGCTCCGCTCCTCCAGCGCAAGACCCAGTGCGACGGCAATCAGGCTCAGCAGGGCGACGGCGGCGCTCAGTCCCGTGGTGCTTCCCACGCCGGTCTTCCACACCGACGCTCCGGCGAGCGCGGCCAGCGGCGCGCCCTCCAGAACCGCGCCGGCCAGCCCGACGTTCAGCACCACCGCCAGCGCGGCGATCCCGACGCCCAGGCACAGGCCGGGCCGCAAACGTCGGCCCACGGGGCTCCAGCGGCCGAGCACCCAGGCGAGGAACAGCCCGCCCCCGGCGGCGGCGAGCAGACTGCCGTAATGCACCGCGCGCACCACGGCGGCAGCCAGCAGGGTGGAGTTTCGCGCCTCGTCCGCATGCACCGCGCCGCGGTCCGGTGCAGCGCCCACCCCGAACAGGACCGACCCGGCGACCGGATGCCCGTCCGCCGACACGACACGGAAACTGACCACATGCGTTCCCGCGGCCAGGGCGGAGGGCAGGGCGATCCGCAGGGTTCCGTCGTCCGCCGTGGGCGGGGCGGGCAGGGCAATCTCCGTCCCGTCCGGGCCGAGCACCCGCACCGACACCGGGCTGACCGGTTCGTTGAAGCGCAGGCTGACTTCGGCCGGCGGGCGGTCCAGCCGCGCCCCGTCCGGGGGCACGGCCTCGACCAGAACGGCATGCGCCCACGCCGCGGGAGCGGCCAGCAACACCATTGCCGGGGCGGCGAGCAGCACCAGCAGGGCGGCAAGCCACCCGGCAATCCGTCGGCGCATGACCGTTTCCTTCCTTACGGCTTGACCTTAGGGCTTGGCGGTCAGGGTCACGCCCGGCGCCGGCTCCTTGTAGTCATGGTCGGTCTTGCCGGGCTCCGGGATCTCGATCCAACGGTGCACGCCCTTCTCGCATTCCTGCACCACAGGGAAATAGACCACCGTGCCCGGCTTGGCGTCGGGCAGCTTGGCGCGGAAGACGAACTCGTCGTAATGGGCGTCGGCCAGATTGCCGCCGGTCCAGGTGATCTCGGTGACGCCCTTGGTCAGCTTCTCGTCGTAGTAATCGTAGGCCTGGGCGTACTGGCCTTCCTTGGTGGTCAGCGTCCAGCCGGCCTTCGGCATCGGCTTCACGGCGATCACGCCCTCGGGAATCTGCACGCGCAGTGTGGTGGTGGCGGTGCCTTCGCAGCCGTGGCCGACGCGCAGCACGGCCTTGTACAGGCTGCCCGCCGGGGCCTGCTTGACCTCCAGCGTGGTGTGAGCGAGGGCGGAGGCGGACGGCAGGCAAGCCAGAACGGCGGCGGCCACAAGGGCGCCGCGGATTTCGCGGATCATGGAAAACTCCGGTGTCGGTGTGTCTGGGATTGTGGCGAGGGGGATCACCGGATGTGCGGAGTGCGGCTGCCGCGGGTGCCCCCACCCGACCGCCTTGCGGCGGTCACCCTCCCCCTCTGCGAGGGAGAGGGTTGGGCGCGAAGCAGCGCCAGTCCCCTCCACCGCCCTAGCGGGGGAGGGTTAGGGTGGGGGCAAGGAACCTCCACCCCTCAGCACATCGGCGTCAGACAACCACCGGAGGCGCCCGCGCCGAGAAGGGGCGGGCTGGGCGTTCGTAATGGACCGTCTCATTGGGCGGCACAGGCCGCGCGACCACGACCATGACCGGCAGCGCCAGGACCGGGGCTGCCGACGGCCCGAGGATCTTGCCGCCGTGCAGCGACAGGCAGATCGGGCAATAGGTGAAGTGCCCCGGCATCCCGGCCGGCGACGAGGACCCGTGCCCGGCGTGTCCGCTTTCGACAGCGGGCGCGGCGGCCATGGTGCCGGCCTCATAGCCGGCCTTTTCGCCGGCTGGAGCCATCTCATGGTCGTGGCAGGGCTCGTCCGCCACCGCGATCTGGGCGGTCTGCGACAGGGCGGCGGCCAGCGGGGGTGGCACGTGCGTCGCCATGACCACCGCGTGGACGAACAGGGTCAGCACGGCAATCCATGCCGTCACCCTCATCGCCACCGGTGCCGATCGCCACGCGCGCATGACGGGTATTATGAACCCATACAAACGGCGTAAAAAGACAATAAATGTAGGGTCTTTCCGCCTCCGTTACGGCCCGGCTTGCGCTCGGGCAGGCGCATGTGATAGGCTTTCGATCCTATGGACCTGCCAGCCCGGTGGCGAATGAAACATCACGCCGTCTCATGTCGCACAGCGTTTCATTCCGTCCCATCCAGGCGGGGGACCACCCGATGACGGAGGTGCTGCGTCGCTATGGCCCGGTGCTGACGGGCGTCATCCTGCTGGCCGTGGCGGTGTGGCTGCTGCTGCTGGTCGTGCTGCCGCAACTGCTGATGGTGGATTTCTCCTTCCGGCCGTCGCTGCCGCCCAGCAAACTCGGCGGGCCGGAGGACGTCTACACGATCAAGAATTACGCGACGCTGTGGACCAACCAGATCCACCTCGCGATCTTCCTGAAGACGATCTGGGCGAGCAGCCTCGTGACGTTCGTTACGCTGGTCGTCTGCTATCCCGTGGCCTTCTACCTGGCGCAGGTGGCGCCGCGGCACCGGCTGCCGACGCTGGTGCTGATGCTGGTCGTGCCCTTCTGGATCAACGAGCTGCTGCGCACCTTCGCCTGGTACATCATCCTGGCCTTCAACGGGCCGCTGAACATCCTGCTGGTCAAGCTGGGCATCTTCAGCGAGCCGCAGCGCCTGCTGGGCGGCGACGCCGGGGTGATCGTGGGGATGGTGTACGTCTACATCCTCTTCATGGTGTTCCCGATGATGAACGCCATGGAGTCGCTGGATCGCAACCAGATCGAGGCGGCGCGGGACCTGGGCGCCGGGTGGCTGCGCATCCACCGCCGCATCGTCATCCCGCACGCCAAGCCGGGCATCGCGGTGGGCTGCATCATGACCTTCATGCTGGCGGCCGGCAGCTACGCCGTGCCGGCGCTGCTGGGCGGGCCGCAGAGCCGCTGGTTCACCGAGGTCATCTACAACTGGTTCTTCGAAGGCGGGAACTGGAACCAGGGTGCGGCCTACGCCTTCATCCTGCTGGTCCTGTGCATCGGCTTCATCCTGCTGATGATGCGCCTGTTCCGCGTCGGCCTGACGGATATCGCCAAATGATTTTGGGCCAAATGAGCGCCGCCACCTTCCGCCGCTGGCTCACCGGGGCCTATCTGGTCGTCTTCTTCGGCTATCTGTTCCTGCCGCTGGGGATCATGGCGGCGGCGACCTTCAACACCAGCCGCTTTCCGACCGTCACGCCCTGGATGGGCTTCACGCTCGACTGGTTCTCCGCCCTGTGGGCCGACCAGCGCATGTGGCAGGCGCTGGGCACCAGCCTGCTGGTCGCGGCGGGGGTGATCGCGCTGGCCGTGCCGCTGGGGCTCGCCGCGGCGCTGCTGCTGGACCGGCTGCACAGCCGGGCGCGGACCTTCCTCTACGCCGTCATGGTGTCGCCGCTGCTGACGCCGGGGGTGATCGTCGGCATCTCCACCCTGGTCTTCTGGCGGCAGTGGTTCGGGGTGACGGGCGGCCTGTTCCTGACCATCGTCGCCCAAAGCAGCTTCATCGCCGCCTACGCCATGCTGCTGTTCCTGGCGCGCCTGCAACGCTTCGACGCGACGCTGGAGGAGGCGGCGCTGGACCTCGGCGCCACGCACGGGCAGGTGTTCCGCCGGATCACGCTGCCGTACCTGACGCCGGCCATCCTGTCGGCGGCCTTCCTGGCCTTCCTGCAGAGCTTTGAAAATTACAACACGACTCTCTTCGTCCGCGGGCTCGACACCACGCTGACGGTCTACATCGCGTCCAAGGTGCGCACGGGCCTGACACCCGCGGTCAACGCGCTGTCGCTGATCCTGATCGCGCTGACCATCCTCGGCGCCATCGTCTACGAGATCCTGCGCCGGCGCGAGGCGCGCCGGCTACGGGAACTTGCTGGGTGACGATGGCTTACTCGTCTTCCTCGTCGGCGTCGGCTTCGATCTGCGAGGCGAGGTCGCGCAGCATGTCGATGACGTCCTCGTGGCTGGTCTCGTCCACGGCGGCGTTCACGGCAGCCTCGATCATGGCAACGGCGATATAGGGGCCGAGCGGGCCACCTTCCTTGATCGCCCCTTCCAGGTGCTTCTCGGCGATCGAGAGGGCCTTTTCGAACAGGGCCTCGGCCGTCTGGTTGGTGCTGTCCTTGCTCATCGTCTGGTCCGTTGCGGGTGGTGGTCCGACTCCTATAACACCGCCCCGCGCGGCTTGGCCCATCATTTTGCCTCGAACGGATGAATGACGGTCATGCCCAGGCTTGCTCCGTCCGCCTTCGCCCGCCACATTCGGGCAGTCTTTCCACCCCACAGGCGACCATGACCGACCTGACCAGCCCCGACCAATACCGCTTCTGGATCGAGGAGCGCGTGCGCTTCGCCGACCTCGACGCCCTCGGCCACGTCAACAACAACGCCATCGGGGTCTATTTCGAGCAGGCCCGCGTTTCCCTGATGCACGACTGCGGCGGCTTCCTCGACGAGGCCCCCTGGACCGTCGTGCTGGCCCGCAGCGTGATCGAGTACAAGGCGGAACTGCTGTACCCCGCCACCGTCCGCGTCGGCATTCGGGTGCTGAAGGTCGGCAACACGTCGGTGGTGCTGGGTGCTGCGATCTTCCAGGGCGACCGCGTGATCGCCACGCAGGAGGGCGTCTGCGTGATCGTGGACAAGGCCGCCCACCGCCCGACCCCCGTGCCCGACGACCTGCGCGCCGTGCTGGGCCGTTTCCAGTGATCCGTTTGCCAGTGATCTGATTGCCGTGACCAGACCCGTGAAACGCCCCGCCCCCAAACGCCGCCCCCCGCAGCCGCAAGGTGAGCTCCGCACCGCGGAGCTGACCGTCACCGAGGTCGGTGCCCGCGGCGACGGCATCGCGGCCTGGGAGGGCGCCAAGGTCTTCGTCCCCCTGACCGTTCCCGGTGACCGCGTGCGGGTGCGCCTGAAGGACGCCGGGAGCGACTCGAAGGGAGAGGGGCTGCGCGCCGACCTTCTGGAGATCCTGGAACCCGGCCCCGGCCGGAGCGCGCCGCCCTGCCGGCATTTCGGCACCTGCGGCGGCTGCACGCTCCAGCACATGAGCGACGAGGCCTACGCCGCCCGGAAGGTTGGGCTGGTGCAGGGCGCGCTGGCCCGCGTCGGGCTGGGCGACGCGCCCATGGCGCCGCTGTCCCGCACGCCC
>Ga0065721_10005494_pt1 | contig 16658 bp, 16 predicted proteins | sample Mesricmetagenome_FD_59108 | JGI IMG/M metagenome (GOLD analysis project Ga0065721, IMG submission 59108) | Mesophilic microbial community from rice straw/compost enrichment Sample: eDNA_1 v2 (version 2) | ecosystem: Engineered > Solid waste > Grass > Composting > Bioreactor | place: USA: Davis... | reverse complement strand
AAACGGCGGCTGCCGCAGAAGAGGCTTCCGCCGCGCTGCCGGGTTGGACGGAGGCGGCGGCGGACATCGCCGAATGGCTTCCCGAGCCTGCGGGAGAGCTGGTATCTTCCGCTCTCCGGGGCGACTGGTCGGCACTGGAGAACATGGCGGCAACGGAGCTGGGGAGACATGTCGTCGAACCGTACGTCCGTCAATACGTGAACGAGTCGCTGCTTAAGCCGGAAAGGGTAAAGCTCGCCAAGCTTGCGCTGCCCGATCTTCAACACAAGGAAGAGCCCTACGTTGTCATTGCTCTTGAATACGAGTACCCGGTGAAGCTGCCGTTTGTGCGCAAAGCGATCGTGCTGAGAGAGCAGGCTTTCGAGCGGGTATGGGTCAGCGACAAGGCGGCGGCCGCATACGGCAGCGAGCGGGGAGAGGACGATGCGATGCCGATACAGATCGTATCGATCGAACCGGCGCCGCTCCGTCCCGGCCATAAAGCGACGGCGATCGTCAAGACCGAGCCGGGCGCCGCGGTTTCGCTGGACGTCGTATACAAAAGCGGCTCCAGCAAGGCGAAGCATCTGGGTCAAACGACGGCGGACGAGGAAGGTTATGCCCGATGGACCTGGCACGTTTCGGGCAATACGACGCCGGGCATCTGGCATTTGACGGCGTCTTCGGTCGACGGACGGGGAAGCGCGTCCAAACATTTTGCGGTGGAAAAGAAACCGGCAGACGGATAACGCTTGTCTTGCGGCGGGAATGGCGGGAAAGATGAGATGAGAAAGTATGAGAGCCGAGATCGGCAAGGAAGAGGGAAGCGGGGCATGCGGCGATGAAAGAAACGGTCATTGCGGCGGCCGTCGCCATGCTTTTGGCGGCCGCCTGGGTAACGGATATGAGGACGCAAACGATTCCGAACCGGCTGACATTCGGATTTTTGGGAGCGGGACTCGTCTTTCATCTGGCTTGGGGCGGCAGGGAAGGGCTGATGTTTGCTTTGTTCGGCTTTGCCGCGGGCTTCGTTCCTTTGCTTTTGCTATATGCCGCAAAAGGATTGGGAGCCGGCGACGTCAAGCTGTTCGGAGCTGCGGGAGCGTGGATCGGGGCTCACGCGGTGCTGCAGCTCATGTTGTATTCGATTCTGTACGCCGGAGCTATAGGAGCCGCCTTGCTGGTGCTCCGCCGGCCAAAGTGGCGCCGCGCGGCCGCAGGGGCATGGAGACGGCTGGCGCCGGCCGGATGGAGCCGATATGTACGATGGGCGTCGTCCGGCAACGCATTTCCGTTTATGGCGGCGGTCGTTCCGGCTGCGGCCACGATCGGCGCCGCGGCGATGGGAACGCATTAAAGATACGAAAAGGAGATGAAGCGACGCGTGCATGCGTTTCGAATCGATTATGCCATGAATCGCGGTCACGAAATGCTGCTTGACCGGGAAAGCGGCATCCGCAGAAACGATTTGGAAGAAATAGAGCTGCAAATGCTCCGCTCGCAGCGCATTCCGTATTTGCTGCCCGTCGATTGGCTGGAGATGGACGGCTGCGTAACTTTTCGGTATTCGCTGGACGGGACGAGGATGCTTGTCCACCGCCTGCAGCAAGAGCCGTTGACGATGGAGCAATATTACGGACTTGTGCTGGCGGTAACGGACGTCTTGCTGGACTGCAGGGAATATATGCTTCGTCCGGAAAGCTTTCTGCTGAGCGAACCGTTTATATTCGCGGGAGAGCGTCCCGGCGATCTTCGATTCGTCTATGTCCCGCTCCGCCAACGGGAGGGCCACGGTTACGATGAGGCCGGCAGCGGGCTTCTTCGGCTCTTGGTCCGTTGGACCTCTTATGTTGCCGATATCGACGGGGCGGGGCTGCAAAAGCTTCTGCAGCTGCTGGGCGGAGGCGGATGGCCTTTAAAGGAGCTGCGCGAGACGGCGCTGGAGCTGATCGGGGACATTCGGCCGCTCCGCCCCGACGGAGCGGGAGAAAGGCCGGGCGGCCCGGCGGCTTCGTCCGCCGCCGGACCGGTTCCCGCCGTGCCGCCCGCCGCCGGTTCCTATTCGAGCTCGGCGGTCCATGTATTGAAGCCCGCCTCCGTTCGGCAAACCGGCGCAAGTTCGACCGGGATTCACCCGATGGAGCGCTCTCCCGTATCCGCAGGCGGTCCGGAAGAAGCGAATGAGCTCGCATTTGAGGAAGACGAAGCCCGGCCCAACGGCCGGCGCGGCTGGCTTATGTCGGCGGCCGGCTTGGTGGCGGCGGCCTGCGTTTGGAGGTTTGTCTACCTGGCTTCCCCTTCCATGCGAAGTTTGCTGATCAGCGGCGGAATGACGCTGCTGCTAGGTGCGGGGATCTTTTACATTTGGCGGCGCGGCGGTGCGTTGCTGATGACGGAAGGGCAAGAGGAGGAGGACGGCTTTGAGCCGTTTATGCCCGACACGGGCCGGCTGAGGAAGAAGAAGCATTGGCCGGAGCCGGAAATTCATCCGCCGGAGAGCACGACCAGCTCTCTGGGAAACCAGGCAATACCGTCCGAAGGCGTTCGGGCAGCCGTCAATAAGCCCGCCGCGGCTCCGACGATGCTGCTTGGCCGGGAAGCGGGCGGCGCTTCGGAAGAGCAGATATGTCAAACGGCGTGGCTTAAACGGTTATGGAGAGGCAAGGAGGAAACGATTCCGCTGGAGTCTCCGACGTTTCGGATCGGGAGGGCAAGCGAGCAGGTCGGTTACTCGGACGAGGCGGACGGGGTATCCCGCGTCCATATTGAAATCGAAAGGATCGACGGCGTACACCATATTAAGGATCTCGGTTCGCGGAACGGCAGTCTGTTGAACGGCCAGCTGATGATTCCTTACAAAGCGTACAAGCTGTCCGCGGGCGATACGTTCGTGCTTGCCGGCGAAAAAGGACCGGTCTATACCCTGGTTTCGGGCTGACCGGTCCTTTGACTAACGGTGTTATTTCGGTACTTAGACGGGACGTTCGTTCTATGGTCGAGGGCTGCCTGTCAGCTGCCGCAGCGCGCTGTCCAGCGTCGGATAACGGAATTCGAAGCCGTTGTCCAGCGCCTTTTTGGGCCAGACGCGCTGACCCCCCAGCAGCAATACGGACATTTCGCCGAACAACGCCTTCATGGCGAAGGCGGGAACGGGCAGCCAATGCGGTCTGCCCATCGCGCGCCCGACCGCTCTGCCGAATTCGTCGTTCGTGACGGGGTCGGGGGCCGAAGCGTTGACGGGGCCGCTTATCTCCTGGTGATCGAGACAGAACAAAATGAGGCGGACCATGTCGTCAATATGGATCCAGGACAGCGGCTGCTTCCCGCTCCCGATCCGCCCGCCGCCGAAGAAGCGGTACGGCAGCGCCATGAGCGGGAACGCGCCTCCCTTGCGGTCGAGCACGACCCCGATGCGCAGCTTCACGAGCCGCTTGGCCGGTATCTCGTCCGCGGCAGCTTCCCATTGCCGGGCGACCTCCGACAAATAGTCGGTTTCTGCCGTCGGGCTTTCTTCGTCGACGAGCGTATCGCCTTCGCTGCCGTATACGGCAGAGCCTGACGCGTTCACGACCGCTCCAGGAGCGGCGCCTAAAGCTTGGACAAGCTCCGCGACGCGGGCGGCCGACCAAATTCTCGATTCGAGAATCCGTTGCTTGGCGGCCGGGGTCCAGCGCTGGTTAATCGTTTCGCCGGACAAATTGACAATGGCGTCCGTTCCGCGCAGCGGGGAGGCGTCCCGGCTCAGCTCCTCCCAGGAGATGCGCCCGATCCGTCCGTCGTACGCGCCTTCCCCCCGGCTTCGCGAAACGATCCAAACATCGTCGCCCCGGTCCGCCAGCGCTTGCACAAGCGCCTTGCCGATAAATCCGGTCCCGCCCGCGACGGCTACCTTCATCCCCGATCCGCCCTTTCCCGGCTTAGTTTAGTCGATTTGCTCGATGGACTTCAGCCACAGCTGCTTGGCCCCGTCGGCATCGTCGTATACTTTTTCCGTATATTCGAATTTGACCTTGACGTCGGACGGCAGCTCGTTGACGACGGCAAACAGTTCATCCGTTACTTGGAAAGCTTCCGGCTTTCCGTCGACCATAATTTCGATGGAGTGGGAATCCGCAATGCCGGAAAAGACGCCTTCGCCCTTCAGCACCGCCGGTTCGGAGCCGCCTTGCTGTCCGTTGTCCGAGGTGGGCGTCTCGTCTTCGGACGCGTTGCCGCCATTCGCCGCGTTTCCGTTCCCGGCGCCGCCGCTTCCGTCTTCCCCGGTTGAAGGAGCTCCCGGCTCCATCATGCCGTTGTCCTCCGGCAGCTGGTCGCCCACCGCGTCGGTTGGCGAGCCTCCGCCTTTATTCGCATCGCTGCCGCCTCCGCCGCCGCATGCGGGCAAAGCCAGCATGACGGCAAGCAGAAGCGCGCCGGCCGCAATTTTCGTTTTGTTCGATTTGTTCGGTTTTTTGAATGTCATGCTCATGATGAACACCTCCTGCCATTTATGACGCAAAGGAGATGCGCCAGGTTGCAAAAAAACGTTAATCCCTATTTGTTGAACAGATGCTCGTAACGGGAGTAATCGATGCCTTTACGCTGAAGAAACGCAGTCAAGGCTCGGTAATCGCGCTTGGGGGTCGCCCGTATGTAACCTTCGATGCAATGCTCCTTCGTCACGACATCCGAGCCTTGCTCGATGGCGACTTGACCGATCTTCGCGGCGATCGAATGTTTGGCGATGTCCCGGAAAGCGCTCGGAACGGGCGACACAAGCTCGTCGAGCAGCGCCTTGGATTCGTCGGTCCACATGCTGCGGCTTCGCTCCACCCAGTAATTTTGCCAATCCAGCTTCGACTTGCCGTCCCTCATCGGGAGCACCTTCAAAAACTTCCGGAACATAAAAAATCCGCCGACCGCCATGGCAAGCACCATCACGACCGCCCAGAACACGATAAAATACATAAACCACTCCGGGGTTCCGTTTGTCATCGCTTCTTTCACCTCAAGGATGAATTATACCGTATTCCTAGATTTATTTCGACGTTCCCTGTAAAATAAGGTGTAAATCGCCGCAAGCGCAAACGGCTGACGTCGTCCTTTGGAGGCGCAGCTTACGTTCGCGTCTGACATATAAGCCCGGTATATTATAAAACTTATACTTTCTTATATGTTCAAAAAAGGTGCAAAGGAGCGCAGAAGATGTTGAAAATAGGATCGCACGTATCGTTTTCGGACAAGGGGCTGCTGACCGCCGCGAAGGAGGCCGTATCTTACGGCTCCAGCACGTTTATGATCTACACCGGCGCGCCCCAAAACACGAGGCGCAAGCCGATCGAAACGTTATATATCGAGGAAGGAAAGGCATTGATGGAAGGAGCGGGAATCGGCGAAATCGTCGTTCACGCCCCTTATATTATCAATCTGGGCTCCTACAAGGAAGACACGTTCGAGCTGGCCGTCAATTTTCTTCAGGAAGAAATCCGCCGCACCGACTACTTGGGCGTTCGCAATATCGTGCTCCATCCGGGCGCATACACGGACAAAGACGCGGAGTTCGGGATTGCTCGCATTGCGGAAGGCTTGAATCTGGTGCTCGAAGGCACCAAAGGCACGAACGTGAGCATCGCGCTCGAGACGATGGCCGGCAAAGGGACGGAAATCGGCCGCAGCTTCGAGGAAATCGCCGCCATCATCGACAAGGTGGAGGACAACGGCCGCTTGACCGTATGCATGGACACTTGCCACATGCATGACGCCGGCTACGACCTGATCGGCGACCTGGACGGCGTGCTGGAGCAATTCGACCGCATCGTAGGCCTGGACCGCGTGGCGGTCGTCCATATTAACGACAGCAAAAATCCGAAAGGCGCGGGCAAGGACAGGCATGCGCCGATCGGTGCGGGCTGGCTCGGCCATGACGCGATCAAGGCGATCGTCCATCATGAAGCGCTTAAAGATCGTCCTTTTATATTGGAAACGCCGTGGATCGGCAAGGACGCCAAAAGCCAGCGGCCGATGTACGAAGCCGAAATCGCGCTGCTGCGCGGCAATGCGGAGGAGCGGTTCGGCGGCACGTTTATGGAAGACGTCGAACGGTTGCACTTTTACTTCGACAAGCAGGAGATCGCTCCGAGAACGTTCGTGCTGGGCACATGGGACGTCTTGAAGAACGACGCCAAAGCCAAAAAGGCGGACCCGCGCGAGCCGATGGAGCGGCTGTTCGATCTCGTTACGGAAAGCAAAGCGCTGTCCGAGGAGCTGTCCGAAGAACAGGTCAACCAGCGGCTGACGGCCTGGTTTGCCGGCAAGGCGCTGTTGTCCTGACCGCAGTATAAACCTGAAAGAAGTCCAAAAAAATAATGAAGCAAAGGAAGAGTTAGTCAAATGTCATCGTCAACGAACGCAAACAAGCCAGGCCGTCCGGCGGACGGCAAAGCGGGACGGGCCCGGATGCTCATTTCTTGTCCGGACCGTCCCGGCATCGTGGCGGCCGTGTCCCATTTTCTGTACGAGCATGGCGCCAACATCGTCCAATCCGACCAATATACGATGGATCCGGAGGGCGGCATGTTTTTTATCCGGTTCGAATTCGACCTGAACGATCTGGACCGCGAGCTGCCCGTACTGGTCGAGGACTTTGCGCGCGTCGCGGACCGCTTCGAGATGAAGTGGCATACGTTCCGCGCCAGCCGCAAAAAACGTCTCGCCATTTTCGTATCGAAGGAAGACCACTGCCTGCAGGAGCTGCTGTGGCAATGGCGCGCGGGCGAGCTGAACGCCGAAATTTCCATGGTCGTCAGCAATCACAACGATATGCGGGAGCTCGTGGAGTCGTTCGGCATTCCGTACCATCACATTCCGGTTACGGCGGATACGAAGGCCGAGGCGGAGCGCAAGCAGCTCGAGATCGTCGCCGACAAGGCCGATCTTGTCGTGCTCGCCCGATACATGCAAATTATTTCGCCGAAATTTATCGAGCAATTCCCGAACCGCATCATCAACATTCACCACTCCTTCCTGCCGGCCTTCGTCGGCGGCAAGCCGTACGCTCAGGCATATAACCGAGGCGTCAAAATTATCGGCGCCACCGCCCATTACGTAACGGAGGAGCTCGACGGCGGACCGATTATCGAGCAGGACGTACAGCGCGTCACGCACCGAGACAACGTCGAGGATTTGAAGCGGATCGGCCGCACGATCGAACGGGTCGTGCTGGCGCGCGCGGTGAATTGGCATCTTGAAGACCGCATTCTCGTTCACCAGAATAAGACGGTTGTCTTCAATTAATGGCGAATGGTACAATAAGCGAAGTAATTTAATGAATTTACTATGAATTAACTTCGATGTAAATTAGGAGGAAACCGAAAATGACTGTTACGCAAAAAACGATTGATCAGCTGTCGATCGATACGATTCGCACGCTGGCGATCGACGCCATCGAAAAAGCGAAATCCGGGCATCCGGGCATGCCGATGGGCGCGGCTCCGATGGGGTATCAATTGTTTGCCAAAAATATGAAGCACAATCCGTCCAATCCGGAATGGATCAACCGCGACCGGTTCGTCTTGTCCGCCGGACACGGCTCCATGCTGCTGTACAGCCTGCTTCATCTTTCGGGCTACGATCTTCCTATGGAAGAACTGAAAAATTTCCGTCAATGGGGTTCGCTGACGCCGGGCCATCCGGAGTTCGGCCATACCGCGGGCGTAGACGCGACGACAGGCCCGCTGGGCCAAGGCGTGGCCATGGCCGTAGGCATGGCGATGGCGGAAGCTCATCTGGCGGCCGTTTACAATAAAGAAGGCTTCGATATTATCAACCACTTTACTTATTCCATCTGCGGCGACGGCGACCTGATGGAAGGCATTTCCCACGAGGCGGCTTCCCTGGCGGGCCATCTGCAGCTCGGCAAGCTGATCGTGCTGTACGATTCCAACGATATTTCGCTGGACGGCGAGCTGAACCTGTCCTATTCCGAGACGGTTCAAAGACGTTTCGAGGGCTACGGCTGGCAAGTGCTTCGCGTGGAGGACGGCAACGATCTGGCGGCGCTGTCTGCGGCCGTTGCCGAAGCGCAAGCGGAAACGGGTAAGCCGACGCTGATCGAAGTGAAGACGGTCATCGGCTACGGCAGCCCGAACAAAGGCGGCAAAGGCGGCCACGCCGGTCCTCACGGCTCCCCGCTCGGCGCCGACGAGACGAAGCTGACCAAGCAATTTTACGGCTGGGACGAGAATCACGAGTTCCACGTTCCGGATGAGGTTCGCGCGCACTTTGCGGAAGTGAAGAAGGCCGGCGAACAGGCTAATGCGGAATGGGATGCGCTGTTCGCTTCCTACAAAGCCGCACATCCGGAGCTGGCGAAGCAATTCGAGCAAGCGGTATCCGGCGATCTTCCGGAGGGCTGGGATGCCGACTTGCCGGCTTATACGGCCGAGGACAAGCCGATGTCGACGCGCGTCGCTTCCGGCAACGCTTTGAACGGACTGGCCAAAAACGTGCCTTCCCTGGCCGGCGGCTCCGCCGACCTGGAAAGCTCCACGATGACGCATCTGAAGGGCTTGGCCCAATTCAAGCCGGGCAGCTACGACGGCCGCAACATTTACTTCGGCGTACGCGAATTCGGCATGGCCGCCGCCATGAACGGCATCAGCCTGCACCGTGGAATGAAAATTTACGGCGGCACGTTCTTCGTCTTTACCGATTACCTGCGCCCGGCGGTTCGTTTGGCGGCGCTGATGAAGCAGCCGGTCGTATACGTGCTGACGCATGACAGCATCGCGGTCGGCGAAGACGGTCCTACGCACGAGCCGATCGAGCAGCTGGCTTCGATCCGCATCATTCCGGGTCTTACGGTCATTCGTCCGGCCGACGGCAACGAAACGTCCGCGGCATGGGCTTATGCAGTCGAAAATAAAGAAAATCCGGTGGCGCTTGTCCTGACCCGCCAAAACCTGCCGATTCTTGAAGGCACGGTGCAGGGCGCTCGCGACAACGTCCGCAAAGGCGCTTACGTCGTTTCCGAAGCGGCAAACGGCAAGCCGGCCGCTCAATTAATCGCGACGGGCTCCGAGGTGCAGCTTGCCGTGGCGGCCCAAAAGGCGCTGGCCGAGGAAGGCATTCACGTTCGCGTCATCAGCATGCCAAGCTGGGATTTGTTCGACAAGCAACCGAAAGAATACAAGGATTCCGTGCTGCTTCCTGACGTCAAAGCTCGTCTGGCGATCGAAATGGCCCATCCGTTCGGCTGGGAGCGTTATGTCGGCGACCAAGGCGATATTCTCGGCATCGACACGTTCGGCGCGTCCGCCCCTGGCGACCGCGTGATTAAGGAATACGGCTTTACGGTCGAGAACGTCGTCAGCAAAGTCAAAGCGCTTCTGTAATTCACACCATCCGAGCCGAAAAGGAGCTTTGTTCCATGTCTCAATTTGACCAAGTTTCCGTCGTCAAAAAAGCGAACGTTTATTTTGACGGCAAAGTAACGAGCCGCGTCGTCCTGTTTCCGGACGGCACCAAAAAGACGCTTGGCATCATGCTGCCGGGCGAATACGAATTCGGTACGGACTGCCTTGAAATTATGGAGATTCTGGGCGGCGATCTGAAAGTGCTGCTGCCGGGCGAATCCGAATGGATCCATATTCAAGGCGAAGGCGAGTTCAAAGTTCCGGCCAACGCGAAATTCAAGCTTCAAGTAACGGAAGTGACCGACTACTGCTGCTCGTATATTGACGAGTAGAGGCTGTCTCAAGCATTGCCCATACAAGCGGCTGTCCCGACAGGTCCATGCTGACCCGGGGCGGCCGCTTTCCGTTTGGCGGGACGGATGCCGTCTTCGCTTCGCCGCGGCTCCATCTGCACAAAATCGTCGAAATTTCGTGACAGAAGCGTCATAGAAGCGGTGAGTCCGAAGTTGTGCGCGCGGCTCCGTATGGGCTAAAGTATAGGGGAACGCCATTAGAGGAGGAACGATGATCGGTGAATACGCTGAATGGAAGCAAGGAAAGGAATTATACCCCGCTGGTCGCCATCCTGACCGTCGTCATCGTCGCGGTTGTCGCGATATTGTTTTTTCTGCCGGCCTATGACGGGGAGATCGGCTTCGACGTCAAAATTTTGCCGCTGCTGAACGCCGTTTTGAACAGCTTTACGTTTTTGGCGCTGCTGGTAGCGCTCTTCGCCATCCGCAACAAAAATATCCGCATGCACCGAAGCTTTATTATTCTGGCTTTTTTGACGACGACGCTGTTTCTGGTCTCCTACGTGACTTACCACTACTTGACCGAGTCGACGCCATACGGCGGGGAAGGGCTGCTGCGGGGCGTTTACTCTTTTGTGCTGATCACGCATATCGTGCTAGCCATCGTTGTTGTGCCGCTTGCGCTGATGTCGCTGTTCCGCGGCTTGTCGATGCAGGTGGAGCGCCATCGCCGCATTGCAAGATGGACGATGCCGATCTGGCTGTATGTGAGCTTGACCGGGGTCGTCGTTTACCTGATGATATCGCCGTATTATTAAACCTATAACGATTATTTATACCCCAAATCGCTCCGGAAAGCTTGTCTTTATAGGGTAAATTCGCTATTCTAATTTAAAAGTTGACCGCTTAGCGATGCTTCCGGTTTCATGAAAAGAAGCCCGAGGTTTGGGACAATTCATGAGACGGAAACGGGTCAACGAGCCGTACAAACGGATGAACGTTCGTGGCGCCGGTCGTTTCGGCCATCGAAGCGGCGGCAGCCTTTTGACGGAATTTATTGAGGGGGTATATCGGGAATGAGCAATACGGTAAAATTCGATTACAGCAAGGCGCTTGGCTTTATCGGCCAGCATGAAATTGACAACCTGTCCGCGCAGGTGCGCTTGGCGCATGACCAGTTACATAACGGAACGGGAGCGGGCTCGGATTATTTGGGATGGATCGATCTGCCCGTCAATTACGACAAAGAGGAATTCGCGCGCATTAAAGCGGCGGCCAAACAAATTCAGTCGGATTCCGAGGTGCTCGTTGTTATCGGCATCGGCGGCTCGTATTTGGGCGCGCGCGCCGCGATCGAAATGCTGTCGCATTCCTTTTACAATTTGCAAACGAAGGAGCAGCGGAAGACGCCTCAGGTGCTGTTTGCCGGGAACAATATCAGCTCCACTTACGTGACGCATTTGCTTCAGCTGCTGGAAGGCCGCGACTGGTCGATCAACGTCATTTCGAAATCGGGCACGACGACCGAACCGGCGATCGCTTTCCGCATCTTCCGCGCCGAGCTGGAAAAAAAATACGGAAAAGAAGCGGCCCGCAAACGGATTTACGCGACGACCGACCGCGCGAAGGGCGCGCTCAAAAAGCTGGCGACGGAGGAAGGCTACGAATCGTTCGTCATTCCGGACGACGTCGGCGGCCGTTATTCGGTGCTGACCGCCGTCGGTCTGCTGCCGATCGCCGTAGCGGGCATCGACATCGACGCCATGATGCAGGGCGCAGCCGACGCCTCCAAGGAATACGCGAACCCGAACCTGGCGGAAAACGAGGCTTATCAATACGCGGCCGCCCGCAACGCTTTGTACCGCAAAGGCAAAGTGACCGAAATTCTCGTCAACTACGAGCCTTCGCTTCATTTCGTGTCGGAATGGTGGAAGCAGCTGTTCGGCGAAAGCGAAGGCAAAGACTATAAAGGCATTTATCCGGCGTCCGTCGACTTCTCCACCGACCTGCATTCCATGGGCCAGTTTATTCAAGAGGGCAACCGGAATATTTTCGAGACGGTCATTCAGGTGAAGGAAGTGGCGGAGCATATCGCGATCGGTCATGACGAGGACGATCTTGACGGCCTCAATTTCCTGACGGGCAAAACGATGGACTTCGTCAACAAAAAAGCTTTCGAAGGGACGCTGCTGGCGCATACGGACGGACAAGTGCCGAACCTGATCGTGAACATTGCCGACATGACGCCGTACACGTTCGGATATTTGGTCTATTTCTTCGAAAAAGCTTGCGGCATCAGCGGTTACTTGCTCGGCGTCAATCCGTTCGATCAGCCGGGCGTCGAGGCTTACAAGCGGAACATGTTTGCGCTGCTGGGCAAGCCGGGCTATGAGAAGGAAAAAGCGGAGCTCGAAGCTCGCCTGTAATCGGAGCGTAATCGGGGCGGAGACGAGCGTTCGACTTTCAAGGCCGTTTTATGGAGCCGAGACAGTACGGTGTTGTGGGATCGAGAGTCGGCGGTGCCGATGCATCCTTCGGCACGTGCGGAGCCGGTCGTTCCCGCTCGGCGCGACTGCCGGGTGAAATAGCAACCTAACGAAGGCGGAGCTGAATAGGCTCCGTCTGTCTTTTGTCTGGAGGTAACGGAATCATTCAAGTAAGGAGCTGGAGGATTTGCTGCAACGATATCGGACGGTTAGACAAGAAGCTCATGCGGAAATCGTCATCAAAAAATCCCGATTCATCGGCTACGCCAAGCCGGTCGCCACGGAAGAAGAAGCGGTGGCGTTTATCGACGAGATCAAACGTCTTCATCGGACCGCTACCCACAACTGCTCCGCTTATGTCGTCGGCGAGCGGGATCAGTTCCAGAAGGCGTCCGACGACGGAGAGCCAAGCGGCACGGCGGGGAAGCCGATTCTTGAAGTGATCAAGCACAAGCGTCTGAAAAATGTCGCCGTCGTCGTGACCCGCTACTTCGGCGGCATTATGCTGGGCGCAGGCGGATTGGTGCGCGCCTATACGGACGGTGCGGTGGCCGGCATCGAGGCCGCAGGCGAAATTGAATGGGTGCTGCACCGCGAGGTGTTCGTCGAGGTGGACTATACGTGGTACGGCAAGCTCGAGAACGAGCTTCACGGCAAAGGAACGCGTCTTGGCGGCACGGAGTTTACGGACCGTGTAACAGTGAAGTGCTTGCCGGAGGCGCCCGATGCGGAATCGTTTGTCGCATGGATGACGGATTTGACGCAAGGGCAGGCGAACATTGTTTTAGGCGAGGAAGTTTATTTTATTGACGGCGAGTAGCGGCAGGCCGCCGGGTCGGCGCGCGCTCGTCGTCGTCGCGAGTTGAACTGCAAGTTCATCCGCGACCTTGGAGCGAGTGAGCAGCGCCTTAATCGGAGATGTAAGTACATCCGCGACATTGGAGCGGCGGAAAGCGCCGAAATTGGAGCTGTAAGTTCATGCGCGACCTTAGAGCGAGTGAGCATCGCCGAAACTGGAGCTGTAAGTACATCCGCGACCTTGGAGCGAGTGAGCATCGCCGGAACTGGAGCTGTAAGTACATCCGCGACCTTAGAGCGGGCGGAAAGCGCCGAAATTGGAGCTGCAAGTACATGCGCGACCTTGGAGCGGGCGGAAAGCGCCGAAACTGGAGCTGCAAGTACATGCGCGACCTTAGAGCGGGCGGAAAGCGCTGAAACTGGAGCTGTAAGTACATGCGCGACCTTAGAGCGAGTGAGCATCGCCGAAACTGGAGCTGTAAGTACATCCGCGACCTTGGAGCGAGTGAGCATCGCCGGAACTGGAGCTGTAAGTACATCCGCGACCTTAGAGCGGGCGGTAAGCGCTGAAACTGGAGCTGTAAGTACATCCGCGACCTTAGAGCGGGCGGTAAGCGCCCGAATAGGGCCAGGCCGGGCCTCCCGCTCTGCAGGGCTGCGGCGGCCATGGGACGCACCGGCGCCGTGCCAGGCGGCACGTCCTACGGCCGTCTGCCGAAAAAAATGACTGCGCCGGAATATTCTCCCCTCTCTATTCATAAGAAAGCTGTATAAATGCGATCAGTTTTTCTGAAATAATGATTGACTTCCTTAACGGGACGATGCTACATTATTAATACCTAGTAAGTTAATAGGAATTGTATTAATACTCGTCTGCTACGCCTGCGGCATGAGCCGATGGTTTGGAGGTTACAGTCACAGTGAACGCCTTATTTCGGGGAAAAGGGTGGAGCTTCGGGTTTCGCACCGCCATCATGCTTTATTTTTTCTGTTTGATCGTATTGCCGATTATCGGCATCTATACGCAATCGCTGTCGCTCGGATGGCAGCCGTTCTGGGAAAGCGTATCCGATTCGATTGCCTGGAAGGCGGTGCTGCTGACCGTCAAGCTGGCGGCCATCGCCACCTTGATCAATATCGTGATCGGCACGATGATCGGCTGGGTGCTGATCCGCTACCAGTTTCCGGGCCGAAGGCTGCTGAACAGCCTGATCGACCTGCCGTTCGCGCTGCCGACCGCGGTCGGCGGCTTGCTTATTTTGCTGCTGCTCGGACCGGGCAGCCTCGTCGGCGGCCTGGCGGACCGGGCGGGCTTTCAGATCGTGTTTCACGAGCCGGCCATCGTCGTTGCGATGGTATTCGTGACGTTCCCGTTCGTTATTCGCGGACTCCAGCCGCTGCTGGAGGAGATGGACCAATCGGAGGAAGAGGCCTCGTATACGTTGGGCGCTTCCAAGTTCCGCACCTTTGTGAGCGTTATATTTCCGACGATGCTGCCGGGCATATTGAGCGGAGCGATGCTTGCGTTCTCCCGCGGATTGGCGGAGTTCGGGGCGGTGGTGCTCATTGCGGGCAACATTCCGGGCAAGACGCTGGTGGCGTCCGTCTTTATTTTCGGCGAAATCGAAAGCAACAACCCGCAAGGCGCGGCGGCGGTGTCGGTCATCCTGCTGACGTTGTCCTTCCTCATTCTCTGGACGGTTAACAAGCTTCAGGGAAGGAGGTCGGGACATTGAGAAGGCTGCTGATCTCGCTCACTTACGTCGTCATCACGCTGCTGCTGATCGTTCCATTGTTCAAAATATTGACGGGAGCCTGGGCCGACGGCCCCGGTCCCTTTATAGACGCGCTGAAGAGGCCCCAATCGCTTCACGCTCTCATGATGACGGGCATTATCGTCGTTGTCGTGACGGTCGTCAACACGCTGTTTGGCGTCATGCTTGCGCTCTATCTCGTCCGCGCTCCATGGCTGGGGCCGAAGGTCAAGCGGCTGCTGAACAGCCTGGTCGACCTTCCCTTTGCCGTATCTCCGGTCATCGGCGGCTTGATGATCGTGCTGCTGCTCGGTCCGGGCACCGTCATGGGCGCCTTGTTCGAGGGCATCGGCGTCAAGATCGTGTATGCGATGCCCGGCATGATCCTGGCGACGCTGTTCGTCACCTTCCCGATCATGGTCAGGGAAGTGATGCCGGTGCTGCAGGAAATCGGCGCGCAGCAGGAAGAAGCGGCTTCCACGCTCGGAGCTTACTCCTGGTATACCTTTTGGAAGGTTACCTGGCCGTCCATCCGCTGGGGAGTCATCTACGGCGTGGTGCTGACGGTAGCCCGCTCGCTTGGCGAGTTCGGGGCGGTGCTTGTCGTATCGGGCAACATTATGAACAAGACGCAGACGGCGACAACGCTTGTCTACCAGGATGTCGAGAACTTTAACGTGGTGGCCGCCAATGGGATTGCGCTGGTGCTTGCGGTATTTTCCGTAGGGCTGCTGCTGCTCATGGAATGGGCCAAGAAACGAAAGGAAGTGCACTAGCCCATGCATATCAAAGTTCAGGATTTGAACAAAAGCTTCGGAGATTTCCATGCCGTCCGGAACGTCAGCTTCGAGGTGGAGAAAGGGAAGCTGATCGGCCTTCTCGGACCGAGCGGCGGCGGCAAAACGTCCATTTTGCGCATGCTCGCGGGCCTGGAGACGCCAACTTCCGGGGACATCATCTTCCACGGCCAAAGGGTCAACGATCTTCCGCCGCAGGAGCGCGGCATCGGCTTTGTATTTCAAAACTATGCGTTGTTCAAGCATATGACGGTATACGATAACGTAGCGTTCGGCCTGAAGGTCAAAAAGCAGTCGAAGGAGCAAATCCGGGAACGGGTTATGTATTTGGTGGAGCTGACGGGACTCAAGGGCTTTGAGCACCGTTATCCGCATCAGCTGTCGGGAGGTCAGCGGCAGCGCGTCGCCTTTGCGCGGGCGCTGGCGCCGGAGCCGCAGCTGCTGCTGCTTGACGAGCCGTTTGCGGCGATCGACGCCAAGATCCGGACGGAGCTGCGCACCTGGCTGAAGGATATGATCGAGAGCGTCGGCATTACGTCCATCTTCGTTACGCACGACCAGGAGGAAGCGATCGAGGTCGCGGACGAAATTATGATTATTAACAAGGGGCGGCTGGAGCAAAAGGGAAGCCCTTGGGCGATCTACAAAAATCCGGAGACGCCGTTTGTAGCCGGATTTATCGGCGAATCGACCATCATCGACGATGTCGCCGTCTTGAAAGGATTCCAGGATGCGGCGGGCAACGGCACGCGCGCGCTGATCCGGCCGGAATATATCGAAATCGGCAAGCCCGGCGAGATCAAGCTGGCGTCCGCAACGATGCCGGCGGTCGTCAAACATTTGCATTTCCGGGGCAGCGAATGGATGGTCGAGCTGCTGATCGGCGACACGAAGCTGATTACGTACCGTTCGCTGGAGAAGGAAGTGCTTCAGCCCGGAGAACAGGTCAGCGTGCTCGTTCACCGCGCCTACATGTTCAACGATTCGGTCAGCTGGATTATGGAAAATCCGCTGAAAGTCGATCCGATGCCGATTCATATTTAAGTGGATTTCACCTTCAAGCAGAAAGAGTGGTTGCCCGTGAAGAGGAAAATCGCAGCCGGCGGCCGGCTGCTGCTTATATCGCTGCTGGCCGCGGCGTTGACGGTGCTGGCGGCTT
>Ga0065721_10005084_pt1 | contig 16658 bp, 11 predicted proteins | sample Mesricmetagenome_FD_59108 | JGI IMG/M metagenome (GOLD analysis project Ga0065721, IMG submission 59108) | Mesophilic microbial community from rice straw/compost enrichment Sample: eDNA_1 v2 (version 2) | ecosystem: Engineered > Solid waste > Grass > Composting > Bioreactor | place: USA: Davis... | reverse complement strand
AGGGGATCAGTACAGCTTGTCCACGACCGACAAAGCCGTCTTGTCCAGCGCCTTGCTCGCTCCCTGCGCCTTAAGCGTCAACAGCGTCGTCAAAATATTGAGCAGGTGAATCTGTGTGAACTTCGTCGACAGCGCCCCGCCTTCGGTCGGCATCTCCCGGGACGGAACGAGCAGCACCGTATCGGCGTAGGCGGCGATCGGAGAGCGCAGATGGCTCGTCAGACAGATGACGACGGCGCCGTTCTTCTTGGCCTGCTTGACCGGATCGACCAAATCCCGGGTGCTGCCCGAAGTGGATATGCCGAATACGAGATCGCCGGGCTTCACAAGCGAAGCCGACATCGCGATGATGTGCGCGTCCCGATGGGCCTCGACGTTAAAACCGGTGCGCATGAGCCGGTAATGCAAATCCAGCGCCGTAATGCCGGACGATCCGACTCCGTACACGTAAATTTTGCCGGCGGCCAGCATCTGGTCGACTGCGATTCGGAGACTGTCCGCGCTGAGCAGATCCAGCGTGTTCTTCAGCATCATCTCGTGGTTCATCGTTACTTTGCGGGCGACGGTCATCAGGTCGTCCTCTTCGCCGATTACCGCGCTGCTCAGCGATGACGGACGATCCACCAGATCCTGCGCGACCGACAGCTTGAACTCATGATACCCGCGAAATCCGAGCTTGCGGCAAAATCGGATGACCGACGTCTCGCCGACGCCCGCCTGCTCCGCCAAATCGGTTACGGTCGCCAGCACCGCTTCCTCCGGATTGGCGGTGACGGCGTCCGCCACCTTCTTCTCGGCTTTCGTGAGCGACGAATAGATGCTCGAAATCATGAGCAGCGTATTCGACTGACTCAGCTTGCTTCCTACTCTTGCCAACGTCATTCACCCGCTTTTTGTTACTTTTTTGTAGTTCAAGCATAGTGGATATAGCATCTGTTGACAAGATAGAATTGGGAGATTTATTTTTCCTGATTGTGAATGGCGGAGAATTTCTCCACAACTTGCCTCGCTGCGGCTGAGATAAGCCCACGGACGGCTATGGCTATTGCCAGAGACGATTCAGATAAGGAAAAAGCGCATCCGATACGTCTGACTTCAGACGCGTTCGGATGCGCTTCGCTTTATCGTTTTACAGCACGATCTCGCGCCCGCGCTCGGCGGACTCGTAAATCGCGGACAAAATTTTGATCATGTCGACGCCGTGCTCCGGGGTAATGATCGGCTGCTCCCGGCCGAGCACGCATTCGACGAAATGCCGGATGTTGGCCGTATGCTGCGGCACGGCGGCCGTCGTGAACAGCGGCTGCTGGTTGATCAGCGCGCCTTCGTTCTCCGTGAACAGGCTCAGCTTGTCGTTGATCAGGCTGAAGCCGCCCTCGGTGCCTCTCCATTCGAGGAATTTCTTCTCCTCCTCGATGTTGGACGCCCAGCTGAACTCAATCTGCAGCGATGCGCCGTTATCGAAGCGGATGAATCCCGCCGCCAAATCCTCGACGTCGAACGTGCCTTGCGGAATGTTGCCCGACGCGTCTGGACGGTCAGCGAACTTGCGGTACGTCGAGCCGGATACGGTGACCGGCTTCGGATTGCCCGCCAGCCACATCGCCATGTCGATCATATGAACGCCGAGATCGATCAGCGGGCCGCCGCCGGACAGCTCCTTCGTCGTAAACCAGCCTCCGCGTCCCGGAATGCCCCGGCGGCGAATCCAACCGCAGCGTCCCGTGTACAGCTCGCCCAATTGCCCCTTCTCAATGATGCGCTTGGCGAACTTCGCTTCCTCGCTGAAGCGGTTGTTGCGCATCGTCATCAGCAGCTTGCCGGATTCGCGCGCCGCGTCCGCCATCTTCTGCGCTTCGTCCGGGTTGATTGCGTCGGGCTTCTCGCAGAATACGTGCTTGCCCTTGCGCAGAGCGGCGATGGCGATCTCCGAATGGTACAAGTTCGGCGTGCTGATGCCGATAATGTCGATCGACGGGTCCGCGATCAACTCGCGGTAGTCGTCGTATACTTTCGTTCCGGGGAAATCCTTCGCCGTCGCTTCGGCGGACGCCTTAAACGCGTCGCAGAAGGCGACAATTTCCACTTCGTCGTGCGACAGCCAGCCCGGCAGATGCGCGTGCTTGAATATGCCGCCTGTGCCGACGACTCCTACTTTTAACGTCATCTTAGTGCTTCTCCTTGATCGTCTCTAATGGCTGAGCGTTGCCGTATTTCGGATAATCGCGATCGACCGGCGCCGCCCACTTGACCGCATTGGAGATGACTTTGCGGACTTGCGGGTTATAATAAGTCGGATACGTCTCATGGCCCGGACGGAAGTAGAAAATTTTGCCCATGCCGCGCGTATAGCAGCAGCCGCTGCGGAACACTTCTCCGCCTTCGAACCAGCTCACCAAGACGAGCTCGTCCGGCTGCGGAATGTCGAAGTGCTCGCCGTACATCTCTTCCGCCGGAAGCTCGATATACTCGCCGATNCCGTCAACGATCGGATGGCCCGGGTTCACGACCCAGATGCGNTCCTTCTCGTCNGCTTCGCGCCATTTCAGATCGCAGGACGTACCCATCANTTTTTTGAAAATTTTCGAGAAATGGCCGGAGTGAAGCACGATCANCCCCATGCCGCGAAGCACGCGCTGGTGNACTCTGTTCACGATCTCGTCCTGAACTTCGTCGTGCGCCATATGGCCCCACCAGATCAACACGTCGGTGTTATTCAGCACTTCTTCCGTCAAGCCGTGCTCCGGATCGTCCAGCGTGGCCACCGTTACTTTCCCCGAAATGTCCAAGCCTTCGGCGATTGCCGTATGCATGCCTTGCGGATAGACGGATGCGACTTTTTCGTTCGTTTTTTCATGGCGATGCTCGTTCCAAACTGTAACGTTGATCGTTTGGCTCATAACCGGACTCTCCCTTATCGTTGTTTTCCTTCTCATTGTATTCGAAGGTCGATTGCGTATCGATTGCCTATTCGGTTTATTTCTTCCGGTATTCTGTCATACTCTATAGGATTGCACACAACTGTGCTAAACTATTCTTACGCAATCCTGTCTTAAAGTCCAAGTTCAAAAAGTCCAGTTTTCAGCACCAAGAAGGTTGGACGAAGACAGGTGATGAGGAACGGAGTGTAGGCAAACCTACATGAGTACCGGAAGATCCGGCTGAGTTCAAGATTCGATGTCGAACCCGCTTCCCGCTCCGCCTCGTGATCAAAATTGGACTTTTTGAACCACCTCTTAATCCGGCTTGGAGGAGTTCCGATATGTATCCTGAAATGCGGCACGAGCAAGTCGTGTATCAAAATCCGTTCCTGGCCATGCGGATCTGGCAGATCGATTCGGAAACGACGACGACCGAGGAATTGATGCGAAGAGCGGAGCAGAACTGGAGACAGAAAAACTATTACGGCTGGCATTACCACGAGGAAGTGGAGTTTCTTCTGATTCTCGAAGGAGGGATTACCGCTTACTGCCGGGAAGAGCAGATTGTGCTCGGCCCGGGCGACATCGCCTTGTTCGGCTCGTCGGAGCCGCATACGACGATGCAGACGCAGCCGGGACGGACGAAGCAGATCGTCTTCCAGATCGACCTGCGCAAATACTGGGATCTCAGTACGCTTAACAGCATGCAGCATTTCTCCGAAGTGATCCGTCCGCTTAGCTCGCTCAACTATATTTATAAGGAAAATACGGAAGTTCGCGGGCGGACCGCCGAGCTGATCGTCGAGATTTTCCGGGAAATGAACGACGGCAGTCTCGGCTACGAGCTTGCCGTGTCGTCGCGAATCAAAAATATTCTGCTCCTGCTCCTCCGCAACGATACCCGGCAGCAGCTCAATTATAACGACAACCTTCTGCTCGGCCGATTGCAGCCCGCCGTCGACTATGTGGAGAACAATCTGGACGGCAAGCTGTCGGTCTCCGAGATCAGCGGACGGCTCAACATGAGCTACACCCATTTCATCAAAACGTTCAAAAAAGCGGTCGGCATGTCGTTCACCGACTTCGTCGTGCTGAAGCGGATCAAGAAAGCGGAGCAGATGCTGCTGACCAGCGACGTCAGCATCGCCGAGGTGGCTGAATCGGTCGGCATCTCCAACCTCGGCCACTTCTACGAGATGTTCCGACGCCTGAACGATTGTTCGCCCAAGCAGTTCCGGGACCGGCTCCGCGAGCCGACGGGCTGATCCCGCTATTTTTCCGATTGCTCCAGGCAGATAATCAAAGCAAAACTCACCCCGGAAAGTACTTAGCATCCGAACCGGAGGTTATCAATAGACTTTGGGTTGGAGTTCCTTCCCTGATTTGCCCAACAAAAGGGGCTGTCTCATAGGCGCTTCGAGTTGCTCAAAAAAGATAATTGATGATAAAGGTGGAAGGTGTATATACCTTACTTTATTTATCGATCATCTCAAGCAACTTTGCCTACGAGACAGCCCCTTTGGCTTAGGAATGAACGGTTTTAATCTCGGGCTCGCCCCAGAAAGCCCAGTCGTAGCCATAGTCCCCCAAGGAATCCGTGATCAGGGTAAGTACGACGGTTTCCCCGGCGTAATCGGCAAGAGAGACGTAAAACGGCGTCCAAGCGGTCCCCGGCATCAGATCTTCGGCCCATAGTTCGGCTCCGTTCACCGCGATGCGGAAGCCGACGCCTTGCGAGTCGTCCGCGCCGTCCTTGATGCCCGCAAATCCGCTAAGCTCCGCCGTTCCGGAAGCCGGGAGCTTCACGACGTAATCGACGTGGGTCTGTCCGCGTTGCGGCGGATGGGCATCAAGACCTTGTTTCGGAACGCCCAGTACGGTGCCCGTGCCGGGAATTCCACCGAACGGCCCTTGCGGCGGGCTCTCCGTGCCGTTCTCGAACAGCAGGCTCGAATCGAACGGCTCCTCCTTCAAAGAAAGCGGCAACTGCGCCGTTCCCGCCGAGCTGTGGATCAGATACAACGTACCGGTAGCCGGAGCGGCGATCTCGTACCGATGATTGCCGAGATCGGTCGTCTGAACCGGTCCCGCGGCCGATACGACCGACGTCAGCGGCTGCGGGCTGACCAGCTTCAGGCTTACGATACGCGGTTGGCCGGCATCCGGCTCCAAGTCGACGCGAGGGGTTACCCATACCGCGGAATCGTTGTCCACCGTCGCGCCGGGGTGCGTCTCCAGCCGGATCGTGATCTCCTTCCCTTGCAGGGAAGCAAGATCCAGCTCGACCGGCGTCGGCGTCGCGCTGCGGCTGAATTGCTCCAAGCTCAGTACAGGCCTCGTCGCCGGAGGCGCTGCTTTCTCCCAGGCATAGACTTTGAACGTAACGCCGTCACTGTTCTGAACGTTCTGCTCGGAGCCCAATTGCACGTCGAACTCTAGCCATGTATGGCCTCCTTGCCACTGTCCCATGTAAGGAGGATGTGCCAACATTCGATCTCCCCAATGCTGGACGGTCCCGCCTTGAGCGAACGTATGGGAGAAGCCGTTCTCCGATGAAAAAGGAGAGGCCGTCTGATGCACGGTGCCGTCGCTCAGCTTCTCCCCGGCCCGAATCGGCCCCGGATAATTCAGGAAATCGACGACGTCAACCGTTTGCTTATCCTGCAAGGAAAGCACGGTATGGTTCGTCTTGACCGACAGCCGCTTCGCGGCCGCGTCGGACGGGAGCTCGTAAACGTGGAACGCGTTCGGATCGCGCGTTGCGCTCGAATAGACATACGTCTTGTCGGGATTCAAGCCGAACAGCTTCGTCTCGTCGTACAAGTACCAGCCGGGAATGGTCCCCGGCAGAACGACGCTATCCACGCCGTAGACGTATCTCAGGATTTCCGTTCCTCCGGCGGGTTCTCCCGGTCCGCGCGACACCAACTTCTCCCCGCTAACCCCCCGCTCGTAGGTCGCCGTTCCCCCGTTCGCCATCCGGAAGGAGAACAGCGTCCCGGTCGTCCAGTTCGAGAAGCTCGCCTCGGGTTTGCGGTCCTGGTACCATTTCGCCTCCTCCAGAAACAGCTCCATTAGCGGAGTCGCGTCCGCGATCTGGCCGAAGTTCGGCCGCGTAAGCATCGGAATCGCGCCCAGCCGATTCTGTACGACTTTGTGCCAAGCCAGGAAGTAATCCTCGGTTAACGGATTGGCGTGATCCGGATGCCCATAGATCGTCGTGTACGGAGCGAAGATCGCCGAGCTCGCCGGAACGACCTGGTCGATCTTCGAATCGTCCCAAGTCCCAGAGGGCGCGAAGATGCCGTAAGCGTGCCGCTGCGCGAACGCTTCGTAGCGCGTCGTGATCTCGTTCAAGCTCTCCCCGCCAAGCGCTATGTTCGCGGGCAATCGCTCTCTCAGATCGCGATGAAGAGCTAAATTGCCTTGCATCATGTTCTTGCCGTCGATCAGGCCGTTCGCGTCGTTGTACATAAGCAAAGACTGATCCAGATGCAACGCGTCGGGATGGACCTCGTCGACCAACTCTTCCATTTTGTCCACGAACAACTGCCGCCACGCCTGCGAAGCCGGATTGATCTGGGCGAACTTGATATGCTCCGATCCCGCCGTATACTCCGAAAATACCGGCTGCCCGGTAAACGGATCTTTCACCTGATACGGCTGCATCGACGCGTAGACCGGATTTTCGGGCGAGACGCCGAAAATATTGACGTAGAGCATCACCTTATATCCCAATGCCTGCGCCGCTTGAATCTTGGCTGAGATATCCGGCTTCGGCGTATAGTCCGGGAAGTCGACGTCGTAAGGATCGAGCCTCCAGCCGGGCACGACGAGCAGCGTCTGCTCCGCGTTCACCTTCTCCGCCAGCTCTTCCAGCATCGGAGCGTCCTCGAGATCCGTCAGCACCGTGAACCGGATCTCTTTCGTCCAATCCGGCTGCAGACGCGACAGCTTGGACAGATCGAATTTCCTATCCGCCCATTCGCGGTATAGATTGGCCCCGTTCGTCCAGTCGCCCGCGTAAGCGCGCATTCGCCAATCGGTGGATTCGGCTGTTGTCGCCTGATCGAACGGCGCCGGACGATACGTCTCCATCCCGACGTAGAAGTTGCCGTTCTCATGCTTCACGTGCAAGCTCTTGAAAAACCGGGCGTCGTCGTTCGCGTGTACGAGCAGGCCTCCGTTGGCTCCTTGAATGAGGAAAAACTGCGCTTCCCATATGTTCGGGTAATCGAACTGCGTGAACCCGTAAGCCGCGTCGGTCGATTCGGCCGTCAGCCGAATGCCGCCGAGCACGGGGATAACCAGATCGTACGTATCCGGGACGACGAGTCCCCATTGTACGCCCGTGATCCCCGGCGCTTGGGTATCGGCGTTCTGGCTCACTGTCAGCGTCCCGTCGTATTTCGCGGACACGGTCGTCTCCAGCTCCGCCCGGGTCGAACCGCTCCCCCAAACTTGCGATAAAGTCGAATGCCCCTTCTTGACGTCTATAGAGGAGGTCGCCGAGCCGTTCCAGAGGTTGGATAGCGTCTTATGCCGAATACCTGTCAACGCGCTGCCGCTTCCATAGGTCATCGTAACGTTGCCGTAAGTAAAATCCACGTTTCTCGTATTGGGATTAAACGTAACCTTCGCCCCGTTCGCCGATGCCATGCCGTTAAACAGGCTGCAAACGAGGACTAACGCCAAGCTCAGAATCATCGGCTTCTTGCTCTTGATCATCATGGCTTTTCCCTCCCGATCATGGTTTCCGAATGTTAACGTTCGAACAATTCCGTCGCGAAGCTCGCTTGACCCTCGCTGACGAAGACGCCCCATCCTCCTTCCTTCCAATCGTAGAGCCGCGCGCTTAAGGCAATCTCGCCATTTGCGTAAACCTCGCATACGGTACCGTCCACGTAAACTTCAACCTGGCAAACGACGTCCGGCTTAAGTTCAATCGGTCTTTCCATACCGACTACGAACGGGATGTCCCCTTTTCTCGGCCATACATCCAGCACGACCCGGCTTCTCCCCGGCTCGAACCGAATCTGATACCCGCGATCCAGGCTCTCGTCCGTTTTCAGGACGAAACCGCAGGCGCGCGTATTTGACCTGAACGTCATTTTCGCGGTGATTTTGCAGACATCAGGCAGCTTCCCGGCCGTAGCGCAAGCAAAGGAATCCGCTGCATTGGCGGTTGCGTGTCCGCTTTGCAGGCTCCATTCGCCCAGAACTCCCGACAATTCGAACGGGACCTTGTTCGCGAACGCCGCGCCGACGGTTTTCGGTACCTTAACGAACAACGTCCCGTCCTCCCGTTGGACGATCTCGTGAACGATCAGATCTCCTCCCCACTGCCAAGTTCCGTAATCGTGCTCGCCTTCCCTGGTCGGATTCCATCCGAACGCGTAACGGCGTTGCCCGTCGGACCATGTTTTCGCCGCGTAGAATGCCCGGGTATCTAACGCGTCGTCGGCCGGCGCCGTCCAAGGGCCTTGAAGCGATCGGCTCATCCGATAATGCGTGACCGTGCGGTCCGAGAACGTGGAATAGACCAAATACCACCAATCCCCGATTCGGAACAGATCCGGGCACTCGTGGGTCGTGTACAGATAAGGCGCCCAGAACGGTTCCCTCGTCTCCCAGACCGAGAGATCCTTGGAAGCGCACAAGGCAACGCAGCCCCGCCGGTTGGCCGGACCTTCCTTCAGGCGGGCGGCCAGCAGCATCCAATACTCCCCGGCCTCCTCGTTCCAGAATACGAACGGATCCCGCCAGTCGTGGGCCTCATAAAGATCTTCGCGAGCGTAGAAAGCATCTTCCGGGATTTTAGTCCAATGCAGCATGTCGTCGCTGACCGCATGCATAACCGCCTGCTGTTTTTTGCCCTGAGAAGGATAATGGAAGTTGTTCCCCGTATAGAAAATGTGGTAGCGGCCGTCAGCCTTCAGGATGCAACCCGTATAAATATAAAGGTCTTGCTCGTCTTCGCCGCCTCTGGCCAACACTTCCCCGTACTCGGTATAATCGACGAAATCCTTCGTGCCGAGCAGGAACCAGGGCGTACCTTCGCCATACTTCTCTTTGTCCCGCCAGTCTTTTAAATACAAAAGCTTGAATTCCCCGTCTTCATGGAACGGGATGACATCGGCCAGCCAGCCGTCGTGCGGCTTGTAGAAAAAATCGCCCATTTTACCCCTTCACGCTCCCCAGTACGATTCCTTTGACGAAATACTTTTGCAAAAACGGATAGGCCAGCAAAATCGGCAACGCGCCTACGATGATCTGAGCCGCCTTGGAGGTGCGCGTCGAGATTTGCGAGAGCTTGTGAATATCCTCCTGCTTCACCTGCGAGAAATCGAAATTGATGATGATCGTCTGCAAATACGAGGACAGAGGATAATGCTCCGGCTTGTTCATCAGAATGAGGCCGTCGAACCAGGCGTTCCAATGCCCGACGATCGTGAACAGGCCGACCGTGGCCAATCCGGGCAAGGACAGCGGCACGTAGATGCTCCACAACGTCCGCAAATGGCCTGCACCGTCCATGAAACACGATTCCTCCAGCTCCTTCGGCAAGCCGCGAAAGAAGTTGAGCAGCAGAATCACGTTAAACACGGGAACCGCCCCGGGAAGAACGAGCGCCCAGACCGAATCGAGCAGCCCGGTGTATTTGATCGTCATGTACCAAGGGACGAGCCCGCCCGCGAACAAAATCGTGAACACGAAAACCCACACATAGACGGTGCGCATGCGGAACGCTTTCGTTTCCTTGGACAACGGGTAGGCGATCATAACCGTCAGCAGCATATTGATCGCCGTCCCTAAGGCGACCCGCTCCAGCGTGATGCCGAAGGAACGCAGAAACTCAGGCCTGCTCACAATAAAATCGTAGGACTTAAGCGAGAAGTCGACCGGCCAGAACGTGACCTGTCCGGCGGCGACCGCCGCGCTCTCGCTGAACGATACCGCAAGCACGTGAACGAGCGGCAGGAAGCAGAGAAGCGCCAATACGATCAGAAACGTCGAATTCGCGATGAGGAACAGACGTCTGCTCCAGGAAATGTAATGCACATCGGGTCACTCCTTTCTAGAAAATCCGGTAATTCGCAAGTCGATAAGCCAGCCAATAGGAGACCGAGATCAGCAGAAAGGAGACAACCGATTTGAACAAGCCAACCGCCGTCGCAACGCCATACTGCGCGTCGTTGAACGCGATCCGATAGATCATCGTGTCGAGAATATCTCCGCTCTCGTAGACGAGCGGGTTGGCCAGATTAAACACTTGATCGAATCCGGCGTTCAGCACGTTCCCGAGACTCAGCGTAACCATCAGTACGATAATCGGCATCATCCCGGGCAGCGTAACGTGGAAAGTCTGCTTCCAGCGGCTGGCCCCGTCCACGACGGCCGCCTCGTACAAAGTCGGATTTACGCTCGTAATCGCGGCCAAGTAGACGATCGTGCTGAATCCGAACTCCTTCCAGACGTCGGACGCGATCAGCACCGCAGGGAACCAGCGGTTGTCCGCCAGGAAGAAGATCGGTTCGATGCCAAGCTTGCCCAGCATTGCGTTGACGATTCCTTCCGAAGGGGACAACAGGTCGATCAAAATACCTCCAAGGATGACCCAGGACAGAAAATGGGGCAAATAAATGAGCGTCTGCACGCCCCGCTTGATGAACGACCGGGACACTTCGTTCAGCAGCAGCGCGACGACGATCGGGACGAACAGGCCGAAGGCGATTTTCATGCAAGCGATGAAGATCGTGTTCCAGATGACCTGTCCGGTGTTCGGCATATCGAGCACAAACCTGAAATTATCGAGACCGATCCACGGGGAACCGAACCATCCGCTGAAAATCGTGAACTTCTGAAAAGCGATCACGACGCCCAGCATGGGGACGTAGCTATATACAAGAACCAGAATAAGACCGGGCAGAAGCAGCAGGTGCAAAGGCATTTCCCGTATCCATCTAGCCGTTTTCATCGTTCGTTTCACCGCCTGTATGCGAAGTGTTAAGCCTTTCCGGGGCATAACGAAAGAAGGGGAGGATGAGACGCTCCATCTTCCCCGTTCGTTCCGGTATGCTTCCGCAGCGGCGGCTTCGTTATTGTTGAGAGCTTAACCAATCGTTGATTTCCTGCAGGATGGCTTCTCCGCCAAGCTTGTTCCAGTCTTCGACGAACTTATCGAATTCGTCTACGGACGCCGCACCCATGATGATCTTGGTGAACGTCTCCTTTTCGAGCTTGTCGAGCGTCGCCCACTTGTCGGTCATCGTCGGCGTCTGTCCGCCAAACGCGGTCATAAGCAGCCGATCTCCGGTATAATTGTCCATCGTCGCTTCGAATCCGAAGTACTGGTGGGCGACCGCCCAATTGTCCATGTTGCCCGTCTTGAGATAATCGACGGTCGGTCCGTATTTGTCCGTTTCCGTCAAGGCGTCCTTCAGCAGGCTTTCATCCTCGTTCTTGATCGCCTCGCGAAGCAGCTTGAGAGACTCGATGACCCCGTCGTTGGATACGCCGGATTGCACGATCGACAGACGGGATGTGTTGATTCTTTCACCGCCTTCTTCGACCGTAATGAACTGGCCTTCGTTCCTTCTCGATCCGTGGACGACTTCCTCGTGCAGATTCAGCATTTTAACGACCGCTTCCGGATACTTGAACCCTTTGCGAACGACGACGTAACCGCTGGCCGAGAAGCCCGCGCTCGCCTTCGTCGGAGTGCCGTCGACGGAAGGAACGGGGAACGGTTTCCATTCCATGCCCGGATTTTTCTTGACGGCGTCGAGGAACACGTACGGATTCCAGTTCGCTCCGAATGCCATGCCGAAATGGTTGGCCGCTATATCTTCAGCGACTTTGTTGCCGTCTTTCACGCCGAATTCCCTGTCGAGCTGGCCGCCCTTGTACATCTCCTGCAGCTTCGCCAGCACCTCTTTCATCTGCGGCTGCGCGGATCCGTAGACGACCTTGCCGCTCTCGTCCTTGATCCATGTCTGTGGATACGCGTGATACGCGTTGGCGAGGCCGGTAATCGAGGTGATCGGACCGTATAGATAGTTGTTCACCGCGATGCCGAACGTGTCTTTCTTGCCGTTGCCGTCCGGATCTTCGTTCGCGAACGCCTCGGAGATGCGGAACACGTCTTCCAGCGTCTTCGGTTCGGGCAGATTCAGCTTTTCCAGCCAATCCGTTCTGACCCATAGCAGATTGGGCTCATAGATCGGCGCATTGACGACCGGTATCGCCAGCAGCTTGCCGTTAAACGTGGCGGAGGCGAGAGCCGCTCCCCCGTCTCCTTGCTGGAGCTTCTTCGTATGATCCGATGCGTACTTCTCATAGGCGCCGGTGAGATCCTCCAGCTGTCCGGCATCCGCCAATTGCTTCAGCTGACTTGCCGATACGGAGAATACCTCCGGCAGGCTTCCCGAGGCGATCGAGACGTTCAGCTTGCGATTGTATTCGGTGGCCAGCGCGGTCCAATCGTGGACGACTTTAATACCGAGCAGGTTCTCGTATTCGCGGTACCAGACGTTGTTGTCGATGCTGTCGCCTTTCGGGTAAGTCCACGTCTGATCCACGGCCCGCGCGACGTGAAGTTCGATGGGCGGGTCGTATTTCTCGAACGGATCCGCTCTCCCCGCTGGGCTCTCCGACGCTTCCGATGCGGACGCAGACGGTTGTGCCGATGATCCGCTCGTCTCCTCAGCGCTTTTCCCTCCGCCGCTGCACGCCGAAGCGACGAGCGCGAGCGTTAGCATGCCGGTAAATAGCTTGAATAGGCGTCTTCTTTTCAATTGCCGTTCCCCCTTGGATCGTGTGCAGAACGTCGACTTCTTCTGCCTAGCCCTATTATAAGAAGGCGCCGACCGCCCTCTCTACTCGCCGATTTTCACTTTCCGTTATCCGTTTTGGAGATCGGCATGCCTTTCCCGGTATTCTTGCGGGGTCAGATTGGTCGCTTTCTTGAAAAAGCGATAGAAGGACTGTTCCGTCATAAACCCGACCGCCTTGGAAATGTCCTGAACGATCATCTGGTTGTTCTCCAGAAGCTTCTTCGCCCTCGCCAATCTCGCATCCGCGATAAATTCCGTAAGCCCTTCGCTCGTAATCTGTTTGTAAAGCCTCGTCAAATAATAGGGATTGTAGCCCACGACCTCCCCTATTCGGGTAAGGGATAAATCGCCTGCCAAGTTGCGTTCCACATACAATCGGATATGCTTGATCAAGTCGTCTTCGCGATTATGGCGGTCGACGTTTTTCTGCTCGAACAGGCACTCCACCAGCAAAACGAAATATTCTTCGGCTTCCTCCCACGAGGCATGGGACTCGTACCTCGACAGCTTTCCGAGGTCAAGGGAAGCCCCGATCTCGTCATGCAGTCCCCAGCGGTTTAGATACGCCAGGAATAAGGCGACAAGCGAATAATAGATTTCCAGCTTCAGCGGATCTTCCCTATCTATTCGACCGGCAGACAAACCCATCAACAAAGAGAACTCCGCGAAAAAGCTTTCCTTCTGACCGTTTTCCAAAAATGCCGCCATCGGACCGATTTTCTCGAGGCGGCCGCGAATCTCGCGGGTCTGGAGTCCGGGATCAGGATGCGCCTGCTCTGAGCCCGGCCGTTCGATGAGGATCAACTCCTTGCCGGAGCCGAGTCCCCGGCCGAGCAGACGTTTCAAGTCGTGGAACGTCTCCGGCGCGCGCGCCCACGGCGCTGGACCGACGGCCGAAGCGAACGACACGCCGAGCTTCAGGTGCTGCTTGCAAGCCATCTGGATCGACTCGATCGTCCCGTGGACGAAGCGGCTCAACCGTCCCTTCAAATCGGCCGAAGTAAGCCGTTCGAGTGGTTGAATAAACCACATCAGCTTGCTTTTCTCCCATATTACCGATACGCAACGCGCGGATTTCGCGAGAAACTCCTCCGCGATGTTCCGAATGGCGAACAGCATCAACTGTTTATCCGCAGCGCCGAGTTCGTCCCGCCAGTCATCCACGCGACCGACAACCAGCATTACATCGCCGTCGGCATCGAGGGGAACTTGCCATTCGACGAACCGCTCTCCCCTTCTGCGCATCGATTCCGGATCGCCGTGAACCATTTCCAGCATGTATTCGTTCACCAACAGGGGCATAGCCCGCCTCATCTGGTTCTCCGCAAGAAGGACCAGCCGTTCGGCTTCGACCGCTTCGTACAGCTCTTCAGCGGCCTTATCCACAGCGCGGAGAATCGCATCGGGACCTTCCGTCTTCAGCAAGTAATCGACTCCACCGTTGCGCATTCCCTGCTGGATGTACTCGAAGTCGTCGTATCCGGTCAAGAAAACGACCTTGCAGGACGGCCACTGCTTGACGATCTCCCGTTGCAGCTCCAGCCCGTCCATTCCCGGCATCCGAATATCGGAAAGAACGATATCGACTTTCGTTCGGCCCAACCACTCCAGGGCCTCCGCCGCAGAATACGCGGCATACGTTTCCAGTTCCGGCTTGCCCTCCCGGGCGAACAAATCGATCAAACTATCGACGATCGGCCTTTCGTTATCTACGATAAGCAGTCTGATCATCGCCATCATCCCCATTTTTTCTTATTGTCAATCGCGCCTTCAAACCTCCAAGCTCGCTTCGGGACAAGCTCAAGCCGCAGCCCGGTCCAAATTTCAACCTTAACCTGCGATGCACGTTAAGAATTCCCGTCGTCTCCATCGCCCGGTCCGACGTCTCGATCGATCTGCGCAGCCGATTCAAGCTTTCTTCGTTCAACGATTCCCCGTTGTCCTCCACATCGATTGTCAGCTTGTCCGCCGTCTCTTCGCGAATTCGAATCCTCAACTTTCCGTTCGCCGTTTTGTTCTCAAGTCCATGCACGTACGCGTTCTCGATCAAAGGCTGCACGATCAGACGCGGCACGACCGTCCGGTTCCAGCTTTCGGGGACGTCCTCCCATTCGACGGCGATCGTGCCCGAAAACCGGATCTTTTGAATCTCCACATAAGAGGCTGCGTGCTTCATCTCCACGCCGAGAGGTACCGTCTCCGCGCCGCTGCGCGTAATGAACTGAAAGTAGCTTCCTAAATGATGGAACATCCGATCCGCCAGCTCGTACTCCCTCATTCGGACGTATCCCTGCAGAATAAAGAAGCTGTTGTAAAAAAAGTGCGGGTTGATCTGCGACTGCAACTGCTTCAGCTCGGACTGTTGAGAACGGATTTGCTGCTCGTATACTTCATGGATAAGCACTTGAATCCGGTCGACCATGTGGTTGAACTGCCCGTACAAATAACCGAATTCGTCCCGATTCCGATGAGAGACGCGGACGCCGAGATCGCCTTTCTCCACTTTACGGAACGAGACGACTAACAGCTTGATCGGCCAGTGAATTAGACGATAGATCCAGTAAGAGAAAACGACCACCAAGAGCCCCGCAATAAGCGAAAAGGTCCAGATCCAGTCGCGATGCCGATCAAGCGGCTCGAGTACCTTTTCCGTGGGGACAAACACAGCTAGCGTCGTGTCCAGCGGAACGGACCGTTCGTACGCGACGAAAAAGGACTCCCCGCCGGATTCTAGAGTGAATTGACCGACGGCAATCCGATTCTCCTCCGTTGCGGATAGGTTCGCGGCGTGCGTCTCGGACCGTACCTCCTCTTCCGAGAGCTTCTCGTAAAATTTCGCGCGAAGCTCCTCGCCGATTCCTGCGGAAACATTCCACCTGTAATCGGAGCCTAACAGCAAAGCGCCTCCTTGTTCACCGCCGGTCATGATGCTGTTAAGCGTTCGGGAAATCTCAGCTTGCGACAATTCGATCCCCATAGCCAGCACCGGCTTTCGGTTCACGTAGATCGCGTCCGGATAGACGCCGGTCATCATCAGCTTGCCTTCGTATTCGAATACCGGGGATTTCATATTGTCCGGTTCCAGCATGGCATCGAGCTCGTCCTCGGGAATCGAATCGTCATAGTCGTTGGCGATGACGCTTCGGCCCAAAGCCGGAATATACAGCTTTACGTTATCGACGAACGGGCTCGTGCTCTTGAACAAATACAGCTTGCTCTTGACCGCCAAGATCGTACGGGATCTCTCGAAATCGTTCATTCGCTCGGCCGCCGTGCCCAGCGTCAACAGGTCGTCGTCGTTGACGTATTCGACCTTCAGCCTCGTCAGCCTGGAAAACTCCGTCTCCAGGGACGTCAAGTAGAAATGGACGCGGGAAGCCATCGACTCCGAGATCTGCTTTCGGACGACGTCCTCTCCGGAACGGTTCATCATCAAGCTCGACACGTAGATCGGAATGATCATGAGCAGAAAGGACAAGACGAGCTTGGGATAGATTGTCAACGCTTTCAAAGATAGTTTCATCGAGTAATCCCCTCTGCTGTTCGCTAACCTGATCATACTCCGATCCATGGCCGGAAGGGAACAACGCAAGCCAGACATGTTCGAAAATAACCGCCGCAAAACCTGCGGTTCGAGGTCCTATCGGGTACATGGCGGGGACTCCGGCCCCGAAAAAGGGAAAAAGGGGCAAAAGCCGCCCCTTTCTCCCTACATGTCCGTCAGGAACCGAATCGCCTCGTCCTCGAAGCCGGGCAATCGTTCGTGAACGTAATCCGGATAGATGGCCAGCTTCTTGTCCGACAGGATCTTGTTGTACGCCGCGAATTGCGTGGAAGGCGGGCACACGGTATCCAGAAGGCCGACGCCCATCAGCGTATCGCCGCGAATCCGGTCCGCCAG
>Ga0065721_10050996_pt1 | contig 16661 bp, 10 predicted proteins | sample Mesricmetagenome_FD_59108 | JGI IMG/M metagenome (GOLD analysis project Ga0065721, IMG submission 59108) | Mesophilic microbial community from rice straw/compost enrichment Sample: eDNA_1 v2 (version 2) | ecosystem: Engineered > Solid waste > Grass > Composting > Bioreactor | place: USA: Davis... | reverse complement strand
CGCCCGCCGCCGCGCGCGGCCAGGCACTGCCCCCGGCGCCGCCCCGGCTGGCCTGGGCAGCGCGACGCTCCCAGACTGGCCGCCTGCCGCCCCCGGCGGCACGACACCCAGGAGCACAGCGATGGCGACCTCGTCCCTCTTGTCCCGGCGTCGGTTCTTCCAACACGCCTGCAGCGGCGCCTGCTGCGGCCTGGCCGCCTGGAGCGCTCCCATGGCCTTGCTCGCGGCCGAAGGCGCGCGCACCACGCTCACCGCCACCCAGGCGCTGGAGCGGCTCAAGCAGGGCAACGCCGATTTCATGGCCAACCGCCAGCCGCCCGATCCGCCGGACCACAGCAAGCGGCGCCTGGAGCTGGCCCGCAGCCAGGCCCCCTTCGCGGTGCTGGTGGGCTGCTCCGACAGCCGCGTGCCGCCGGAGCTGCTCTTCGGCGCCGGGCTGGGCGAGCTGTTCATCGTGCGCAACGCCGGCAATACCGTGGACACCGTGGCGATCGGCAGCATCGAGTACGGCGTGAACGTGCTGGGTGCGCCGCTGATCGTGGTGCTGGGCCACGAGCGCTGCGGCGCGGTGGACGCGGCCGTGGCGGTGGTGCAGAAGAACGCCACCTTCCCCGGCAGCATCGGGCAGATGGTGGAGCCCATCATCCCGGCCGTGCTCAAGGCGCGCAGCAGCGCCGGCGGCGAGCTCAAGGACGGCGAGCTGCTGGACTTGGCCGTGCGCGAGAACGTGCGCCGCACCGTGATGCGGCTGCGCGAGTCCGAGCCCTCGCTGATCGAGCCCCAGCGCGCGGGCAAGCTGCGCGTCGTGGGCGCTCGCTACGACTTCGACGACGGCAAGGTGGACTTCATCGTCGAATAGCGCGCGAGCACCGCCATGGCACGCGTGGCCACGCCCCCACCGGCGCGCCGGCATCGGCTCGTCGCCCGCGCCGTGGTGCTGCTGCTGGCCCTGGCGGCGCTGGCGCTGCTGCTGCGCAGCGTGGTGTTCCTGGTGGTGGAAGCCGCCGCCTTCGACACCCCGCCGCCCGGCACGCAGCGCCCCGATGCGCTGGGCGTGCCCTCGAAACAGCTGACCTTCCTGAGCGGCGGACGGCGGCTGCACGCGTCCTGGGTGGACGCCGCGGACGCGCGGGCGCCGGCGCTGCTGGTGTTCCACGGCAACGACGAGGAGCTGTCGCAGTGGGCGGCGGTGCAGGCGCGGCTGCACGCGGCGGGCATCGCCTCCTTCGTGTTCGATTACAGCGGCTACGGCGCCAGCGACGGGCGGCCGACGCTGGCGCGGCTGCGCCAGGACGGCCTGGCGGCGTGGCGGCAGTTCGTCGCGCTGACGCCGCAGGCGAGCCGGCGCGTGGTGCTGGGCTTCTCGCTGGGATCGGCGGTGCTGCTGGACGTGGCGCCGCAGCTGCAGCCCCGGCCGCAGGGACTGGTCATCGGCGCGGGCTTCGCGTCGGCGCGGGAGATGGCGGTCAACGTCGGCCTGGTGCCGGACTGGGCGGCGTGGTTGCTGCCGGACCTGTGGAACAACGAGGAGCGCATCGGCGAGGTGACGCAGCCGCTGCTGATCCTGCACGGCCGCAACGACGAACTGATCCCGGTGCAGGACGCGCTGCGGCTGTGCCGCGCCGCGCCCGGTCCACGGCGGCTGGTGCTGCTGGAGCGGCTGCCGCACGACGCGCCGCTGGAGCCGGCGCGGTCGGCGGCGTTCTGGGACGAGGTGGAGGGGTGGGTGAAGGGGCAGACGACCACGACCGCCTCAGCGACCGGCGCCTGCATCCCCGCCGCAAGCCCTTGAGCGGCCGCTCTCAGCCGCACACCCCCACGTAGCCGCAAGCCGTGCAGAAATCGCAGCCGTCCTTGTGGATGACGGTGGCGTTGCCGCACTCCGGGCAGGGCTTGCCGGCCATGGGCGTGACGGTGGCGCCGACGGGCTCGCCGCGCGCCGGCGTGGGCGCGGCCAGGATGCCCATCTCCCGCATCGGGAAGCCCTCCTCGTCCAGCAGGCCCAGCATCGCGTAGCGGTGGATGATCAAGCGGGCGATGTAGGCCACCGTGCTGGGCCACACCTGCTGGCGCCGCTCGCCGGGCACCGGGGCCATGAAGTGGCCCAGCGGCTCGCCCACGTTGAGCAGCTTGCGCAGCTTCATGCCGATCCACGCCGGGTCCAGCACCCGCATGTCCAGCGACAGCAGCCGCGCCAGGCCGTCCAGCGCGCGCGGGTAGTTGCCCGCGAAACCGACCGCGCAGGGCCGGGCGACCGAGCCGCCGTCCCCGTCGCGGGCCGCCAGGGTGACCTCCTTGAGCGTCAACGTGAAGCTTTCGCCGGTGGCGGGGTTGTCCACGTCCACGGCCCAGGCCAGCGTGCCGGAGGTACCGGTGCGCGGCTCCTCGCGGCTGAACATGGCGTCCAGCACGGGGGTGGGCCCGGCCTCGGCCGTCTCGCCCAGGGCGCCGAGCTGCTCGCAGCGCCAGCGGATCACGGCCGCGGTGGCGGCCACCACGCCGGGGAAGAGCCGGCGCTCGCCGTGCGGCGGGAACGGCATCTCGAAACTGCGCTCCTCGGCCACGGTGGCCAGCGCATCGAGTTTCAACTTCAGCCAGGCCGCGTCGTTGGCGCGCATGTCCATGGACAGGGTCTTGGCCAGCGCCGCCAGGCCGCGCGGCTGCTCCGCGCCGTTGACCCAGACCTCGAAGGGCAGCGTCTTGCCGAACAGGCCCAGCCCCGGCCCCTCGGCGGGCAGCTCGCCCACGAACAGGGCGAACTCGCCGTGCGGGTGCTTGATCATGAAGCTCCACGACGGGTTGCCCGCGGGCAGCTCGGGCCGCCCCGGCCAGCGCAGCGAGGCCAGCACCGGCGCGGGCAGCCGCTCCAGGCGCAGGCGCTGGTTCATGCCCGTGTCGCCCACCAGCGGCTCGGTCTTGGCCGCGGCCGCCGGCGCGCCCACGCTCAGCACCGCGCCCAGCACGTTGTTCGGGCGGTAGGTCGCCAGGCCCTTCAGCCCGGACCTCCAGGCCGTCATGTACAGCCCTTGAAAATCCTCATAGGGGTAGTCGGCCGGGACGTTGACGGTCTTGCTGATGGAGGTATCGATGTACGGCGCCACGGCCGCCACCATCGCGGCGTGGGCCTCGGCGCTCATCTCCAGCGCGGTGACGAAGGCGCGCGGCAGCGGCGCGTCGGCGCCGTGCAGGTGGTGGAACAGCCGCCAGGCGTGGTCCTCCACCGCGTACTCCTTGAAGCCGCCGTCGGCCATGCGCTTCTTGCGCGTGTAGCTCCAGCTGAAAGGCGGCTCGATGCCGTTGCTGGCGTTGTCGGCGAAGGCCAGGCTGATGGTGCCCGTGGGCGCGATGGACAGCAGGTGCGAATTGCGCAGCCCGTGCGTGCGGATGCGCTCCTTGAGCGGCGCGGGCAAGCGCGAGGCGAAGCTGCCCTTGCGCAGGTAGAGGTCGGCGTTGAAGAGCGGGAAGGCGCCGCGCTCGCGCGCCAGCTCCACCGAGGCGCCGTAGGCGGCGTCGCGCATCACCTCGCTGATGCGCCGGGCCATCTCGCGCGCGGGCTCCTCGTCGTAGCGCAGGTTGAGCATCGCCAGCGCGTCGCCCAACCCCGTGAAGCCCAGGCCCACGCGGCGCTTGTTGGCCGCCTCCTGCGCCTGCTGCGGCAGCGGCCAGACGGTGACGTCGAGCACGTTGTCCAGCATGCGTGTGGCCACGGCCGCCACTTCGGCGAAAGCGGCCTCGTCGAAGCGCGCCTGCGGCGTGAAGGGGTCGCGCACGAAGGGGGTTAAAGAAATGCTTCCGAGGCAGCAGCAGCCGTAAGACGGGAGCGGTTGCTCCGCGCACTGCCCCGAAACCAGGCCATTGAAGATGACGGTGTTGTGGTCCGGCTGCGTGGTGTCGAACACCGGCTGGCGGCCGATGGCTTCGATGCGGGTGATGCGGGTGCTGAAGCGCTGCGTCTTGCGCAGGCACTTGCCCTCGGCCCAGGCGCGGTACTTCGCGGTCTTGTGGTCGAGCAGGAAGCCGATTTCGCGCATGAACAGGTCGCGCGATTCGCCATCGATGATGAGCTCGTGGAACGCCTGGCAGGGGTACTCGCGCAAGCCACCATGTCCGTCGGACAGTGAGCGCATTGCCGCAGCACGGCGCTGCCGTACCGACGCGAACACCCCGAAGTTAGCCAGCAACAGTTGTACGTCCTTCAACAACGGAAGGTGCACGGAACCCAGGCGAATGGAGCAGCGGTCCGGAGCTGCGTTGACCGTGCCATCGGTCTGGAACAGCGCTCGCAGATAGCCGCGCACACAAGCTTCGCTGCCACGCCACACCACCTCGGGCACCTTCAGCTTGGTCTCGCGCGTAAAGCCGTAGGCCTTCAGCGCGCGTGCCAGCAGTACCGAGCGGATACTCACCTGCTCCCGCTGCGGCACTGCCACGGCCGATACGCGGTACTCGCGATGGTTGGTTGCCAGCCCAGCCACCAGCGCGTTGGCACCAGCCACCACACGCTCGGCCAGCGCACGGTCCTCCTTCCACAACGTCACCACGGCCGCCGACTCGCCATTGGGACCGCGCGGCGTGAAGTGCCCGTCGCCGGTGATCGACCCCAGCAGCACGCCCAGCTCTTCAGTGCCCTGCGTACCGAACTGCCCCTTGCCCGACTGCACCCACAGCTCGTCGCCCGGCTGCAGCTCCGAAAGCTTGAGCTTGCCGCGCGCCGTGTAGAGCTCGTGCCAGGCCGTGGCCTTGATCTCGTAGCCGTCCGCGGTCTCGACGCGGAACACCTCGGCCTCGCGCGCCGTCATGAAGGCCGGCACCGCGGGCCGCACCTCGGTGCCGCGCGCACAGACCTCGCTGCCCAGGGCCCGCTGGTCCACCGTCACCTGCAGCGGCAGCTGCGCCGCCTGCAGTTCGCCGATGGGCACCAGCCCGTACTGCGTCGCCAGCCGCGTATCCGCCGTCACGCACGGATTCGTCGCCGCAATCGACTCGCAATACCCCAGGTTGTTGTCCACGTTGATCCGGTCCAGGAACAGCACCCCCGGCTCGGCGTGGTCGTAGGTGCTGCGCATGATCTGGTCCCACAGCGCGCGCGCGGGCAGCTTGCGGTAGACCCACAGCCCGTCGCCGCGCTGGTAGGCGCCCGCTTCGCGCAGCTTGTCGCCCGGGGCGGCGCGGTGCACCAGCTCCACCTCCGCGTCGTCCACCACCGCCTGCATGAAGGCGTCGGTCACGCCCACGGAGATGTTGAAGTTCCTGAGGTCGCCCTCGTCCTTGGCGTGGATGAAGGTCTCGATGTCGGGATGGTCGCAGCGCAGCACGCCCATCTGCGCGCCGCGGCGGCTGCCGGCGCTCTCCACCGTCTCGCAGCTGCGGTCGAACACGCGCATGTAGCTCACCGGGCCGGAGGCGTTGCTGCGCGTGCTCTCCACCCACGCGCCGGCCGGGCGGATGCGCGAGAAGTCGTAGCCCACGCCGCCGCCGCGGCGCATGGTCTCGGCAGCCTCGGTCAGCGCGGTGTAGATGCCGGGGAAACCGTCCTCCGCCGTGGCGATGGAGTCGCCCACGGGCTGCACGAAGCAGTTGATCAGCGTGGCGCTCAGGTCCGTGCCGGCGGCGGAATTGATGCGCCCGGCCGGCACGAAGCCGCGGCGCTGCGCGTCCAGGAAACGCTGCTCCCAGTGCGCGCGCTGCTCGGCCGGCTCCACGGCCGCCAGCGCCCGCGCCACGCGCGCGCGCACCTCGTCCACGCTGTGTTCGCCGTCCTTGGCGTACTTCTCCAGCAGCACCTCCTCGCTGATGGGTTGCGCGGGCAGGTTCAAGACGGTGTGTTGGCCGAGGGTGGATTCGCTCATCGCAGGACTCCGGAAAACGGGCCCGCCGCGGCGCGGGCCGGGTGCAAGGTGGCGGGCAGTATCACCGGCAGCCTGCCGCCCGCGGGGCGGCACTCCACATGCCTGTTGCGGCCGCGCGATACGCCTTGCCATGTCGAAAAAATGGGTGGATGCGGCCTTCGCGGCCAGCAGCGTCGTGGGTGTGTCTTCACCCTCTCCCCTCTCCCGCAAGCGGGCGAGGGCTGACCAAGGGCGTGGCCTTCGGGGCGGCGAGCTGAAGGCCTTGCGCCCGGCAGCGCCTCAGGGACGGAGGAAGCCCGGCCGCAGCAGCGCCGCCGCATCGAGGTGCAGCGGCCCCACGGCATCGAGCGTGTTCTTGAGCAGCAGCGCGTACTCGGTGTCGCCCTCGATCACCAGCGCGCGCTCGAAGAAGAGGCGGTCCGGGTCCTCCTGGCCGCGCAGCAGCCGCAGGTAGTCCGCGGCCCGGGCGCGGATGCGCACGCGCGGCGCCGCGCCGGCGGGCGCCACCGCGAAGCCCGCGCCCGGTGTTGCGATCCACACCCGGGTGCGCAGCCCCAGGTCGCTCACCTCCACCTCCACCACGCTGCCGGCGAGCTCGCCGCGCTGCGAGGCGTCCAGCCGCGGCCACAGCAGCCGCTGCAGGCCCAGCGCCAGCGCCAGGCTCGGCGGCTGCCACGGCAAGCGGGCCACGAAGCGGCGCACCCCTTCGGGCATGGGCAGGAGTTTCATCAGCAGGGTTTCGGCATTCATGCGGCGCTCCATTGCAGGCCCGGACGGCCCAGCGCGTAACCATTGACCAGCGCGCCCGGCAGCGGCAGCGCCTGCAGTTCGCGCAGCGCCTGCGCCGCGTCGGCGCCCTCGTTGAACACGGCCTCGTGCAGCCGCAGCACCTCGTTGAAACCCTGCGCGCAGGGCGACAGCCGGAGGCGCGACACGCCCGCGGCGCGCAGCGCGCCGGGACGGTCCAGCACGCACTGCAGCCCGGCCGACTGCGTCTGGATGCCGTTGAGCACCAGGAAGTCCTCGCCCTCACCCGATTTCAGCAGCAGCCCGTCGGGGTCGCCCAGGCAGCGGAACTCGCACTCGTCCTTGGGGAGCTTGTGATGCCGCGCCGTGAAGCAGCGCGCCGAGAAGGCCAAGGGCATGCGGCCGAAGGCAAAAAACTCCGTCAACACGGCCTCGCCCTGCGGCGTGCGTACCGGGTCGTCCGGGGGGTTGATGCGGGCGACGGTGGCCAGGTCCAGCTCCACCGGCGGCACCCAGCGCACGGCGCCCAGCGCGGCATATTCCCGCAGCGCCTCGCGGCTGTAGACGTTGACGTGCGGCGAGAGCATGAAGCGCCGGCCCATCAGCCGGTGCAGCGCCGAGGCGTCGCCGGCCTCGACGATGAAAGCCTCCTGCGCGCAGCGCTCGCGCAGGGTGCGCAGCTCGGCCTCGCTCTCGATCAGCGCCTGCGTCGCCAGCACCACCTCCTTGCCCGCCTGGCGCAGCTCCTGCGCCACGGACAGCCAATCGGCGGCCTTGAACTCGCGCCGGCGCGAGCACACCACCTCGCCCAGCACCACGGCGTCCGCGGGGCCGTCGGCCACCTCGGCATAGAAATTCGTCAGCGCCTGGCGCGACCAGTGGTAGAGCACCGGCCCCACCACCAGCGCCATGCGCGATGCGTCATTCAGCGTTGTCATGCGCCTCACCTCCACGGCCGGCTGTAGGCGCCCAGCGTGTGCTGCTGGGCCTCGGCGTGGCGCGCCAGGCCGGCTTCCCAGGGCGGCTGGATCTCGAAGCCTTCCGGGTCGGCGGCGCAGCGGTCGATGGCTTGCCGCCAGATGCGCGTGACCTGTTCGACGTAGCTGGCGCTGCGCTGGCGGCCCTCGATCTTGATGGCCGCGATGCCCAGCGCCATGAGCTGCGGCAGCAGCGCCATGCTGTTGAGGCTGGTGGGCTCCTCGATGGCGTACTCGCGCCGCCCTTCCACGTCGAAGCGGCCCTTGCACAGCGTGGGGTAGCCGCGCGACTCGTCGGGCGCGAAGCGGTCGATGAGCACGCCGCCCAGGCGCGCGTCCACGCCGCGCGGCGTCTCCTCCCAGCGCACGGCCGAGGCCGGCGAGCACACGCCGGCGTTGTTGGGCGACTGGCCCGTGGCGTAGGAAGACAGCGCGCAGCGGCCCTCGACCATCACGCACAGGCTGCCGAAGCCGAAGACCTCGATCTCGGCCGCGGTGTGGCGCGCCAGGTGCCCGACGTGGCTGAGCGTGAGCACGCGCGGCAGCACCGCGCGGCGGATGCCGTAGCGCTCGCGGTAGAACTCGATGGCCTCGTAGCTCGTGGCCGAGGCCTGCACGCTCAGGTGCAGGCGCAACCGTGGGTGCGTGCGCTGCGCGTAGGCCAGCACGGCGATGTCGGCGCAGATGAGCGCATCGGCGCCCATGGCCACGGCCGTGTCCACGGCGCGGAACCAGCGCTCGCTGTCGCCGGCGCGCGCGAAGGTGTTGAGCGCCATGAGCACCTGGCGCCCGCGCGCATGGGCGTAGCGCACGCCCTCGCGCGCCTGGGCCAGGTCGAAGTTCAGGCCGGCGAAGTTGCGCGCGTTGGTCGCGTCCTTCAGGCCCATGTAGACGGCATCGGCGCCGGCATCCACGGCCAGCTGCAGCGCGCGCAGCGAGCCGGCCGGGGCCACCAGCTCGGGTTTCTTGATGTGGGGGGAAGACATCCGGGATCGGTCAGACAACGGTGTGGGGATTGTCTGGATGCGCCCGGCGCGGGGACTGATGCAGGTCTAGGTGCGGCGCAATTGATCCCATGGCCCTTCCGAGCCAATGGTCATGTGCTCATTTCCTCCAGTGCTTCGATCCGCCCGCGGCCTCTACCGGGCTGTGCCCCGTGACGGCCCAGGAACTCCCCCCGGCACATGCATTGCCGTGTGTTGGCTTGTTTATCCATGCCTATAGGAAGGAGATCCCCGTGGGTCAACTCAATGCCCCCGGCGCGGCGCCGCTGCGCCCGGCCGCCGCCGGTGGATTCGACGTGCTCGTGGTCGGCGCCGGCTTCGCCGGCAGCGTGCTGGCCGAACGCCTGGCCAGCCAGCTGGGCCTGCGCGTGCTCGTGTGCGACAAGCGGCCCCACATCGGCGGCAACGCCCATGACCGCTACGACGACGCCGGGTTGCTCGTGCATCCCTACGGGCCGCACATCTTCCACACCAACTCCGCCGAGGTCTTCGACTACCTGTCGCAGTTCACCGAGTGGCGCCCCTACCAGCACCGCGTGCTCGCCAGCGTGGACGGGCAGCTGCTGCCCATGCCCATCAACCTCGACACCGTCAACCGCCTCTACGGCATGACGCTCACGGCGCTGGAGATGGAAGGGTTCCTGGCCTCCATGGCCGAGAAGCTGGAGAGCGTCAAGACCTCCGAGGACATGGTGGTCAGCAAGGTCGGGCGCGACCTCTACAACAAGTTCTTCCGCAACTACACGCGCAAGCAGTGGGGGCTGGACCCTTCCGAGCTCGACGCCAGCGTCACCGCGCGCGTGCCCACGCGCTGCAACCGCGACGACCGCTACTTCACCGACACCTACCAGGCCATGCCGCGCGCGGGCTACACGCGCATGTTCGAGCGCATGCTCGCGCACCCGAACATCAAGCTCATGCTCAACACCGACTACCGCGAGATCGAGCACCTGATCCCGTGGCGGCACATGATCTACACCGGGCCGATCGATGCCTACTTCAACTACCGCCACGGCCGCCTGCCTTACCGCAGCCTGCGCTTCGAACACGTGACGCTGCCGCAGGAGCATTTCCAGCCCGTGGGCACGGTCAACTTCCCCAACGACTACGCCTACACCCGCACCACCGAGTTCAAGCACCTGACCGGGCAGCAGCACACGCAGACCTCGGTGGTCTACGAGTTCCCCTGCGACGAGGGCGACCCCTACTACCCCGTGCCGCGGCCGCAGAACACCGAGCTCTACCGCCTCTACCAGGCCGAGGCGGAGCGGCTGCCCAACGTCAGCTTCGTGGGCCGGCTGGCGACCTACAAGTACTACAACATGGACCAGGTGGTGGCGCAGGCGCTGACCACCTTCAAGAAGCTCAAGGCCGAGCTCTCGCCTGAGCCGGTACTGGTGGCCGGCGTGGCGGCAGCGGACGCGGCGCCGCTGGCCGCGGCCCGCAGCGCCAACGACGCCGCCGCGGCGTTGCCCGTCAATGGGGCGCCGGTGCGCGCGCTGCGCGAGGCGCCCGGCGCGGCGTTCCAGGGCTCCTCCGCTCCGTGATGGCGCCGCTGGAGCTGTGGGCCGCCCCCGAGGCGACCGTCAACCGCGTCGGCGAGCACTACCTCGACCAGCTGGCGCTCAGCGGCTTCGCGCAGCGCCTGGACGACCTGGACCGGCTGGCCTCGCTGGGCGCGCGCCGCATCCGCTTTCCGCTGCTGTGGGAGCGCACCGAGCGCGGCGACGGCGGCCTGGACTTCGCCTGGGCCGACGCGCGCATGGCGCGGCTGCGCGAGCTGGGGGTCGCGCCCATCGTCGGGCTGCTGCACCACGGCAGCGGCCCGCGCCACACCAGCCTGCTCGACCCGGACTTCCCGGCCAAGCTCGCCGCCTACGCGCGCGCGGTGGCCGAGCGCTACCCGTGGGTGCGGGCCTGGACGCCGGTCAACGAGCCCGTCACCACGGCGCGCTTCTCGGGGCTGTACGGCGTGTGGTACCCCCACCGCGCGGACGACCGCTCCTTTGTGCGCGCGCTCATGAACGAGGTGCTGGGCACGGCGGCGGCGATGCGCGCCATCCGCGGGGTGCAGCCCGCGGCGCGGCTGGTGCAGACCGAGGACATCGGCTTCATCCACTCCACGCCCCGGCTGCAGTACCAGGCGCGGCACGACAACGCCCGGCGCTGGCTGGCGCTGGACCTGCTCGCGGGCCGCCTGGACGAGCGCCACCCCATGCGCGGCTACCTGCTCGACCACGGCGCCACCGAGGCGGAGCTGGCCGCGCTGCGCGATGCCGCCGAGGCCGACATGCTCATCGGCGTCAACAGCTACATCACCAGCGAGCGCTTCCTGGACCACCGGCTGGAGCGCTACCCCGCGCAGCTGCACGGCGGCAACGGCCGCGACCGCTACGTGGACACCGAGGCCGTGCGCGTGCTCGGCGCGCACGTGGGCGGCTTCGAGGCGCGGCTGCGCGAGGTGGCGGCGCGCTACCCCGCGCACGAGTTGGCGATCACGGAAGTGCACATCGGCTGCACACGCGAGGAGCAGCTGCGCTGGCTGCACGAGGCCTGGGCCAGCGCGCAGGCGCTGCGCGGCCACGGCGTGAAGCTGCGCGCGCTCACGCTGTGGGCCGCCTTCGGCACCTTCGACTGGGACAGCCTGGTCACGCAGCCGCGGGGCCACTACGAGAGCGGCGCCTGGGACGTGCGCGGCCCGCAGCCGCGCGAGACGGCGCTGGCGGCGCTGGCGCGCGAGCTGGCCGCCGGGCGCGAGCCCTCGCATCCGGTGCTGCAGGGCCCGGGCTGGTGGCGGCGCGAGGAGCGCCACGTCTACGTCCCGCACGGCGAGGTGCAGAGCTGGCGCTGCGGCGGGCGCCCGCTGCTGATCACGGGCGCGCGCGGCACGCTCGGCCAGGCCTTTGCGCGGCTGTGCCGCCTGCGCGGCCTGCCCTACCGGCTGCTGCGCCGCGACGAGCTCGACATCACCTGCGCCGCCGGCGTGCGCGCGCTGCTGCAAAGCTCCGGGGCCTGGGCCGTGGTCAACGCCGCGGGCTACGTGCGCGTGGACGACGCCGAGTCCGACCCGCGCCAGTGGCACGACAACGCGCTGGGCCCGATCACGCTGGCGCGCGAGTGCGAGCGCGCCGGCGTGGCGCTGCTGTCCTTCTCCAGCGACCTGGTCTTCGACGGCCGCCAGCAGCGCCCCTACCGCGAGAGCGACCCGGTGAACCCGCTCAACGCCTACGGCCTGGCCAAGGCGCGCGCCGAGCGGGCGCTGCTGCGGCGCGAGCGCGCGCTGATGGTGCGCACCAGCGCCTTCTTCGGGCCCTGGGACCGCTACAACTTCCTGCACCTGGGGCTGGAGCGCATCGCGCGCGGCGAGGCGTGGACGGCGCCGCACGACCAGGTCGTCTCGCCCACCTACGTGCCCGACCTCGTCAACGCCTGCCTGGACCTGCTCATCGACGGCGCCTGCGGGCTGTGGCATGTCGCCAATCGCGGGTCTTTGAGCTGGTACGACTTCGCCTGCTGCGCCGCCGAGGCCGCCGGGCAGCCGCGCCGCCTGGTGCAGGGCGTGCCCACCGGCACGCTGGGCCTGCGCGCCGCGCGCCCGCCCTACAGCGTCCTGGGCAGCGAGCGCGGCGACTTCACCGCGCCACTGGAGGAAGCGCTGCAGCGCTTCCTGGCCGAGGCCCCGCAACGCCTGCACGAACCGCCGCCGGCGGCGGTGTTCGGGCTTTGACTCCGTTTCTTGGCGGCCTCTTGAAACCCCCGTCACACCCGCGAAGGCGGGTGTCCACGAGTCCCGGGCAGCATCCCGGCGAACGTGGATGCCCGCCTGCGCGGGCATGACGAGGTTTTCTCACCGTCGATCAGAGAACCGGTTTGGAACCGGCGACGCGCGCCATCAACGCCTCCGCCGCACAGCGCAATTCCCAAACCACAGCCAAACGTCGAATCACTACGTAATGGCGTGTATTGACAACAACACCATACGTCACGTTTGTAATTTGTAGTTACATTGCGCGGCAACAGAAGAACCGGCTTCCAGGTGCCGGCCGTTGCGCCCTGCCCGGTGTGGGCCGGCTGGGTGCTGGGGCTGGCTCGCACGTTGACGTTCAGGAGGATGAACATGCCGCAGACCACGTTGCCCGTCGCCAGCGGACCGCGCGCGACGCCCGCCCCATCGCAGGCACGCCGCGCCGTGGAGCAGCAGCCATGAGCGCGCCCGCGCAGATGACGGTGGGGCGCCGGCTGCTGCTGGCTTTCGGCGCCGTGGTGCTGGTGCTGCTGGTCATGGCCAGCGTGTCGCTCTACAGCGCCAGGAAGCTCGATGCGGCCGAGACGGCCAGCGTGCACACCCAGCAGGCGATGAATGCCGCCGGCGACATGCTGGAGGACATGCTGGGCATGCAGGCCGGCGTGCGCGGTTTCCTGCTCAGCGGCGACGAGCGCTTCCTCGCGCCCTGGGATGCCGGCCGCAAGGCCTTCGACGAGCACCTGGCCGCGGCGCTGCGCCTGGTCGAGGGCAACGAGGCGCAGACCCAGCGCCTGCAGGCCATGAAGACGCGCTACGCCGACTTCGTGAGCGTGGTGGAGCCGCTGATCGTCCAGCGCCGCGACATCGCCGCCGGCAAGGGCTACATCGCCGACCTCGTGGGCGAGTTCATGCAGGGCATGGACCAGGCCGCGATGGACGGCTTCCACGCCTCCTTCGACGAGTTCGACAAGGCTCAGCTCGTGCTGCGCGACGAGAGCCTCGCCGTGGCGCAGCGCGCCGGCGCGGCCAACACCGTGGTGCTGATCGTCGGCCCGCTGCTGGCCATCGGGCTGGCCATCGGGCTGGGGCTGTGGATCACGCGCAGCATCACCCGGCAGCTCGGCGGCGAGCCCGCGCAGGCGGCGCAGGTGGCGCGCGACATCGCGCAGGGCGACCTCACCACCACGCTGGACAACCACCGCGGCGACGCGGACAGCCTGATGGCCGCGATGGCCGCCATGCGCGCCCAGCTCGTGCGCACCGTGGGCGAGGTACGCTGCAATGCCGAAGGCGTGGCCACCGCCAGCGCGCAGATCGCGCAGGGCAACCAAGACCTGAGCCAGCGCACCGAGCAGCAGGCCTCCTCGCTGCAGGAAACCGCCGCCTCGATGGAGCAGCTCGGCGGCACCGTGCGCCACAACGCCGACAACGCGCTGCAGGCCAACCAGCTCGCGCAGGGCGCCTCGGACGTGGCCGTGCGCGGCGGCGAGGTCGTGGCCCAGGTCGTCTCGACCATGAAGGGCATCGAGGAGAGCTCGCGCAAGATCGCCGACATCATCAACGTCATCGACGGCATCGCCTTCCAGACCAACATCCTGGCCCTGAACGCCGCGGTGGAGGCCGCGCGTGCCGGCGAGGCCGGCCGCGGCTTCGCGGTGGTGGCCGGCGAGGTGCGCAGCCTGGCGCAGCGCAGCGCCGGGGCCGCGCGCGAGATCAAGCAGCTCATCACCGACAGCGTGCAGCGCGTGGACCAGGGCTCGGCGCTGGCCGACCAGGCCGGCCACACCATGCAGGAGGTGGTGGCGGCCATCAAGCGCGTGACCGACCTCGTGGGCGAGATCAGCCACGCCAGCATCGAGCAGAGCGAGGGCGTGGCGCAGGTGGCCGAGGCCGTGACCGGCATGGACCGCGCCACGCAGCAGAACGCCGCGCTGGTGGAGCAAAGCGCCGCCGCCGCGGAGAGCCTGCGCCAGCAGGCGCAGCGCCTGGTGCAGGCGGTGGCGGTGTTCCGCCTGGCCGCCGGCGAGTCGCTGTCCGTGGGCGCCCCGGCGGCACGGGCCATCCCGACACCGCAGGCCCTGACCGCCCATGCGCAGCCGGCTTCGGCACCGGACCCGCTGCCCGCCACCGATTGGGACGGCGGTGAACGCCGCAGCCCGCAGCGCGCGCGCAACGTGGTGCGGCCAGACTTCCAGCGTCCCAGCGCACCGGCCCTGCCCACCATCTCCACGGCGACCGCGCGCGCCGATACCCGGGACGACGACGAGGAGTGGACCTCGTTCTGAGCAGGCGTCCGGCTGAACGGACCCTCTCTTCGCAAACGTCCGGACCCACGGACCTGGGTTTGCTAAAAACTTCAACGCCCGCGATCAGGGCACCAAATTCGTCAAAACCCTGTCCGGCATACCGGACAGGGTTTTTTCTTGTCCCGAGCGAATACCGACTTGCTCCTGATCAACAAAAAATTTGCCGGCATGCATTAAGGCAGACGTAAACATTTGTACCTAGATTGGTGCGTTGCAGCATCGCAGGGCGTCCGCTCGATCCCGGCAGCTCATGCCGTGGAATGCCCGGCGATGACGTTGATGGCGGTTTTCGCGGCGCGGGCTCTGCCTTGCCACCCCACAGCTTCAACCAATCGGGTACATCCCATGAAACTCGCGAACTTCCGCATCGGGCAGCGTCTGGCAGCCGCGTTTGGTCTGGTCATGCTGATGGCGCTGGCCTCGGCCGGGCTGGGCATCCACCAGCTCTCGCAGATCCAGGCCAACCTCGACAAGATGGCCGAGGACAGCAACGTCAAGATCGCGCTGAGCCACAAGATGAACAACGCCATCCATGAGGTGCTGCGTTCCATGCGCAACCTCATGCTGCTGCAGGACCAGGCGGCGATCGACCAGGAGGGCCGGAAGATCGCGCAGTTCCGCGCCGAGTACGACCAGGCGCGCGCGGCGCTGGACCAGCTCCCCGCCGACGAGGCGTTCAAGGCGCACCTGGCGCGCATCGACGAGGCCCGTGGCGGCACCCGCGCGGTCAACAACAAGGTGGTGCAGCTCGGCCTGGCCGGCCAGCGCGAGGAGGCCGTGGACCTGCTCGTGAAGGAGTCGCAGCCGCTGACGCAGCGCTGGCAGGACCTGCTCACGGAAAGCATCCACGCCCAGGAGGCGGCCAACGACCTGAGCAATGCCGAGGCGCGCGCGGCCTACGCTTCCGCGCGCAACCTGCTCGTGGGCAGCACCGCGCTGATGCTGGTGGTGTCGGTGGTGCTGGCATGGCGCATCACGCGCTCCATCACCGTGCCGCTGAGCAACGCCTGCAAGGTAGCGCTGCGCGTGGCCGAGGGCGACCTGACCTCGGGCGTGCGGGCCGAGGGCAAGGACGAGACCGCGCAGCTGCTGGGCGCGCTGGCCACCATGGAAGAGAAGCTGACCCACACCGTGGCGCACGTGCGCCGCAACGCCGAGGGCGTGGCCACGGCCAGCGCGCAGATCGCGCAGGGCAACCACGACCTGAGCCACCGCACCGAGCAGCAGGCCTCCTCGCTGCAGCAGACCGCCGCCTCGATGGAACAGCTCGGCGGCGCCGTGCGCCACAACACCGACAACGCGCTGCAGGCCAACCAGCTCGCGCAGGGCGCCTCGGACGTGGCCTCGCGCGGCGGCAAGGTCGTGGCCCAGGTCGTCTCGACCATGAAGGGCATCGAGGAGAGCTCGCGCAAGATCGCCGACATCATCAACGTCATCGACGGCATCGCCTTCCAGACCAACATCCTGGCCCTGAACGCCGCGGTGGAAGCCGCGCGCGCCGGCGAGGCCGGCCGCGGCTTCGCGGTGGTGGCCAGCGAGGTGCGCAGCCTGGCGCAGCGCAGCGCCGGCGCAGCCAAGGAGATCAAGGACCTGATCACCGACAGCGTGGAGCGCGTGGGCCAGGGCTCGATGCTGGCCGACCAGGCCGGCGAGACCATGCACGAGGTGGTCACGGCCATCAAGCGCGTGACGGACCTGATGGGCGAGATCAGCGCCGCCAGCAGCGAGCAGAGCAAGGGCGTGGTGGAGATGGGCCAGGCCGTGGGCCAGATGGACCAGGTCACGCAGCAGAACGCCGCGCTGGTGGAGGAAAGCGCCGCGGCGGCCGACAGCCTCAAGAGCCAGGCGCAGCGCCTGGTGGACGCGGTGGCGGTGTTCCGCCTGGCGCACGCGGCGGCGTGATTCCAGTTCGCGATTGCCAGTGAAGTCATTCCGTCATGCCCGCGCAGGCGGGCATCCACGCGGACCGGGATGCCGCCCGGAGTTCGTGGACACCCGCCTCCGCGGGTGTGACGGGATTCTTTAAGTCGGCG
>Ga0065721_10050995_pt1 | contig 16661 bp, 15 predicted proteins | sample Mesricmetagenome_FD_59108 | JGI IMG/M metagenome (GOLD analysis project Ga0065721, IMG submission 59108) | Mesophilic microbial community from rice straw/compost enrichment Sample: eDNA_1 v2 (version 2) | ecosystem: Engineered > Solid waste > Grass > Composting > Bioreactor | place: USA: Davis... | reverse complement strand
CGTGGCGCATGGCGGCGACGAGCCGCTCCGGCCGCCGCCGCTCGCCGGCGAGCGGGGCGACACCGAGCGCCCCGGCGAGGGCGGTTTCGACGGCGGCGGCGACGTCGGCGAGGCGGGCGTCGAAGGGGCTGGTCGCGGACATCGGCATGGTCTCCGGCCCCGGCTCATAGCGGAGAGCGGCGGCGGCGTCCATGTGGACGCCGTGGTTGTCGGGCTACAGTGGTCGGGCATCGACAGTGGGACAGGTCGGCCCGGTTCGGGTGTGCCGTGCGCGGCAGGGTGACGGAAGGGACGAGCTGGCATACGATATGCCAATCGTCTCGCCTCCGCCCCGGCGCCGCGCGAGCCGGAATCCGCGACGGGAACGGTCGCCTGGAAGACGAGACGGGCCACCGCGCCGCCCGGCGGCGCTGCGGTTTTGCAATCGGGGGCGAGAGGGACGAGACTCGACCAATGCCCGACCGCGCCGGTTCGCGGACGAGGCCGACGGGACGGAAACGGCGAACAGAAGAGATGAGCCTCAACAGGCCGCTGAAACGATTGATCCTGTCCCTCGTCGCCGCCGCGCTCGCCGGCGCGGTCGCCGCCGCCTGCTCGCGGGCGTGGCGCGCCGGCGAACTCGAGGCGCTGCGCGAGGCCGGCCGCCACCGCCTCGTCTACACGACCTCGCAGCTCCAGAACGAGATCTCGCGGCAGGACCACATCCACCGCATCATCGCCCTCGACCCCGACGTCAAGGACGTGCTCGAGCGCAGTCCGGCGCGGCCCGGCACCTATCCGATCCACCGCAAGCTGGCGATGATCGGCATCGAGGCGAACACCGCGGCGATCTACGTGCTCTCGCGCACCGGCACCGTGATCGCGGCGAGCGACGACAGTTCGCCGGTGTCGGTGATCGGCACCAGCCATCTCGACCGGCCCTACTTCCTCTCCGCGCTGACCGACGGCAGCAGCGCCTTCTTCGGCATCGATCCGGCGACCGGACGCACCGCCTATTTCCTCGCCGAGGCGGTGCGCGACCAGGACGCGGTGATCGGCGTCACCGTCGTCAAGATCGATTTCACCACGCTGGAGGCGAGCTGGGAGGCGGCCGAGGAGGCGATCATCGTCACCGACGACAACGGCGTCGTGCTGCTGTCGGGAACCCCCCGCTGGCGCTACCGCACGCTCGCCCCGCTCGCGGCGCCCGAGCGGGCCGAGATGGCCTTCTCCGACCGCTACAACGGCGAGAGCCTCGAGCCGCTCGGCATCGCCCGGCTCGGGCGGGCGGGCGGCGATCCGGTGATCGCGCTGCGCGGCACCTCCGGCGTGCGCTCCTACCTGATGCAGAGCGCCAAACTGTTCGAACAGAACCTCACCGTCTCGCGGCTCAGCGACATGACCCCGGTGGAGGCGACGGCGCGCGACGGTGCGATCATCGGCGCCGGCGGCTCGGGCCTTTTGATGCTGCTCGCCCTCTATCTGCGCCAGAGGCAGCGGGCGCTGGCGCTGGCGCGCCGCTCCGAGGGCCAGATGCGGGCCGCGGTGGAGGCGCGCACGCTCGAACTGCGCGTCGCCAACGAGAGCCTTTCGGCAGAGTTCGCCGAGCACCGCCGCACCGAACAGGAATTGCGCCGGATCCAGGCCGAACTGCTGCAGGCCTCCAAGCTGGCGACGCTCGGGGCGACCTCGGCCGCACTCGCCCACGAGATCAACCAGCCGCTCGGGGCGATCGCCACCTATGCCGCCAGCGCCCGGCTGCTCGACCGGCGCGGCGAGCGCGAGGGCGTGATCGAGAACATCGACGCCATCGCCGCCCTCGTCGAGCGGATCGCCGCGATCACCGGCAATCTGAAGCGCTTCGCCCGCAAGAGCCAGGGCGACCCGGCGGTCGTCTTCCCGCTGCGCGAGGCGGTGGAGCGGGTGCTGATGCTGGTCGGGCCCCAGGCCCGCGGCGCCGGCATCGCCATCGAGGTGGTGTCGGAGGGCGAGGCGGTGGTGCGTGCGCCGCCGGTACCGGTCGAGCAGGTCATCCTCAACCTCCTGCAGAACGCGATGGACGCGCTCACCGGACGGCCGGACCCGGCGATCCGGATCGTGATCGGCGAAGACGGCGGCGAGGCGGTGCTTCGGGTCGCCGACAACGGCTCCGGCATCGCGGCCGAGGCGCTGGAGCGGCTGTTCGAGCCCTTCTTCACCACCAAACCGAGCGGCGTCGGCCTCGGTCTCGGCCTCTCGATCTCCCATGGCATCGTCGAAAGCCTCGGCGGCGCCCTGTCGGCCTCGAACCGCGACGAGGGCGGCGCGGAACTGGACCTGCGCCTGCCGCTCCACGGCGCCGTCCCGACGGCGAGCAAGGAAATCACCCATGCCTGATCGCTCCGACGCGACCCCCGTTCTTCTCGTCGACGACGAGGAGCCGATGCGCCGGGCCGTCGAGCAGTGGCTGCGGCTGTCGGGCCACCCGGTCGAGGCCTTCCCCGCCGCGGCGCCGGTGCTCGATCGCATCCGCCACGACCACCCCGGCATCCTCGTCACCGACCTGAGGCTGCCCGGCATGGACGGCATGGAACTGCTGCGCCGTGTGCTCGCCCTCGACCCGGACTTCCCCGTCGTCGTGATGACCGGCCACGGCGACGTCACCACCGCCGTCGAGGCGATGAGGCTCGGCGCCTACGACTTCGTCGAGAAGCCGTTCGCGCCGGAGCGCTTCATCGAGATCGTCGGGCGGGCCGGGGAGAAGCGGCGGCTGGTGCTCGACAATCGCCAGCTGAGGCGGGCGGCGGCCGAGGATTCGCTCGAGAGCCGCATCGTCGGCACCTCGGCGGCGGCGCGGCGGCTGCGGGCGGCGGTGGCCGAGATCGCCACCAGCGACGCCTCGGTGGTGCTGCACGGCGAGACCGGGGCCGGCAAGGACCTCGTCGCCCGGGCGATCCACGACTTCGGCCGCCGGGCACGTCATCCCTTCGTCGCCGTCAACTGCGCCGCGATCCCGGAGACCATGGTCGAGAGCGAACTGTTCGGCCACGAGGCCGGCGCCTTCACCGGGGCGCTCGCCCGCCGCATCGGCAAGTTCGAGCATGCCCACCGCGGCACCCTGTTCCTCGACGAGATCGAGAGCATGCCGGCGGCGGTGCAGGCCAAGCTGCTCCGGGCGCTGCAGGACCGGGCGATCGAGCGGCTCGGCTCCAACAAGCTGGTCGAGGCCGACATCCGCACCGTGGCGGCGAGCAAGGTCGACCTCAAGGCCGCCGGCGCCGAGGGCCGGTTCCGGCCCGACCTCTACTACCGGCTCTGCGTCGTCGAGCTGCACATCCCGCCGCTGCGCGAGCGCGGCGACGACGTCGTGCTGCTGTTCGAGCATTTCGTCGCCGCGAGCTGCGAGCGCCACGGCCGCGACAAGCGCCCGATCGGGGCCGGCACGCTGGCGGCGCTGCGCGGCCATTCGTGGCCCGGCAACGTGCGCGAGCTGCGCAACGCCGCCGAACGCTACGCCCTCGGATTCGGTACCGCCCTGGAGCCGCGGCTCGACGGGGCGATGCCGGCCGGGGGCGAAGCGCCGGCACGCACCCTCGCCGAGGTGCTCGAGGAGACCGAGCGGAGGCTGATCGAGCGCTGCCTCGCCGAGACCGGCGGAAACATCGCCGCCGCGATGGAACGTCTCGGCCTGCCCCGGCGTACTCTCAACGAGAAGATGGCCCGCCTCGGCATCGACCGCGCCGCCTTCGTCGAGAGCGGCCGAGACGGCGGCTGAGCCGCACCGCGTCGTCTCCCGGCTCCGGCAAGCGATCGGCGGATTTCCGCCGACACCCCCTCCGATCATCGGCGGCATCTTGCCTAAACCGGTTCAGGCCCGTTTCGGCCCGCTCGGACTTCAATCGATAAACTCGAACGATTCCAGGTTCTTCCTCCTCCCCGGCAGGGCGCGGAGCGACTTGGCACGCCTGTTGCCATTCATCCGGCAGCCAAGGAAAGGCAGCACGCGGCGCCCCGTCCCTACGAGGGTGCCGTCGAAGACAAGTCACCCCAGGGTTCGAAACGCGACGGCTCCCGCGCGGGCCGCGTTCGAAAGAAGGAAACGTTCATATGTCTACTCAATCGATTGCAGCCCCGCCGGTGGCGCATTCCGCCAACCGCTGGGTACAGCTCGTCGTCGGCATGGTCTGCATGGTCGCCGCCGCCAACATCCAGTATTCCTGGACGCTGTTCGTGCCGGAGATCGAAGCCGCCCACGGCTGGACCCGCGCCTCGATCCAGGTCGCCTTCACCATCTTCGTCGTCGTCCAGACCTGGGCCTCGCCGATCGTCGGCTATTTCATCGACCGCTACGGTCCGCGCAACGTCGTCATGTTCGGCGGCCTGATGACCGGCCTGTCCTGGGTGATCGATTCCCAGGCCGCCTCGCTGACCGGCTTCTACATCGGCGCCATCGCCGGCGGCATCGGTGTCGGCTGCGTCTACGCCACCTGCATCAACAATGCGCTGAAGTGGTTCCCGGATCGCCGCGGCCTCGCCGTCGGCCTCACCGCGGCCGGCTACGGCTCGGGCACCGCCCTCACCATCCTGCCGATCGCGGCGGTGATCGCCTCGAGCGGCTACCAGACCGCCTTCTTCTGGTTCGGCCTGCTCCAGGGCGCCGTGATCCTCGTCGCCTGCTGGGGCCTCAAGGCGCCGATCAAGGGCGAGGTCAAGTTCTCCGACGCCGTCATCCAGTCGCGCCGTGACTACACCCTCAAGGAAGCCCTGCAGACCAAGGTGTTCTGGGTCATGCTGGTGATGTTCACCTGCACCGTGACCGGCGGCCTGATGGCGGTCGCCCAGCTCGGCGTCATCGCCTCCGACCTCGGCGTCAAGGAGTTCGAGGTCAACCTCTACTTCTTCGCCATGGCCGCGCTGCCCTTCGCCCTGATGCTCGACCGCATCCTCAACGGCGTGTCGCGCCCGCTGTTCGGCTGGGTTTCCGACCGGATCGGCCGCGAGAAGACGATGTTCATCGCCTTCACCATGGAAGGCCTCGGCATCGTCGCCCTCGCCTACTTCGGTCACAACCCGTGGGCCTTCATCATCCTCTCGGGTGTCGTGTTCCTAGCCTGGGGTGAAGTCTACAGCCTGTTCTCGGCCACCGCGGCCGACACCTTCGGCAGCGCCCACATCGGCAAGATCTACGGCGTGCTCTACTGCGCCAAGGGCATCGCCGCCCTGCTCGTGCCGCTCGGCAACGTGCTGATGGAGATCACCGGCACCTGGGCGTCCGTTCTCTACACCGTCGCCTGCATGGACATCCTCGCCGCGGTCCTCGCGATCACCGTGCTGCGTCCGATGCTGGTGCGCCACCACGAGGGCAACGGCGTCGTCTACACCTCCAAGGTGGTGCACGCCTGATCCGTCCCGACGAAGCGCCGGTCCCCTCGGGGACCGGCGCCCCTTCTCGGAGCCCCTCCTCCCCGGGGGGCTCCGGCTCCGGGCGTATCGATCCCTCGAACGCCCGTCTTCCACGGCCGGTTCTCGCGTTCCGGCCGTTTCCCCCAGCGACTTGCGCCCCGTTTCTCGTCCGAGAGGCGGGGCGCTTTTTCGTGTCCCGGCTCCCGATCGCCGGGTCTGGTGCGGGCGAAAGGGATGTGAAATGGTCGCCCCGTGGTTCACGAACCGGCGTCAGGGGGACGCCGGCACACCGGTCGGCTCGATGGCCTTTCGTCTCCTGCGCCGCCTGCTCCTCGCGCTCGTCGTCGTGGTGGCCGGCCTCGTCCTGCTCGTCGGCCTGCTGGTGCCGATCTACGCCGTCGCCGCACCGCCGGCCTCGACGCTGATGCTGCGCGATCTCGTCCTCCGCGGCGGTTACGAGCGGGTCTGGGTGCCCTTCGAGAAGATCTCGCCCTACCTGGTGCGCTCGGTGATCATGAGCGAGGACGGGCGCTACTGCGAGCACGGCGGCGTCGACTGGGACGCGCTCAACCTCGTGCTCGACGGCGCCGGCGAGGGCGGGCCCTCGCGCGGAGCCAGCACCATCGCCATGCAGACGGTCAAGAATCTGTTCCTGTGGCCCTCGCGCTCCTACCTGCGCAAGGCGGTGGAGATCCCGCTGGCGCTCTATGCCGACGTCACCTGGTCGAAGCGACGGACCATCGAGATCTATCTCAACACCGCCGAGTGGGGCGAGGGGATCTTCGGCGCCGAGGCGGCGGCCAACCACTATTTCGGCAAACCGGCCGAGAAACTGACCCGGCGCGAGGCGGCGCTGCTGGCGGCGGCCCTGCCCAATCCGTTCCTGCGCAATCCCGGCAAGCCGTCGCGGGCGCTCACCCGCTACGCCGGGACGATCGAGAAGCGCGAGCGCCAGTCGGGGGCCTACGTCAAGTGCGTCTTCACGTCCTGACCCGCGGCCCGGGAGGGTGCGACCCGTCGCGGATGTCCGGGGGCACCGCCCGGCCGGCCGGCGCCCGCGCGGGTGCGCCCGCGCACGAAAGCTTCGACGGGTCGACGCCTGCCGTGCCCGGCACGAACGCCGGTTTCCGCGGCCCGGCGGCCAGTTTTTTTCACCGCCGGGCTGGCCAAAACCGGCCACAGTCTGTATAAGCCCGGCCATTCTCGTGGATGAGCGGCTGTACGCGTCCCGCGACCGACGATCGCGCGCGGGTGCCGACAGACGATGGAGTTTGACCCATGGCAGTGCCGAAAAGGAAAACCACGCCGTCGAAGCGTGGCATGCGTCGCTCGGCCGACGCGCTGAAAGCCCCGACCTACGTCGAGGACAAGACGTCGGGCGAACTGCGTCGCCCGCACCACGTCGACCTCAAGACCGGCATGTACCGCGGCCGCCAGATCCTGGAGCCGAAGGAATCGGTCTGATCGGCGTTTCGCCCGGCCAGCCGGGCGCCGACGATGTTCGAAGGAAGGGCCGGCCATCAGGTCGGCCCTTTTTCGTGGATGAAGCGTGGATGGCCGCGCCGCCGGCCGTTCCTTTCCGTCCGGAGCCTGGCCGATGTCGATCCCGCTGACCGTGATCCCCCTCGTCGTCTTCAACGTCTTCGTCTTCTGGTTCGCGCCCGGTACCGGCGGCGATCCATGGCTCGCCCCGCTGTTCACGGTGGAGATGCCCTCGGCGGCGCGGTTCACGCTGACGGCCGGCGATGCGCTGCTGATCGCCGGCATCGGCTTCCTGTTCCTCGAGGTGCTCAAGGCGACGCGGACCGGCTCGGCGACGCTCGCCGACCACATGCTGTCGATGGTGGTCTTCGTCGTCCACCTCGTCGAATTCCTCGTCGTCGCCGCGGCGGCCCACCCGGTCTTCGCCATCCTCACCGTCATCGCCTTCGTCGACGTCGTCGCCGGCTTCTCGGTCACCATCGCCGGGGCGCGGCGCGACGTCGCCTTCGACCGCGAGGGGCGTTGAGCCCGTGTGGCGGGCGGCGGGCTGCGAGCGGGGAGGGGGCGAACCGTGAAGGGGGCTGCGAGTCGTCGCCGGCCGTGATGCCCGGCTCGCGAATGTCCGCCACGTCGGAACTTCACGAGGGTGTGGCCTGACCGGCCGGCGCCCGGTCGGGCTTGCCCGCGCTCGTCAAGGTGCGGCGGGTCGGGACGAGACGATCTGGGCATGAGGTCGTCCCGGTTCGGGACGAAGCGGCGCGCCGTGGCTGGCGAGGCGTCCTCCCGGGCGGCGCCCGACCAGGCCGGGCCGGGGCCGCAGGGCGCCTCAGGCGCTGCGGGAATGGAGGAAGCCGGGCTCGATGCGGCTGGCGAGCCGTCCGGCGCCGGCGTAGGCCTCGGCGGCCCGCGGTGCCACGGCGTCGTCGGCGCGGCGGCCGCGGCGTTCGCCGGCCGAGCCGTTCTCGCGGTTGGCGATGAGCTGGGTCAGATAAGGCGCCGAGGGGCTTTCGCGGCGGAAGAACTCGCGGCGGGGCTCGGGGGTGACGTCGAGCGTGACGACGGCGCGGCCCGCCGGGAAGGGCCTCTCGCGGCGGTCGTCGTCGCCGAGGTCCGAGGCGGCGGCGGCCGGCGAAACGGCGCGGCGGCGCGTTTCGATCCCTCCCCTGCCGTAGCCCTCGACGCCCGTGATGCGCATGACCCGCTTTCCGTGCCGTTCCGGGACGATGCCGACCGGCGCCGTCATCCTCCATCCCGGCGGAGCAAGGCCCGGGCCGGGGCGGCCGGACGGCGCGAGCGAATCGCGCGGCTCCGCCGCAATGGTTAACCGAACGTTAACAGAGTGGCGGAATCATGAAAAGCCGGCCGGCCGGACGCGGCCCGAAGGCCGTCGGGGTCGCGCGAATCGCAGCGCGGACATGCGAACGCCCGGCCAGGGGCCGGGCGCGGGTGGTGGTCATCGTCGTGGTCGCGGGTCGGGCGGTGTTCCCGGCCGGTCCTGCGGGTTCCGACGGGCCGATCCGCCGGGATGTCCGACGGGATCTCCGCAAGCGCGGCCAGCCGGCTTCTCGTCCGGGCCGAGGGTCAGTCCGTGCCGGCGCCGAGCTTGTCGAGCCGGCGCTGCATCGCCTCCATCTGGGCCTTCAGCGCGTCGAGCTCCGGGCTGCGGGTGGCGGCGGCCGGCTCGGCCGGGCGGGCGGCCTCGTCGGAGGCGGTCTCGCCCGGGGCGAAGGGCATGAACATCCTGAGTGCCCGCTCGAACAGCTCGGAGTTGCGGCGGATCTGCTCCTCCATCGCCTCGACGCCCTTGCCGCCGAAGGCGCTGGTCATGTGGGTGCGGAACTTCTCCTGCTCGCGGGTCAGCGACTGGATCGACTGCTCGAGATAGCTCGGCACCAGCGCCTGCATGCTGTCGCCGTAGAAGCGGATCAGCTGGCGCAAAAAGGCGACCGGCAACAGGTTCTGGCCCTTGCCCTCCTGCTCGAAGATGATCTGGGTCAGCACCGAGCGGGTGATGTCCTCGCCGGACTTGGCGTCGTGGACGATGAAGTCCTCGCCGCCCTTGAGCATCTCGGCGAGATCCTCGAGGGTGACGTAGGTGCTGGTGCCGGTGTTGTAGAGCCGCCGGTTTGCGTATTTCTTGATGATGGTCGGTTCGTCGGTCTTGGCCATGGGGGTCGCGTTCCTCACCCGGTGCCGCGTTCTCGCCGATCGCCGCCCGGCGGTTCCCTCCGCCCGCGATGACGCTGCGCAGCATTCCTATCCCGACGCAGCCTAAGGCGTTTTTTGCGACCCGGCCACTGGTTTTCGCGGAGCAGCGACGAGGGGGCGCGCGCCCTGCCGAACATGTCGCGCGGCGGCTCGCCGCAGAACGACCAAATGACACCTCCGGCGCGGTTGACAGCGGGGCCGCAAACCTCCTCTAGTTCTTCGCAGCGCAGCACGATGCGCGGGACGAAACGCTCCGTCGGCGCGGCGGACGGCTCGTCGCCAAAGAGCACGCCGGGAGAAAGTCATGTCCGACATCGTCATCGTTTCCGCCACCCGAACGGCCGTCGGTTCGTTCAACGGCGCCTTCGCCTCCGTTCCGGCCCACGATCTCGGCGCCGCGGTGATCAAGGCCGCGCTCGGCCAGGCGAAGGTCGAGGCCGGCGAGGTCGACGAGGTGATCCTCGGCCAGGTGCTCACCGCCGGCCAGGGCCAGAACCCGGCGCGCCAGGCGTCGATCAACGCCGGCCTGCCGATCGAGACGACCGCCTTCGGCATCAACCAGCTCTGCGGCTCGGGCCTGCGCGCCGTCGCCCTCGGCATGCAGCAGATCGCGAGCGGCGACGCCGGCATCGTCGTCGCCGGCGGCCAGGAGAGCATGTCGCTCGCCCCGCACTGCGCGCATCTGCGCGGCGGCGTGAAGATGGGCGACTTCCAGATGATCGACACCATGATCCGCGACGGTCTGTGGGACGCCTTCAACGGCTACCACATGGGCACCACGGCCGAGAACGTCGCCCGCGAGTTCCAGATCACCCGCGACGAGCAGGACGCCTTCGCCGTCGCCTCGCAGAACAAGGCCGAGGCGGCGCAGAAGGAAGGCCGCTTCGACAGCCAGATCACGCCCTACGTCATCAAGACCCGCAAGGGCGACGTCGTCGTCGACAAGGACGAGTACATCCGCGCCGGCACCACGCTCGACGCGGTCGCCAAGCTGCGGCCGGCCTTCTCCAAGGACGGTTCGGTCACCGCCGGCAACGCCTCCGGCCTCAACGACGGCGCCGCCGTCGTCGTGCTGATGAGCGCCGCCGAGGCCGAGAAGCGCGGCCTGACGCCGCTGGCGCGGATCGCCTCGTGGTCCACCGCCGGCGTCGATCCGGCGGTGATGGGCACCGGCCCGATCCCGGCCTCGAAGAAGGCGCTGGAAAAGGCCGGCTGGTCGAAGGAGGATCTCGATCTCGTCGAGGCCAACGAAGCCTTCGCCGCCCAGGCCTGCGCCGTCAACAAGGGCCTCGGCTGGGACACCTCCAAGGTCAACGTCAACGGCGGCGCCATCGCCATCGGCCACCCGATCGGCGCCTCGGGCGCCCGGGTCCTCGTCACGCTGCTGCACGAGATGGCGCGGCGCGACGCGAAGAAGGGCCTCGCCACGCTCTGCATCGGCGGCGGCATGGGCGTCGCCATGTGCCTCGAGCGCTGAGGCCCCGTGAAGGCGGGGCCGGCCCGTTCCGGCCGGCCGCCGCAGCGGGAAGATGTTGCGCCAGGTCAACGACCCGGCGCGGCCGATCTGCGACACGTCCTCCTGCGCGACGTGCCTTCGCGGACGGCCGTCGATCCAGAAAATTCAAACAGGGGGAGAACACCATGTCTGTCGCAGTCGTCACCGGCGGAACCCGCGGCATCGGCGCCGCCATCGCGAAGGGTCTCAAGGAGGCCGGCTACACCGTCGCCGCCACCTTCGCCGGCAACGTCGAGAAGGCCGAGGCCTTCAAGGCCGAGACCGGCATCCACGTCTACCAGTGGGACGTCGCCGACGAGGCCGCCTGCGCCGCCGGCCTCGCCAAGGTCGAAGCCGAACTCGGCCCGGTCGCCGTGCTCGTCAACAACGCCGGCATCACCCGCGACGGCATGTTCCACAAGATGAGCTTCGAGCAGTGGAAGGCGGTGCTCTCCACCAACCTCGATTCGATGTTCACGATGACGAAGCCGCTGATCGACGGCATGCGCGAGCGCGGCCACGGCCGCATCATCAACATCTCCTCGATCAACGGCCAGAAGGGCCAGATGGGCCAGACCAACTACTCGGCCGCCAAGGCCGGCGTGATCGGCTTCACCAAGGCGCTCGCCCAGGAGAACGCGCGCAAGGGCGTCACCGTCAACTGCATCTGCCCCGGCTACATCGACACCGACATGGTGGCGGCGGTGCCGGAGAAGGTGCTCGAGAGCATCATCGCCGGCATTCCGGTCGGCCGGCTCGGCAAGGCCGAGGAGATCGCCGCGCTCTGCGTCTACCTCGCTTCGCCGGCGGCCGGCTTCATGACCGGCGCCGTGCTGACGATCAACGGCGGCCAGTATATCGCCAACGGCTGATCGCCGGCGGTATCGTCACAGGGCCGCGGGATGCCTCGCGCCCGACGCGTCGATGAAAAACCCGGGGTGCGCCGACCGCGCGCCCCGGGTTTTTTGTCTCGTTCGGAACAGGCCGCCCCCCGGCGTTCGTCAGCCGCCCTTCGAGAGATCCCCGGACAGGAAGGCGCCGGCGGGCAGCAGGCTGTTCACGCAGGCCTGGAACGAATGGTAGAGGTCGGGTTTGCCGGCGAAGATCTCGGCGGAGGGCCGGCCGGCCTCGTCGATCTCGGCGAACCAGCCGCCATTGTCATGGTCGATGAAGCGGGCGGCGACGAAGTCCCAGATCCGCTCGTACCATTCGGCGTAGAGCGGGTCGCCGTCGAGGTGCCAGAGCACCGCGGCGGCGCCGATGCCCTCGGTGTTCGGCCACCACAGCCGCAGGCGCTGCAGCGGCCGATCGTCCCAGTCGAGGGTGTAGAAGAAGCCGCCGCGCTCGTGGTCCCAGCCGTCGCGTACGGCGTTGGCGAACAGGCCGCGGGCGGCCTCGGCCATCCACGCCGACGCCTTGCCCTCCAGATGCCGGAGCTGGATCAGCAGCCGGGCCCATTCGAGGGCGTGGCCCGGGGTGGTGCCGGCCGGGCGGAACATCGGGTTGCCGGAATAGGTACGGTCGATCTCCCAGCCGGGGGTGAAATGCTCCGGCATGCGCCAGCCGCAGGCGCGGGCCTTGTCGTCCGCCAGCAGCGCGGCGATCGACAGAGCCTTATCGAGGAAGATACGTTCGCCGGTGGCGTCGTAGGCCGCCATCAGACCCTCGAGCGTGTGCATGTTGGCGTTGGCGCCGCGGTAGGGCATCTCCTGCGACCAGTCGGCGGAGAATTCCTCGCGCATCGCGCCGGGCGAGGCTTCCCAGAACCGCTCCTCGATCACCGTGGCGACGTCGGCGAGCAGCCGGTCGGCGTCGGGGTGGCCGATGCGCTTGGCCGAGGCGGCGGCGAGCAGGACGTGGCAGTGGCCGTAGGCGAGCTTGTCGGCGACGACGGGACCCTCCGTCGTGGCGCTCCAGACGTAGCCGCCGTTGCGGGCGTCGCGATGGCCGTTCCACAGGAAGCGCATACCCTGGTCGACGGCGTCGTGGAAGCCCGGGCAGCCGAGCGCGGTCGCCAGCGAGAAGCAGTGGACGAGGCGGGTCGACTGGAACAGCTCGAAGGCTTCGTCGGCCCCGTGCAGCGGCCGGCCGTCGAGGCCGAGCATGCGATAGCCGCCGGGGCCGTCGGCGCTGGCCCGGTGGAAGTCGAGCAGCGCGAACATCTCGCGCTCCAGCCAGGCGCGGTGACGGGGGCGGGCGGCGAGCGGCGTCATCGTCTGTCTTCCTCCATGGGTGGCGACCGTCGCGGTGCTCTCGTCCGCGCGGGCGCTTCGATTCCTTCGGCAGGCAGCTTCCTCCGCCGGCCTGCGGCGATCAATGGGGTTGCGACGCGAGCGGGCCGGAGGCCGGACGATGCCGGAACGTCACTCTTTTCGAAATTGAGCATCCGGCGCGAGGACGATGCCTTGAAAGGCGAGCGCCATTCCGCTTCTTTAGGGCCGCGGTATCGGCCGGACCGACGGCGAGCCCGGTGAAGAGTGACGACATGCGCGACATCGAGATGCCCGAGCAGGAAGCCGAGCTCCTGCGCGAAACCTATCGCAGCGCCACGACCCGGGTGATTCTCGAATACGGATCGGGTGGTTCCACCGCCTTCGCCGCGACGTTGCCGGGCAAGTTCATCATCAGCGTCGAATCCGATCGCGACTGGGCGCGCGATCTCCAGCTCGAACTCGACGCCGGGCCGACGCTCTCGCCCGCGATCCTCTACCACGTCGACATCGGACCGACGGGGAGCTGGGGGCGGCCGGTCGACTTCAGCCACTGGCAGCGGTTCCACGGCTATCCGCTCGCGGTGTGGAAGGAACCCTTTTTCCGCCACCCCGACGTGGTGCTGATCGACGGCCGGTTCCGCCCGGCCTGTCTGGTCGCGACGGCCCTCAACATCTCGCGGCCGGTGCGCGTCCTGTTCGACGACTATGCCAAGCGGCAGACCTACCACGTCGTCGAGGAGTTCATCCGGCCGTCGACACTCGTCGGGCGGATGGCGGTGTTCGACCTCGAGCCCGGGCTGCTCGACGCCGGCCGGATCGACACCATCATGGAGGCCTTCTCGCAGGCGACGAGCGAGGAGAACGCCGGATACAAGCGCCCGGCCTGATCCGGCACGGACCCCGCGCGTCCCGATCCGCCCCTCAGGCGTCCGCGAAGGTCAGCTGGACCTTGACGGCGCGGCTGCGGTCGCCGGCCTCGGCGAAGGCGGCGAGGGCGTCGGTCACGTCGAAGCGCGCGGTGATGATCGGCGAGACGTCGATCGCGCCGCTCGAGATCGCCCGCACCGCCTCGGCGTATTCGCCGGCGAAACGGTGGGTGCCGACGAGGGCGATCTCCTTGCCGACCAGCATGTTGACCGGAACGGGCAGGTCGCCGGCGACGCCGACCTGGACGATGGTGCCGGTCGGCCGGGTCGCGGCGATGGCGGCGCGCAGGGCCGGGGCCGCGGCCGAGCATTCGAAGACGACGTCGAAATGGCCCTTGTCGGCGAAATAGGCTTCGAGAGCCTCGCCGTCGCGGCCGACGTTGATCGTGCGCGTCGCGCCCATCCGCGCGGCGACGGCGAGCGTCGCGTCCTGAAGGTCGGTGACGACGATCTCGGCGGCGCCGGCGCGCGCCGCGAGGGCGACGCAGAGCGCGCCGATCGGCCCGGCGCCGGTGACGAGCACGGCCTTGCCGGAAAGGTCCGGCGCGCGGGAGAGCGCGTGGAGGCAGACCGCCAGCGGCTCGGCGCAGGCGGCCTCGCCGAGCGAGACGTTCGGGCCGACCGGCTCGCATTGCAGGGCATCGACGACGATCAGGTCGCGGAAGGCGCCCTGCTCGTGGGGAAAGCGCAGCGCCGAGCCGAAGAAGCGCATCGACAGGCAGTGGATCGGCAGGCCCTCGGCGCAGTAGCGGCAACGGCCGCAGGGCCGGCTCGGATTGAGCGCGACCCGGTCGCCGACGGCGAGCGTGGAGACGCCGGCGCCGAGCGCCGCCACCGTGCCGGCGACCTCGTGGCCGAGGATGATCGGCTCGCGGACCCGGATCGGGCCGAAGCCGCCGTCCTGATAGTAGTGGAGGTCGGAGCCGCAGATGCCGCCGGCGCCGATGCGCACCAGCACCTCGCCGGATCCGGGAGGCGGCACCTCCTCGGTCTCGACGCGGATGTCGTTGCGGCCGTGCAGCCGGCAGACGCGGGTCTTCATGGGGATCACCTGTCGAAGAGGACGGACGGCAGCCAGGTGGCGAGGGCCGGCACGTAGGAGACGAGCAGCAGCACCAGGATGTTGGTGAGCAGGAACGGGGCGATGGCGCGGATCACCGGGGTCAGCGGCAGCCGCGCGATGTTGGCGCAGATGAACAGGCAGACGCCGATCGGCGGGGTCGTCAGGCCGATCATCAGGTTGAGCACGGCGAAGGTCGCAAAGTGCAGCGGGTCGATGCCGACGGCCTGGGCCAGCGCCAGCAGCGGCACGAACAGGATGATCAGCGCCGCGATCGTCTCCATGAACATGCCGACGACGAGCAGCAGGATGTTGATGATCAGGATCACCGCGAAGCGGTTGTCGGTGATCGAGAGCACCGCGTCGGCGATGGTCTGCGGGATGCGTTCGGAGACGAGGATCCAGCCGAAGACGTTGGCGAAGCCGACGAGGACGAGGATGGCCGCGGCCGAGACGGCGCTGTCGACCAGGATGCGCGGCACCTTGGCGAGCGGCAGGTCGCCGTAGACGAAGCGGCCGACGACGAAGGCGTAGACGCTGGCGACGACGGCGGTCTCGGTCGGGGTGGCGAGGCCGGAGAGCAGGCCGCCGACGATGAGGCCGGTCATGGCGAGGGCCCAGAAGGCGCCGGTGAAGGCGCCGATCAGTTCGCGGGCGCCCTGCCAGGGCTGGCGCGGGAAGCCGCGGCGCACGGCGATGACATAGGTCGTCACCATCATGGCGAGGCCCATCAGCACGCCCGGCACGGCGCCGGCGACGAACATCTTGCCCACCGAGATGCCCGAGAGCGCGCCGACGATGATCATCGGCACGCTCGGCGGGATCATCGGGCCGACGGTGGAGGAGGCGGCGGTGACGGCGGCGGAGAAGTCGGCGGGATAGCCGGCCTTCTTCATGCCGGGAATCATGACGCCGCCGATCGAGGCAGCGTCGGCGACGGCGGTGCCCGAGATGCCGCCGAACAGCATCGAGCCGGCGACGTTGGAGAGGCCGAGGCCGCCGCGCATCCAGCCGACGAGGGCGTTGGCGAAGCGGATGATGCGACCGGTGATGCCGCCGGCGTTCATCAGGTTGCCGGCGAGAATGAAGCCGGGGATGCAGAGCAGCACGAAGACGTCGATGCCGGCGTACATCTTCTGCGGGATGACGACGAGCGGGATGCCGGCGGCGAGCAGATAGGCGAGTGACGACAGGCCGAGCGTCACCGCTACCGGCACGCCGGCGAGCAGGCCGCCGACGAAGACGAGCAGGAGAATGGCGAGGTTCATGGGGTCTCGTCCTCGACGGGCGAAGGAGGCAGGCCGTCCGAGGCGCCGACGATCATGGCGAGGACGCGGGCGAGGGAGAAGATCAGCAGGCCGACGACGAGCACCAGCATGCTGGCGTGGACGACGTCCATGCGCCAGCCGAGGGCCGGGGCGGTCTGCATGGCGCCGATCGAGGTGTAGCGCCAGGCCGGGACCACGAGGAAGGCCATCAGCAACGCCGTCGCCGCCGCCGAGAACAGGCGCAGCCGGCGCGGCCAGCGGCCGGGCAGGCTCTCGCAGGCGAGATCGACGTTGACGAGGTCGCCGCTGCGGTAGGACAGGCCGGCGCCGAAGGCGGCGAGGAACAGGAGCGCGAAGCGGGTCAGTTCCTCGGTCCAGACCGGGGAGGAGTGGACGAGCGAGCGGCCGATCACCTGGATCAGCACCGCGACGATCAGGACCGCGAAGGCGAGGCCGGTGGCGGTCCGGCAGACCCGCGCGAGAAGGTCGATGGCTTTCGTGACGGGCATGGATGTCGCCTCGGTGTTGCGGGCCGGCGGCCGGGAATCCGACGACGGGCGGACGAGGGCCACCCTCGATGCGGCCCGCCCAGCGCCCCTCGCAGGGCCGCCCGCCGACCCCGCGAGGGGCCGGCGGGCACCGACTCGG
>Ga0065721_10050994_pt1 | contig 16670 bp, 9 predicted proteins | sample Mesricmetagenome_FD_59108 | JGI IMG/M metagenome (GOLD analysis project Ga0065721, IMG submission 59108) | Mesophilic microbial community from rice straw/compost enrichment Sample: eDNA_1 v2 (version 2) | ecosystem: Engineered > Solid waste > Grass > Composting > Bioreactor | place: USA: Davis... | reverse complement strand
GAAGTACAAGGGCGCATCCCTGCTGATGCAGTCGTGCCCAATGATTCGCAAATGCTGCTTGGCGAAAGTAACGGCAAGTATTCGTGGTTAAACAATGTTCCAGTACAAGCTGGCGAAAGCTTCAAGTTGGAGTATACGATAGATTCCGCTAAGGTGGCTGCATATGTTGCTGCAGGCACGAATCTGCGAGTACAATCCAATACCGTGATCGATAAGTTTGTTGTTGACAGCATCATCATTACGACGGGTGAAGCTTCCACAGATCCAGCTCCTCCAACCGACACGCCTCCGCCGGTATCGGATGAGGTTGTTGTAGCCTACGATCTGCAAGAGGATGCTGGGCTGGTTGATCTGATGACCAATGGCGGAACCGAGTATTTGACCAAGGCCGGCGGTCCTACGCTCACACCACAATCCAACACGGATGGCACAACATCCCTTGAGGTTTCTAACCGTGTAAACAGCTGGGATGGCGTTGATGTGAGAGCGGCTGCGTTAGGTTTGGCGAAGGATGCAGAGTTTAGCGTTGAATTAGCCGGACATATTCCTGCTGGCGTTACGATTCCAAGCGACGCAGCAATTGTGCTCGGTCTTGCGAGCGATCCGTATTCGGAATTCGAATCGGCTGCCGCAGCTGCAGACTTCACATTGAGCTACGAGGGCGTTTGGGATGCTGGCGCGGGGCTTAGAATACAAGCAAGCGCTGGCCTCGCTGGTTTTGTAATTGACAGCCTTATCATTCATGTTCAAGGCGGCATTAAGATGCCGTCAAAACCGCTGCCAACGGTTCCTGGCGTTCATGTGTCATCCACGGCATACGGTGACAGCTGGTCAGGCGCCAACATCATTCTAGGCTTGGATGCTGCTCAATGGCCGTTCTCCACTAGCTCGGCGGACGATGTTGTAGCATTCACACCTGTTAAAGATGCGAAATATCATCTTACATTCAATGCTACATCAACAGGTGCAACAGGCTATCGTGTACGTTGGATTACAGGTAACGAGAACGGCGGCTATACGGGAGCAGACGCGGCTGTCGTTAGCGACGCGGCTCATACTTACGCAGCAGGAACAGCAGCGACGACAATCCCGGGTTCCTTCACTAGCGGCGTAGTTAAAGGCGAAACGTTAGATTATACTGTTGATTTTGTAATGAGCGGCAGCGAAGTCGCTAATGGTCTGATCGGCAACATCGGCATTCGCGGAACGGCAGGCAATAACGATTTTACAATCAACAGTCTCACCATTACGGACGATAACGGCACTGTACTGGTTAATTGGTCAAGCTCAGAGGATCCGTTCGTTCCGGATGATTATGAGTGGCCGGCATCGAAGTGGGATGTAACAACGCTTCCATCGCTTAAAGATGCATACAGAAACTACTTCTTGATTGGCAATATTCTTGGCTGGGGCGGCAATGCCGACGCAGTGCCTTGGGGTCAAGAAAACGACCAAGCTGACGCGGCATTGAAAGATTCCAGCATTATCGCTCAGACCGAAGCTATGTTTAAAGCGCAATATAACGTCGTTACGGCTGAGAACGTCATGAAGCCGGAGAACATTTCCAAGTCGGCTAATACGTACGATTACACCGCAGCCGATAAGTTAATGACTTGGTCGAAGGCGAACAACATCGCTGTTCATGGACATACGCTCATTTGGCATCAACAATCGCCGGCATGGTTGAATAAAGGCGATGCAGCCAACCGCGCCAGCGCGAAAGCGAACCTTGAAAGCTATATTGCTAACGTAGCGGGCCATTACAAAGGTCAACTCATTTCATGGGACGTAGTCAACGAAGCGTTCAGTGACAATACCGCAACCTTTGACGGCAAAGACTGGAGAACAGGCTTGCGCAAAGATTCGCCTTGGTATATCGCATATGCGAACGGCGCCGACGAGAGCAAAGGCGAAAGCGGAGCGGATTATATCTACGACGCATTTGTAGCTGCTCGTCTGATTGATCCTGACGCAACCCTTTATTATAACGACTACAATGAGACCTATAAGTATGAGCAAATCGCGCAAATGGCTGAAAGCCTTAACGAGAAGTGGGCGGCTGATTCCAGAAACACCGATCCAGCCCGCAAGCTTGTAGAAGGCATTGGCATGCAATCTCACTTCTGGGTCGGCCAAGACCCTGACGTTGAGGTAACGGAAGTTGAAACGACGATTGAGCGCTTCATTGAAGCAGACTTAAGAATCAGCGTTTCGGAGCTTGATATTCCGTTCGCGAAGAACAACAATTATCACCTTGACGAAGCGAGACAAGCGGAGCAAGCTGAGCTGTATGGCACGCTATTTGAAATTTACAAGAAATATGCCGACCATATCGACCGCGTGACGTTCTGGGGCAAAGCCGATATCCAGAGCTGGCGCAGCTCGGGTATGCCTGTGCTGTTCGACAACAGCTATGCGCCTAAGGCGGCATTCTGGAAGGTTATCGAGCTGGGTGATGAGCCAGCTGCCAATACACCGCCAAGCGGCTCCGGCTATGTTCCATCCGTAACAGATGGAACGACAGGTGCAGCTGCAATCGACACGAAAGATGGCCAAGTAACGATTGCTCCTAAGGTCGAAGCGAAGAACGGTGCAGCTACAGCTGCCGTATCGAGCGATGATCTGAGCAAAGCGTTGAAACAGGCTGCAGCGAATGCTGATGGCAAGAAGCAAGTTACTGTAGATATTCCTGCTCAAGCAGGCGCAGCATCTTACGGTGTGCAATTGCCGGCAGCTGGCTTGACAGATTCGGGCTCGAGCGTTATCTCGATCAAGACGGATAAAGCCGCGATCGACATCCCAAGCAGCATGCTCGCCACGACGGACGTAGAAACAACGGAACAAGTAACGATCCGTGTATCCGATGCTTCGACGGCAGCGCTTAGCGACGACGTTCGTCAGCAAATCGGCGATCGACCAGTTATCAATCTTGAAGTACTGGTTGGCGGCAGCGTCATTGCCTGGAACAATCCGAGCGCGCCAGTTACGGTATCGATTCCGTACGCGCCAACGGCTGAGGAATTGCTCAACCCTGATCAAATTGTCGTCTGGTATATCGATGGCAGCGGTCAAGCTATTCCAGTTCCTAACGGCCATTACGACGCAGCGGCTGGAGCGGTCGTATTCACGACGACACACTTCAGCAACTACGCTGTTGCATCCGTCGTCAAAACATTCGCTGATATTCAATCTGTAACATGGGCGAAATCAGCGGTCGAAGCGATGGCTGCCCGCGGCATCATCAACGGTACGTCGGATAATTCCTTCTCTCCGAACGCCGATATTAAGAGAGCCGACTTCCTCGTCATGCTCGTTCGCGCGCTTGAACTGAAGGGAACGAATGAGCAGGCGGCGAAGTTCGACGATGTGAATGAGTCCGATTACTACTACGATGCTGTGAACATCGCGCGTCAGCTCGGTATCGTGAAGGGGACGGGAGATAACCTGTTCAAGCCGAATAGCAGCATTAGCCGGCAAGATATGATGGTTCTTGCCGCTCGCGCTGCAGCTGCCGCAGGCAAAGCTCTGCCAAGCACAGGCACGTTGGACGCATTCGGCGATGCTTCCTTCGTATCGGCATACGCGAAGGACAGCGTAATTGCACTTGTTGATGCTGGCATCGTAATTGGCAGCAACGGTAACTTAGCTCCGCAAGATTCCTTGTCCCGCGCCGAAGCAGCTGTTATTCTGTACCGGTTGTGGAGCAAGTAATCACTATAGAAGCACAATAAGAATTAACGGGATGAAGCAGCGGCATTTCTGCTTCATCCCATTTGCGTTTATATCTTATTTGTTAAATGGAGGAAGTACGAATGTCCAGCAATCTATTTTAACGCCCATCATTCGCCGATTGCTTGCAAGCTTTACGATGGGATTTCACGGGAACGGGGCGGCTTTGATCTGGAGAAGTGGTTGACGCATGAGAAGCTCACTATCTCGAACTGGAGCGAACAGATCATTGATGGCGAGATCAGTATGAGCAAACATTATCCGAGAGGCATAACCAGCGTTCTCTGGTTAGAGGAATAAAATTCATGACCATTAAAGCTAGGCTATGCTACTATAGGTTTCACGGTCATCTTGCTTGGAAGCGGTCTCAAAATAAGCTGGACGGTCATATGACGTCAGGGACACAGGAGGAGCTCATGAGAAAAGTCATTCTAGTCGACGACGAGATGTTTGCCCGCAAAGGGCTGGTTGGCTTGATTCCGTGGGAGAATTATGGCTTCGAGGTCGTAGGGGAAGCAGAAGATGGTGAAGAAGCTCTCGCCTTGATCGAGCAAATGAAGCCAGATCTCGTCATTACGGACATTCGCATGCCCGTCCTGGACGGACTCGAATTGATACAAGCAGTTCAAGCTCGCCAAGGCAAAGCGATTCGGTTCATCATCATTAGCGGATACGGCGATTTCAAATATGCGCAGCAAGCTGTGAGGTATGGCGTTCAGGATTACTTGCTGAAGCCGATTGACGAGGACGAGCTTGTACATTCGCTTGTTCGAATCGGAGAACTGTTGAGAAAGGAGCAGCCTCGAATAGATGCTGGAAATGCCCTGCTGCATGCTTCTCTGTTCGAGAAGCTGCTTTCCGGCAGAGTGGTGGAGGAAGAGTCGCTTCATGAGGCTGCGAATACATTCGGATTGCCAGAGCGGCTGTCGCTCAGGTATATAAACGTAGAGCTGAATGACGTGCCGGGTGAAGCAAGCGACGCGGAACGAATCGAGCGTACGGAGCATGCGGTCAGAGCGATCTCCCGTATGCTGACGCGAACGGCAGCGCGAAATGAGCCCTATATTCATGTTCGGGGCGAGTTCGAGTTTAGCCTGCTGGTTCAAACGAGCGGCGATCCACAAGAAGCAAGGAGAATCGGCGAAGAGCTTATCCGGGCATGCAGCGCCATCGGCAATGCCGTCCCGAAGGTATTCATTGGAGAGGCTGTACCGAAGCTTGCGCAGGTTCGACAATCGTACCTGTCTACCTTGGAAGCAATGAAGCATAAGTATGCCAAAGACGATCGGTGCGTGATCCTGCACGAGGATGTCAAGGATAGCGTTCTGCATTACAAAGAAGTCGACTCTGCACTGTTCACCGAGCTTATGGAGCGTCTGGAGGAGAATGATACAGAAGGAATGAAGGCGGCGTCGGAGAAGATGTTCGCGAGTTTCCGCGAGCAGAGCTTCGCCCTTGAATCGATCGCAACCGCGATGTCCCGGTTCGTTCACGGAGCGACACGGATTATTCAGACGATGCAAGGCGACGATAAGAAGCTGGCCTCTCTGAAATCGATGCTTGAGTGGAAGAACGAGCCGCGCACGCTGCAGGGGCTTCGTGAGCTGCTTCTGGAGTTTCTGACTGAAGCTGCAAGGTACATCTCGGAGCTTCGCGGCATGATCGGCAAAGGCGATATCGGCAAGATCAAAGCTTACATCGAGAATCATTACAACGAGAATATCAGTTTAAAAAGCATCGCCGAGCGCTTCTATATGAACTCGGTGTACTTAGGACAGCTCTTCAAGAAGACTTATGGCGTTTACTTCAATGAATTTCTGCTGCAGCTTCGAATTCTCGAAGCGAAGCGCCAGCTGCGGCAGACCGACAAGAAGGTGTACGAGATTGCTTCGAGCGTGGGCTTCAGCAACGCTGATTACTTCGTCACCCAATTCGAGAAGGTTGAACAGAAAACGCCGACCGAATATAAGAATGCTTTGATACAGAAGAATTAAGCGGCGGTGAAGTCGATGCGAATGAATTGGAGAGAAATGTCTAACTTAAACAACGTCAGATTACGAAACAAGATGTTGATCGTTTATTTTTTGTCCGTCTTTATTCCAGTCATTTTGACCAATGTCATTTTCTACAATATTACGGCTACTAATGTCAAGCATCAGAAATTGAAAGACATCTCGCTCGCAATCGAGGAGATCCGTAATGATTTTATGGCGCAGGTCGATGCGGCTGTCGGGATCTCCGCTGTCATCTATAATGACGCCTACCTGAACCAGTATTTGGAGGAGAACTATGAGGTTCCAGCCAATTACGTGCTTAATTATCAGTCCTATATTACAGGCATGCTCGGCAAATACAGTCCTGTCTATGAAGCCATCCAACGAATTACGCTTTATACGAACAACAACACGATCATTTATGGTGGGCAAGTTGAACGGATAACGGATTACACAAGGCAGAAGCCTTGGTATCAATTGATCAGCGAGTCGAAGCCTTCGACTCCTTTCTTGCTGAAGACAGCTATCGATTATTTTGGCGCGTCGGGCGATGTGTTCAGCATCATAAGCAAGATTAGCGATTCCAGAGGATCGGAACAATGGGAGAAATTGATGAGGATCGATCTGGATCCGGAAGCGATCAAGACGATTTTCAACAACGTGATACTGAAAGGCGGCAATCTGTACTTACTTCAAGGAAATGAAGTGCAATATTCAACGAACAATGCGATCAGCCCGTCCAGAAAGGCTGATTTCTCCTCAACGCCTGTTCCGAAGGGAACAATCGCCATAAGTGAAGATTTCCTGAATGTGTCTTATTTGAGCAACTGGCGGATAGTCGGGGAGTTTCAAGAGTCTGCAGTGCTGGATGAGGTTCACAAATCGAGAAATTTCGTTCTGTATCTGGCGATTCCGAATCTTCTCGTTTCGACGCTTGTCATCATCTGGTTCACACGATCGCTAAATGTGCGGCTGGTTCGAATATTAAAGCAAATGAAAAGGGTCAAGAATCACTCGTTCGAAACGATCGAACGACAGGACTCCAAAGATGAAATCGGGCAGCTGACCACTGAATTCAACCGAATGACGCTGCAAATCAAGAGTCTGATTCATGACGTTTATATTGCAGACATTCAGAAGAAGGAATTGCAGCTGGAGCGCAACCAATCACAGCTCCATGCCTTGCAGAGCCAGATCAATCCCCATTTCCTGTTCAATTCGCTCGAAACGATCCGAATGCGCAGCTTGATTAAGAAGGAAGAGGAAACAGCTAAGATCATTCATAACATGGCAAAAATATTCCGCAAATCGCTTACTTGGGGCAAGGATTGGGTGACGATTAAGGACGAGCTGGACCTCGTCGCATGCTTCCTTGAAATTCAGAAATACCGATTCGGAGACAAGCTGGATTTCCGCATTGAAGCGGATGAGTCGGTGCTGGGTTTGATGATTCCGAAGATGACGCTTCAGCCTCTCGTCGAGAATGCTAGTATTCACGGGATTGAGAAGTCGAAGAAAGCGGGCTTGATTCGGGTTATCGTCGAGATGACCGCAGAAGGACTCGTCTGCACCGTACGAGACAATGGAGCGGGGATCGCTGCCGAGAAGCTCGATATGATCGTAAACGATTTGGAGAATAATGAGGAGATTGGGGAAAGCGTTGGCATCAAGAATGTCTACTACCGATTAAAGCTCTATTACAAAGAGAAGGTCGATTTTGAAGTAGCAAGCGAAGAAGGCGAGGGGACCGTTTTCCGGATTGTGGTTAAAGATGGGATGATCGCATAGCAATCTATATAATTTACAAAGCTTAATGTTTAGTTTATTCGGTAAACAAACCCTTGAAATGCTCTTATAATGAAAATGCTTACAAAAACATATCGCATTGAGAGGGGTTCTAAAGTATGGCAAAGAAATTGCTAGTCACGGGGATAGCTGCTGTTATGGCAATGTCCTTGGCTGCATGCGGAAGCAGCAAGAGTGACGACAACAATGCGTCGGGTGATTCCAGCACGTCTAAAGACACGACTACGGCTCCTACAACTGAAAGCGCTTCAACTACAACTGACGCGCCGAAAGACAAAGTAACGTTCTCGATGTTCCTCGGTGTATCTGGCGAGAAGGACCTTAACACGAATGAAACGACGATTGGTAAAGTGCTCGAAGATCAAACCGGCGTTAACTTCAAGCTTGAACACTTGGTCGGCGATCTGAATACGAAGATCGGTACGATGATCGCAGGCGATAAATATCCAGACGTTATCGTTCCAGACGCTGCGATTGAAGAGGTTATGAAAGCGAATGCTCTCATTCCGCTGGATGACCTGATCGAACAGTATGGCCCGAATATTAAACGCGTATACGGACCGTATTTCGAGCGCATGAAAGCGGATTACGGCGGTCACATTTACTTCCTGCCATACTCCGCTCAAGTCGGAGAAGTTACTCCAGATCCAAACATCAACCAAGGCGCTTTCTGGGTGCAGCGCCGCGTGTTGAAAGAAGCAGGATATCCAGTAATCAAGACGATGGATCAATACACGAAGTTGATCGAAGATTTCGTCAACAAACACAAAGACGAGAATCTGATTGGTACCCTGTCGTTGACGCATGACTGGAGATTCTTCGCAACGTCCAACGTGCCGATGCACTTGGATGGCTTCCCGAATGACGGCAACATTGAAGTTAATCTGGATACGCTGGATGCCAAAACCTATGCTGGTTCTGAGTCCGAGAAGCGTTGGCTGCAAACGTTGAATACGCTGAATGCTAAGGGCTTGTTCGACAAATCTTCGTTCGTAGACAACTACGATCAATATATTGCTAAGCTGTCTTCCAAGAAAGTTGTAGGCTTCTTCGACTATGGCTGGCAAGTAGGCACTGCGACGGCAGCTCTGAAAGACGCTGCGAGAAAAGATCAAGCACAAGACGATTACAATTACTTCCCGCTGGCAGTTACATGGGACGGAACGAAAGATCAATATTTGGATCCACCGGGCTGGACGAGTAATCGTGGTATCGGTATCACGAAGAGCGCGAAAGATCCGGCTCGCATCATTCAATACTGGGATAACATGCTGACAGAAGAGAACCAAGTTCTGATCAACTGGGGTATCAAAGGCGAAACGTATGAAGTCAATGAGCAAGGCCGCTTCTACCGTACGAAGGAACAAATCGATAAGATCGACCAAGCTTTCAAAGAAAAATACGGTTTCATTACTTATGATTGGGATTGGCCGCAATACAACTCTACGTCGACGTTTGCAGACGGCAACGCGCGTTCGGTTGGCTTCCAACCGGAAGTGTTCGAAATGAGCTTGACGGATGGCGACAAAGCGATCTTCGAGAAATATGGCATTAAAACCTATGCAGATATCTTCGATAAGCCGGAAGACCGTCCATGGTTCCCAGCTTGGAGTATTCCGAAGGAGCAAGGCTCGCCACAGCAGCTGTGGGAAACGAAGAAAGACGATCTCTTGAAGAAATACTATGCGAAGCTCGCGCTTGCGAAGCCAGAAGATTTCGAAGGCATCTGGGCTAGCTACAAGAAAGAGTTCGACAAGCTGGATACAGCTGGCTATGAGAAGTGGTACAAAGAGCAGCTTCAGAAACTCGTAGCAATTGCTAAGTAATTGGTTATAACTAACTAGGAAATAAAGCGAAAGGCCGGCTTAACGTGCTGTTCCGCGCATAAGGCCGGCCTTTCCATTCCTATTGTTGTACCGAACGGAGGGAGAGAGAACCATGGAGAAAAGCGCCACGCTGACAACGTCTTCCTCGACGTTGGAGAACAAACCGACATCGTTTTTCAAGAAACTGTTGCAACAACGTATGTTGGTCCTTATGTCCGTTCCTTTTGTTATATGGCTGTTCATCTTTAAGTATGTGCCGATTTGGGGCTGGACGATCGCCTTTCAAGACTATCAGCCGGGAGTTTCCTTCAAAGATCAGGAATGGGTTGGGTTTAAGCATTTCAAGATTTTGTTTACAGATGAAACATTCGCTGAACAGTTTCTAAGATCTGTAAGAAATACGCTAGCGATGAGCGGTATCAATCTAGTACTGGGCTTCGTTTCGGCTATTATACTGGCATTGCTTCTCAATGAAGTAAAGAAGGTCGCCTTCAAACGCACTGTGCAAACAGTGAGTTACTTGCCGCACTTCATCTCCTGGGTTGTTGCTGCGGGTATTATCCAAACGACACTAGCTACGGATGGTGTCATTAACGAGCTATTAAAGTGGACTGGTGTAATTGATGCAGGTCAAGAAATTTTGTTCCTAGGCAAGGCTAATTGGTTCTGGGGAATCTTCGGTGCAAGTACGGTATGGAAAGATATTGGATGGAATACGATCGTTTATTTGGCTGCAATGTCATCTATCGATCCTTCACAGTATGAAGCCGCGGAAATGGACGGAGCAGGACGCTTGAAACGGATGTGGCATATAACACTACCAGGTATCAAACCAGTAATTATCGTATTGTTAATAATGAATATCGGATATTTGATGGAATCGGGATTCGAGCCGCAATACCTGTTAGGAAACCCTATGAACGTCGATTATTCCGAGAACATTGACATATTTGTTCTGAAATACGGTCTTCAACAGTTTAACTTCCCGCTTGCTACTGCAGCAGGCATGTTCAAGACAGTAGTCAGCTTTATTCTTCTATTTGCAGCGAATAATATCGCTAAGCGTATGGGACAGGACAGATTGTTCTAGAAGGAGGGTTTCAACATGGCGAATTTGGCGTCTGCATCCAAGCCAAGAAAGTTCTCGAGTCGGAACTCTTCACTTGGCGATAAAATATTCGATATATGCATTTACACAGCTCTAACACTACTGATGATCGTGACCCTGTACCCATTCATCAACACGTTAGCCGTTTCATTCAACGCTGCAGTGGATTCGATGAAGGGCGGCATTCATCTGTGGCCGCGTCAGTTTTCAGTAGAGAACTATAAGTTCGTATTCGCAGAGAACACGGTATACAATGCGGCGATGATCTCGGTCCTTCGCAGCGTCATCGGTACATTCGTTACGGTGTTTGCATCGGCAATGGTCGCATACACGATCAGCCGCCCAGAATACGTGCTGAAGAAATTTGTAACGATCGCCTTTATTATTACGATGTATATTAACGGAGGACTCATTCCGAATTTCTTGCTCATCCGGGATCTGGGCCTGCTTGATAACTTCTGGGTTTATATTCTCCCAGGCATCATCGGCGTGTTTAACTTGATTATTATTCGTTCTTTCATCGAACAATTGCCAGACAGCATTCTCGAGTCGGCAAGAATTGACGGAGCGGGAGACTTTAGAACCTTCGTTAATATCGTGCTGCCGCTCTGTACGCCTGTTCTTGCGACAGTGGCATTGTTCTCGACAGTGTCTCAGTGGAACTCATGGTTTGATGTATTCTTGTACAACTCGTCCAATGAACATTTGAGCACATTGCAATATGAGCTGCAGAAGATTCTGCAGAACTCGAACACGACTTCGAGCGCGGAATCCGGATTTGCGAACTCGGGTGCGGAAGCGATGAAAGTGTCGCCGCTCTCCATTCGTGCAACAATGACCATCGTAGCATCCGTGCCGATGATCGTCATTTATCCGTTCCTGCAGAAGTATTTCGTCAAAGGTATGACGGTTGGCGGCGTAAAAGGCTAATTATCGTTGGCACAGCGCTTTTCATGTTTAGAAGAGTGGATAGAGAATTCAGTTAAGAGCTGATTCTCTATCCATTTTTTATTGATAGCGTGTTTGTTGAATGACATCTTATAGATTGACTTTTCTGAATGTTCCGATATACTGTTATCCAATAATATAAATTCAAGGATTGGGAGAGTAGCTGAGCATGCAAGTCCAAGAGAGCCGGGATTGGTGAGAACCGGTACTGCATGAACTGTGAAGCGGACCCATGAGAATGACTTCTGAATCAAGCAGTAGGAAGTCACGGCGATGACCGTTATCCTAGGAGTGGTTAAACGCAAGTTTAACAACAAGAGTGGTACCGCGAATGCAGAAGCTTTCGTCTCTTTAATTAGAGACGGAAGCTTTTTTATTTTGAAGAGGAGGGAATCTATTTGATAAGTCAATTAATTGTAACCAGCATCGAGAAGTCGGTGAAGGCGCTATTGGAGGAGCTGAAGATCGAGGCTGAGGGTCATGCCATTCGTGTTCAAATTGAACAGCCTGCTCATCTGGATCATGGCGATTATGCGACGAATACCGCGCTGCAGCTTGCTAAGCTGCTAAGAAAGACACCCATTCAAATTGCCTCGATGCTGAAGACGAAGCTGGAGCAGGATGGCCATATCGAGAAGCTGATCAATCGGATTGAGGTGGCTCCTCCAGGGTTCATTAATCTGTATATTGATTGGAAGGAATGGGCACAGAGAGAATTCAAGCTGCCTGCCGGAACGGCGGAGAAGGTCGTTATTGAGCACACTTCCATCAATCCGAACAAGTCGGCCCATGTCGGCCATTTACGAAATGCTTGCATCGGGGATGCGCTCGTGCGGCTGATGAGAAGAATCGGCTATGAGGTCGAAGTGCATAATTACATTGATGATCTGGGCAATCAGCTGGCGGATACGGTAGTAGGGCTGCTGCATATGCCGCACAAGAAGGAGCATGCTCGTTTCGGCGATTATTGCTGGGACATCTATTCCAGTGTGAATCGGGCGTACCAGCGCGACCCGCAAATGCTTGAGCATCGGACGAACACGCTTCATTCGGTAGAAGAAGGGGATGAGAATCTATCGTGGATCGGTCTGCTCGTTGCAGAGCGAATCGTGCGGGAGCATCTCGATGAGATGGCTGCGTTCGGCATTCGGTATGATCTCCTTGTCTGGGAAAGCAGCATTGTAAGGGAAGGTTTCTGGGCATCCGCGTTCGAGCTGTTGAAGGGAACGGCGCATTTTTATAAAGAAACGGCCGGTAAGCTGGAAGGGTGCTGGGTGTTAAAACAAGCGAGAGCGGAAGTGGAAGTGGAAGTGGAAGATCAGGATTCCGAGCACAGCGCAGATAAAGTTCTTGTTCGCTCCAACGGCATTCTGACCTATACGGCTAAGGATATTGCTTATCATCTATGGAAGTTCGGGCTGCTGGAGAAGGATTTCAAGTATAGAAGCTTCGGCGAGGGATTGTCGACAACGAGCGTGGCCGGAACGGTCGGCACTTACGGCAAAGCAGAAATGGTAATTAACGTCATCGATCATCGTCAGGAATACCCGCAAGCGATGGTGAAGCAGGCATTGGAGCTGTTGGGTTACACGGAGCAAGCAACACAGCTTCGACATGTCAGTTACGGGGTCGTTTCGTTAAGCCCAAGCGCTGCGTACGAGCTGGGGATCGATACATCCGATGGCAAGGCTTCTTATGCGATGTCCGGAAGACAAGGCATCGGCATCAAAATTGCAGATTTGTTGGATCGGATGGAGGAGATTATCGACAACAAGCGTTCGGATGCAGCGGGTCTGCCGAGCAGAAGCATAGCAGCTGCTGCGATTCGCTATTATCTGCTCCGCTTTAATCTAGCGACAGAGGTTGTGTTCGATATCGGGCAGGCGACTGAAGTAACGGGGAACACGGGCGTCTATTTGATGTATGCTTATGCGCGAGCCGTTAACATTCTAAGCAGGGCAAAGAGTGAATCTAATAGGGAGCCAAGCTTGCCCGTTCATTTCGATCAGCTCGAGAAGGCGGAATATGCGCTGCTAAGACAAATCGCCATCTGGCCGGATACGCTGCACATGGCAGGCCGCGAGCTGTCTCCGAGCCTCATCTGCAATTACGCGTATGAGCTGGCTACCTTGTTCAGCAACTTCTATGCTGCTTGCCCGATTCTAAAGGCAGAGGAGCAGAAGCTTACGCTTAGACTTTGGCTTACCCAGAAGTTCAAAGAAACGCTTGGCGATGCGCTTACTGTTCTAGGATTGCCGACGCCAAATCGTATGTAGCAGTGGGGACGCACCGTCTGAGTTGGTGCGTTCCCTATACACAAGAAGTGTTGGTCTACCAGCTGAGCCTATCGCGCAGCTCCCTCGTCAACAGCTCGGCCATGCTCGCATGCGTCTTGCGAGATGGATGCCAGTCGCCGCCGATGCCATTCGCTTCAATATCCTGTTCGGGGTAAGCGAAGAAGCCGAGCTGATCGTCACCAGCTGCTTGTCGCAGCTCGTTCACGAGTTCTTGTATGTATGGCGCGGGCTTCAGATTCATCGGCCCGATTGTACAGAGGATGTATGCATTCGGGTAGCTGCTGCGAACGGTTCCGAGGAGCTCCCTATAGGCATGCTGGTAGAGAGCCGGGTCAATTGTTTCGACACTGAAATCGTTCGTACCTAAGTTGATCACGACTGCATCTGGAATCCAGGACTGCAGATCCCATGCGCTGTCTGCTCTGGACGGCAGCGTGCGCAGGAACAATTCGGGCATTTGAACATCCCGTTCGCCGCCGTAGTTCTGATACATCCCTTTGCCGGACCAAGCTGTAATGTGAAGCTCAGCATTCAGATTACGAGCGGTGATAGAGCCGTAAGCCCAATACTGATTCTCCTGACTTGGCTTGAAGCCATCCTCGATACCTGCCGCTTCGTTGCCATAGCCGGCCGTAATGGAGTCGCCGATGATCTGAAGCTTGCGATGCGGACGCGCAGGCGGCGGCAATAGTTCGCTCCCTGCAGGGAGCTCGAACCCCATGAATTGAAGCTCTCCAACAAGCGCTTCCGTTCGCTTGGCAATCACGACGGTATGTGCTTCATTGGTTAGTCCCGAAGCGAGTACATAGCGATCTGTTCGATGGATGCGCAGCGGGACTGGCTCCTGGTCATCGATGACGATATTCACCCAGTTGTCGTCCATGTCGTGCGACACGGGTCCGAGCCTCGCATGAATCTCTGAGCCTTGGAACGATATTGCAATCGAACACCCTGACCATGCAAAGATAGGTCCGTCTGGCGAGGAGAAGTCGAACCTTCCGGTATAGTTGATTTGTTCTTGTCCAATTATAGTTTGAGTCATATGGTGACGACCGCCTCCTGAGCTTCGATTAGAATTGACTTGATAGTATTGTACGCATAGACGGTACCAAAAGGAAGTGCCTAACACCGTTGAGCGAGCTCAACGGCTTGATGGATTGGATGGGAATGAGTCTTGTGGAAACCGTTGGAATTCAGTGGGCTGCGATTTATGCGGAATAGCCATAATGACAACCGTTATTGCATAGTAGAAACCCCGGGCAGCGTTATTGAACATCCGCTCTCGGAGCAACGGTTGCAAACAATGCTTATTTGTTCAAAAACGTCTGTTTTGGCCGCTTAAAGGTTGCTATTGTGCTTATATGGTCATTTTTCGCGCCGAAGTAACCGATCCGAACGGAATAGCTCAAATGGCAACCGTTAGAAATCAGTGGACTGCGATTTATGCGGAATAGCCATAATGACAACCGTTATTGCATAGTAGAAACCCCGGGCAGCCTTATTGAACATGCGCTCTCGGAGCAACGGTTGTAGACAATGCTTATTTGTTCAAAAACGTCTGTTTTGGCCGCTTAAAGGTTGCTATTGTGCTAATATGGTCATTTTTCGCGCCGAAGAAACCGATCCGAACGGAATAGCTCAAATGGCAACCGTTAGAAATCAGTGGACTGCGATTTATGCAGAATAGCCATAATGACAACCGTTATTGTAAAATGAGAGGCTGCCTCAAGTCGCTATTTCTGCAGAGTTGATAGGTACGATAGCGAATAGTGCCGCTTGCGACTTCGAGTTGCTTCTTGTGGATTAAACCCCGCAGAATGACGCGCGTTCGATTCTCTTTAATCGATAAGTGATGGGCAAGCTCGCTTGGCGTAAATGGTCGAAGCAGTCGACGAGCAAATCTTAACGTTTCGGCTTCCGTCCAGTGCAGCTCAGAAGATACGTTATTAGCTAGAAATTTGCCAATGAATGAAAGGACGAGCTGTTTGATCATTCCTGGATCATCGTGGATCGACAGGTAAGCGATCGGCAGAAATAGCCAATCGTCGAGCACGAGAAGCGAATGCTTCATACATAAATCTTTGAAACGGCCGACCTCAATGTCACGTGCGTGGCTGCGGTAGTCTTGGATCTCTATGCAGCCTTTGGCATTGCCGGGCATGTAGGCGAAATCTAGGTAACGATAACCGTTATTGAAATCGCGGATTTCATATTCCGGATAGAGGTGATCGAAGTGGCCAATGACAGGGAACCAAATGTGCTGCAAGAAGTCGATCGACCCTCTGCTTAGTCCTTTCCGCAAAATTTCTCTCCGCCTGCTGCTCTCTGCTCCCTCAATGTGCTGCTCCATCCAATGATTGTACTCCTCATCGAATCTGCTCATGCGTCAATCATCCTCTCCAATTATCGTCATTAGACAAACAAAAACCGCCCCAATACACCCCTGCTATAATAGCAGAACGTATCGAAGCGGTATGTTCTTCACACCGTTATTATGGGAAGAATGTAACATATTATGGGTAATTGTACAAGAGTGTACATTTAATTCGAGTAAATGTTGTGTTGAGTACCTGAACAACCTCTTCTCCCATATCTATATCTGAACACTAAGATTAACATTGTAACGGTTGTCAGCGTGCCTATTGTGCGGAAATTAGCGCTTCTTGATGTCTAAGGGTTGTAGATGAGCTTATTGACTCGAAATTACAACAAATGAAGGCGAAAACCAATCATTAAGCACAATAGCAACCGCTAGATTCGGAAACACACCTATAAACAAGGAATAAGCACGATAGCAACCATTAGCCACGCACCCCCCGCATCCCAAGGCCCCTACGGCACTCACAGCACGCACCGAACGCACCGAACGCACCGAACGCACCGAACGCACCGAACGCACCGAACACACCGAACACACCGAACACACCGAACGCACCGAACACACCGAACACACCGAACACAC